>Ga0214919_10003816_pt1 | contig 22458 bp, 19 predicted proteins | sample LL1503_MetaG_FD_177994 | JGI IMG/M metagenome (GOLD analysis project Ga0214919, IMG submission 177994) | Freshwater microbial communities from Lake Lanier, Atlanta, Georgia, United States - LL-1503 | ecosystem: Environmental > Aquatic > Freshwater > Lake | place: USA: Georgia | collected... | reverse complement strand
TCTCCATGGGCTTGGGCAACAGGCAAAACGGTGGGTCAATCGTGCACGAAGAGATGTTGCAGAATGTGTGGGTGCCCATCCCGATCATGTAATATTTACCAGTGGGGGCACAGAATCAAATAATTTGGTGCTTCAAGGATTTCCTTGGAAGAAAACTCTGGTGAGCGCGGTTTCGCACGATTCTGTTTATAAAGTTTTAGACTCTTTTGATGAAATTCCGGTCAATGCGGAAGGCCTTTTGGATCTTTGTGCCCTTGAGGATTTTTTAAAAACCGCGGAGGCTCCAACACTCATTTCTGTCATCCTTGCACATAATGAAAGTGGGGTTCTTCAGCCTTTGGAAGATATTGTAGGGTTAGCAAAAAAATATAATGCCTACACCCACGTGGATGCTGTTCAGGCCTTAGGGAAAGTACCTCTTTATTTTCAATCAATGCATGTGGATTTCTTGACCGTGTCTTCCCATAAAGTGGGAGGTCCTCAGGGAGTGGGAGCAGTCATTGCAAAAAATCCATCCTCTCTTTCTCCGGTGATGAGAGGCGGCGGTCAAGAAAGAGGTGTTCGTTCTGGAACAGAAAATGTTTCAGGGATCGTCGGTTTTGCAGAGGCTCTTAAGGGACAATCTTTAGGGCACATGAAAGCTTTGAAGGGTTGGCACTTTGAGATGGAAAGAGATCTCAAAAATTTCTGTCATGAGAATGGAGAAACGCTTTATATCTACGGAGAGGATGTAGAGCGCCTGCCCAACACCACTTGTTTATCTATGCTTGGGATCGAAAGTGCAACTCAAGTTATGCGTTTTGATCTTAGAGGGGTTGCTGTGAGTATGGGGGCTGCTTGTTCTTCTGGTCGCACACAAATCTCACGTTCTTTGCGCAATATGGCATCAGATCCTGCTTTAGCCACATGGGCTATTCGTGTGAGCAGTGGATGGGGTAGCAAGGAAGAAGACTTTAAAAAATTTACGAGCATATGGAAAGAAATTTATAACAGCTTACGTAAGGAGAGTTGCTCATGACCAATAAACTAGTGCGTCCAATTTATTTGGACTATCAAGCGACAACTCCTTGTGATCCGCGCGTTGTAGACGCGATGATTCCCTATTTAAGAGAGAATTTTGGCAATCCACATTCTCGAAGTCATAGTTATGGGTGGGACGCCGAAGAGGCTATTGAAAAAAGCCGTGAAGAAATTGCCTCTCTTATCGGGGCTCATCCAAAGGAAATTATTTTTACAAGCGGGGCAACCGAGTCCAATAATCTTGCCCTTAAGGGTGCGGCCGATTTTTATGGACAGAAACGCAATCACATTATTACGTGTGTTACGGAACATAAATGTGTTTTGGACGCGTGTCGTCATTTGGAACAGAAGGGTTTTTTTGTTACGTATCTTCCAGTAGAGAAGAATGGTCTCATTGATCTTAATGCCTTAGAAAACGCTATGACAGAACAGACATTCTTAGTATCCATTATGGCCGTTAACAATGAAATTGGGGTCATCCAACCCATTGCAGCTATAGGGAAAATGTGTCGAGAAAAAGGAATATTGTTCCATACAGATGCAGCACAAGCCGTTGGAAAGATTGCAATCGATGTGGAAGAGATGAACATCGATCTTATGAGTATTTCTTCTCATAAACTCTATGGCCCAAAGGGGGTTGGTGCTCTTTATGTGCGCCGCAAACCACGCGTGCGCGTTATCGCGCAAATGAATGGAGGGGGGCAAGAACGTGGTATGCGTTCAGGGACACTTTCTCCAGCGCTTTGCGTAGGATTTGGGGTGGCTTGTCGTATTGCGCGTAATGAAATGAAAGATGAGTCCGAACGTCTTTTGGAGCTTAGGACGTACTTCTATGATCGTGTTATAGAGGCTATACCAGAGGTTTTTCTCAATGGCGATTTGAATCAGCGTATTCCAGGAAACCTGAATCTCAGCTTTGCCTATGTGGAAGGAGAAGGCATGATGATGGGCATTAAAAATCTTGCGGTCTCTTCAGGATCTGCTTGCACATCTGCTTCTTTGGAACCTTCTTATGTTCTAAGAGCGCTGGGTGTGAGTGAGGCATTAGCACATACGTCTTTGCGCATTGGACTTGGAAGATTTACTACAAAAGAAGAAATGAAAATAGCAGCGGATTCTATTATTCAGGCTGTTGGAAAATTACGTGCCATGAGCCCTCTTTGGGAGATGGCTCAAGAAGGCGTCGATATTAATAATGTCCAGTGGGCAGGGCATTAAACCGAGAAGGAGACTAAAGAATGGCTTACAGCAAAGAAGTGGTAGATCACTACGAAAATCCCCGCAACGTTGGATCATTTGCGAAGGATGAAAAAAATGTGGGCACAGGGCTTGTGGGTGCGCCTGCCTGTGGGGACGTGATGAAGCTTCAGATTAAGGTGAATGAGCAAGGCATCATTGAAGACGCAAAGTTTAAAACTTTTGGATGTGGGTCGGCTATCGCCTCTAGTTCTCTTACAACAGAAATGTTAAAGGGCATGAACATCCATGAAGCGCTTGAGATTAAAAATGTTGAGATTGTGGAAGCCTTGGCTCTCCCACCTGTGAAGATTCATTGCTCTGTCTTGGCAGAAGATGCTATTAAAGCAGCAATTAAAGACTACAAGGATAAAAATCCCGTATGAAGAAGGAAATTCTTACTATTACGCCTCGTGCTACAGAGCAAATCCTTGCTTTAATTCAAAGAAGAGGAAAACCTTCTTTAGGGATTCGCATTGGTGTGCGTACCCGTGGTTGTTCTGGCTATTCTTACACATTGGAATATGCGGATGATGTCCAGGCTTTCGATGAGGTGGTGACAATTCCTGGTTATAAAGTATGCGTTGACCCAAAGGCAGTTCTTTTCCTTATGGGAACCCAAATGGACTATGTGGAGGACAAACTTCAATCTGGGTTTGTATTTAAAAATCCTAATGAAAAGGGGCGCTGTGGATGTGGGGAATCATTTCATGTCTAATCCGTTTGAGATGCTAGGGATTACCCCACAGTTTTCTCTTGCTGAAGAAACTCTCCTCCATGCCTATCTGAATTTACAGAAAAAGTACCACCCTGATATTTGTATTGGGCCTAATGACCAGGCAGAAGCCATTAATGAGGCTTTTCAAACACTAAAGAAGCCTCTCTCACGTCTTAAAGCTTTGATGGATTTAGAGGGGATTGAAGAACCACAAGCCTCCCCAGCACTTTTGATGGAGGTGATGCAGTGGCGCCAGGTTGTTGAGGATGCACCGACAAAGAATAATCTTCTTATGCTCCAGAATATTATCAAAGAAGATTATGAAAAATGCGCAGCCTATTTCTTGAATAAAAATTGGGATGATTTAAAACAAGTTTTTGTGAGACTGCAGTACTTGGAAAAAATTGCATCTGAGCTTAAAGAAAAACTTTTATGACACAACTTTTACAAATCTATGAACCAGGGCAAACACCCCTTCCTCATCAAGAAGAGGAAGGGGCGGTCATCGGCATCGATCTTGGCACAACCCATTCTGTTGTGGCATACGCAGAAAGCGGTGTTGCAACCGTTTTAAATGTAGGGGACGCAGGTCCCCTGGTTCCCTCTGTTGTAAATGGATTTAGTTCTTTCAAACGTTTGATGGGGGGCGTTGACAGTGCTCCAACCGAAGCCTCTGCAGAGGTTTTGAAATTTTTAAAAAAAAGAACAGAAGATCTTTTGAATAAACCTGTCACAAAAGCTGTGATTACCGTGCCGGCGTATTTTTCAGAAACGGCACGTGCTGCAACAAGGAATGCTGCCAGAATAGCAGGGCTTGATGTTTTAAGGCTCATCAATGAACCAACAGCAGCGGCTCTGGCCTATGGTCTTGATCGAAGGACAGAAGGGTTCTATCTCGTTTATGACTTTGGGGGTGGAACTTTTGATGTCACCATCTTAAAACTCCATCAAGGGGTTTTTCAAGTCCTCTCAACAGCAGGAGATTTGCATCTTGGGGGAGATGATATTGACCATATCATCGCAGAAAAAATCTCTCATCCCTCTAATCTTCTCTATGCCCGTCAGGTGAAAGAATTTCTTTCCAGAAATCCTTCTCAAAATTGGTTTGACGATGAAAAACGAGTCACATTTTCTCAAGAAGATTTTAAAACGAGCGTCCGTCCTTTTGTAGAACGAACCCTTCAGATTTGTAAGCACGCTCTTCACGATGCAGAGATCGAAGATCTCAGTCTTTTTGAAGAAATTATTCTAGTGGGGGGATCTTCCCGTCTTCCTCTTGTATGGGAAGAATTAAGGAAATTTTTTGGTAAAGAACCGCTTTGTTCCCTCAATCCCGACGAGGTTGTGGCGGTTGGTGCTGCGCTTCAAGCGGAAGCTCTCACAAAAGGGGCGTCCCATCTGCTCTTGGATGTCACACCTCTTTCTTTGGGGATTGAAGTTATGGGAGGCCTCGTTGAAAAAATTATTCCTCGCAACACACCAATTCCGTGCTCCGTTGCTCAGGAGTTTACAACCTACCAAGATGGGCAAACATCTCTTGTCATTCATATTCTTCAAGGAGAACGAGAAAAAGTTGAACACTGTCGTTCTTTAGGAAAGTTTATACTCAAAGGCATTCCCCCCTTTCCTGCGGGTATGGCGAGGATTCGCATCACTTTTTCTTTGGATGCGGATGGTCTTCTTGTTGTTAAAGCACAAGAAAAGAGCACCGCTCACCAGAATAGTTTAGAGATTAATCAATCTTATGGACTGGATGAGGATAAGATTTTCTCTGTGATCAAAGAGAGCTTTGAGCATGCGGCCCTTGATACGACAGAGAGTTTGCTTAAAGCGACTCAAGTGAAAGCTGATCAGCTTTTGTGCCTTGTGAAAGCTGCTTTGAAAAAAGATGCTGACTTGCTTTTAGCAGAGGAAATATTGTTGATTCAAGAAGCACAAAATAACCTTGAGACTATTAAAAACTCTGGAGTACGGGATCTAATTTTGGATGCGATTCAACGATTAGAGACAAGAACACAGGAATTTGCAGAGAGAAGAATTTCTCACTCTATTAAAGAAGCTCTTATTAACGAAAATATCCATAAATTATAGAACGTTTTGATTTTATCCGTTCTTTGGGCTATCATGAATCTTAATAATAATAAGGCTTTAAATGGGGAAGCTGATGGTTTTTAGAATTCTATTGATGATTGCCACATTGCATGGAGGGGTTCTATCCACTTTTGCCATGGATGTAACAGAAGTTCTCCAAATTATTCGGTGTGGCACTATTGAAAACTTGCAAAAAGCTTTTGATGGGACAACAGAAGTTAATGCAAAAAATGAGGAAGGCACTACGCCCCTTATCTATGCTGCTAGAGAAGGACGGGGTGATATGATGCTCTATCTTATTTTATCCCAAAAAGCTGATCTTTTCGCTGTTGATAAAGAAAAAAATAATCTTCTCCATTGGGCGGTTATCAAAGATAATTTTGGGATTATTCAAACACTTGCGGGCAATCTCAATGGCAATAAGAAGACTTGGAAAAAACTCTTGATGGCTAAAAATGATTTAGGCCTTATGCCCATTCATTATGCAGCACAAAAAGGGAATGAGAAGATTGTAGAGCTTTTATTACAATCTGGAGCGAATGCCAATGTGGAAGATGCTAACGGAAAAACCCCCTTGTATTGGGCTGCGAAAAAAGGACATCAGAAAGTTGTTAACATTTTGCTCAGTTCAAAATCCGTTGATGTTAATTATAAAACAGTGTGGGGAATGACAGCTTTGCATGAGGCGGCAAGAGGCGGAAATACTGATGCTTTAGAGACACTTTTGGGTCGCGGAGCCGAGGTAGATTGTCGAGATATTGATGGAAGAACCCCTCTTTACTGGGCATCGGAACGTGGACATCCGAAAGCTGTGGAATTTCTTTTGGAAAAAAAAGCCGATCCCATGCTTTTAGATCTAGATAAAAGAAACCCTTTGCATCGCGCAGCCCGCTACGGACATACAGATGTTGTTCGTATTCTGATAGAGAAAGGGAAAGTGGACGTTGATAGTCAAGATCCTTTGCAAGAGACAGCACTCTGTTGGGCTGCACGTAATGGTCATATTGATACAGCAGATCTCTTGCTTTCTTCAGGGGCTAGTTTGCAACATTTGCTTGCCGGTAATCCATCCGTTTTTCATGAAGTGATTCAAGGCGGCAATGACGAAATGATCAAGTTTTTAGTCAAAAAAGGCCTTGATGTTAATACGGAAGATACTGAGGGGAAAACAGCTCTGCATTATGCTGCAGCGGCAGGAAAAGGTAAAACAGTGGCTCTTTTGGTTGCTCAAGGTGCTGATGCTAATAAACGTGATCAGGAAGGGAAAGCGCCCTTAGATGAGGCGGCCGGAGAGGGCACAGGAGAGGCTGTGGAAGCCCTCTTGCAATCAAAAACAGAAGATGGTTCCACAGAAAAAGCCCTTCAACACGCTATAAAAAGTCAGAATATAGAAACGGTAGAAACGCTTTTAAATAACAAACGTGATAATAAAGAGGATTTGAAAAAACTGCTTTCTGTAGAAGGACTTAACCTCTTGCAGAAAGATGTAAAAGGCCAAACAGTGTTTGATTTTGCCTTAAGAAAGAAACACATCAAACTTCTGACAAATCTTGTGCTTCAGCAGGAGAATCTAGAAAAAGTCCTTCAATCACTGCCAAGTGAGAAAAAAGCGAATTTGAATACAAAAGATGAAAAAGATGGATTAAGTATGCTCCACTACGCGGCCTTGATGCATGAAGCGCACTTAGCAGAGGTGTTAATTAAGCTAAAGGTGCATGTGGATGTAAAAGAAAAAAAATCTCCTCAATCTACACCCCTTCATTATGCAGTTTCAGAAAAAGCAACAGCTGTTCTCGAGGTCTTGCTGAATGGCAATACTAGGGCTGCAGGGCAAGCAAATACAGATCGCGACATACCATTCATCATGGCACTCGACAGCGGTTTTGGCGAAGGAGTGCAGTTGTTTTTGAAGAATGGCGTTGACCCAACAATGCCTGTGGGGGGAAAGAAGCCTATCGATAAGATAATAGAAGATAAGAACACGCAAATGATAGCGCTGTTTATGGATTATTTTAAGGGAGACATTAAAGCCGCGACTTTTGATGAGAATGGAAAGCCAGTGCAGCCTGAGCCAGGAGTTATGGACTCTTTTGATACAGATAAATGTTTGGTGAAGATGAAAAATGAGAATGGAATGACAGTTGCTCATTGGGTTGCAAAAGAAGGTCATGCAGGTCTTTTAGATGTTTTGTTCGATAAATCAAAAATGGCAACGCGCATCTTTATTGCAGGGATTGATAAGAGTGGGCGTACACCTCTTCATTATGCAGCAGCTGGAGGGTATGCAGATATAATAGAAAAGCTTTTAACAAGAGATGGAGGGGGTCTTGATATTAATACACTGAGTAATGCAGATAGTTCTGCAGGCAGCAAAGGTCGTACCTCCCCACTGCACGAAGCAGCTATCCATCATCAAATTCCAGCAGTGAAAAAATTATTGGATCTAAGGGCAGATAAAACGCTTTTGGATCAAAACAAAAAAACAGCCTTTGATTATTTGCAGGATCTAGATGATAAGACCAAAATAGACTTAGGCATGATGCCTCCGCCTCCTCCTCCAGCAAAGGCTATGCCTGCCAAAGGTAGTCCGGCCAAAGGTAGTCCAGTTAAGGCAGCTGTTTCAGCAAAATCTTCTCCCAGCAAGAAAGCCCTGCCTCCGGCAGCAGCAACAGCGGCTGCAGCAGCGTAGCGATCGCCAAAAATCTTTAACTCATTGTAATATCTACATTTTCAAAAAAATTAGCACTTTGACTTGAAGAGTGCTAAAATTTGTATATATTAGTGTTTAGGACTGTATCAAAGAAGGTGAGCATTATGAGTAAAGTTATTGGTATCGATTTGGGAACTACAAATTCCTGCGTTTCTGTTATGGAAGGTAAGACTGCTCGGGTCATTGAAAATGCAGAGGGTTTACGTACAACGCCGTCCATGGTTGCCTTTGCATCTGATGGAGAGAGGCTAGTAGGTCAATCAGCAAAACGTCAGGCAGTGACGAATCCACAAAATACTTTATTTGCTATTAAGCGTTTGATAGGACGTCGCTTTGATGATCCGCTGACTAAAAAAGATCAAGGGCTTGTTCCTTATACCATCGTTAAGGGTGGAAATGGCGATGCTTGGGTTGAAGCACATGGAGAAAAGTATAGCCCTAGCCAGATTAGCGCATTTATTTTGCAAAAAATGAAAGAGACTGCAGAAAAGCACCTTGGAACAGAGGTAACACAGGCCGTGATTACAGTGCCAGCTTACTTTAACGATGCACAGCGCCAAGCCACGAAAGATGCAGGAAAGATTGCGGGTCTTGAGGTTTTGCGTATTATCAATGAACCAACTGCTGCAGCGCTTGCTTATGGACTCGATAAAAAAGAGTCAGGCATTGTTGTTGTGTATGATCTTGGTGGAGGTACTTTTGACGTTTCAGTTCTTGAGATAGGAGATGGCGTCTTTGAGGTGAAGTCAACGAATGGTGATACATTCCTTGGAGGGGAAGATTTTGATCAGCGCATTATAGAGTATCTTGCGGATGAATTCAAAAAAGAACAAGGCATTGACTTGCTCCAAGATAAAATGGCTTTGCAGAGATTAAAGGAAGCTGCTGAAAAAGCAAAAATTGAGCTATCGAGCGCCGCTCAGACTGACATTAATCTTCCTTTTATTACGGCGGATGCGACAGGACCTAAGCATCTGAATGTCAAACTCAGTCGATCAAAGCTAGAATCTTTGGTTGATGATTTAATCGAGCGGACTATGAAGCCCTGTGAGGCGGCTCTTAAGGACGCAGGGGTCAAAGCTTCTGAAATTGCTGAAGTGATTCTTGTGGGTGGTATGACACGTATGCCAAAAATCATTGAGAGAGTGACTCAGTTCTTTGGAAAAGAACCTCATCGTGGTGTTAACCCTGATGAAGTCGTTGCCATGGGTGCCGCTATTCAAGGAGGGGTTTTGCAAGGTGACGTGAAAGATGTTCTTTTGCTTGATGTAACACCTCTTTCTTTAGGTATTGAAACTTTGGGCGGTGTATTCACAAAGCTCATAGAACGAAATACAACGATTCCCACAAAGAAAAGCCAGGTATTTTCAACAGCAGAAGATAATCAAAATGCTGTGACGATTCGTGTCTTTCAAGGAGAGCGTGAAATGGCTTCCGATAACAAGCTTTTGGGTCAATTTGATCTCGTAGGGCTTCCGCAAGCTCCAAGAGGCGTTCCTCAAATCGAAGTAGCTTTTGATATTGATGCCAATGGAATCGTCAATGTTTCTGCAAAGGATAAAGCAACAGGCAAGGAACAACAAATTCGCCTGCAGGCTTCTGGGGGTTTAAGCGATGCAGAGGTAGAGCAGATGGTCAAAGACGCTGAAGCTAATGCTGATGCAGACAAAAAGCGCCGCGCTCTTGTAGAGGCTCAAAACCATGCAGATGGTATGATTGCAACCACAGAAAAGCAATTGAAAGAGCATGGTGATAAAGTCGAAGAGGGTGATAAAAAAGCTATTGATGATGCGATAAAAGCCTTGAAAGAAGTGAAAGAAACGGACAATGTGGATGAGATTGTGGCCAAAACACAAGAACTGATGCAGGTTGCAATGAAGCTTGGAGAGGCGGCCTATAAGGCAGGACAAGCGGAAGAACAGCAGACCACTGAAGGATCTGAGCCACAAGATAACGTTGTGGATGCAGAATACGAAGAAGTAAAGAGCGAAGATAAAAAAGACGATCAATAGCGACATTTACACAACGTCTTATTTCTGTGGTGGATAGCGTATCCTGCTATGTCATCCCCGCGCAAGCGGGGACCCAGGGCCACATTCAAGATCTTGCAAGCGGAAAAGCCGTGACGCCCGCTATGTATTGCGCTTTACCCTGGGCCCCCGCTTGCGCGGGGGTGACAGCACGGAAAGTGAATGACCGTCTCTATTAAGGATAAATGATGGCAAAGAGAGATTACTACGAAATTCTAGGTGTTAAGAAAGATGCTTCTGCAGCAGAGCTGAAAAGCGCTTATCGTAAGCTTGCAATGAAATATCACCCGGATCGTAATGCAAGCGATAAAGGGGCAGAGGAAAAATTTAAAGAACTCAGTGAAGCCTATGAAGTTCTGAGTGATGAGAAAAAGCGTGCTGCCTATGATCAATATGGGGCAGATGCCTTTCAAGGAGGCGCTGGGGGGCCAAGTGGATTTTCTGGTGCGAGCAGTTTTTCTGACATTTTTGAAAGTGTTTTTAACGATTTTGGTTTCAATACTTCTCAACGCCAACCAGAGGCTTCTCTGCAGGGGGAAGATATGCGGATGGATGAAAGGATTTCGCTAGAGGAAGCCTTTTTGGGTGTTGCAAAAACTATTAAAATTCAAAGACAAGAGCCCTGTGAGCCTTGCAAAGGGTCAGGAAGTAAGGACCAAAAACAACACACTTGCTCCACATGCCATGGCACGGGTCGCATGCGTATGCAACAGGGATTCTTCATGATGGAAAGAGCATGTCATGCCTGTCAAGGCCTTGGAAAAACCATTCAAAATCCTTGTTCTAAGTGCCATGGTCAAGGGAGGTCACCTCAACTGAAGACTCTTGAGATAAAAATCCCTGCAGGAGTGGATGATGGCACGCGTATTAGACTTTCGAATCAGGGACATGCTGGTTTAAGAGGGGGATCTGCCGGTGATCTCTATGTTTTTATTCATATTAAACCCCATGATCTTTTTGAACGTCAGGGGCATGACATTTTTTGCCAAGCACCCATTTCCATGGTAACGGCGTCTCTTGGAGGGTCTATTGAACTTCCCACAATTGGAGGAGATAGAGTAGATCTCAAAATTCCAGCAGGCACACAACCCCATACACGCTTTCGTTTAAAAGATAAGGGAATGCCGGTTTTCAGAAGGCATACCCATGGAGATATGTATGTGGAGGTGGCGGTTGAAATTCCAAGACATCTGACCAAGGAGCAAAAGGAAGTTTTGGAAAAATTTGATTCTGGGGTGCAGAAAAAAAATCACCCAGACTCCTTTAATTTTCTAGAAAAGGTAAAACGCTTTTTTAAAGATTCTTAAATGATGGAAGAATACAAGGTTGAGCAATTTTTTCAAGCCTTAAAAGATAAGGATCCCCTGCCGAAGACAGAGCTTCAGTATACGAATCCTTTTACACTGCTTGTAGCAGTTGTTCTTTCTGCCCAAGCAACCGATAAAGGGGTTAATAAAGCAACGGAAGATCTTTTTAAGCGTGCCCAAACTCCTGAAGCATTTCTTGATCTTGGAGAGGAGAAAGTACGAGAGGCCATTAAAACGATTGGTCTTTATAAGACGAAAGCATCTCACATCATGCGTCTCTGTCAACAACTTGTGGACAACCATGACTCCAAAATTCCAAGGTCCAGAGAAGATTTAGAGCAATTGCCAGGCGTAGGTCGAAAAACAGCAAATGTGATTTTAAACGTGGTTTTTGGAGAGCCTACATTAGCGGTTGATACCCATATTTTTCGTGTTGCCCATCGCACAGGACTTGGTGCAGGCAAGACGCCGCTTGCTGTTGAAAGAGAACTGGAAAGGGTCATACCAGAAGCTTTTAAGCTTCATGCACATCATTGGTTGATTCTCTTGGGGCGTTACACGTGCAAAGCCAGAAAACCAGAGTGCTTTCGATGTGTGGTATCTAAACAATGCGAGTTTAAGGATAAAATGGTTTTTTGATGATGCAGCGCTTTTTTCTGACACAAATTCTGGTAGGTATTTTTTGGGGAATTTTTCTCCTTGAGCTTTTCTTGTCCCAATCTCTGGAGCCCAGTATCCAGAAGCTTGTTTCCATGGGGGCGATGGTGCCAGGGCTTGCTCATGATCCCTCAGAGGCCTATCGATTTTTGGCGCATATTTTCCTTCATGGGTCTTTTCTTCATGTGATAATGAATAGTATAGCTCTCTATTTTTCTGGGCGTTTTTTAGAAATGCTTGTGGGGCGTTCCTGGTTTTTTATCATCTTTCTTCTTTCAGGCTATGGGGCAGCACAAGTAGCGCTGAATTTTTCAGATCCTCATACAGTGCTGATAGGGGCTTCTGGTGCTGTTATGGGAGTGCTTGGTGCTTTGGTTTATTGTGCCTTTTTACTTCCTAAAACTCCTGTGCGTCAGGCAGTTATTAAGAGCAGCTATCAAATTATTATTCCCTCTCTCATTCCATTTTTTTCAGGGGTTTCTTATTCTGCCCATCTTGGCGGGCTTTTGACAGGCGTTCTTTTGGGGTTTTTATTAACGCTTCTTCTCAAAATATCAAAAACATTGACCCGCTCTCTCGGTTGGATAGGACTTATTTTCGGGATATTTTCTCTTGTCTGGGCAATCTATAGGGTTATTTTTTAAATCATAAGGATTTGTATTGTTATGGAAACCAAGGCATAGGATTAATAGGTTTTTGCTGATCTCTGAGTTCCATATAGAGGTAGGATGGATTGTTGGGACTCGTGTACCCTATAGGCTCTCCCGCTAATACTATTTGTCCAACAGAAACCTCGATTTGTGCCAGGCCTACGATAAGAGTATGGTATTTTTCTCCATGCGATAAAATCAAAATTTGATTGTACTTTCTAAAGGGTCCAGCGTAAGAAACCTTTGCATTCGTTGGAGCATATACAAGGGAATTTGCACGCGTTTGAAAGATAATGCCTGTGCCGTCTGTATCGAGTTTTTCATGTTTCTCTCCAAAAGAAGAAATGATAGGTCCTACAACAGGTTTTAATTGATACTTTCCTTTATGGCCCTGAGAAACAACGAAAGGTTTTTTTGTTGGTGTTTTTGCTTTCTGCCAAGATGGATTTTCTGACGACTCCAGTCGTTGGATCAAGTCGTGCAAGTTATGAGACGCCTGAGCAAGATGGTCAATCCTTTTCTCTAAAGACTCCCGACGTTGCTTTTCTGCCTTTAATATTTGACGCTTTTTTACTAACAACACCTCTATCTCTTTAAGCCTTTCACTGTATTGCTCTTCCAGGCGTTTAGCAGATATTTTCTCTCGTTCAATAGAGACACCCGTTGTTTGAAGAGCCTGAAGCTCAGCGCGGATACTCTGAGTAGATTTTAAAATATGACGAATAAAAGAATTTAATATAAGCGTTGATTGAATCAAGCGCTGAGGTGTCATGGAAGAGTTTAAGATAGCGGTTGGGGCAATGAGTTGAATCTTTTTAAGCGCACTGAGATAGCTATTAATTTTTGTAACGTGATGTTCCAGTTGAAAGGTTTTTTGTTTTTTTTCCAACTCAAGAGATTTTAGTTTTTCTTCAGACTTTAAACATAGCTCTTGCTGAGAACGATAATGTTCAGCCGCCCTTGTTAACTGCTGACTTAGCTCGTTTAAGTGTGAGTCTCCCCTCGATGGGCTACTGAGTAGAGACCATAGGGTAAGGCAGATTAAGAAACGATAAGGGAGCATCCAGTCATTTCCTTTGGTATGGGGAGGTTCATGAGAGAAAGAATAGTAGGGGCTACATCTTTGAGTTCCCCCTGAGATCTTAATACAACCTTGTCAAGAAATCCCACGAGCACAAAGGGAACTAAATTGGTTGTATGCGCTGTATAGGGAATACCGCTTTCTTCCATATGCTCTGCATTGCCATGGTCTGCGGTCACCACTAATTTCCCCCCTAATATTTTAAGACAGTTTTCAATCTTTCCCAAACAGGCATCTACTTTTTCAACAGCAGAAACGGTTGCGCTAAAGTTTCCTGTATGCCCTACCATGTCGGGGTTGGCAAAATTTAGAACAACAAAATCATAAAGACCGGTTTTTAATTTATCAATGACTTGATGTGTGAGGCTCTCAGCACTCATTTCTGGTTCTAAGTCATAAGTGTGAATTTTAGGAGAGGGGACTAACAACCTGTCTTCATGAGCGTAGGTTTCTTCTTTGCCGCCATTAAAGAAAAAAGTAACATGGGCGTATTTTTCTGTTTCTGCAGCGCGCAGTTGTTTCATTCCCTGATGCTCTATCACCTCTCCCAATGTGTTATGAGGTGTTTCTTGGGGGAAAAGGGATGGCATAGAAGAATCTAAAGTGGTCGCATAGGATTTCATGCCAAGGACAGCGGAAAACAGGGGGCTTTGAGGGCGTTCAAATTCTTTAAAATCTTTGAGAAGGAGCGCTGAAAGAATTTGCTGCACTCTATCTGCTCTAAAATTAACCATCAGCAAACCATCACCGGCTTGAATTCCTTTGTAGTTTTTAAGGATGGTGGGATAGATGAACTCATCATCTCTATTTTGTGCATAGGAATGTTGGAGAATGTCTTTAACAGTTGAGCCTTGAACACCCTTCCCTTCTACAATGGCCCTAAAAGCCAGCTCTGTTCTTTCCCATCTTTTGTCACGATCCATGCCATAAAAACGACCCATCATCGTTGCAATAGAGCTCGAATCTAAAGAAGAAAGTGTAGCTTCGAGTTGTTCCATATAAAGAGGGGCGCTTTGTGGAGGAGAATCGCGCCCATCGAGAAAGCAATGAACGTGAGATTTGATACCATTTTTATGGAGCAACTTCAAAAAGCTTTCAAGGTGGCTTTGATGGGAATGAATGCCTCCTGGCGAAACAAGACCCAAAACATGGCATTCACGTGTTCCTTTTTTCAGATTTTGAAGAAACGCTTGCATAGCAGGAATATTTTCCACAGAGTCTGTTTCAAAAGCGGTGCTTATGCGTGGAAGATCTTGCATAAGAACACGCCCCGCTCCGATGGTTGTATGACCGACTTCTGAATTCCCCATTTGTCCCTTCGGGAGTCCAACTTTCTCTCCTGAGGCCTCAAGTTCTGTGTGAGGGCACGTAGAAAGCCATCGATTCCAGTTTGGAAGATTTGCAGTGGTAATAGCATTGTTTTTATCAGCGGGAGCGATTCCCCATCCATCAAGAATGCACAAAACAACCGGTGATTTTTTATGGTTATTCAAAGACATTTATATTCACTTTCAGTGCATCAAGTGTTTGGACATATTTTTTGAAAGCAGAAAAAGGGATGGTATCTGTATTTTTTTCTTTTGTTGCTAAGATGAGAGTCAAGAGAGATTGTGCGGAAAGGTCTTGAATAGATTGAATAATTGACTCAGCCTCTGCCCATAGTTTTGCACGAATAAGAGCAATCGCAAGACAGATATGGCTTGTGGTGCTTTGAGGCATAAGATCGTGAAGTTCTCGGATAATATGACATTGAGAAAGAAGATTTCTATCTTTTGCAAAAAATGTGGCGTAGGTTTCAGCGATAGTCCATTGAGGATCTAAGCACCATGCTTTCAGTAAAACTTTTTTTGCAGTGCGTAGATCTCTCTCTGCCGCCAGTGTTTTTGCGTAGGTTATAGTACTCTCTACGTTGGACGGGTTCTCTTGAAAAGCTTTTTCTAGAAGGACTAATTTTTTAAGAGGATCTTGCTCTTCTAAAGCACTTTCATAAAAAAGAAATGCTTGCTCCAAATGAATTTCTGCCTCTTCAAGGCTTTTGTACTGCGCGCAACTCTCCAAGGCTTTTTTTGCTTTTTCCCAGTTTCGAAGGCTCTTTTGATAAAAAAAGCATTCACGCCAAAACCAACCTTCTTTTAAAAAAGGTTGAAGGGGTGCTTGAAAGAATTTTTCTAATGCCATCCAATCATTTTCTTTTTTGTATTCCTGAAGTGTGGCCAATGCATTTAAAGAGCCATATTCTTTCAAATTATGGAGTTCTGAAAGCTCTCTATCTGGCTCCATATAATGCAATAGAAGAGTAGGGAGAGAGCTTTTTGGTAAAAATGTTTTAGACTTTCTTAAATATTCCGAGAGTTTATTTGTATCCTTTAGATAGGCTTGTACTATTCCTTTTTCTAGATAATCAATGCCAGTTTTTAATTTTTTATAACGAGAAGCATCAGATAATTTTAAAAAGTCCCATAGCTTTCTCTTTGCCCATTTTAGAGCAGTGATACTTAAAATGATGGACAATAAGCCAAATAGGAAGATGTTAAAAGAGGTTGTAATATGCCATTGTTTCCAATGCAGTGATATCACTCCAGCATTATCTGTACAGAAAAAAATTCCCAACCCGAGTATGAGAATTTTTATTAAAAAAGACAAAAATTTAACTTTCATGAAATGCCTTTTTCAAAGAATGCATTGAAGATTTTTTCTTCTATTGTGTTTAAAATTTCTTGGGTTTTAATAAGAGATTCTAGGGCCTCTTGCAATAGGGCATAAGATGCATTGCCTGGAAGGATTTTAAGCGCCTTTGAAAACTCTCGCTGGGTGATCAAATCTTTAAGGGTCTTTTTCAGAGCAGATTCTTTTGCAGATTGAATAATAAAGAGTTTTTTCCAATCCATATGGCTTTGAATGTAATGGATGGGATGAGACCAAAAAGCTTCGTGCGGGGATTCTATTTCTGCCAGGGGATCTTCTTCATTTTCTACAAGAGCCAGAAGGCTTTCCGTGGTATGTATTTTTTTGTCTCGTTGGTCCAAAAGCCATAGAATTTTTTCTGATTTTTCCAAATGTAATTTGGGTAACGCAAGCAACTTCTCCAAATAATTGTTATAGGGCTGTCTTTGATAATAAGAAAAGACTAATCGCTGAAAAAGAAAAATTGCGGCAACTTTTTCTTCTTGATAAGGCGTTGATAGAGAGGGAGATTCAGATGATTTGATGGTGGATATTTTTTCTTCCAAATGACGCATTTTTTCTTGAAGATTTTGTATCTTCAATTCCAATGGACGAAGGTCAACACTTTCCTGTTTATTCCATTCAAAAGGGTCGTAAAAAATAATGAACCCACCGATAAAGAGGAAAAAAATTAGAAGGACTTTGGGGAGTGTGATCCAATGTAATTTTCGCATATTTTTAGTTACTAGTTCTACCATGGAAGTCCTCAACTTTTTTGTCATTCTACCTGATTTTTAAAAATATTCCAAAAGCTATTCATCGTAGGTTTTATTGCTGTTTTGATACTTCCCCATGGATATTGAGAGAGCTTATTCGAAATATGCTGACTGAACGAAAGAGCTTCCATTTTTTCATAGAGGGAAGTGAGGCGATGATGATCCATTAAATGCATAAAAACCTCAGCAGTTTTAGTTGAGAAAAAGCACACTTGCCGGATTTTATTGTCTTTAAGAAGACCTAATAACGCAGGACTAAATTTTTTTAGAGGGGTGGTTTTGTAGACAACCTCAGTTTTGATTTCATACCCAAGGGGGCTTAGGATTTTTTCTAAATCCAGCGTGGTGGTTTCACCAGCGGCATAAAGAATCTCCCCCAATTCCTGAGGTGATTTTGTTCGAATGAGATTAAGAAGCGATTGCACCGAATGCTTTGCTACATGGATGTTTTTAAATCCCATTCTTTTGGCAAGCGTTCTAGTAGACTCCCCAACGCAGTAGACCCCCCCTCTTGTCACCCCCGCGCAGGCGGGGGTCCAGGGCAACATGGGAGGTATAGCAACGGCAGAGTCTTTCCCAGTGGCAAGATCTTGTTTGGTCCCCTGGGCCCCCGCCTGCGCGGGGGTGACGAGAGGGGGGATTAAACCCCTTAAACCATTTTGACTGGTTACAATGAGTGTAGAAATATTCTCAAGAGAAGGGGGAGGCATGAAGGAAATCGCTAGTAGGGGCTCTACAAAAAACGGTCTTTCTAGCTTCTTTGCCATCCGGAGACTTTCTTCCATGGGGCGTGTTAAAAGCAACATAGCTTTATTGAATTTTTCGAGGAAAGAAAAGAGCGCGCAGTGCCTCTGCCATGGACCTTGCAAGGATGGTCGGATCTTCCCCATTTATTTCATGATACACCACGGTTGATCCATCCTCTGTTCCAAGAAAACAGCGAAGAGAAATTCCTAAAGGTGTTTTCTGTGCATAAACCCCAATGGGTGTATGGCAAGAGGCCTCCAATTCTTTGAGCAACAGACGCTCTGTTTTTACACAAATAGCCGTCTCTTCATGATTTAAAGGATTTAAAAGAGCTTGGAGATCACTGCGATCTTCCCGGATACAAATGGCAAGAGCACCTTGCCCTGCTGCAGGAACAAAGAAGGTAGGGTCCAGAATCTCTGTCGCGACATCTTCAATCCCTAATCTTTTAAGACCAGCAAGAGCTAAAAGTGTTCCATCAAGATCCTCCGCGTTGAGTTTTTGGAGGCGTGTTGGGACGTTGCCACGGATCAACTTAATCGTTAAATCAGGACGATAATGAAGGATCTGCGATTGGCGTCTTAGGGATGCTGTCCCGATAGAGGCTCCTTTGGGAAGATCTTTAAGGTTAATCCCAGCAGGTGAAATAAAAACATCCCTCGGGTCTTCTCGTTCTAAAATACAGGCAATGCTGATACCAGCAGGGAGAAGAGTTTCAACATCCTTGAGAGAATAAACAGCAACGTCAATCTGTCCCTCAAGCAATGCCATATCCAGTTCTTTTGTAAAAAGGCCTTTCCCCCCGATATCTGCAAGGCGTTCGGTGCAATGTTTATCACCGGAAGTGTCTTGTGGAACAATTTCAAAATAATCTTGGGGTGTATCCGGATAGATAACTTGAAAACATTGGATGAATATTTCCGTTTGAATGAGGGCAAGCTTGCTTTTGCGTGTGCCGATTTTTAAAGGACTATGAACCATAGGGGCATTCTAGTATAGAGAGAAGATTTTCAAAAGAGGAAAATCGAGAAACTCAATCCCAGTTGCGATATAAGCATAATCCATATAGAATAAATTCATAACAATAAATAACGGGATTGGTTTATGGATGAAGTCCATGTCTAGAGTTTCAAGAACGATAGTATTGCTTATTCTTTTTCTAGCACCCCTAGGTTTTGCAGGCGAAGAAAAAACTTCTAATACGCATCAAGCTTTGAAAAAAGTTAGAATTTTACATGAGGGAAAAGAAACACTTCTTATTCTGGAAACAAGTGAAACAATTGAGATTGATCCAACCCTTCAACAGGATAAAAAGAAACTCTTGATCTCTCTGCCCAAAACTAATTGGCTCTATGTGGATACAAAAGAAAAACAGGGTGGTGTTATTCAAGGGTATTATGTTGACGAATCCTGCCCACAGGCCTCCAAATTAATTCTTTCCTTAAAATCACCAGTGGATATGACTGTGCATCCTGTTACAAAGCATGATGATTTTTATGAGTATCGCATTGCTTTAGGAGCGAGTGAGGACTCTAATGCATCTTTGATTCAACAAGAAGAATCATTCTATAAAAAAACTCCAAAGAAAAAAAATATTAAGATCCCGCAGCAACGCAAATTAACAGAGAAAGCAGTTCACACTTTACGAAAACCGCTTCTAAAAAAAATACAAAAGGCTGATTTACTAGGAAAAGAAATACCTTTGGAAGATACAAAATCAGTATCAAAAGAGGCTGTGGAAAAAGCGGTAGAATCTAGTGAGCAAGCGATTGGTGAAGAAGAAAAAAAAGAACCTCAGTCTCATGCTTTCAAAATAGAGGGGGGCACAGCATGTTTAGAAGAAGAAGAGCTTAAGGAGGATTTAAAAGGGTTACAAATTAGTTTAAGTTTGCATCATGATGAAATGGCCTATGTAGCTCCCCAAGATTTAAAAAAAGATAACTTGAAAGAGGAACCTACAAAACTTTTGAAGAAGTTTAAAATTTCACCCTCCCACGATGTGGCAAGTATTGCATCTCAGCAATCAAAGCCCCAGCATCTTCCTCTTTCTAACGCGGGAAGCATGTTCACAAAGTTACAATCAACCCAAGAAGCGCAGGCCTCTAACGAGGGCACCCCACCTGCCTGGGTGATTGAAGCGAAGATGAAAGAGAAAAAAGTTTAACGGTTCAGTTCAGCACAAGCACGGGAAATCCGGGCACAAGCATCTTCAAGCGTTTTCATATCCGTTGCGTACGAAATTCTAAAATGGGGTGAAAGACCAAAGGCGATGCCCGGAACCACCGCCACAAGGGCGTGTTCTAGAAGATAGGCGGAGAAATCTGTATCTGTTTCAATCCGTTTTCCGTCAGGTGTTGTGGAGCCTATGAAAGCTGCACAAGAGGGATAGACATAAAAAGCTCCTTCAGGGTTTTGGCATGTGATACCCGGAATGGCATTCAAGGCCTGGACGACAAAATCGCGACGCTCTTGGAAAGTCTGTGTAGTCTCTTCAAAGAATTTCTTGTTATCTCCCGTGAGGGCCGCGAGCGATGCATATTGGCTAATGGAACAAGCATTCGAAGTGCTTTGAGATTGTATATTATTCATGGCTTCTATGAGGGATTTTTCTCCAGCGGCATATCCAATCCGCCACCCTGTCATGGAAAAACTTTTGGAAACACCGTTGATGGTCAGTGTCCTATCTTTAAGGTCCGGTGCAATCATGGGAATGGAATAGAATCGATGCGGTGCGTAAATAACGTGTTCATAAATATCATCGGACATGATGTGCACATGAGGATATTTTCTTAAGACATTTGCAAGATCTTCAAGCTCTTTCTTTGTGTAGACAACACCTGTAGGATTGCTGGGAGAGTTGAGGATCAACCATTTGGTTTTTGGGGTAATGTGAGATTCAAGGGCTTTTGCTGTGAGCTTAAAATTTTCCGCGTGTGTGCAGGCAACAATGATAGAGGTTCCCACCATCATTTCTACAATGGCCTCATAAGAAACCCAATAGGGGGCGGGGATAATAACCTCATCGCCGTGGTTTAAGGTGGCACAGAAGGCATTAAAGATCGCTTGTTTTGCGCCAGAACTCACAATGATTTCATTCAATGAATATGATAGATTGTTTTCATCCAGGAGTTTTTTTTGAATGGCCCGTTTGAGTTCTGGAATGCCATCCACAGCCGTATATTTTGTAAAGCCCTTGTCGATGGCGATCTTTGCAGCTTCTTTAATAAAATCTGGTGTGTCAAAGTCTGGTTCTCCAGCCCCTAAGCTCAAAATGTTGTGACCTTGCGCTTTTAATTCTTTTGCTTTTGCAGTGATTGCAAGCGTTGGAGAAGCTCCTATACCCTGAAGACGATCTGCTAAGAACATAATTTTCCTTTAAGTTTTCATATGGTTGGGCTATTTTACAAGCGAAATGAATGATTGCAAGGGAAATTAGATGGTTAAGCTCGTCTCCCCCAAACTTGTCACCCCCGCGCAGGCGGGGGCCCAGGGGAACAAACAAGATCTTGCGACTGGGCAAAGTCATGAGACTTCAATATCTCGCATGTGGCTCTGGGCCCCCGCCTACGCGGGGGTGACAAGGGAGTTGGAAAATAATGTCTAAGAAGTCTTTAATAGTCTGGATTATGTTGTTTATTGGGGCAGCCCTTTGGCTAGGATTTTATATCAGTCATAAGATGGAAGTTTCTCTTAAAACAGAGGAGACGGGAAATGCCTTGATCGGTGGGCATTTTTCTCTCAGAGATGTCAACGGGAATACAGTGGCGTCCGAAAGATTTTTGGGGCGCTACATGCTTGTTTATTTTGGGTATAGCTTTTGTCCCGATATTTGCCCAACCGGTCTTGAGAATATGACAGAGGCTATGAATATTCTGGGGGATGATGGTAAGAAAGTGCAGCCCATTTTTATTACAGTGGATCCCAAACGTGATACGGAATCACAGCTTGCGGTCTTTATGGAAAGTTTTCATCCGTCTTTTATTGCGCTGACTGGTTCTGAAAGTTCTGTTAAACAAGCCATGCAGGCTTATCGAGTGTATGCGTCACCCGTGAAGGACAAGGGCTCCGCTGAGTATCTGGTAGATCATTCGTCCATTGTGTACCTCATGGGACCTGATGGTAAATTCATCACTCATTTTACCCATCAAACCCCGGGGTCTGAGATGGCGTTTAAGATCCGTGAAATTTTGAAACAATAATTTGTGAAAATGATGATTAAGAAACTTCCCTTTTCTCTGCCTCTGCCCCTTATTCTTCTCTTTCTTTTAGGAGGTGTTTTGCTGGGTGGTCATTTGATTCCTCTTGAGATAAAACAGCACTTTTTAAGCATCAGCCTTCTCTTAAAAAATATCCTTCTTTTTGTCCTTCCCTTCATCATCTTCATTTATATTTTTGCTTGCTTAACCTCTTTTGAAGGCAACGTTTTTCTTTTTATCACGCTGCTTTTAACAGGGGTGTGTCTATCTAATTTTCTGAGCACCATGATTGCCTATGGTATTGCGAATATCGGGCTTCCGGGCGTTACAGGCGGGGGATTTTCCATGGAGAGCCATCTGTCTCCGGCATGGTCTTTCTTTCTTCCCTCTCTTATTTCCAACGAATGGGCGCTCTTTTTAGGGTTCAGCGCAGGCGCTTTTTGTTCTGTCTTTCCGCACCCATGGGCCACAGCGTTGAGCGAAAAAGGCAAGAAACTAGCAACTATTTTTCTTGATCGGTTTTTTATCCCTCTCATTCCTTTTTTCATTTTAGGGTTTCTATTGAAAATGGAATC
>Ga0214919_10003815_pt1 | contig 22458 bp, 33 predicted proteins | sample LL1503_MetaG_FD_177994 | JGI IMG/M metagenome (GOLD analysis project Ga0214919, IMG submission 177994) | Freshwater microbial communities from Lake Lanier, Atlanta, Georgia, United States - LL-1503 | ecosystem: Environmental > Aquatic > Freshwater > Lake | place: USA: Georgia | collected... | reverse complement strand
GAGGCCCATGATCTTACCCCGCCACTACTACCGCGATGCCACACATTATTGTTGTCTGTAATTGCAATTTCTGCTGAGCCACCGCCAGAAGCATCAGTCCACTGTTGAAATTGAATAATACCGTGGTACGTACCACCATCACTTAACCCATCTGTGGAGTTTGCCATGAACGCAGTATTCAACCCTTGGCCAAAATAACTTGGTGTTAATGCAGTTGACCGCAAATCTGGGGTCGATACTTTTGGGGATGAAGTAGCTGTTGTAGCTGTTGTGGCAGTAGTAGCGGATGTTGCATTACCGCTAAGCGTAGCTGTAATCGTCCCCGCGCTGAAGTTACCCGAGGCGTCACGGGCTACTACTTTTGAAGCCGTATTGGCGGATGTTGCATCTACTGTCCATGTCTGTGCTGCTGAGCCGTTGTAAGCAGTGCCAGATAAATATGTACCGGCAGTCAAGGAGTTAGCGACAGAGCTTGCCTGCCCAGTCAAAGTTGCCGTTATCGTCCCAGCAGAGAAGTTGCCAGAGGCATCCCGCGCCACAATGGTTGAGATTGTGTTTGCGCTAGTCGCATTGGAAGCTACTGTAAATGTTGCGCCAGTGGCTTGGTTAGCTGTGAAAGTCTGGGAGCCAGACAGGCCCGTACCTGACGTATTCATCGTCAGTGTGGCGTTATTGACCGTTGGGAGGTCAGAAGTCAGCGCCAAGGTTCCCGTGGTGTTAGGGAGCGTCAGAACCGTGCCCGTGCCTGCAACTGCATTAGGGATAACTTGGGTCGTGCCAGAAGTAGCCCCAACATAGGTTTCACTCAGAATACCCGTTAACGCTAAGTTACCAGAAGCCCTGTTCAGCGCGACGGCGGTAGTTCCAACATAAGCTGTGGAGTTACCCAGAACTGCTGATGGGATCGTCCCCGACAAGTTACCCGCAGTCAGGCTGGTTAAGTTGGCTCCGCTTACCGCACCAAACGATGCAGACCATGTACCCGAGGTTACCGTGCCGGTTGTAGTTAGGCTAGACGAGCCCGCCAGTGGCGATGCGCCAACCGTGTTGTATGAAATAGTGCGGGCAGCAGAACCGTTAAACGTAGTGCCTGATGCGTCCCCTGTGCCACCGTTATTGAAGGTAGCGTTGTTAGGTAGAGAAATAGCAGACCATGCAAGTGCCGATCCACTCCAGTTAAGATATGTGCCTGCGACTGTTGGGGCTGTGACAAACGATGTGGTAGCCGCGCCTGTCTGGTAGGGAATCTGATTGGCTGCGCCGCCAGCTATGTTTGTAGCCGTAGTCGCACTTGTAGCTGCTCCGCTCAATGTAGCGGTTATCGTGCCCGCAGAGAAGTTGCCCGAGGCATCACGAGCTACAACTTTAGATGCTGTGTTTGCATCCGTCGCATCCACTGCAAATGTACGGGCAGCAGAGCCGTTATAAGTACCGCCACTAGTCAGGTACGTGCCAGCGGTAAGCGCATTGGCTACAGAGCCCGCAGAACCCGATATATTGCCAGATACCGCAGAGCCATTGATCGCAATAGCCGTATTGGTAATAACCGTAGCCTGCCCCTGAGAATTTACCGTAATGACCGGTACGGATGAGGCGGAGCCGTAGGTAGCAGCAGTTACACCTGTTGTCGCAATGTTAAACGTGGTAGCTGGGGAAAGGGTTAGTCCTGTGCCTGCGTAGTATGTGATCGGCGCATTGAACTGCAAAAACGTCAATGCTGTTGTTCCAACCGTAATTGGTAGTGGTGTTTGCTGAACCCATGCCGTAGAAGCCAAGGTTCCAGAAATAACTAAAACGTAGTCGCCTTGGTCAATCTCATTAGTGCCTGCTCCAGAGGTGTCGTAGTCTGTTGCACGGGTCAAGATAAACGGCAAAAGACTTGTGCCTGCTTGTGTAACAACGTAAATGCCGTTATACGCAGCGTTACCACCAATTTCGTCTTTGACTAAGACCCGCTGGGTAGCCGTAGGAGAACCGCCGCCTAAAGATAAAGCGCCATTGGCTACAGCCGTAATGGTCGCCCCAATACCAGAAGCGCCATTGTTATACGTGTATGTAGGTAGCGCGGCGGTAGAAGCGTAGTTAGCAGGCTGGTGGTAATTAAGCCCAGAAGAAATGGAGTCTGCGTATTCTTTATTAACGATATCGGTGGCGTTGGTTGGCGCAGCGGTAATTGTTCCCGAAGTCAGAGCAGCAGAAGTGGCTGTAATTGCACCAAAACTTTGCTGGACTACAACGCCAGAAGTGTCCCGCCAGACTGCATTCTCGGATGGGTACGTAACAAAGACATCTACCGCGTTGGTGAAGTTAACTAACGACCCGGAATTGGATGAAGAGAGCGGGGTAGCGTTACGAGTCAGCGTTGTACCGGAGGATGTGTAAGTACCGTAGTTGACTTCCCAATCGCCAGATATGGGGTCATAAATAGCAAAGTAGGTAGAGTTACCGTTGCCTACTGCGGAAAAAGACTGGAACCCTGTGACAGAGCCGCTCAGAGTAATCGTGCCTGTACCCGGTGCCGCAGCGGTTTGTTTAACTCTGTCTTTGAGTACTAAAGCCATTTTGAATCCTTACGACGGTAGGTTAATCCAACCGGGTGCTTGCTCATCATCAATATTTTGCCATCCGGGAGTCTGGACATTGCCAATAACTTGCCAGCCGGGGGTCTGCGCATTGCTTATATCCTGCCATCCTGCGGTTTGCACGTTACTGATATTTTGCCAGTTTGCGCTCTGACTGTCATCTATTACCGCCCAGACAAGGACATCCCCGATAGAAACAATTAGCTGGATGCCCGCTGGATACGCATTTACCGTCAACAGGGCAACATTTGCGTCTATGCCGGAAACAAACTCTGCAATAGAACCCGCAAAAATGACCTGCGTAGCTACGGAGTCTACAGCCGAAGCACTCTCGGAAATAGATACTGGGATTAGCAGACCACCAGCAACGGTATCTACCCCAGACAAGGCTTCAGAAATTGAGGCTACAAACGTAGCTGCAACCGTATTAGCGTCAATCCCACTGATTGCTTCTGCAATAGCTGCAACAAAATCAGCTTGGGCGGTACTAACTGCAATAGCTGAAACACCTTCAGCAACAGATGCAACAAATGCAACTTGGGCTGCTACAGCGTCAATCCCAGATACAGCCTCTGAGATGTTCAAAGAAGCTATGAAGTTGCCAACAACCGTTTCAAGGGCGCTTGCGGTTTCCGTTATGTCGCCGGGATATGTACCGAGCGAAAACACAGAATCAGTAATAGATGCTGCTTCAGTAATGCTGCCGGGATATGTGCCCACCGCAGAAATATCATCCAACCCACTTACCGCATCAACTACGGTGACATTGAAGATATTGTTGAGGGTGTCTATTACGTCCGCCCCAGATACAGATTCGACGTTTGCTGCTACAAAAGTAGTAAGGACAGACTGGGACTCCAGCGCAGAAGCTGTCTCGGCAATCAATCCCCCCGCAGTAAAAATAGCATCAGCAGCTTCAATGCCTGAGCTTGATTCGGAAATAGCAACCGCAAACGCATTACCCCCAGCGGAGGCAAATGGCGCTTGTGCAAAGGTTACATCCCCGAACATACCCTATTAGGTCGCGGTCAAGGAAAACGTGTAGGTTACGTTTAGCGTATCGCCAGAAGCAACAGACTTATCGCCACCAGTAAAGTCGCTTCCAGAGAATAGAACACCAGAAGTGCCAGTAGCAACGCTGCACAAGAAAGCGCCAGCAATCGTAGCCGTCCCAGTCATTGCAAAAGACGAAGGAGAAGCCGAGTTACTGATAACCGATGGATTCGCCGTAGTAGCCGAACCAAACGTCACTGTTTTACGGTTACCTGTGTATGCTGTGTTCTCAGTCCAACCAGCATGGGATGCCAACGTATCACCAGCGGCAAAGGTTGTACCGGAGCCGGGGCCAGTGACCAAACCAATGTACCACGTAGTAGTCTGCGCACTACCAGCAAGGTACGCGCCGTTCATGTTAGCAAGACCCTGATTGACCACTAGGTTGTGGGCGGAGTCTGTCCATTTAACTTGACCGTCCGGGCCTACGCACTCAACTGTGTATACACCACCAGCACCAACCATATCGCCAGCTACTGGGTTTGTAATGAGACCAGCGGAAACTTGGTCTTTTGCTGAACTGTATTCCATGATGAATCCTTAATAAATACGCACAATGGCGCTGTTGGCATCGGGAGTTGGGAAGATGATCTGGAACGTGTCATTGTTTACAGTCTTGTCTGAACCAAAGTCCAGCACAGCGACAGACGGGTTACCAGAAACAGTCGAGTTATAGATCAAAGCCCCACGGCATGTAAACGTAGCATTTGTCCAGCTTGTGTTGTTGAAAGAAATGTACGCCGTAGGTATGCCGCTGCTATTGTTAGTTGCAGTTGGTGACAATGAAATCACCAACGTGTTTCCGCCCGCCGTGTACCCCGTACCAACCAACTCACCGCTTGTAGTGTACGCAGTGGTCGTAGCGTTGATGTTTGCAGCGGCTGTGTACAGAGCTACTTTAAAAGTATTGGGTGTTGTTGGGCCAAAGTTGTGTACTGCTTGTAGCAGTTGAACTTTAAAGCTCGTCGTTGCTGTTTGAAGAATGCTCATGTAACCGCCTGCCTGTATTGACCACTACGATAAGCATCTTGACGCTCCATACCATCTGCCAAACGCTTAGCTAGGGTAAGTGCTTCTTTGTACTTACCATCGTACAACGCCATCATATCTTGCTCACCCTTCATGTATGTATATGCTTCTACTAAAGAGCCATACAGCAACACAGTGTCAAAGTTATCGCCAAGCCAAGTAGTACTTGCTGTGACAATAGACTGAGGGTAGTAATAGTAGTGCAGTTCTAAAGAGTAGACCGCATCAGGGGTTGGCCCCAAAATAAACGAAAGTTCGTTCACATCATTGCTTTGAGGGCCAAACAAAGCGTAGTACTTAGGGATGGCAGTATCAGTAGGTGTTGGGTATGCCTGACGAATAAAGTTGACATCCTTGTTCAACAAGTACTCGTATGCACCCGTAGCGTCAATTACTGCCATCGAATACGGGGCTAAAAAGTCAGCAGGGCAACCCACATACTTATTGTTAGCGGAGGTAGAACCCGTCACATTCTTACGAATGGATGGGAATTGCATTGAGTTGTATATACGCTGCTCAGCCTGTTTAACAAAAACAGGAATCTCCGCCACGAAGCTAGAATCCGTGTTTTGTGTGTACGCCTGTAAGGCGGTGCTGAGTTCAGCATAGTTCATGCCATCGGACCTCTTGCCGTTACACCTTTGGTAGCGCAGCCATTACCACGGGTTTTGATACCAGTTGTCTTGATTGGTTCGTTACCAGCAGACTTACTTAGGTTCCCAACGCTAATATCAAGCGTATCTAGCTTGCTTCGGTTAGGAGGAAAGCCGGGGTTTGTACCAAATTCTTGTGGAGCTTTAGCCATAGCCTTACCATCCATCGTATGGGGTTGTGCATAAGTAGCAGCAGGCCCAACTTCCTTGCCGCCTTTTTTCATGCTATAGGCCATTACTTGCTCCCTTGGTTCTTAGCTCGGGACATATTACGACCAAGCCGCATACGGTCATCCGTAGTGGGGCCACCTTTTTTAAGCTTCAAAGCAGTACCTTTACCGCCTTTATGTTCTTGAGCATCATGCTGTTTGAACGCTTTTTTAATCATGGCCTTGTCTTGCGCCATATCACTTTTCATGTCTTCTTTAGCCATCATGGACTCCTATGAAACTGTTACTGTTACTGTACCAATTTGTACGCTTAACGCCAAATAATTTGGTGTTAACGACGCATCAAAATTCCTAGACCCACCAACTGGGTTCCACCCCCACTGAATATCCCTAGACCCCATAGAAGGGTATCCATCAATATTCGTACCAGATGTAGTGTAGGATACATCAGGACGAGGTTCCCGTACAGCCTGCGGATCATCTACTGGATATAAACCTAATGATAGCTGAGGTTGGTCTGGGTCCCAACAGGTGGGGCAAACTTTAATGTTAAATAGTTTTGTCTTAATAATCTCTTTTCTGAGTTCACTAAGTTTATAGCGTTGTCCACACCGATCACATTCGGCAATTGAATTCTTACCTGAAGCGTACTTACTAGACATGCTTCACCTCAATAAAACAACTGCCTAGGTACAAACCTATCTGGCGCTTTTTCCCTATCTTCTTGTGACGCTAACAACCATTGCTGCTCATACTCATCTTTTAGGAACGAGATACGCTCAGGAACAGCATCAATTCTTTTAGCGGCTACATAAAACGCCAAGCCTGCCACCAAGCAGGGAATAAGACGAAACGGGATATCTTCGATATTTACACCGTTCCCAGCATCTTGAAGGCGGCGCAAACGCCAATAAACAAACGTGTAGTTACCCCCGGCATCAGGAGTAGGCCATACGTTAATGCAAGGTAGGTTCTGGACATAGATAGCTGCCCCAGCCGTGTGTGTAGCTGCCGTAGTGCCGTTCTGCCCACGGGTACAGTTAATTAGGCTGTTACCGCTTACGTTGGTGTACCCAATAGTCTCTGAGTCAATCTTAATGAATCCAGTAGTGGTTAACCCTGATGTACTGCTTAGCACGACGGTTGTGTCAGTGCTTGTTAGGGTAGTGCTTAAAGTTATGGAAGTAGCGTTAGATTGGGCTGTTTGTCTATTAACCCATACTTGGATAGGCCGTCCATTTATTAACTTATTGGGAATCGTGGAGTACGTAGACTCAGAGATACGAGAGATGTTGATATCCGACTGATTGCTAGCAGAGCCATTGTTTTGCCGAATGACATGATCTAGTAGGTCAATCGTATCAGCAGGAAGGGGGTATACCGCCTGCCCCGTAACCATAGAGATCGCGCCCTCTTGGATAGTCCACAAGTTGATACCGCGATTAGCCCACTCAATCGTAAGAAGGTTCAATGATCTACGTGCCGTACGAAACTCATAGCCCGTACGTACCTCAATACCGGCCCGCTCATATGCTTCCTCAATAATGTCATTGAGGTCTAAATTAAACGCGGTAGTGCCGGTGGTGTAGGCCATTATCTAAACCCTGCTGTTTTCTTTGCTATGGTTTTGGGTTGTGCCACAAACTGTTTACCCGCTGCCTTGCCCGCACGTTTAGCTTTAGTGGTAGCTGCGTACTCAGCCGATGATAGGGATTTTATAGCAGCTTCAGGTAAGTACCGCTCACCTGTTTTTGACGATGGCTTTCCCGACTTGGTGCGCCATTTCTGGTCACCCCAATCTTTAAGGGATTGCTGCGGCGCTTTCATTCCTTTGCATCTTCTTTTTCAAGTAACTCAGCATTTATTTCTTCGTCGGTCATTGCGTCACAAGTGCATTGCCCCGTCTCTTCAAGCAAACAATCTTTGGTGTGTTCAATCACGATAACCCCCACCAGAAGCCTTGTACTTCTTGGCTACAAGCTGTGCTTTACGTGCAGACCATTGGCCTGCGCCAGTACCTTGGGTAGCCGCAGCTTTTACTTGGGACACAATCTTCTTACGAAGACTGGGTTTTGTGTAATTACCCGCAGCATTTACTTTACCGCCTTCAGCATACTGAGTGAAGTCAGTATTATCTTTGCGTGCTTTCTTCTTAGCACCGGGCATTTTGGATGGGGCGATATCACCCATACCCCGAGAGGCTTTCATTTCCTAGCCATCCCGCCGCCACACATAATCATAGTGCCACGGGTCTTACCACGTTGAGCAATACCATCTGCGCGAGAAGAAGCTGATCCGCCCTTAGCCATAGACTTCACAGGAGGATTTACAAAGCCACGTCCAGCGCCTGCGGATTTCGGAGCAGCCTCTGTTTTATTAGCAGCTTCATACGCTTTATCCGTTTTAGGGGCATTGCGTATATCGTCAATTTCTTGTTGACTAGGACGTGACATTATCTACTCCTTAGCAGGCTTTGCCGCCCTTTTTCATAGCTACAAACGTACCTTTAGTTTTGCCTTTGGAAGCAACACCGTCAGCACGAGAAGAAGCCGATCCACCAGAAGCCATCTTCTTAGCCATGCCGCCTTTTTTCATGCCCATGCCACCACCCATACCGCCCATACCGCCACCCATAGGAGGGGGAGGGGGAGGAGGAGCGCTGCCCATGCCACGTTTTTTAGCTGCCATCATAGCCATCATCTTGGGGTCCATCTTTGTAGCCATCTCACCACCTCTTTTAAAAGTTTTGCCTTTATCGGCCTTACTGAAATCTTGCCCCACGGACTGCGGGACGCCTACTTTCTTAGCAAACGACGGCGAATGCGCTATCGCTTCCATGAAATTGTGTTGCTTCTTACTGGTCGACGGCATCGGTTTTCACCAACTTCTGTATGGTTTCAGTTTCCCAAATGCGAATGCACATCCAGACAATAGTTAAAACACCGCCAATAAGTGTTACCACAGGGGTCATCCATCCTAAAAAACCGCCAAGGCCCATTACTACGGCAGCGCCATCAGCCATTGTTTTTGCGTCATGTGTGTTGTTCATATTGTCCTCAGCATTTCCATCTTGCTAGTGAAGCCGCCTTACGGGTAGGCTTGCCTTTTTCGTCTTTCATTGGGCCGGGCATGCCAGACATGCGGGCACAGAATGACTTCTTACGAGGGCCACCTTCGGGTTGTGGAGCCTTCAGATTAGACCCTGTTGCTGCGTTGTACTTGGCACGGCCTTTGGCAGTCAAACCCGCCCCTTTAGAGACAGGTAGCTTCTCGCCACGACCTACTGCAAGGGAGGGGTTCTTCTTAGCCATAGAACACCGTAACGCCTGTGACTGATGCGCTTAGTGCTAGGTACAGTGTGCTGCTAAACCTAATACCTTCACCGGGAACATCAAAGGTATAGGTGTTAGGGTTTGAGTTGCTCGCAATGTCAATTTCTAGCAAAACAGCACCAGATGAACCGCCATCTTTAAACTGTACAGTAGCCGCAGTACTTGCCGCTGGGCAAATAATCAACCCCTTCAAGCGTGTTGGTCCATTAAACAAAGTTCCAGCAGCACTTGCATGTGCACTTTTAACGTCTGTTTGCATCATAATCAATCTCCTATAAAGCAGGGGCCAAAGCCCCTGAGATTAATTAAACAGAAGTTGGGTTAGCAACGCCGTCAGAGCCGCGAACTGTGTACACACAAGTAACACTAGCAGCACCGCCGCTGGCAGTACCAGCGCAAGCATACGTTACCGTAACGATTGCATCAGTAGAACCTACGTTTTCGTAAGTAGCAATGCTTGCATCAGTAATGGTAAATGTTGCGCGGCCTACAGACAAAGGCGTAGTAGTAGCGCCACCAACAGTACCCAAAGTCGTAGAACCAATCTTTACAGTAATTGTGTTACCAGTAGTGCCTGCATAAGCGGTGGTAATGTTCACAATAAAGTTGTTAATGATTGCGCCAGCGGGCAAGACAAACAACGTAGTAGCAGTGGTATCGCTAACGGTTGTAGGCGCTGTTTGAGTAACAACGGTTGCGCCCATATTGCGGATGGTTCCAGCAGTCGTGCCGGTGGTGTTTTTAACCGTGCCCAAGAGCCAAGGGCCAAGGTGAGTTGCGAATCCCATGATAAATCCTTACATACAAGTTAGGTACATCAATCGGTATGTCGTCAGCCGGGACTGTTTGATGCACCGGAAAGCCCGGATTAGCTGCAATATACACTAAAAAGAAAAGGGGCACAAGGCGCCCCTTTTCCATGTCCGATTAGGACGAGCCGGGCGAACCGAACATTCCCAGAGGGTCAGACCAGCCGAAGCTGTAACGCTCACGAGACTTGTAACGGACGTTGCCAGTATCAAAGTCGCCGTCCATGCTGTTAGCCAGCGGAGTACGAACGAAGTGCTTCATACCGTTAGGTACATCAGTAGTCAAATACCAACCGTTGTTATCGGTCAGGTAGTGATTGATGGTGTAGCCTTCAGGAATCGAACCATTGTTCTTGATAGCGTTAATATCGTTATCGGTAGTACCAACACGCAGGCTGGTTTCCAACAGACGGGTAGCAACGAATTGCAGAGCAGGAGGTACGATAAGCTTCTTGGGCTTAGCAGCGATCAACAGACCACGCTCATCAGTCCAAGCTGCGATCTGAATAACGGCGGCTTCCAAAGAAGTCTCGTTCAGGTCAGCGGCGGTAGCTGGGCGATTGCTGTTAGTGCCACCAGAGATCAAGGGATGCGAAGCGCTAAACAGAGCAACGCCATCGCCGCCGGGATAAGCCGAGGAGAAGCCATTGTTGATAACGGATGCAGCCTTAACCTGTTTGGTGTACGCCATACCACGGGCCAGCGATTTGGTGTAACGAGCGGACAAGCTGTCATACAGATTGTCTTCGATTGCCTCTTCCGTTAGGGAGAAGCCCAAAGCAATGGTTTCGTGGTTGTAGCGTGCAGTCCATGCTTCTTGTGCATTGTCATAAGCGATGGCAGAACCCTCGTTTTTAACAGGTGCAGCAGAGAAGCCAGATAGCTTGGTCTCTTCTTCGAAGGAACGCTCAGAAGTCTCAGTTTCATAGAGTTCTTTGTGCTCTTCTTGATACGTTGCATACTCCAAACCAAACAATGCATTCAGTCCGGGGAGCAACTCTTTAAGTAGCTGTGCGCGTGAAATAGCCATTTTAAGTTACTCCTTATGCTACGTAGTAGCGATGGGCACCGAAGTTGAATTTAACCAACACTTCAGGGCTTTGAACCAACACAACGGTGCCAGCAACTGCGGTAGTAACCGAAGTAATGGTCAGAGTCGTGCTACCGGTGGTAGTTACAGTCGATGCAGAACTTAGCGTAGAGCCAGTAAATTGCAGTTGACCGCTTACCAAGTTAAACACATCAGTACCAACAGGCAGATACTGTCCAACAGTCAGGCCAGATACAACAACCGAAGTTGCCGAAGCAGCGCCGCCAGACACATAAGTGCAGGAAGTGCTGATTTGGGTATCAGGAACCAGATTGAGGACACGGAAGCCACCGCCAGAAGTCGTAGCCGAAGCCGCAACAACAGCGCCTGCACCGTTACCAGTGGAAGCAGAACCAGTCAGGGTATTACCAGCCATGTTCACGCCAACCAGAATCGACGAAGCCGATCCAATGGTAGTAGCAGAAGCGCCAGTAGTAACCGCACAACGGATTACTTGGTCAGGATCATCGCCAACGATTGCAGTGATATCGCCAGCAGTCACGCTACCGGGATAATACTGTGAGTATTGACGTTGCTTGGTCGTTGGATTGGTGTAATAGCAGCCCAAGAACACACCAACAGTAGTATTGGTAGTGCTAACAGGGTAAGTTGCAATTACAACATAACCAGCCGACAGGGTGACTAAATCACCATAGTACAAAGCGGTTCCGTAGTTGTACTGGACAGGAAGATTCCGAGTTGATCCAGCAAACACTTGACCGCCAATTAGGTTTACGGGTTTGTAACCGTAAGCCGCATCGACAGATGGATAAGCCATTTAAGGACTCCTAATTAATTAAATACCTTTTCCAAAGCTCGTCGAAGATTTCCGCTCTTTAAACATTGGCATCCTCGGGTCACTCTGGCGCATCATGGTATTGTCTACAGCTTCCACTTGCATTTGTGATTGTTTTGCGAAATGCGCATCACGTTGTTCAACAAATTCTTGTGGCGTCTTGCAGAGCAATAACCCGCCGACCTCAATATTGTCTTTAAATCGACTACCGGGATCGACCATTAACTTGAATTTAGGCTGCTCTTCAAGCCCGACTGGTTCCCATCCTTCCCGGAGTTTACCCGAGATATTACGAGGATCAGCTTGATTCAAAGTAGAAACCCGAATCCACCTGTACGCATAGCCCGGCTGTTTATCAGGTTCTGGTAGCAATTCAGCTTGCATCCATTGTTTAGGACGCTCATCCATCACCCGTGCAGTCATCTCGCGTTGTAATCTGTTCTCAGCCATTTTTAGGCCTCCAATTTTGTAAATTCACGAGCATATTGCTCGTTGGTTAATCCAAGTTTTTTAGCCAAAGCAACCTGTGATTTAGTCATCACAACTTGTTTCGGTGCGGTACTGCGCTTTGCAGGCGCTACTACCGTACTTGGTCTTGTACGTTGAGGCTTACCGCCATCATCGTTTTTAGAAGCCGTAAATTCTTCTGGGAATCTACGTTGTACTTCTTTGTCGATACTAGTGAAATACTCATCAGTACCTACGAATGCTCTACCATACTTAGCAGCAAGCTCCTCATGGACACCTTCGGCATATTTGCGCATCGCAAACTTATCCTGCGCTACAAACCAAGGGTTTCTGGACACCCAGTTTGCCACTTTCGGGTCCATTTGCTGGCTAACTTGCTGCTGTGGGGTAGTTTGTACCTCATTTTCGTCAACTTGTACAGTGGGACGGAAATTTTTAGTCTTATCTAGTTTCATTTCAGCACGAATCATCTCGCGCTGCGCCGCTAGTACTTTATCAGAATCGCCCGAGTCATAGGCCTCTCTATAAGCCCGCTCAGCCTTATCCAACTCCATTTGGGCGGAACTTTGATAAGTAGAAATAAGCTCTTTCTCTCCGTTTTGGAGTAGATTCTTTAGCCTACGATTCTCATCAAGGACGCGCTGCGCCGCCGTCAAGGCCTCTTGCTGCTCCCGAAGTGCAGCTTCTTTAGCCCTACGCTCGTCGTGCCAAGCCTTTTTATACTGAGTAAACTTCTGCTTTACATTCTTAGAATAGTCAGCAGACTCGTCGGCTTTCTCAAGGTCTTCCTTAATAGCCTCCGGCAGCGGATCAATATGCCGGTCTTCTTTAGGTGTATCGTCAACGACTTCGACTTTAATGTCATCATCGTCCTCTTGGATAGTAACTTCCAGTTTCTCTTCGGAGTCAATCTCGTCAGGAAACTTATACTCTTCGCCTTTAAATGTAGCCATGTGCGCTCCTATTTGCGTTTAATACCCCGTGGGTCTTCTACAACACCCTCGACAGAATCGTCGTTAATGATGCGAAATTCACGGTCATGGATGAGTAGTCGAGTGCCAGCGTGGGGCCGAACCAAGACAAAATCACCTTTTTTGCACCAAGGTCCAGTTGGGAACCTAGTTGCATCTTTGTAGCAGTCTGGGCCTAAATCAACAACAAACAGTACTGTAGTCAGTAGCTCCTCGTTGCGCATAGTCTCATCTGCCTTAACTAACCCACTACCTTCATACTCCTTCTCAGCTTCTGGGATCGCGCACAGAATCCGATAGCCCGAGGGCACGGGTAACTGCTTTGCTTTCTCTTCTGCTGCTTTGTGCATTACAGCGGACAGGTCCACCGCTTTGCTTAGATCAATATCATTCATCGTCTGATTTCTCCAGTTGGTGTGTGAGGTCTGATAGATAAGAGCGGGCGGTGAGCAGACCTCTAATAACCCCACACATCTCGCAATACTCGTCAAAGCTCTTAGCAGCCTTAGCCGCTAGAGCCTCTTCGATCTGTTTGACTCCTTCGTCAATTCGTTCATTAATGACTCCGAGTAACTTGTGCGTCTCGTACATCATTCACCTTTCTTTGCGGGTTTCCCCGCTTGTGCTTCTCGCTGTGCCTGAGCCATCTCAGCCTGATGCGATAGCTGTTGTTGATGCTTGCGCATCTCCAATCCAGCTTGGAACCCGCTAGCTTCATGCTGCTGCTCACGTTGGTTATCTGCGGTGCGTTGCTGTAGTGCTAGCTTGGCTCCGTCAGTCTCTTGGTTAGCCTCAATACGCTTTAACTCAACGTCAATCTGCGCCATCTTGGCCTGCATATCAGCTTGGTCTTTGGCCTGCTTGCGCTGCAACTCACCTTGCTTGATCTCAAGCTCTTTCTGCTGCAACTGAATGAGCGGGTCTTGCGACTGCTGTTGGTTCTTCTGCTGCTGAGCCTCTTGCTGATGCTGCTGAAGTAGTTGCTGCGCCGCCTGCGCTGCCATCTGAGATACACGAACCTCCATCTCTGGAGACATCATCACCTCATCCTCGTCATCCTCGTAAGCCGGTAGGGGTTGACCCATCGCCTGCTCCATCTGCTTACGCATCTCCATACCCAAGTGATCTGCAATGTGTGCCGATCCCGCTGCCATTATTTGCTGGGCCAACTGCGGGTTCTGACTTATCAACTGCTGGATATGCGGGTCTTGCGCCATCGCCATGTGAACCGCGATATGCGACTTGTGGTCCTGATACAAAAACGCCTTGACCGGCTTGTTCTTGAGAATGTTCATGTTCTCCGTTACAGGGTCACGCGGCTTCATGTCGTCCTCAACTGGCACGAGCTTCTGGTAATTCTTAATGCCAAGGACATCTAACATCTGACGATGTAACACCGGAAGGTCATACAACTGAGGAGCAGTCTGCGCTAACTGGAGAGCGGCCTGATACTGAACAACCTTCTGAGCCATAGTAGTGGCGTTGGGGTCGCTAACAGGGATAACGTCCACCATGTCGTAGTCAGACTGCTTAGCCTTGCGGTCACCTTCTTCTGGCTCGTAGCTGTAGTCTGGTGGGGTGTAGTCACGGATGATCTCTTTGAGAAGCTTAAACTCCTGCTTCATCGCGTAGTGGATGCGCGCCTGCACGGCACTCATAGTCTTTAGGCTACGCTCAAGAATAGCCAGCGTAGTGCCCACTGGAGCCTGTGCAGACATGTCCGATGCGTTCAGGTCCATAGACCCCGCAAAGCTGCGCCCCTCTTCGATCATCTGCCCCAACAGAGCCATCAGCACTTGGCTAGGCTCCTTGTAGGGAAGCGCCATCAGGTTATCCCTGATAGTGCCACTAGGTACATCTACGTCGCGGAACTCCCCCGGCGAGATGGGCGTGTCGTCCCCTTTCGTACGAAGCCCACGAGTTTTAAATCCCCCCGGAAGATTAGAGAGAGTGCCAGCATCAACAAGTTGCCGCAAGATACTAGTACTAGACTTAGAGTAAGCGCCAATAAGATGTATGAGGCCGAAAGCATAAAACCCAAAACCCGGAATGTATGGGTAATGCACAAAGTGAGCGCGTTTCTGATGTGTGTCATCCTCGGGTCTCCAGTTACGCCGTATCGCCAGCACCTCGCCAGTGCCCTTCTCTATGGTGACAATGTACGGCAGCGCAATGCCTGTCTTCTTGCCCTTCTCGTCTTTATGCTCGTAACCCTTGAGGTCTAGGTCAACTTGCATTTCCAAGAACTTATAGCGGTTATCTGCCGTAGCCCGAAAGCCCAGCTTCTCTGCAATCTTCTTCTCAATGTCGTCCATCATGTTGATGGGATCACCTAGGTCCACATTTCTGTAGAACCCGTCATGCTGAAGGCGGCGTAACTCATTCTTGGTCTTACGCATCACGTGCGTAACCCGCTCTGAGGAGTCAATGCTTGAAGCACCGTATGGCACAACCACATCTTCCGCAGGCACGTACATAGATGTCTGACGGTCTAAGCCCGGATCAAAATACACCTTCTTGAACGCATTGCCAGCAAGTCCCAAGCCCCACAACATGCGCTCATGCTCGGGCCTAAACTCGATCATCACGTCGGTTAGCTGGTAGTTCATGTCATTCTGAACTCGCTCAGCAGCTTCTTTCTTTTCAGTCGTCTCTTTCCCAATGATCTGGGTCTTGACCGGACCTGCTGCTGGGAACGTCTCCATCATGGTCTCAGCTTGGAACTTCACAACAGCTTCAGCCAATAACGGGTGGTAGACGCCACAAGCGCCGGGCCACGGCTCCGTACGCTCTTCTAGTTTTAGGCCCAGTAACTGTAGGCCGTCAACGTATGTTTGTATCCAGTCCTTGCGACTAGAAATATCTGCTTCATAGTCTTCGATAAGGTCCCCAGCTAACTGCTCTAGGTCACCCTCATCCATCGCTTCTGCTAAGTTTTCATCAAAATCTTCTTCGTCTTGCTCAGCTTTCTCCATGTGCATATCAAAGCCCGGACCCTCAATATCTACCGCCTCTGGGTCTTCAATAGTGATCTGTATCGGCTCTTCCTCATCATTATTGATCTGGTCAAGTCCTTGGGGAGCAGCGTATAACGCTCTGTCCATATTAGTAGCCATCATTTATCCTTAGTAGTACGCCGCTTTTTTGCGGGCTCTGTACAAGAAATCATCCTCCGGCTCATCCGAAGGGAGACGTAAAAATCCGCCTTGCCTAAACCTTAATAATGCTAAGGTAGTCGAGTCTACCAAGTCATCGTTAGCACCGCTAGGGAAATCATTGCATTCCTCAATAACTTCCTTGGCCCACCTGCGATCCGGTGCCCATACTATGCCAGAAGCAAACAAGTCGCTCACTGCATTGACCCGTGCAATCTTATCTTGCCCTTTGCCGGGGGTAAACTCCCCCACGGGTACACCCATACGCCTAAATTCCTGATACAACGCCGAGCCGTTGGACTTTTTCTCAACCATAAACGCATCAGGTTGCCACTCTTTATACTCTTCTAATACTAACTTTTTAAGCTCTGGATACTCCATCCGCTTCTTTATAGCATTGAGCAAAATAATGGCAAAATTGTTAGTTTCATCATTAAAAAAGACGCCCCAAGTAGTTAATGCGTTGTAATCTGCTCGGTTATTGGCTTCCTGTGCCGCATCCAAGCTCATAATAGTAAATTCACATACAGGAGGAGTTTCTTTATCCCATATTTTCCACCATTCCCGTTTAATAAGCGCACCTTCTTCTGATACTGGGTTTTGCATGTATTGTGCATTCCAATAACGCACGTCCAGTCCAGCCTTCTTAGCAAGCAATTCCTCTACAGGCCAGAACTCAGGCCATAGCGCTTCTCCATCATCCTTAATAGCGGGAAACTCAACCACTTCCCACTGGTCAACACCATCATCTCGCCCCATCTGGGTAACAATTTGCCCTGTTAGGTCCAGCTTGGACCAACGAGTCATCACAACAATAATTGCGCCTCCCGGCATAAGACGCTGGAGAGGACCAGACTGGAACCAATCCCAAGCAGGAAGAAATACATCTGGACGACCTGTCTTCGCTTCTTGTTCAGAGTGGGGGTCATCAATGATAAATAAATCCGCGCCCCTACCAGCAAGAGCGCCACCCACACCAATAGCAAAATACTCACCATTGAAGTTTGTCCCCCATCGTGATGCAGATTTACTATCTGCTTGCAGTTCTATTTGCGGAAATATGTCACGGTATGACTCTGAACCAACCAAATTTCGCACGCGCCGACCAAAGTTCACAGCCAAATCCGCTGTGTGGGAGGACATAATGATCTTCTTTTGGGGGTATTTACCTAGAAACCATGCTGGGGCAAGGTATGAGATAAGTTCTGACTTGCCGTGACGGGGAGCAATGTTAACTATTACCCTCTTTTTCTTCCCGGCGGCAATGTCTTCAAATATTTGAGCCAGTTTGAGATGATGAGGTCCCACCTTGTATCCGGGGTAGACGTGTTTAACGAAGTCAAGAAAGCTCTCCTTACCCAAATTCTGGGTTATTTGAGTGTCATAGGCCTTCAAAAGCTCAAGAACTCGCCTTTTTTGCTTTTCGGGCATGGTCGGCAACGCTTGCCGCAGCTTAAATAGCTGTTCTGGGGTCAGTTTTAAGGCTTCACTCACTATCTTGAGCCTCTAACCTAACAATTTCCCTAGCTTCTACGTCTATAGCTTTGTTCTCTAGTACACCAAGGGTCTCAAGAAGTTCTTTCTCGACCTCTTCAAGGGTTTGTACCTTGTGTGTAACTTCGCTGCGCTTCTTAAAGGCATCGACTCCATCTACTTCGCCTAGTTTTCCTAGTGCTGCAATACGAACTTTGGAGTCCCGAGCAGTTTCTACCTCTTGCACCAGCTTATTAACTACATACATCTTCAAGTCTGATAGCTCATCGACTATAGATATGTTCATCTGGGCAACCATGCCTGCTAGATATGCAAGGGTCTCATTGGGGTATTGAGCAAAATCAGGTCTGTGCTTAGGATCATTAATCATGTCCTTAGCTATCTGCTTTGCCTGCTCCGCATTGTCTTTGGTGGGAGCTATTGGATCGCCTGTTAAGTCTGACATTAACTTAATTACATTGGCGCGCATCTCTAGTTCCTGTGCTGGTGAAAGCTCAGGAAATGCGTCTTTAGCATTGTCTGGTAGAGGAATGTTCTCCTCAATAGTTGGCACTAATGGAGATGTCATGGCGGCAGTATATAGCACTTTCCAGAATTTTTTGTAAAAAATTTTTTTACATGGGGTTTTGTTTTAGTGACGGGGGGGTGTTTTGGAAATGAGCGAGGTTATTTGTGTAAGTCTAAGGGTATGGGGGACCGGATGGGACCCGCGAGCCGTTTGGGGGGGTGGGGAGTGGCCCATCCCCACGCCAAACTTTACTTATACATGGTTTTATGCCACTATGTATTCATGCATTGCAGTGGTTGCAGTGCATACAAAACCGTCTTGAAAGGACAATACCATGGCAACATCAAAAGCCGTTTCCGCTATCTTCGAAACCCATACAAAAGAGATGCAATCGCGCGCACGACGCGCACGTATAGAACGCGATGCTATCAAACGCGCACGACGCGCACTGACTCCACTGCTTAAGCTTGTAGCGTTTGATGACACTAAGAACAACAGTGTCAGTCTGGATTACAACGATTATGCGGACCGTATTACCGTGCGGTTGTACATGTACGACGTTGAGGGATTTAAGTGCAATGAAGTGTCTGCACGCTTATGGGCATTGGAGAATTGGAAGCCAATCACTAAGCAATCAGTGTCTGAGTATCCTAGTGCAATCAACCGCACGTTTCACTACAGATATGAAGACGGCACTGCAATATCGTTCGATGTGTATGTTAAGAATGATAGTCAGACATGCCGGAAAGTTGTAATCGGTGAGAGAGCCGAGACTATCAAAGAATATGCAATTCAGTGCGATTGATGCACTAACTAGAAAACGGGGCTTCGGCCCCGTTTTTTTGCGCCTACGTTTTGATGCCAGTTATTTTTGGTCGGGCGCGCCATGCGTGCGTGGCCTAAATAGCGTTTCATCCCCACGTGATACTTTACTTATGACGGCCATTATGTCATTATCTATTTGTCGATGTGATTTTGCACCGACAATTTTTTAATCCTTTTGGAGATATCACCATGGCAAAATCTGCCACAACTACCCTGTCAGGCGAAACCCTGACATTTTCCAGCATCGCTGACCTTGGATACAAGCAAGCGCAGACGTCTGATTCGCTGACTAGTCAGGCGCAATATGCGCTGGACAACATTGCGGGTTTCCCTGAAGATATTTCAGACGAAGCAAAATCGGAACTGTATTCGGGTTATAAAAAGCGCTGGAATGAAACACATCCGGCGGTACAGTATGCCGTGATAAACGGGCACTATGTTAAGGCCACGCCCGAGCATGTTGCAAATAAGTCGGTCGAGAAAATCGACGTGGGATTAGATTTTGCTTTTTCCCTGACTAGTCAGGAATTTGGCAAGCTGAAAAATACTGAGCCGGAAAAACACGCGCTAATCGCTAAGGTGCGCGATACAGTTCAAGTATATTGTTCGAATCGACTTGGCGACTTGAAAAGAGCCGCTAAGAAAATTCTAGGTGCTGGACAATCACACACTCGCACTACGCTGGACTTTGTGCAGTCGGTGACTAAGGTATTCGATGCCCTAGAAAAATCTGTCAAGGTCAAGCAAGGTAAGGGCGACAGTACTGCGAACAATGTTCAGTTCCGCATGGCAAAGGATGCTTTCTGGACAGCATACAATAAGAAATAATTAAGTCAGGGTTAACCCGCATGGTCGAGAGGCCATGCGGGTTTTTTTTGCGCCCAGCGTTTTGAAACCAGTTATTTTAGTGCGCGCGCGTGAGTGGGCGTTGTATGGCGTGTGAGTTACGCAAAGATTAAATGATGAGGCTTAATTAAGACTTCACGCACACGTGAGATGTATCATTTACGCAAAGATTAAATGATGTAGGTGAAATATGGGCTGCGTCAGTTACGCAAAGATTAAATGATAGGCCAAAAAGTGCCAAACTTCAGTTACGCAAAGATTAAATGATAGCCAAGTGCGTTTTGTTCTACTTTTCGTTCTGTTTTAGGCCTTTTTTGTTCCGCTTTTTTATACCCCGTAGAACAGAATTTGCCTTATAAATCAACAACTTACGTGGTTTTGTTCTAATGTTCTACGTTTTTTCAGGTATAGGGGAGATTTTTGCACGTTTTTCTCGTTAAGACCTTTTAGCAGCAAGTCCGCATACAAAAGTAAAAAAGACCGGATAAGACCGTATACCCCCTAAATTTCGTAGAACATCGGAACATCTTATTATATTTATAACTATTTTATTAAAAAAGGCTATATAAATCAACAACTTACAAAGCACCCCTTTTCAAAAACACGTTCTATAAGTCAAGTTCCAAAAGTAGAACAAATAGAACAAGTAGAACAAGCCTCCACGCAGGGCAACTGCCGCATACTGCTCAGTCCTCAGCCCTAACTAATGTAAATATAGACTTGACATAAAAGTCATTCTCCCTTATAATGGAGCTTAGGAAGGGATGCAGTCTGCGTCTCGTCCTAACTAACACCTCACGGACACGTGAGGCCTATACCCCCGAAAGGAGTTCACATGCTATCGTTTATATCTATGTCCCCTGAGCAGCACGCTGATGCAACCGCATGGCTTGCCAAGATGCCACGTTCTATCCGTAAGGCATATCGTCCCGTGGCGCGGCGCAATGCGTCGTCCAATGTAGCATCTCACGACGACGTGGTGTGCTATATGCAGACTGAGTACCGCACCGACACGTACCACACACAGAACCTTGAGTTCTTAGACCGCGCTTACGACTTCGACGAGTTCCAAGACATCGACGACGAGTTTGCCACACTGACCATCCACGAGCCAGACAACGAGGTATCCCTCTGGAGCTTCTGCACTGGCTACGACATCATTTAAACATTAACTAGGAGAACATCATGGGTGTTATGAAACAACTGTATCTTGAGGAAATGGACGCACAGTCCGACGACGTACCGACTGTCTACGTGCTTACGTGCAACGGCAGACCCTGCAACGCTTACTTGAATAAAGCAACTGCTGACTATGAGATGTGGCTATGCAAGCAAGCCGAGGCGCACATGGACGACAAGGTGGTGTATGCAATCACCGAAGTCGCTCTATCCACTGATTAAGCATTCACCTTCACATGAGGTATTAACTATGACATCAACCAAACAAATAACAGTCCAAGTCCGTGACGTATACGGCACGGAGAAGGTCTACCCCATATGCGACGATGCCTTGCGGTTTGCCGCCATTGCAGGAACCACGACCCTGACTAAGCGCGTTCTAAGGTGCATCGAGACGCTTGGGTACGACATCACCTACCTACTGAGGAAATAATCATGAACTACGTAACAACTAAACCACAAACCCTTGCCGACATCGGCATCGCCGTGCTTGCTACCATATTCCTGTTCACCTGTTGGGACAGAGAAGGCTGGCTATTCCAAGCTGGCTTGGTGTGGGCTGGCGCAAACATTGGCTACCTGATAACTGTGTATATGAACGGAGACCATGATGACACACAACCATGACCTAGAAATCAATCCAAACACCGCAGTGGATAACAACCCTGTGCACGAAGCCGTTCTGTTCTATTGGGGTGCGCGTTGCCCTGACCACGAGGATGGTTGCCCTGTGTGTGAAGCATGGAAGCAGTACGACAACATGAAAGCCATAGAGGAAGAAGTGCGTGACCACTACCTACCCAAGATGAAGAACATCTTTACCCGACTGCATGGTGGGACTGATGACATGCGTGATGAGGGTCACAAACTATGGCTTATTTATAACGACCTAAAACAACTCACTCAGGAGACTGACGAATGAATCACATACCCCATTGCCGACTCTGCGACGAACAGTACCCCACGGCTCGGTGGGCTCTTGGTTACAAGCACTGCATCCCCTGTGCCGAGACTGAGATGGCTACGCCTACGAGGACTATCGTGCCTATGGCTAAGTCCAACTACATCCTAGTGACTGACCTAACCTTATTGAAAGGATTGAACAAGTACGCCCATGAATAAGAAAGTTAGTTGAAGTGCTTGACTAGTATGTCAAGTTGTGTTATACTTATTGTAAGTCGGGAAGCAACCTTAGAGCGACCCTACTTAAGACCTCACGGCAACGTGAGATTTGTTTTATCTCAGGAGAATCATTATGGAATTACAGAAACCTCAGCACCTTATCAGCTTGGCATCCTCTGCGGTGCTTGTCTGTGTGGACATCAACGTGTGGTCTGCAACCAAGCAAGACCGCGCTATCAGCCAAGAAGTTACTACGGCAAAGAAAGCTGACCGCAACGCGGGCCGGTACGTTAAGCACTTGCTGGCTGACCATCCCAAGCACAAGGCGCTGGCGAACTATCGGCAGACAGTATATAACTGGCTTCAGCGGCGCACG
>Ga0214919_10003813_pt1 | contig 22462 bp, 10 predicted proteins | sample LL1503_MetaG_FD_177994 | JGI IMG/M metagenome (GOLD analysis project Ga0214919, IMG submission 177994) | Freshwater microbial communities from Lake Lanier, Atlanta, Georgia, United States - LL-1503 | ecosystem: Environmental > Aquatic > Freshwater > Lake | place: USA: Georgia | collected... | reverse complement strand
TCACAATAATCTACATTGGTTAATGCAGCTGTATGTATAATGTGGGTAGGCTTTACTTGATGAAAAACAGCTATAATTTCTTCTTGGGATAGAATGTCAAGTGAAAGATATTGGTGTGCAGGACAAGCGGGATTTCTATTTTGGCCTTTTGAACTCGCAATGAATACCACACCTGAATTTAGTAATTGACTTACAATTTTCTGGCCCAATAAGCCATTACTTCCAGTTATTAGAATGATCATATTTCCCAAATTGATGTTTTTCGTTTTCGTTGGAACTTAAAATAATGTTTGTGATCTAGGATCCAAGCAAGAATTAAATATAACAGGATTGACGAGCCAAAGGTTAAAAAAGAAAAGTAGATAAATCCTAAACGTACCTTGTAAGTGCTAATTCCAATTTTTCGAGCAATCCAACCACAGACACCATAAGACTGCATTTCAAAGAAAAAAGTTATTTTTTGAATTAAGCGCTTCATTTTTTCATGATATTTTTACCGACTTCACAGCTGGCACATTTTTTCAGTAAGCAAAATTGCTGATAAATTTCTAAACTAGCCTGGCTTTCGTACGCGTTTTTCAAGTTAATCCCAATCTTATTCCATTTCCGTGTGATTGTATTGTTTTCAGCAGGCAATTTGCTATAGGCACTAATAATAGTGCTTATTTCTATTTCCTGTGAATTGCTAATGGAATACCTATATAGAAAAGGAAGCAAGGCATTAAGGATTAAATTTTCAATCATAAAGGAAGAGAGTGTGCTTTTTAGTTTGTTTCTTAATCGCATGATCGATTCTTCGATTTGAATGGAATTTTTCCATAGATGAATTTCGTCTTCGATTTTATACAGTTCTGTAAATATACGCCATTCATTAAGTCGCTTTTGAACATTACTTTGTGGTCGATGTCCTTTGCTTACATACCTTTCATTGTAAAATGAATCTTCAACAAAAGGCTTGAAAATTACCCCGGATGTTTTTTGAAAATTGGCTTCATCGTCTTTGTTATTCCTTCTTTTTTTCTCCAATAGGCCCTCAAAAACATCCCCGTTACTTTTGCCTCCAAAGACGCGCGCTACTAGACGATTAAATATTTCAAGGGTAGTGCCATCCTTAGAAGGCATAGATTTCCGGTTTATTCGGTTCTGAAATGCTATCTTTTGCTGTATAAGATAGTCAGAAAGATAGTCAGGATTCAATTTCTTAGCGCAGAATATGGCTGCTTTATTTTTATAATAGTTTAGATAAGAATAATAATGTGAATCACTTATTAAATGACAAATTTCAACGGTCGGTAATAAAACACCATTTTGCTTTACGGGTTTATTGTCATTGTAAACAAGGTGAAGAATAACATTGTTGTAGTTTGTATCTGTGTGGTGCTTGTGCTGGTACCAATCGGACGAATCAACATGGATTTCTACATGGCCATACCAGACTAATTCATTTATTTTAATACTCGCCATTAAGAAATCTGGACCTGATTGGTTTTCGTTATGAACACCAACGTTTAAGACGGCTATTTCTTCTCCACTTTTTAACTTCAGCGGATGAACTAGCAGTAATTTATTTTTCCATAAATAGTGAATGTACGCTTCCTTAATTACAGCCTTCATGTGTAACTAAAGATACAAAAAAAAAGCGTTCCTAAGAACGCTTTCTACTAATTATCGTGGCAATGGATCAGTAAATATTTTCCAATTTGGATCTGCCGGTGCTGCCGTTAATGGATTGAAATTCTCACTGGTAATTTTAACCTCTGTTCTACGGTTAATTTGGTGTAATTTCTCAAATTTATCCTTGTCTGTTGCTTTAAACTGATTTATATACTCCTCAGTTAAGAGTTGTTCTTTACCAGTTTCATCTATCCATTTCGCAGGGGAACTTTCCCCTTTTCCAGCAGGCTTGATCCTACGAGGATCTATACCAACCTGATCAACCAAATAAACATAAACAGCTTTTGCACGATTTTCTGATAAAGCTTGGTTATGCTTTTCTGTATCCCTTGCATCTGTATGAGAATATAAATCAATTGTAATGTCAGGATAATTGGTAAGTAAGCTATCTAAAAACTTTAATGAGTCAGTTGATTTGATCGTGTTATCATCAACAAAAGTCCATTTGTCTAAATAATACCTGATCTCCGGTGTGCGAAGTTCATATTTAGGTAAAAGAGGAATCTCCAAGAAAAAGCTTTGGTTTTTGTCTAAACCAACTGTAGTACATTTTGCCCCTTTGCTGTTAGCAAAGTACTTTTCTTTAGAGGCAATAATCGAATAACTAACCTCTCCATTGATATATCGGGAACCATCTTGTTTCTTTTCCCACTTTATTGTGGATCCTTTCTCATTTGTTAACCCTTCCCAAACACTGCCATCTGAACCATTTACCACAACTGTTGCATCGACAAGTTTCTTCATTTTCTTTCCAGCTTCATAAACAACTACGCGCAAATCAAAAAGTACAGGAGGAATTGAAAAGCTCCAAATATCAGGGGTATATTCTTTATTGGTTCCTATTTTTCTTTCTGATGTAAAATAACCCTTTGTCCCATCAAAATCTGCCATTGCATAATCATTGGATGTTGAATTGATTGGGTGCATCATGTTGGTAGGATTCTCCCATTTTGCCGGATTTTCCTTTGTGTTTTCTTCGTTGGTACGTGAAGCATAAAATATATCGAGTCCACCAATTCCTGGATGCCCGTCACTTGCGAAGTATAATTTTCCTTTAGGTCCCATAGATGGGAAAAGTTCGTTGCCAGTTGTATTAATTAACTTGCCCATGTTTTTTGGAATCGAATCCCAATTTTTATTCTTTTTGTCATACATAACATACCATAAATCTCTTCCTCCCATTCCACCTGGCATATCACTTGCAAAAATTAACATCAACCCATCATCAGTTATACATGGATGTCCGACAGAAATAGTATCGCTATTTTTTAATTTTATCTTCATTACATTTTCCCATTCATCACCGACTTTATCAGCCATCCAAATATCACAACCTAGATTTTGCTTAGCTATCGATGGGCATCTTGTGAAGAATAATGTTTTCTTTTTAGAATCCATGCATGCAGTACCTTCATTATCTGATGTGTTGATCAATTGATTATTATCTAAACTTTTCATGTTGCTTATGGCACCTTTTGCATCGTATTCTGCCGTCCATAAATCCATGAATTTTTCACCTGTAATAGGATCTCTTGCTGTGGTTGTTAAATCCTCTCTTCCTGTCCCAAAAATAATAACAGCTCCTTTTTTGTCCATGTATGAAGGTGCCATATCGAATTCTTTTCTATTAAGTTTAGCTTCGCTTTTGATAATAAATCGAGACTCTTCGGCATCAAAATCTCTGTACATTTCGCATGCTTTAATAGCAGCCGCAGCATCGTGACTATTATCACTAGCTGATTTTCGTTTTTGATATTCTTTATAGCTTTTAATAGCATTATCAAATTGCCCCATCATCCGCTGCATCTCTCCTTGCCAAAAATAGAGCGAAGGTTGTATTTCGTAATACTTCAACTCTATTGAACTACCATACCATTCATTTGCTTTGTCGAATTGATCCATGCTTCTATAACATTCAGCCACCCTGTAAGCCATATCCCCCTTTTGAGTGATGCTTTTTCCTTTAACGCCTAATTTTCTATAGGCTTCTTGTAATTTAGGCAATGCTTCAAAATACCTTCCACCATCAAAGGATTTTATTGCTTCAGAAATATATTTTGGAACAGTAGTCTGCGCATTCATTACATTGAAACAAGCAATATTGAAACAAATGAGTAAAATAAAATTTTTCATAAAATCAATTTAGTAAGCGGTTAAGTTTTACTTAGCCAAGCAAAAATAAAAAAAAAAAATTAATTTTCTATTGTATATTTCTCCCAACGTTCAATTAATGTTTCCATTCCATCATTTAAAGAGGAAGAAAAACTCATTTTTGTCTTTTTTACCGGGTGTATAAAGCCCAGTGTTTTGGCATGAAGAGCTTGGCCAGGCAGCAATTCAAAACAATCATCTATAAATTTTTTATAGCCCACATTATTTGGGCCTCGCATTACTTTATTGCCGCCGTATTCTGGATCATTGAATAAAGGATGCCCAATTGACTGTAAATGCACCCTTATTTGATGTGTTCGCCCTGTTTCAAGGCGACATTCAAGTAAGGTTACCCATCCATATTTTTTTAAAATAGTATAATGGGTAACGGCATGCTTACCAATATCTCCTTCAGGAAAAACAGCCATGATTTTTCTGTTTTTTATCGAGCGCCCAACGTTTTTATTTACAGTCCCATCTTCTTTAACATCTCCCCAAACTAATGCCCAATACGTTCTTTCGGTTGTTTTGTCGTAAAATTGTTTCGCCAAATGCGTTAGGGCATCTTCTGTTTTTGCTACCAATAAAACTCCGGATGTATTCTTATCTATTCTGTGAACAAGTCCAGGTCTTCCGTAATAGTTTTTTGGCATGCTTGGCAGCTCACTAAAATGATAAATTAAAGCATTTAACAATGTCCCTGAATAGTTACCATAGCCAGGATGGACGACCATATTAACGGATTTATTAACAATGATTAACTCATCATCTTCATATACAATATCAATCGGGATTTTTTGTGCGATTAGCTCAATTTCTCTAACTGGAAATGGCATTACGATGGATACAACATCATGTGGTTTTATCCGATAGTTTTGTTTTACGACGATTCCATTAACCAATACATTGCCGTTTCTAGCGGCTACTTGAATTTTATTCCTTGAGGTATTCGGAATACGATCTAATAAAAATTTATCAATTCTTAATAAATCTTGACCAGGGTCTGCTGTGAAGCGATAATGTTCAAATAATTCATCTTCTTGACCTTGTTCGTTTTCAGTTACTAAATCTTCTGTCACAATTTAATTACTTTATAGACTTTGGTGGAATAATTTGGGCTGCTAATAAAATAGATGCCAGCATTGAGAGGGCTGAGGTCAAGTTGATTTGAATCAGAACTCATCATTAGCTGTCCGAGTTGATTATAGACAAATAAAGGTGCTTGATTACCATTTTGAAATTCCACTGTTAATTTTCCATTACTTGGATTAGGATAAATAGTCAATTCCTTTTCTTCCATTTCATTTGTTTGGAGCGTAGCATCGATTAATGTGGAGAAAATAGGGCGAAGCATCGCTGATCCACTAAATGGAGCGGTGTACCAATTATTCCCTCCGTCGACTGAATACCGTATAGTTGAATGATTGTCTATATTTCTATCCAATCCTAAATTTAATCGGTCTGGGTCTAATTGTCTCCAGCCTACAAAAAATGTAGTGCCAACAGCAACCTTTACGGTATCCGCGAAATAATAGCTTTGGTAATTATTATTCCCATTAACATAGCTTGGCTGCCTAGGAGAAAAGGCATCATCTTCATATAGTACATTTCCGGGTTGTCCGTTATCATTGTCCCAAACGGTAATTAAAAATAATTTTTGAGAAACATCAACAACAGAAGGTAAGAAACTTAAATTCACACCAATGAGGGAATCTGGTTCATAGGTGTCAAATCGAATGGCAAGTCGCGCTTGGGTGCCTGTTGGGCCAAATGCTGCTTCAGCGGAACCATCATCATAGCTGTAATAATTTGAGAACAACTGTTTAAATGAAGTTGAGTCGTTTTGATACAAATTAGGGAATTGAGCTGATGCAGTACCAACGACATCGAACTCTTGAGAGATGCCGGGTAATACTTTGCTATATTCATACCCAACACTTAAATCATGGTAGGAATCTAAAAAAGAAAGTGGGTTGTAGTTAATTTGGCCTTCTGCTAAGAGAAAACCGGGAAGAACATAGAGTCCTTGTTGTAAGTTGGATTGATTAATCGTCAGTTGCCCATTTTGATAGTTCTCCGCAGAGGTGCTCCCATTGTATAAATTTACAAATAAGGAATCAGTCATTTTACTTCCAAAACTTGCTTTATAATGGTCCCATGGAACTGAAGTATATGTTTTAAGCAGGGTGTTGATTGGGTTTGAAAAAGCAAAATCTTTAAATGTCGTATCGTTATAGGCAGATAGACTTCTAAGATGCACATAATCAACATGGAAATGGTCTAATGCACCTGATAGACCGCCGTAATTTCTAAACCTAAATTGAAATCCTGGTTTAAAAAACTTGGTGTCATTTACATTTACATGAACTGCTTTGAAAGGAATCGTTGCCCCACCAGAAACGCTCCAAATATGGAACCATTGACTTAATTCAGGCGCATAAAACTCCAATAATAATGAGTCCCCATTTTCCGGTACATCACCAAGACCTTGGGGTTGATATAAAAAGCTAAAATATACGGAATCTGAAGCAGATAAACTCCCTAAATTAATTGGTTTAGATGTTAATTTATCTCCGTAATTGGTAACCGAAGTGCCAAATTGGTAAGGGTATCCTTGTTCATTTAAGCCGTCAAAAGTAACAACTCCCAACGACCTTGGATTCACGCCAAATCGATAATTATGGTAGGCATAATGGTCGAGCCAAATTTTCGAAGAATCACTAATTGGCAGAAAAAATTGCCTAGCAGAATCTTGAAAATATGCAGGATTTGAGATCCAAATGGTATCGCTAACATCTGGAATACCAATTGTGTCATAGATATAGAAAGGGGGGTATAAACTTAATGTATTGTATATCACCGGGTAGCTCAATAAATTACCAACCTTGAGTAAGGTATCAGAGAATGGAACATCAAATGTAGTTGATGTAGTGGCATTATAAGTCCTTCTAAAGGTTACTTGGTTAGTATAGCTCGCATTACTTGAAATGATAGCATTTGTGGAGGCATCTTTTAGTCTATAGTATACCTGACTTGAAATTCCTGGCGCACTATAATCTGGAGCATATTCTTGAAATTTATTGGAGGAAAAATCATCAAAAAATGGAAGTGCTAAAGTATCAACAAAATAGATGAATGAGCTATCTATTGAGTTTAAGTCTTTTTTAATAGTAATAGGTAAAAGTTTTAAGTTTTGACTTGATTCACCAAGGCTAATCCCTTGAGAAAAGTAGGAAGCACAAATAAAAACACTAAAGATAGTTAGTATACTTTTTTTCATTTCTTATTGATTGTCAATATCCACGCCTTCATTTTTCTGAATAGTAATTGAAAATGGAGTTGATTTTGGTATGGTTAACGAATCCGATAAGTATTCAGGACTTTGGATGATAACTCTAGCTGAAAGCGAGTCTTCTAATGAAGAGCAATCGTTGCAATAAATAGAAAAAGGAACACCCAATGACCTCAATGTAGCAAGCATCTCCGAATAAGATAAACCAATTAAATTTGGAGTTAATATTGGTTCCCCAACATCGTTTTGACCAACAATTAATGTTATCCGTGATCCTATTGGAATTTTAACACCACCATTGATTTTCTTTCCGCGGAATAACTGTTCCAAAACAGCTCCATTCGCTTCACTTGTTGCTTTGTATTTAATGATGTATTTTAAACCTCTATTGGTTAGGATACCTTCTGCGAATTTTATTTGTTTATCAATTAAACTAGGCATCTCCGTCAAATCTGAATTTTTTGACACCCTTAAACTGATCGTCCTTCCTGATTTAGTATACAAGAGGGAGTAACTTGTTGGCAATGGATTTTGGGAAATAACGGTTCCCTGTGGTAAATCGGGTCGATAAACAGAGTCTCTTATTTCGTAAGCTAAATCCAAATCTTCGATAAGGGCGATGGCTTTTTCAGAATTCATTCCCGCAAAATTAGGAACCGTAATTTTTTCTCCATGATTGGTGGAAATGTGCAGGTAAAGCATGGTCATTAAGATCGTTGATAAATAAAAGAGTATCACCAATCCTGCATGTTTAACAAAATGCTTTGAAAGAACAAATAGCTTAATGTCTTGTAGTAATTGCATAGTATGTTAGCAAAGATATTAAATGTGATTGAGATTATTAAAAGTTAGGAGACAATAAATTCGAACTAAAAAACTCTTCAATATAAGCGACGGCTTCATCGGCTGTATCAACAAGTTTAAAAAGAGAAAGGTCTTGTTCCGAAATATTATTTTCTTCTCCTAACATAATTTCTTCAATCCAAGTTATGAGACCGCTCCAGTATTTTCTTCCAACTAATACAATGGGCCTCTTTGCAATTTTGTTTGTTTGTATTAGTGTTAACGCTTCAAAAAATTCGTCCAAAGTCCCGAATCCACCTGGCATGATCACAAATGCTTGAGAATATTTAACAAAAACTACTTTTCGGACAAAGAAATAGTCAAACTCTAAATTGTGTTGTTGATCAATATATGGATTGTGGTGCTGCTCAAAAGGTAAATCTATATTTAAACCCACCGATGGACCCTTGCCTTTTTGCGCTCCCTTATTAGCTGCTTCCATGATGCCTGGTCCGCCACCTGAAATTATTCCAAATCCTTTTTCGGCCAAACGTTGCGCCAAATCTACCGATAGTGTGTAGTAGGGGTTTTCCTCTTTCGTTCTAGCTGAACCAAAGATCGAAACACAAGGTCCAATTTTTGACATTCTATCGTAGGCCTCTACAAACTCGGACATTATCTTAAAAATAGACCAACTATCATTGCTCTTTATATCATTCCAATCTTTTCTTGCTTGTTCCATTCCTTTTCAAGGTTTTTGTATACAAAAGTATAATTTGCTTTGGCATAACGTCCTGATTTTTGTTTTATTCCTACCTTCGATTGATGAAACATGCTATTTTTCTTTTCGCATTTCTATTTTCCCAGCAAATAAATTGGGGACAATCGGGTCCTCAAGACTCAATTTCTATTAAGAAAAGAGGAATTCTTTCTTCAAGCATAATTGGACTTGGCTATGCATCAAGTTTAATTGCCTTGAATGGTGTTTGGTATAAAGAATTCCCGAAATCTAAATTTCACTTTTTTAATGACGGGTCAAATTGGATGCAGATGGATAAGTTTGGCCACGGATTTTCTGGTTATTTACTAAGTCAAAAGGCCGGGGACTTATACCGTTGGTCAGGGGTAAAAAAATCATACCCTTGGATAGGAGTTGGAATTGGGATGAGTTATTTAGGGGCCTTGGAATTTATGGATGCTTATAGTCAGGGGTGGGGTTTTTCAACGTATGATGTATTGGCTAATTTTTCGGGGGGCGCCTTGTATTTGTCTCAGGAGCTAATTTTCAAGGAGCAACTTGTACTTCCAAAATTTTCTTTCTTCCCAAGTAAATATGCAGCATACCGACCTGAAGTTTTGGGGAGTAACTTCCCGGAGCAATTATTAAAAGATTATAATGGCCAAACGTATTGGTTTAGTTTTCCCATCGGAGGATTTGCACCATCAGTAAAAAAAATGAATTGGTTATGTCTCAGCCTCGGGTATTCTGTCGATCAGAAATTGGTGGGAGATCAGGATACATACCTTGATTTTCGAGCTGCTCGTCAATTTTTGGTTTCACTAGATATCGACTTAACGCGCTTGCCAATTAAAAATCCGACTCTTAAAAAGGTGTTGGCGCAGTTAAATATGCTTAAAATTCCTTTCTCCGCACTTATGATTCAGCAAGGAAATCTATCGTTCAAACCAATTTCTTTTTAATAAAAAAGGGCCTGCTAGCAGACCCTTTTAATTTCTAAACGATGGCGTTTATTGTTTTATGATTCTTTCTATGTAATTCATATCACCGTAGACAATTTTAAAAATATACATCCCAGGTGTAAATAGACTTAAGTTAATTAAGTCACCATTTTTTACTGAATGATTGCTTTGTAATAACTGGCCTTGTGCATCATAGATTCTTAACTCTACTTGATCATCAGCCGGTAAGGATATGCTCACATTGCCGTTAGTTGGATTCGGATAAATTTTTATCTCATTCATAAGTTCCACTAAGTTGGCTTCATAATCACAAGACCCATCAACAATAATCAAGACATTGGCTGTGTCATTCGGACAAACACCATTTCCTACAATGTAATCGTAGTTAAATTGACCAGGGATATTGCTAGCGGTATCAATTGCTCCACCAATTGCTTGGTTGGAAGGGTTGTACCAAGTACCACCCAAATCAACAATGCCAGAAAGTCCTGCAAGTAAGACGAACGGTTCGTTTTTACAAACAGTTAATGTCCCATCTATTCCCGCACTTGAAGGTGGAAAGACATCTACTTTTGCTGGTACGGCATCGTTGGCGCACCCGTCACTTACAGTGTAAGTAAAGCTAAACAAAATAGGCGCTAAGCCACCGGTAATAAATAAGCTATCTTGTAATCCTAGTGTAGGAATTTGTTGTGTCCAAACCCCTCCATTGTCATAGCCTGTAATTCCATTAAATAGGTTCACGGTATCACCCGAGCAAGCGGAAAGAATTGGACCTTGTGCTCCTGCATTCAATACAATTTCATTTATTGAAATCGCATAATTTCCTGCGATATTGGTAAACCCATCGTGTAGTAAATAGTAGGTTTGACCTGGTGTTAAACCACAAATTGTAAAATTAGGAGCTAGGCTGTTTCCATTTATCTCGTCATCGTTGGCAGCGATAAGGTTAAAATTGGCAATGCCTGTACAATTAATGCCACTGTAAACTGCCGCTTGTCCATTGTAGGGTAGGTTGGTACAGTTAATTCTTACATCTCCTGAATTCGGAGCGACAAAACTAAACCAAGTAGTAAGGTTTAAGGTGGAATTCGCCCATCCTGTAGTTGTTTGCGCTCCGGTCGTTGGTGGCGTAATACCGACTTCATTGGCATCAACTGAAGCACCTGTGTTATTGAAAATATGAACTACTCCATCAACAGGAATAGCATCAACCCCACAAATGGTATCGTTTGTTAAAGGCATGGTTACCTCAAATGGCCCCACAAATAAAGAGGTGTCATTGGCACACACTGCTTGCACATAAATTTCCAACACTTCTCCGGCGATAAAGGCAGGATTTGTAATTGTATCGTTTAGGTTATTGTTAACCGAAAGGGTCGTTCCTGAATACAAAGGAAAACCAAGTGATCCATACTGTAAATTGAAACTCGTGGCCGGGTAACTCGGAGAACTTTGCGACCATACCCAAGAGGTAAAGATTGAATCAATGGCTGTTGAATTAAACATAGCAGTAGGATTCGAGCAATATGGCGGTGTCATGAATGTTCCAAACAAACCAATACTCTGAAGTCCAACTCCACAATCCGCATAAATATAGACATCGTATTGTGTCAATTGGGTTAAGCCGGAAATAATAGTGGAAGCTGTTGCCGCAGGAATGGTTGTACCTGATGTCGTTGGGTCAAATCCAGCAGGGCCATAAATTACGGTCCAATTAGTTTCATTGGCAATACCAGCCGTCCACGTGATACTTGCCCCTGTTGGAACAACATAAGAAAGGGTAAAGTTTTGCGGACTAGGACAATTGGTATAATAGAAATGAATGCAATTGTGTGCAGCAAGATAGGTAGGGTCATCCATAGAAACTTGAATGGATTGCTGCGCCGTGGTAACACCAATTTCGGCATCCGCCCCATTATCCCAAGCAGGATTACCCATCATTACATCGTCATAAACAAAGTAGAATTCATTGGTAGCTTCTTCATAGATAATTTCAAAAGTAGCCCCGTCGTTAGCCACAGGGAAAGTGTAATGAGCAAGGTCGCTCCACATGATCACTAACTTTCTGTTTGGAGCATTTCCAATGGATTCCCAATATACATTGTCTAGTGGCGTGTTTAAATCTTGAACAAATGGGAAAAAGCCATTTCCTTGCATGTTATAATACAAGAAGGAATTTAAGGTGTTTAAAATAAGTCCACCATTGTTTCCAACAGAAATAGAATTCACTAAGGAACCTTGTACTAACCACGTCCACGGTAAGGAAATACCGGCATTGGTATCATCTAAGGTATTTAACGGTGTTCCTGTTCCAGAAATATCAATAAAGCCACTTGCCGGGCAAGCTGAGTTCCAATCTAAGAATTGGCCTTGGTTATAGGTATTCCATGATACCGAAGGTGTCCAAAAGGAAGTGTCTCCCGCCGAACAAATGGCGCGAATATACGCTTGATAGAAAGAATTGGCTGTTAATCCAGCAATGGTATAAGGATTAGTGTTTACGATCACAGCGGTACCTGTTCCAAGTGTAAAACCTTGAGGACCGTATTCAATCTCCCATTGTGTCTCACCACCTCCAGCAACCCATTGTACTTGCGCGGATGTTAAGTTGGCTTGAATTAAAGAAAGCGCTGTCGGTTGTGGACAGGTTGGAGGAGCAGAAATATTGACAAAGTAGTCCTCTGTTTCACCCCATAAGTAAGTCCCGCATGGCGAAATAGATGCGGCTAATGTCGTTTCAACGTTTACAACTCTCATTCTGGTTAATCCAGATGGTAAAACAGGCGGTAATAAAATGGAACCTACTTCGAAGTGAGGTCCAACCGTAGATATAGGCGAAACATATACTTCCTCCCCTGCATCAGTGAATAAGCCATTTTGGTTATAATCAATATAAACCTTCGTCATGTTGTTGTAGTTTCCCCCACACGTTCCAATCTCAACAGAAAGAGGGTAGGCGGTGCCCGGGCTAAGAATAGGAGCAGCCACAGTCGCGGTATAGTTGGAGTATTGATTAAGAAGAGATCCCGCACCACCTGTTGTGGCACACGTGGAACTATTATTGAGGGTACTCAATGAAACATTGTAGATTTCTTCATCGGCCAAACTTGTTGCACCACTATTACAATAGCAATTTACAAAAGAATTCGTAGTGACCAATACAGGGGTAGAGGTTGATGATAAACCACTAGCCGTACATGTTACAATACATTGGTAATAGGTATTTGCAAGTTGAGTAGCTGAATAAGAAGGGCTAGTAGCTCCAGGAATATTGGTATATGCAGCGCCATTTGGCGAAGATTGCCATTGGTAAGTTAAGCCGGAGGTAAATACGGCATTTACCATCGATAAATTGAATGGCGCCGATGGACAAGCTGGATTAATGGATGAGGATGTGGTTCCTGCTACCGGCGTCCCTACGCAGGCAGTGCCTGAAATAAAGGTAATTCCACCAACAAATCCACGTGGGTAGTTAGCTGGGGTAGAAGGGTAAATCGGACCTCCCCACGAAATTCCATCTCCTGTTAAAAGATTGACTCCTCCCGATGTAAAGGTGTTAACGCCTGCTCCATTGGTTAAAGTCATGTATTGTATCGTGTTCGCTGCAAAACCAAATTGATAGGTTAGGCCTGCAGGAACGAGTATGTTTAATCCAGAAATTGCAGTTACAATTCCATTGGCAGTATTTGAATTGACAATCGCTGAGCCACCTAAAATCCAACCATTTTGCCCTGCACCTACGATGCCACCACCCCAAGGAGCAGCAAAGTCAATTATGGGACTTGTATTGTAAAGTAACTGACAATTGTTGGCAGCATTCGTCCCCAAATGGCATTGAATATCCGTTATAATTATATCCGTTGCATTGGTATTTTGTACATTGAATGTTATCGATCCATTGCCATTGTTATTAATGTGATTGGTTGTTATTGTTGTTTGAGATAGTAACAACTGACTCGAAATAATTACAACAATTAATAGTATTAATTTTTTCATAACAGTATAATTTAATTTTAGTAAAATGCAATTAGGTGAAATAAAAAAAAGCCACTGTTTAGTGGCTTTTTTTTTAAGTTAAGATTAATTCTTGATTACTCGCTCAATGTGAATCAACTCACCAAAAGCAATCTTGAAGGTATACATACCAGGTGTATACGTGCTTAGGTTAATTACATCACCATTTTTAAGTGAATTAGTTGTTTGTACCAATTTGCCTTGTGCATCATAGATACTTAACACACCTTGATCATTTGAAGGCAAAGAAATGCTTACATTTCCATTTGTTGGATTCGGATATACCGAAATAACAAGTGATGTAGGAATGTATAAGCCAACTTGGTCTACTGTAATACAGCTTGATGTGTCAGAACATCCGTTGCTAGAACTCACAACCACCGCATATTCACCATTTACCAAGGCAATTAATGTATCAGAAGTTGCATCTGCAATGGATAAGCCTGTTGCACAATCAATCCATTGGTAGTTTTCACCTGAAGGTGTTGCTACTAAAGTAACTGGATCAATTGCTGTGCTTGTTGCATTTGGTGTTTGATTGATAGTAACTAATACATCGTCTGTATCAGTACATCCGTTTGTGTCAGCACCTACAACAGTATAAATACCTGTTATCGTAGGAACGAATGTTACGTTGTCCACAGCACCATTATTCCAGGTGTAGGTAGTCGCTGTTCCTGTTGCTGACAATAGGATGGATTCACCACTACAAATTGTCATGTCCATTCCTGCTGCTACAGTAGGAACTCCATTAACAATAATAGTTGCTGTATCTGTAGTGATGCCACAAGAGTTGAATGCAGCATAACTAATATAAACTAATCCAGCATCATTGGTAGATGGTGTGTAGGTAACTGAATTGTTCGTCACATTCGGTGCTATTGTTCCTGACCCGTTTGTTGTCCAAGATCCTGAAGGTGATGAAGTAACCGTTGCTGTAAATACAACTGGACTTCCTACACATGCATTCTGGTTAGCACTAACACTTACTGTAGGTGTTGGATTAACAACTACCACTGTAGAGTCTATATTTGTACAACCAAATCCACTTGAAGCGGTCACTGTATAAGTAGTCGATCCTACACTTGGTGTGAAAGGAAAGCCATTTATTACGCCGTTATTCCATGCTACAGTTGCACCATTTGTATTAGCAGTTAATGTGATGTTTTGTCCTTCACATACCGTATAGTTAGGCCCTGCATTTACTGTTGGTAATGGGTTAACAACTACCACCATATTATCTTGGTTAATACATCCATTTGCTCCGACACCAATTACGGTATAGGTTGCAGTAGAAGTTGGGCTAAATGTTACACCATTAACCACGTTGTTATTCCAAGTATAGGTAACTGCTCCACTTGCTGTAACACTTGTCGATGCATTGATACATATTGCTTGATCTATTCCAGCATTTACTAATGGTAAAGCAAGCATTGTAATGTTCATGTCATCCACATTTGAACAACCGTTTGCATCTACACCTGTAACTGTATAGGTTGTATTTGAAGTGGGTGTAAAGGCAACATTGTTTATTACCCCGTTGTTCCATGTATAGGTAACTGCTCCTGAACCTGAAAGGGTGGCAGGACTTCCAGTACAAATTGACTGATCAATTCCAGCAGAAACTGTTGGTAAAGCAAAGACATTGATGGTTGCTGTAGCTGTTGCAGTACAACCTGCAGAACTTGTTGCGGTAACGGTGTACGTTTGAGGTGTCAATACATTACTTGCATTAACTGAGGAGCCTATTACTGAACCTAAATTAGTATTGGGTGTCCAAGCGTAGCTTAATGGATCTAAACCACCTACAATTGTAATTAAATAGTCTTCCGTTTCACCAAAAGTTGCATTGGCACATGGTCCAATAGCATTTGGATTGGCTGCATATGTACATCTTACACGCATTCTTGTTGTTCCATTTGTAGCATTGGCAGGTATAACCGCTGTTCCTGTATAGGTCGCAGGGTTGGTGCCAAGGTAGCCATTGAGAACTAACTCGCTTCCTTCAAATGTTCCATTTTTGTTATAATCGATCCAAACAGCTGCTCCTTCTATATCTCCTCCTGTCGAAACAGAAACAGGGATAGTGGAACCTGCATTGATGGTTGGATTAAATGCTGGGAACAAGGTAAATCCACCTGTAGCTGCACCATTACAAACAGTTGTATTATTAATACTGCTAAAGGTAACATTGGTAATCATGTCTGGGAAAGTACAACTCGTTGTTGGTTGGCAATAAGAGCCACCTGCTAATGAGCCGGTTGTTGCTAATACTGAATTTCCACCAGGACATACAGATGCAGGTGTCGCTCCTGTATTTGTTAAAGTGATAGATGAAGATAAGGAGATAGTTGCTGTTGCAACTGAATTACATCCGTTTACATCTGTTCCTGTTACTGTATAAATGGTTGTTGCACTTGGACTAGCAGTTACACTTGTACCATTAGTAGCGGATAAACCAGCAGCTGGTGCCCATGCGTAGGTAAGTCCTCCTGAAGCGTTCATCGTTACTGCAGCTCCACCAGGTTGGCAGTAAGGAGCTGAATTAGGTGTAACAGCGATTACTGGTAAGGCATAATTGATTACCGTCGATGGATTGGAATAAGAAGGTGTACCATTACAAGCGATCATTTTCAATCGATACATGGAAGTAATAGTTTGATTCAGATTATAGGTAGTAGCAGTAGCCCCTAATATATCATTGTAGGTTAGACCACCATCTATTGAAACTTGCCATTGGAAGGCGATACCGTTTAAAGTACCTACGTAATCCGTTGATAGCAAGAAGTTGATAGCATTACACGCACCAATTGGAGCAACCGTATTTACACCGACAGGTGCTACGTTACTGAAAATGATCATTTGTACGTTCGCTGATCCTACTGCGTTAGTACATCCTGTTGTTTGATTGGTATAAGAGATGTCATACGTAGTAGTCTCTAAAGGTGCTACTGCTTGTGAAAATATGTTTGTTCCGTTAGCAATGGTTGTTGTACCAACTGAGTTGGTAGCCGTCCAAACTGTTGTGTAGTTGGCAGGAGGAACAAATTTCCATGCTTCAGGAATGGCAACACCCCATGGTGTTGGTACACCTGAAGTTTGATTTTGTGTTGGTCTACCTGGAGCAACCGCACCGATAGTTTTAGTTACGTCCTGTAATCCTACAATATTTGAATAGGTACTTTGGTTGTTGTTAAGAATATGGACTTCAACCGTTCCGATTGTTTCAAATAGTTTTGCATACGCTGTAAATGCTGGGTTAGCAACACCACAACAACGGTTCACATCTTGGTATAGGATATTAAAAACCCTATTTGGAGCAAATCCGCTTGTCCAGTAAATTAGATCACTGGTTGCTGATCCATTCGTTCCGCTACCAAAATATTGATCGCCTGCCATTAATGAAATTACGTTTCCAGGGTTAGCTGGATTAGGGAAATATTGGTAAGATCCTCCGACTGGTCCACCATTAAAGATGTATTGACCTAAATTACCCGCTGCAGTTGTATATCCTGGAACTGTTCCAAACATTAACAAACCATTTGTTCCTGCTGCAAGTGTAGAGAAATTAGTTCCAAAGAAATTAAAATTGAATCCAATTGGAATATTTCCCCAACCTCCGTCATCCAAAGACCCTCCTGAAAGCGGTACAGATGCAACACCATCGCTAGCAATTATAGTAGCATAAGTCGGTACCGTATAAGGTACATAAGGAATAGAACTTACGGTGAAATTGCTGGAGCTTAAACCAGAATTTATGGTCGCTGATGTACCAGGACAAACACCTGATGCCGATGTAGTAACAATTGCAGATGGAAGTGGATAAACTCCTACTGAGAAATAATTTGAAGTAATACAACCATTAGCCGTACTCGTTAAATATAATTCAGATGTTTCAGTTAAGGTCGCCGTAACAGTTGAGCCAACTGTAATTGGCATAACAACAGATGGGGTGTTTGATGTCCATGTATAGGTAATACTTGGATCAATTGGTGTGGCACTTAATATTACATTACCGCCTGTTCCACAAAAACTTGCTACTGATGTAGCGGCAACCATTGGTGTAACGTTGATGGTAACAGCTGCTCTAGGTCCTTCGCAAGACCCGTTGTTTTCTGCCACGTAGTAGTTGGTATTTAAACATGCCGGTGGCGATGTAAAAGAACCACCTGTTCCTAATACTGTACCACCATTTGGTAAGGCATACCAGTTATATGTGCCTCCTGCTCCTGTTACAGTAAATGTTGCAGATGCACCAAATAATACTGTAGCACTTGCCGGTGAAGCACTAGGTGCAACCGGTGAAGGATTTACTACGATTGTTTGTGTCCCTGTGGTTGTTGCACCATTTTTAACAATTGAAATAAAGCCTGTTGTTCCATTTCCTGCGAAACCATCTATTTGAGTTGGGGAAACAACGGTGAATGATGCCACTGGGGTTCCACCAATACTCACGGCACTAACACCTGTAAAATTGGTTCCAGTAATTGTAAACGTACCTGAATTTGAACAAACTATTAAGGGAGAAACACTTGTAATTGTTGGTGTTAAACCAGACCAAGCGTAGAAAACATCGCCCGTTAATGTGATTGGACCTGGTGCAATGATCGGAGTTGTTAATAGGCCTGTAGCTGCTAATGCACCTCCAACACCTATTGCAGCACTTTTGACTGTCCATTGTCCTGCTAACGATGTGCCTTCTGAAACAAATGTTTGATCTTGAGTACTGGTTAAAAGATCTTGTGCATTGTAGCGTAAGGTAACGGTTGGGTTCAAACCTGATGTACCTATTGTACTTAATGCAGATTGTGTTTGAACTCTGAATGCTCGGTTTCCAATAGCTACTCCAGTTCCACCTGAAATAGTGTTGCTTGGTGCAGCGGTTTCGGTAACATTGACTCTAACGATATCAGAACCTGCAGTTATATTAGTTCCAGCGCCTGTAAAACAAGTAAATGTGGCGCTAAATGGAAAATTGAAAGTACTTCCAGTTGAACCCCCACCTCTGCCATATAATGTCATAGCGCCATTCTTTAAATAAGCGTTGGTAGTAGCGGTAAATACACTAGTAGTTCCAGCATATGCTTGCCAAGAGAAGGTAAGGGTGTTACCACCTAAGTCTAGTAGGTTACCTGGAACACTTAAACTTCCAATAAGTGTCAATGGAGCAGTACCGTATAATGTTAAACCAGCATTTAGGTTTAACCCATTACCATTCCCTGCTAAGGATAAGAAGTTTAATTTCCTATTTGTTGGAATGGCAGCATCATCTGAATTTACAAGTGCCGCTGTAGCAGGGGCAAAATAATTTAATGTAAGGTTGTATAAAGCAACTCTAGCAGTGGGTGCTGTAGCAACGGTTGTAAATGTTCCACCTGTCGGAGTTCCAGAAACTATTCCTACCCCAACCGTTGGCGCAATCACATAGCCAAAACCAGCATTGGTCATGGTAAAACTAGTTAACTGACCGTTACTACCAATGTTTGCAGTCGCAGCAGGCCAACAGCCAGCTGGAAAAGCAAGGGTACAATTGGTAGTACCTGCAGACATTGTTAACGTTGGGGGTGTAGAATAAGTAGCAGTAGTACTTGCGTTTAAATAAACTGAAACTACCTTTCCTTGATTCGTTGTTATAGTAAAATTAGTTGTTGTTAAGGCAAGACCAGAAACAAGCGTTCCACCACTTACTGTAATGGTTGGTGCTAAAGTATATCCAGAACCCATGTTCGTAACTAAATTAATAGCAGTAGGACCAGCGAAACCAACTTGAGGTGCAACGGTATAATTCAATCCACCATTAGTGGTAAAAATATTCCCAACACCAGTGGATGCTTGTGGGTCAAGGGTTAATAAACCGGCACCTGCATCACTGTTAATTGTTAAACCGCCTGTGATCGTTGCAGAACCTCCTGATTTTTGAAGAGCACTATTCAAAGAACCATTCAAAGAATACAAAATAATAGGAATTGCAGTCGCGCCACTTCCTGTGCCGCCAGCAACACCTACACTAAACACCAATCCTGGTGCAGTAGATGAATTGTATCCGCTTCCATTATTTGTGATGGATAAGCTTCGTACTGTTTGAGTTATTGCATCATAATTCACACCCACTTTGGCAACGGCACCTAGGTATCTAAAATTACCAACTACTCCAGCCGTATGCGTTGGCATAATTGTTTGTGCAGTTGCGGTTAATGCTTGGTATAAATTATCGCCATAGAAATAGGCGGTGGTAATGCTTAACGCACTGTTATAAGGAATGTTAGTTCCGATAGTACCCAAGGTACCAATCCAAATTAATGAAGGGCCACTTGTTGTGAACAGAGAAGTTGATGTTGATGTTGGCGGTGTTGCATTAAACGTACCATTTGCTGTACATAAATAAACATTGTTGCCATAAAAATATCTTGTGCCTAATGTGGCAGCCAATAAATCTGCATACGGTGTTACTGCGCTGCCAAAAACAACTGGCGCTACACTATACAACGAACCCATGTTAGTCATGTGAACACTTTCAACACGGGTGTTGATGGCTTGACCATAAACTTGTGCTGTATTGTCAATCTTCAATTTACCGTTTGTATTTAAAGATCCTGCAGTATGAGCGCAACTATAGGTGGTGAGTGGCTGTGTTGTAGAAATCGTATTGGCACCAATGTTTGAAAAGAATAAGGCTCTAATGATACCACGTGTTCCATCTCCTTCAAAAACCCCTGTACCAGTCAAGGTCGATCCGGCACCATTAAATGTTAATGAAGCTAATGTGGTTGTTCCAACCGCTAAATTGGTATATCCGTTATTTACAAAATTGCCACCAACGTTGGTTGGGACTCCTGTAGAACCCCCTACGCCAGAAGTATAAGCTAAGTATTTACCTCCTGGGTTTATCGTGATGTTTCCTCCAATTGTTGGAGTATATGAAACTGAACCCCATTGCATTGTTCCACTAATGTTTAATTCTGCGTAAGCTAATGTTTGATCAACAGTTACGATAGACCCTGCAGGTATGGTAATAAGATTCCCTGCTGCAGGAACTACTCCACCAACCCATGTAGCAGGTGATGACCATTGGCCACCAAGTACGGTAGAAGTAAACATAGATGGTGCAGCGGATGTTAAACCGATATTGTCAACAGCAACACCTGGAGATGTTCCGAATGATGCGTCATTTTGCCAAGTAAATATTAATCGAAATGTTGTGCCAGCAAATGAAGCAGGGATTGCGGCAGTTGCGCCAGTATATGCAGCTTGTGCTGCATTTGCTTGTGTGTAAATTAAGGTTGCACCAACCCATACAGTTGAGCTTGATGCCGGATAACCTGAAATAGGATTACTTGTTACAGGGGCTACATAGACTAACAATCTATCCCACCCCGACTCTCCACTTCCTTTCCATTGAAAGTTTAAAGATATCACGGTCTCTCCAGCAGGTACAGTTACATCTCTATAAAAGTGGGTGGTGGAAGTTGTTGAATTAGAATAGGCCCATGTTGCACCACTTGTATTGGAAATATAACCGGCATTTGAGCCACCAAAGGCTACCGGTGTTGCACCAACATACCAATTGTTTAAGGCAGCGTTTGCATCATTAGTAACCGACCAACCATTTGCCAAAAATGATCCGCCGTTTTCAAAACCACCATCTCCGGTTGGGTTGATAATAGTTGTCTGAGCAAATGTGCTGAAGTTAACTAGTAATGCACTAAACAACATTATTTTAGCACATAATTGAGGTAAAAATTTATTCATAATTAAAAATGTTATGGTTTATCAGAAAGCAAATGTAAAAAAAATATTACGCCAACAATAATAAATTATAAAATTTAATATTGAGTATCTAAAAAAAAACATCGTTATACGGTTAACAGTAAGCTGTATAACTGTTTATTATGTTATCTAGAATGTTACTGTATTATAAAGCGAATTGATTTATTGAAATTATCTCCCTTAATTTTTGTAAAGTAAATTCCAGGGTAACTTCCAAGCATATTTATAGGATTTTCTTTCGCATTAAGAGGTACAGTTTTAATTAATCGACCAGATGCATCAAAAATGGAAGCGTCACCAACTAATATATTAGTACTCCTAATTACAAATTGGCCGTTGGATGGATTCGGATAAATAGAAATTTGTTCTAGGTCCAAATCAGTTATTCCAACAATCATATCTTCACAAATGGAGGTATCACTTCCACAGCTATTTGTTGCCACTACAGCATACGAACCACTTATGCTTGGCGTGTAGCTGATAGCTGTTTCATTTGGTAGTAGCGTATTCGTTGCACAGTCTAACCAAGCATAGGTTTCTCCTGCAACTTGAGAAGTTGATAGTGTATTTCCATTCGCTGTTATATTTGCTATTGGCGCACTGTTGATGGTTAAATCCAATGTGGCACTTGAATCGCAATCATGGCTCGTTAATCCACTAAAGGTATAAATTCCAGATTGGTTGTACGTCTGGCCATTCCACTGGTAGCTATCACATGCGGCAACTAATTCTGTATTACCGACTACATTATTGTGAATCGTTAAATTAAGGTATAGTACAGAATCACAGCCTACCGGTGACGGAACCAAATGGGTATAGGTGCCGCTTTGCGTATAAGTTGAGCCAAACCATGTATATGTTTCACACGCTTCGTCATTATAATTAGCAGTTGGTGCCGGATTCACCACCACAGATTGTGTGGCGTTGGAACTTCCGCAGCCTGCTAAGCTCACAGTAAGTGTGTAAGTTGTTGTGCTCGTTGGAGAAACCGTTATGGTTTGTGTAGTGGCTCCACCTGGCATCCACAAATAGGTAACCCCAACTGGACTTGCGGTAAGTGTAACCTGATTGCCTAAG
>Ga0214919_10003812_pt1 | contig 22464 bp, 18 predicted proteins | sample LL1503_MetaG_FD_177994 | JGI IMG/M metagenome (GOLD analysis project Ga0214919, IMG submission 177994) | Freshwater microbial communities from Lake Lanier, Atlanta, Georgia, United States - LL-1503 | ecosystem: Environmental > Aquatic > Freshwater > Lake | place: USA: Georgia | collected... | reverse complement strand
ACGATTTTACTAAACTTTAGAGTTGGATTTGTTAAAATATATGTTTAAATATTATGAAATATATATTTCATAATATAAATGTCAGATGATTTAGTCAACCAACTAACATTAAATTTTTTAATAAGTAAAAATCAGTTACAAAAACTTAATAAAAAACTAAAAGACACTACCGAGACAAAAAGAAAAGGTGACAAAGAAATATATGAAGAAAGAATTAAAATACTCTTTAATGATTTGTTAGTTGATAATCCTCCAACAAATCTGTTACAAGAAGTTAAGACAGGTTTTGATTTCTTTTTAGATAAATGTATATATTACCTTAAAGCTAGTGATAATAATGAGCTTTTAGAAAAAGAAAGAACTAATATAGATGATCAATCACACGATATAATTCAGGATGATATTGATTATGAAAAAGAAGAAAGAGATATTGAAAATGGAAACTATGAAGAACAAGATGATGATGAAGAAGATGATGAGGAAGAAGATGATGAGGAACAAGAAGAGGAAGAACAAGATGATGATGAAGAAGATGATGATGAAGAAGATGATGAAAAATTAGACAAACATGCAGATAAAAAAACAATATCTAGCTCTAGACCATTTATACATCAATCACCAGTCATAGTTCAAAATAAATATAAAAAAACAACTAGCTCCATTGGAGTTGAAGACATCCAAAAACTACCGTTAGATTGGTTTCAAAATGTCAGACAAGATTACAAAAAAAATAAAATAATACCAAGAAAAAAGGAAATAGTAATTCAAGATGAAAGTTTTAGGGATCAAAAAAAGAAAATATAATATAAATATATATGGTACTTAAAACAAAAAAAACAAGATATAATAAAAGAGGTGGAAAAAGAGCAAAAAATAAAACTAAAAAAAGAAAACATAAACAACAACAAAATCAACAACAACAAAAATTTAAAAAACTTAATTGTAGTCCAGAAAATAAAAAAAAAGAGTACACTTGTTATTCGGATAGTGATTTAAATAAATTAAAAGAAATGTGGAATACAAGACATCCAGACCAACCCATAAAAACATCAAACTCTAAGCAAATATGGCAACATCTAAAAGAGTATTATACGTCCATTTGTAATAAAGAGACTTGCTGGGTGAGACAAATGACAAAAAATACAAAGCTGGAACAAGAATTATTAGATGCTTTTGCTCCCGAATCTCCAAAAGAATGGAGTAAAAATCCAAATGAATGGTTATCAAGTATTGATATTTTAAAGGTTATGAATCAATATGAAAAAACATATAAATGTTTTGATTTTTTAGGTCCGTCTCCAATAGATTATGATACACATAAATTATATGGAGAATGTGTATGGGAAGAATTATGTCATTTTAATCTGGAAAATAAAATAAAACAAGGAATAACAAAAGTAGGCATTATCTTTAATTTAGATCCCCATTATAAAGGTGGCAGCCATTGGGTTTCGTTATTTATCAATGTTAAACACAAAACCATATTTTATTTTGACAGCGCTGGCGAAGCTATACCAGAACAAATCAAAAAATTTGTTGATAATGTTATTGGTCAAGGGAATAAATTATCAAATCCGATTAATTTCAAGTTCGATCAAAATCATCCAGTTGAACATCAATATGGTAATACCGAATGTGGGGTATATTCTATATTCTTTATAATTCATATGCTTGAAGATAAAATAACTGGTCATTATTTGAAAACCCATATGTTAAAGGACGAATATATGCAACAATTTAGAAATGTATTTTACAATAATAACGGTGATGTTTAGAAAACATATTATGTAAAATATTAACATAAATATTGATTTATTATTTATATAAATGAGTAACTTATCACAATTCACAAGTAAGCAAAATATGAACTTACTTTGGGATGTATTGTTAGACGAGCTTCATATTAATACAAATAATAAATCTGTTATAACAAATGTGAAAGCAGTGTTTGAAGGCAACATTAAACCGTTTACATCCAAATCTAATCCAAAATCACCTATTATGGAACTAAACAAGCAATTCTTGTCACAAGTTGTTTTAGCAGTTAACCGACTGTTTCCTAATTTTACATTTGTTAGTGAATCAAAACAAGAACAAAATATAAAAAGGATTACTATAACCAATGAAGACGTTTCGGAACCATACAAAATAGAAGATATTCACGCTTCAAGACAATCTGATTTTGAAAAAGAGCTTGAAAGAAAAAGAATTGATTTAGACAATTATATGACACCACAGAAACCGAGAGAATTAGATTTTTCTGACAGGGGTTTAGACGGAAAAATTACAGCTATGGATTCATTGGTTGCTGAAAAAATGGCGCAACGTAATTTAGAGGTTGAACAATTTCAGAGTAGCCATCATAATACATCTGGGGTTGATCCTGAAAAATGGTTAAAATCATCAGAAACTTCTGTAAAAGGAGATAAAACGAATTCTTTAACAAATCAAAATCAAAATAGTAACAGGTTAAAACATATAAATATTGATGATAATAATAATATTTCTTTAACAATTCAAGAAAATAAAACTCCAAAAAAAGTATCTTGGGACGATAATAATATTACAGAAGAACCTGTTATAAATATTTTTCAAAAATTAAAAAAACAACCAAATTCATTAGAAGATGATCAAAAAAAATATGTTGAACAAAAATCTATACCTTTACCAGACGTAAAACAAGAGAAAATAAATAGAGATATAGTATCTAGTTCACAAATAACACCAATTATACCAAAAAATGAAATGGTGAAACAATTAAACGAAATGAATGAAAAAATCGATAATCTATATGAAATGGTTACTAAACTAACAAATTTAGTGCAAGATGTGTTGATGAAGAATGATATAAAGAATGATAAAGAATAACTTATACAAATATTATTTAGAATTATATAAATTAAATAATATTATACCCTCTCTTTTACGATCTCATATTCGCCTTTACTATTTTTAACTAATTTGCCTAATAATATTGGCCTTATTCCTGGCGTCTGTTTTGCCTGTATAACGCTGTCATAATCATATACTTGATACGTATCCATTCTAAGCATATATCGTTTACCTGTTGGCTTATGAGTAAACGGTCTGGCCTCCCAGTCAATAACAACCTTATTTATATCAGCAACCGTGTCATTTTGATCTTGAGAAACATTAGGATTATAAGAAAAGTCATTAACAGTTGGTTGACCAAATGATAAACAAGCCAAACCTTCTTTTGTACTGGATTTAATGTGAGTAGCACAATCAATTGCCGCTTCTTTTACACCAAGTAACAACTGAGAGGATAATTGTTCTTTAATGGTTGATATTTCAAATAATTTTTGATCAGATGTTTGTGGGAAAAAAGGAGGCATTTTTGATGTATCTTTTAATTTTAACTCAATAGCATATTCACTATCTAACTGTTCATCCGTAAAAGTCATTAAATAAATAAACACTTCAACTGTTTGTAATGCTTTTGGCAAAGACTGATGAGAGCAAATACGCCTAGCACGACCAATTACTTGTTCTGTACGCACCGGATGCCAATATGGCTCCATAATATGAACATAACGCGTATTGCGCAAGTTAATACCTTCAGAACCAGCAGACGTAATCATAAGCACTTTAATTATTTCACCCAAATTATTATTACTGCTCTTTGCTCTCAATTGAGTTGCTATATTGTTTGGAATGTAGTCCCAAGAACCATTATAAATATTACGAATTATTTCTCTTTCTTCGGCATCTTCGGTTCCAGTATACAGCGCGTAACACGGTTTCCCCATTTCTTCTTCACTCATATCTATTGACCAAGAATCAGAACCGGATTTTTTTATCTTAAACTTAGCGAAACCATTTGCTTCTAATGTCAAACAAAATATTCCTATACCTTCCATTGATCTAAACTGACTATAAATTAAGTGAAGTCCTTGATGTTCAGGGTCTTCAATATTTTCAAGCATAGCTAAGAACTTTGGACTATATATTTTCAAACCTTCAGGTGTCAAAAATTCTTGAGAATGGATTTTCAAATAACGCAATGCTTCTTTTATTGCATTTTTATAATCATCTGAGCCCATTTTTTCCAAAAGTTCATCACTTTCCAATTCATCCACTTCTCTCAAATTTGCGTCTTCATCTTTATAGTCTTCTAATATTAGTTCCTCGTCTCCTTCGTGGTTATCAACAAATTCTTCAGCTGGATTTTCTTTTGGTGGCTCTTCAATTAGTGGTCCTTTTGTTCTAGCCCCACCTTTAAAATCTTCTTCTTCATCTTTTGCCTTTAAATCTACATCAACAATATCACAATTATCTTGTTCATTTCCTAATTTAATAGATTTTACAGGAATTATATCATCATTATGTAATGATGAATTTATTTCAATTTTGTCACTAACACAAGAAACATTCTGTAAAATAAATTGAAAAATTCCTCTCAAAGTGCGATATTGTAAAATATTTCTCGCTAATTCCATTGCAGTTCTAGCAATTTCTTTACTACGTTCATTATCTCTTTCGCATTCTTCAATACGTTCCAATAAGTCTGATAAATCTGGTTTTATAGGAATATAATGGACATTAGGTTGTAAAACACTGTCTAACCAAGAAGTATATTCACTCTCTACACGCAAAATTAAACTGCCCGTTAACATTGTGGTTAATAAACGATATGCGTTCACATTTCCGTCTACGTGAATAATATATTTATATTCACTTTGTGTTGTCATTGTAAGAAAACAAGCTGAAGGTGTTATACCAGTATTTAACATACCTATACCATATTTTGGATCAAAACGTATAGAATTTGTATCAATTGTTGCACCTTTTCCACTAATTTCAATATCAAGCATATTTGAGTTTATTGTTTTTAATTTTAGACGTTGATTAGTTTCTGTAGTATATCCACATCCGGTAGGACCACCACGGAATACAGCTTGTGATTTCTTATCAGCCCAATTTGTTACAAATGTTGATGCATCAATATTACTTTTTCCTAAGACATACATAACATCATCGTAATTAGGAATAGGAATATCATAGTACCCTTTCTGTCCTGAAATACTAAAAATTGGAATAAATTTTTTTGTTTTATATTTGCCTATGTCAAGAAGTTTACCTGTAACCATTGGAAATGGATGTTTACCATCTTTACGAAGAATAACTGCGTCAGTTAAATTTAGAATATATACACCATCTGGAAGTTTAAGACCTTTAATAAATTCAGGATATTCAGAACTATATGATTCTTTTTTAGGATTAAATTCTTTGACAACACATTGCATAAAACGGAGTTCACCATCTGTGTTTAAACGATTTATTATAAAGCGTTTTTGTTTTTCAGTAATTTTATCATTATTTGTCACATCACGAATAGCTTTTGCAATAATTGGTTTATATACTTCAGCTGTTTGTCTGCGTTCAAGTTTATATATAATCCCTTTACTTTTCTCAACACACAACATATAACATGAATGACTTAGATATTCAAGGATATAATTAAGAGTATTTTTTAGGGCTTCATCAGACATATCCCAAATAGGGTCATTTGCTTCTGGAGGATAATTATAATTATTTGGAATAACTGGTTCAGGAGCAGGAATTTTAGCAGGAATGTTTTTAATATATTTTTTAGCAACTGTATAAGCTTCATCAAAAGACATTAATGTTTGTTGTTTTACATCACTAACTAGAGTTTCGCTAACTAATTCCACAGTAATTTTTTCACAATTTTCTCCACAACTTGATTCAGTTTCTAAAGTATAATTTATAGAAGAAAGTCCATTTGTTCTCCATGTAGCTTCATGTTGAGCAAGAGCTTCACGTTTTTGCATAAATTTTAAGTCATTTTCTTTTAAATATTCTAATTTGTCTTCTAAATTTAAATTTTCTAAATCTCTAATTGAACCTTGGTTTGGTTTAAAAATTGTATAAAATTTTTTTGTTCGGTTATACAACTCATCATCTTCTCCTCCCCATCCCCAGAAATTATTAGGATATCCATTTATTTTTTCAAACATTTCTTTATTAAATGCTACAATACCACCAAAATATTTTGAGTTTGATCCATAACGATCCCAAACAGCTGCTATATGTATTGGATTTATCTTAGGAACAGTTGTATAATATGTCTTTAAATCATTTGATGGTAATAAATCTACATCATGAAAAACAAAATTATTATATCCTTCTTTATCTGCCAATTTAAATCCAATATTTAGTAATTCACCGCGATTAAATTTACGATCATCATTAGATTGTTCAATTACAAAGATTTTATAATCATATCCCTGTAAATATGTTTTCATATAACTAACAAATTCATTCAGTTGTTCAGTTCTTTTATTGGCTTCTAGATCACGAAATGGAACTATTATTGCTATTTTTACAGCAGCTACTGGTTTTTGTTGATATATGTTTTTTTCAGCTCTTAGCATTTCTAGAGCTAATTTAGCATCTTCTTTTTCCTTTTGTCTAGCAGCTCTATCTCTCTCGTCTTTTTCCTCAGCTTTAGCAATCTTTTCTGCTTCCTTTTGTCTAGCTTTTTCCTCAGCTTTATCAGCCTTTTCTCTATCCTTCTTTTCTTTAGCCTCTGCTTTAGCAAGATCTTTAGTAAGTGCTTTAACTTGTTTCGCATCAGCTTTCTGTAAAACAGCTAGTTCATTTAGTCTTTCATTTTCAATGCGTTTTTCGAAAACTAGGGTAGCTCCCATTTCTTTAGCAAAAACTTCAATCGGTTCTCTGTAATTTTTCTTAAAATATTCTTTCAAATATAAACTAATTATATCCTGCAGTTCTGAATTATACTTTGTTAAATTTTCTTCTGGTATTTTTGATTTAAACGCAATATATTTTTGATCTATATCTGCATCAAACTCACGTTTACCAGTAAAGTACTTTTCCTTCATCCATTCCAATAACTTATCCTCTTTCTTTGTATCCATTATATATCTATAATCATCTGGATTTGGACGTCCAGGTGGTTCTGGCATAACAAAATTACACGCTAAACGAGAAAAAATACGATATGTTGATGATGGTTCGTTAAATATCCCATCTTTATCAATAGTTCCAGAAGATTTTTTTTTAGGTTTTTCACTTTTTCTTTCGTTATGACGATAATCCTCATATATTTTGAATTGATAGTCGCTCATAGGTATGTAAACCTCGTGTCTATCGAAGTTTTTATCGTATGAAGGCAATAATTCCTCTTGTGCGGAACGGAAATAAGACGTTAAACCAATTATTCTGCGCTTGAATTTATCTATGTTAGTAATTCGTCCACTATCCTTATCAATAAATGTATTTATAAATTCATCCAATGTATCTGGCAAAGCGGTGTTAACTGTAAATGTGGTTCCATTTGTTACGGCGTTTATATCATTTTTCTTTAAAATTTTAATAATTCTTTTAATAAACTCATTATCAGACATATTACCACGTTCCTCATAAATTATAGTACCATTAGGTTCTCTTTCTATTTCTCCATTTTCATTACGTTTTTCCTTCTTTTCATTAGTAACGCCTTTATATCCAGATGAAGCCGTTATTTTATTGTCAAATCCATATGGGTTACGCGTAACAGTTAACGTTTTTGAACTTGGAACAAAATCAATATAATCTAATACTTTTTCGTTTGCAAAAATTTCTTTAAGAGTTTCAGTAGATAATTTTTTAGTAGTTTCTGTAGCCAATGTAAAATTCCACGTTTTGATATAACCTCTTAAAATATTAAACAATATACCAATTTCGTTAGGATAATTGATTATTGGTGTTCCTGTCAATAACACAACTCTGCAATTCTCTGCTCTAAGAAGAAATTCGTATAATAATAAAGATAATGCTTCTGGCAACAACGCTCCTGGACCTCGTTTCTTCTCTGAAAATTTGGCAATTTTATTTATTTTATTCACAATTCTACTGATTAAATTATGGGCCTCGTCAATAATAACAACAGAATTATCAAAAATATTATTTTCGAAATTATCCGTTAAAGAAGCGAACTTTTCTCTTCTTAAACCGTTATAATTTATAAATGTATATTTATTTTTTATCATTTCGTCTAGTTGATCATTTAATACCTTTTTGTCGGATGTTGTCAAATCATTGTAATTTGATTGTTTTGTTATATTTACCAACCAAGCTCCCTTATGTCTTCTAATATATTCTGCTGGCAACCCTAATGACGCAGCTAAAGGGTCAATCAATTCCGGATTACTTTCAACGGATATCCATTCCCAGAATTGATTTTTTCTGTATATTAGGTCACCGCATTTCTTTATTTCTTCAATATAGTTACGTCTTAAAGATGCTGGGGTCATTATATATACCTTTCTAGCGCTTTTCATACCTTCAGCAATAGCAATAGAACTACATGTTTTTCCTGATCCTAAACCGTGAAATAACAATAATCCTCTATAAGGCGTGTACAAATTCATATAATCTCTTACGATTTTTTGATGTGTTAACAATGAAACTGTTCCAGTATCTTTACCTATATCTTCACAACTAATACCTTTTGTTTCATCTAATAAATCCTCCTTATATGGCTCAAATAACCCATTAATAAAATTTACAAATATTTCTCGATTATTCATATAGTAACTCGAAACTTTCATGTCAAACACTGGAAGAGGAGGCAAACGTTTTGTTAAAGATGTATCTCCAATTTGAACCATTAGTTCTGTTCCCAAAGGAATTATACCTCTTGTTACCTTTTTAGTAGTGCGTTTTTTGGGTTTAGTCGGTAAGACAACTTCTTCTATCATAGGTTCTTCTCTAATAACGTCTTCTCTAATAACGTCTTCTCTAATAACGTCTTCTTCAAGTCGAGGCCCTCCTTCTGGAAGGTCTTCAAGTGGTTTCTCTTTCTCTTCTTCCAATATAATTAATTCTCTTGAAAGTTTCTTTGGTTGTTTCTTTTTTTCTTCCTGAATTGGAGGCGCCTGAGACATAATAGGTTCTTTTATTTCTTCTGGCATTTTTTTTATAACAGAGGTTAGTTTTTTTTGTCTAATCTTTTCTAAAATATCCTTAGCTCTTTTGCCTTCATCCTTTTCGGCAGTAATTAATGGTTTAGTTTTCTCTTCAATAACAATTTTTTCATCTGTTGGAGGTGCCAAAATGACTTTTACACCTGGATTAGGTTGAACCAATGGTTTATGTTTTAATCTTTCTTTTAGAGACTCTAAAGGATTCATTACTTATATATTTTCAATATATAAATTTTTATTATTTTATGTATTGAAAATGTTTATTTATGAAAATATTCTATATATGATCAAGTTATACAGAAAAATTGTAATATGTTATATAGATACCAATGCTACTAGGCTACTAGGCTACTAGGCTACCAGGCTACTAGGATACCATTACTGAAAATTAATCTAAGTTGTAAATAAAAATTAATTATATGCTATAATTATATGAAAGACATATCTAATTATAGCAATATATTAATAGCACAAAAAAAAGCAAAAAAATATATTGGAAAGAAAATATATTTATCAGACCGTAAAGATAAGAAATATATGGTTGAAAATCCCAGTGGTAATTGGGTTCATTTTGGTGCAATGGGTTATGAGGATTATACAAAACATAAAGACGATGATAGACGGCAAAAATATTTAGCAAGGGCTACAAAAATAAAAGGTGATTGGAAAGAGGACAAATATAGCCCGAATAATTTAAGTATTCATATTTTATGGTAAATTTAGAGATAAATAAAAATACAAAGGACAAAACAACTTTAAGAAACTACTCTACAGATAAATTTAAAAACTGTAGAGCTTCATTACACGCAATTTGTTCTGCCTTTCTTTTAATTTTATGTTGTCCTTCTCCTAAAAATAAAAATATTTTTCCTTCGTGTTGGGAAACATAATCCTGTACTGCTTTAAAACTATTCAGTGTATTAATATGAATCGCATCAGTTACATTAACACTATGAATAGGCTGACCTAGACATAAATAAACACCCATTTTATAGCCTTCTTCCTGATCATTTAATATTTGTAAATAATGTGGAGTAACCTTAAATTCCTTCTGTATTCTAACTTGAAGAATATTTTTATAATTGTCATCATTTTGTATCAACGCAATCCAATCAATATGTTTTTCAAAGACAGTTTCAATAAATTTCTGTGCCATTTGAAAACCAGGACCAGTAATAAACATATTTTGAAACCAGCCTTCTTCATCATTGACTACAATTTTATTAAAGTCTAAAAAAAGTGCTCCAATAAACGATTCAAACAAACAACCGAGTTTCTTCAAATTGGTTCTGGTCTTTTTTTCCTCTGCGTTACGCGATAAAATTAACCATTTATGTAATCCCATTTCTAACGCGATCTTACCAATGGCTTCATTTTTAACAATTGCGATCTTCTTTTCCGTCATGAAACCTTCATTGGATTTAGGGAAACGTCTATACAACAAATATTTGGTAACACACTCTAAAATACCGTCGCCTAAAAACTCCAATCGCTCGTTTGATTTAGTGCTTAGAGGCAAACAATCAGGCGGTTTCTCTACAATTTTTATATTTTGTTGTATATTTTCGAATTCAGGACGTTTAGTGTAAGAACGGTGAACAAATGCGCGCCTATATAGTTCCATATTGTAAACCTTAGGAGGTATACCGTATTTTGTAAGAATAGATTGAACGTCGCTCAATCTAATCTCAGAATTTTGAGAATTATACGGATTGAATATTAACCCCTCATCGGTTTTAATTATATCCTCGTCTCTTATACTTAGTTCAGTCATCTTATTATATATATCTGATTTGTTTTTAAGTCATTTAACAATATATTATAACTCAATTACTTTAGCTTAAAAATATTTCAATATTAGTAAAAGTTGTATTTCTGGAGTATTAAGGGGAAAAAGAAAAACTGCGGCTGGGTTTATTTGGAAATATTCTGATTAACCAAATTTAGAAAAATTTTTTATATTTTGTTAGTGTATAAAGATGGTATACATGTCTGGGTCACGCAGTGCTCGCAATCAAGCATCAATTGTTAACAGAACAAATACTTGTGGAGGTAATAAAAAGGGAGGTCTTGCTCCTTCAATTGGTTTCTTCTTGAGTTCAAATCCTAACTTAATTGGTGCTACAAATACTCAATATGGTCTCGTTTGCAGACCTAACTTAACTATCCAAACACAATCATACGGATACCGTGCTACTATCGGTGGAAATATGGGTTAAAAACAACCTTTAAGAAAGGTTGTGCCAAAATCTACCTTTAAGAAAGGTTGTGCCAAAATCTACCTTTAAGAAAGGTTGTGTCAAAATCTACCTTTAAGAAAAAGTTGTGCCAAAATCTACTTTTAGGAAAGGTTGTGTCAAAATCTACCTTTAAGAAAAAGTTGTGTCAAAATCTACTTTTAGGAAAACGTAGTTTTCTGATAATAATATATATTTAAGAAAAATAATTTAATGATATAGTTATTAAATTATTATAATGATCATCAAAATTGATACAAGAGAGCAAGAACTATTCAAAAAGTGTGAAGCTACTATTAGTGCCGTTCCAAAATTCGCAGACATTAAACTCGTTTCTGAAACACTTCCTTTAGGAGATATTATTATTAACGATGGAATCAATGATTGTATAATTGTTGAACGCAAAACTTTATCCGATTTAGCCGCAAGTATTAAGGACGGCCGTTATGAAGAACAGTCTTACCGCTTAAATGGTCTCCAGCATCACAATCACAACATTGTTTATCTTGTAGAAGGTGATATGTACCGATTTAACGCATTTAAGGAACGCATCGATAAACAAACCCTCTATTCTGCTATGTTCTCCATTAATTATTTCAAAGGTTTCTCTGTTATGCGTTCTAATAATATGGAAGAAACAGCTATGATCGCCTGTAATATGGTTTACAAACTTGTCGGTGGTCTTAAATCCGGTAAAAATGGGTTTTACAGTAATAACATCCCAACTATAAAAAACTCTGACGATAATGCATCAGGTGACCAAAATAATAACGGAGATGTTGTAATAAACACAGATTCTGTTGTAAAAGAAGCCTCGGAAAAAGACTATTGCTCAGTCATCAAAAAGGTCAAAAAAGATAACATCACTCCTGATAACATTGGTGAAATTATGTTGTGTCAAATTCCTGGTATTAGTTCTGCTTCTGCTTTAGCTATTTTAGCTCAATTTAAGACACTTCCTAACTTAATTCAATGTTTAAAAGAAGACGAACAATGTTTAAATACTATTTGTACTACAGATGCCAATGGTAAAAGCCGCAAAATTAGTAAAACCGCTATTGCTACTATTGTTAAGTTTTTAAAAGCGTAATTTTAGTGTTTTGTTATACTTTGTTATAACTTTGTTAAAAAGTGTAATTTAGTGTTTTGCTCCACTTTTTTAAAAGTGGATATATATATGAACCAAGACGAATTTTTTAAAATTGTTGGGATTTTAATTGTTAGTTTTTTTATAATTTATATGGTGGTTAAGATGTTTCATCTACAAACCTCTGTTATTGAAGGATTAACTAATGCTGATGGTACAATTATTAGTGGTAGCGATGCTTTAAGCAGTGATACTACAGCGCCTTCATCCGGTGAAGCTGGAACAGCTGCTTCTTATGCCGCCGCTATTAAGGCCCAAGTAGTAAAATTACAAGACGAGTTGTTAGTTGCTAAGTACAGAAAAGATTATGAAGCAGCGATAATTAATCTAGACGACTATATTGGCTATTTAATGATCAAACAAACTTTGAATATGAAGTTAAGTGGTGATATAAAAGCTAATATTGAAGCCATTAATAATTTAAATATATTGAAAAGCTCTAAGGAAGCATTAAACTCTACTATGGCCTTTTTAGATAAGCAATAGGTATTTTATTATATAATATTATATAATATAATTATAATGGAACAAGCAGAAACAGTTAATAATATAATTTTAAATGATGCACAAATGCTATTTTATAATTTAAATGTTATTCATGATATTATACACGATTATGGATTTTATGCACCTGGAAAAAGATGGACAAAAAATTATAAAAATGCTAGTCAATTTTTACCTGGTAGATACACGATGACATTTGATTATACAGATGACAAAGAAGCAGAACACGAAGAAGCCGAAGAAGAAGATATGAGTGGTGGTATGAATACACCACCTCAAACTGGTAAGAGAACAACTGATGATATAAATTTGGATAAAGACAGTCACGATGCCCCCCCGAATACAAGAAGGAAAACAAATACTGATAATGAAACTAATAATGACGTGCAGAAAAGTCCACCATCTACTCCACCATATACTCCACCATCTACGCCACAACAGACAAGTGTTAATAATGGAGAGACACGCAGTCCGCTGATAAATAAGAATGAAACTGGAAATAAAACACCCCTAGGAAGAAATTTTACACCAACTACTATAACTGCTACTTTTAGTCTGCGAGACTATAAAGATAACAAACCAAATAAAGATAACAAACCAAATATTAATACTTTATTACAAACTTATTTTATTAAAACTAAACAAATAAATTATTTGGAATACTTGGAATTTATCGAACAAATTAAAAATGCAACGATGTTTAATTTTTTTGGGTTTATTACATCAGGCCTTAACTCTAATGGTAGCTTATTAACTACTAATGATATTACAATAATTAATTGTTATAAACTAGCATATGAAATTATAGTTCCTGTAGACCCTGAAGAATATAATGAAACTGAAGAATATGAAACTGAAGAATCAATAGTAATAGGAAGAGGAGGAGGAAATACTCAATCAAATCCAATGCCTCCATTATTTGAATTATACTGTGCTATCGCTGATGATTTTGGAGATTATCTTTTTGCTAGATATGGAGAAGACATTACAATTGAACCAATAAAAAATAAACAACAAAGGATTGCTTTGAATATACAGTTGAAACAAGCTACAGCACAAGCTACAACAAACTCAACAAGAACTGATATTTTTCGTTTATTTGATGATTTAAGCAACTTTTTAGATACTGATATTATTCTCAATAATAATTTGGTAGACGTAATTAATAATATTATACGTATTTTAAAAGGTATACCTTTTAACGGAGGCGGACTTAAAGGCGGAGCAGTAGTTACAGCAGAAGAATATACTATACTTAAAGCACAAAAAGATAACATCAGCAATATTGTTTATAATAGTGGTCAATATGAAGCCCTTCAAGCAATTATTGAAAAACCTCAAGATAATGGTAATTATAATCAGGACCAAAAAAATAGTTATGACACTATATTAAATGGTATAGTTACCCAAATAGCTTATACGTTTAGAAACGAAGATGGAATCCAAAATATGGATGAGGAAACCAAAGTTATTAATGCATTTAATACTGTAAAAAGATTGGTACAAGGTAGACAAAAAAGAAATGCTACAAGTATTTTTCAAACTGAAATCGATAAAGCAGTTAACACTATTTTAAACCCTATTATTAAAAAAATAAAGGAATATGAAAAGATGAATGCAACACAAATACGTGCAGAAGCAGCAGCAGCAGCAAAGGCACAAGCAAAAGAAGAAAAGGCACAAGCAAAAGAAGAAAAGGCACAAGCAAAAGAAGAAAAGGCAGAAACAGGAGATCTTGAAGAATTAAAATCAGTTAGAGAACAATTTCTAAACGCAACCGCAGTTCTTGGGCTTTATTTAAATGGGGAGTTACAACAAAATAATAATAGTGGAAATGCTGATGATTTTTTTAATAACTTACTAAAAACTGAAAAAGAAATATTAAATTATTATGTTCTACCACAAAAACCTAGTAGGAGAGATTTAGACAAAGAATTATTTAATGTAGTTAAACAAGTTAATGGTAAAATTTTTTCTACAGATAATTGGGGAGGGGGTAAATTATATTGTAATACTAAACTAAACCAACCGTTATATATAATTGATAATGCAGCAATTATGCCTGAAGGTGTTAGAGAAAAAAATGTGTTTTGTCCATTATCATCCATTATAGATGGAATGAACGAATGCACTTTGGGAGCATCAGGACAATATGCCGCCAATTCTATTGAATATGGAAATATGAATTTTAAAATAACGAATAATAATAATGCATACTATAACGGAAAATTAGATTTATGTAATGATTTTGATTTAAATAATTTAAATAATTTAAATAATATTGTTACTTACACAGTTAAGTATAAAGGATTTAATTACGAAGAATTAGAAACATCAATAGAAAATATACAAATTAAAGACGGAAAAATACGCGATTTAGAAGCACATAACGTTTTAAAAAATACACTAGTAAATATTTTACGATTTTTTATTGAACTACTTGAACCTACCAATACTGAAGAAAACCGCAGATTAGGTTCTTATTTAAGCTCTACAAATAACAACAGAAACCAAAATATATTTGAAAATATTACAACAGCTATAATAGGAGAAATACGGGTTTCTCCATTGGACGCTGAAACATCTCCTCTAAATCCTGAAGATAAAAACGAGTTATTAAATGCGTTTTTTACCATATTAGGCAAAGGTGCAGGTGATATTTTTCAAGAAATAAATACTGTTTGTAGAAATGGCGGATATACACATCCATCAACTATTAATTCTGGTTCTAGGTCTAGTTCTAGTTCTTCTTCACAAACTTATAGTCCACTATTTTCTAATGACAATATTGCTCGTTGGTCAGACGGAAACGCAAAAAGGTGTTTTGCTGCTAAAGATAGACCGTCAGCTACTCGTTTTATATTTTTAGTTAAATATGGAAACATCTATCAAATAAATCAGCATTCATTTGGTGGTTATGTTGGAAAAGATGACTATCTGGTAAAAAGAACAGATGGGCCAGTTTGTAGCTATCCTACAAACATTACTGGAAGAGGCGGTTCTATAAAAAGAAAACATAATAGCAAAAAACACAAAAAAATGAAGAAGACTAAAAAACAAATTAATCGTAAACCAAAAAAATATAGTAAAAAATACAAATACACAAAAAAGCGTAATAAAACTAAAAGAAATATCTAAAAGTAGACGTTGATTTATAAAATATATAATTAAACCTAAAAATATATATTTTAATTCTTTAAGGCACATAGATATTAACTTCGTTGTCCTTATAATAGCCCGAATCTGTTAAGGCTTGTGTATATTCTGCTCCTCCCCAATTGGGGTCCATTGCGTTATCGCTATATAACATATTATAGTCCGAATTCTTAATCTGATCTAAAGGCGTTATTGACCCCACATAATAACTAGATTGATCGAATGCCGGATAACCATTTTTATTGTATGGAGCATCTGATCGCGTTGCATCAACTAGTGGTGTAAATTTTAATGGCAAAGGTACAGTTGTTGTTGGTGGCAGACCGCCTTCCAATTCAGTCACACTTGGTCTCACTTTGTATACACGGTTGCCCTGAGCATCATAAGTGTTCTGAACATATAACACTGGACAGCGAATTCCGGCACCACGTTGCCATTCTAAAAATTCCGTATATTCCTCTAAATTGTTAAACTCAATTGGGTTGACCCCTGGAACTTGGGCAATATTTGAATTATATAAATAATATTTGGTTCCCTTTTGAATTAGAAGATTAGGGCATCGTTTTTCGCCATCCATTGTTGTTAGTTGCTCAATCATTTTAGGATTACTTGTGTATCGAATATAAAAGTATAACCCACCTAAAAATATAATTAACATTAATACAATCTTCAACTTTTCGTTTAACATATAATATATACTTATACTTTTTTTAAAAATATACTTAAGAAAATATTATAATTATATCCTATATGTCTAAGCAACAAGTTACAATAAATTCTCAAACTATGAGAGCGGTATACGGTAATTGTGGAACTACAACATGTAATCCTTGTTCACAATCAATGATTTATGGTCCATATCAAGGATCAACAGGTTCAACAGGTTCAACAGGTTCAACAGGTTCAACAGGTCCAACAGGTCCATATCCAGGTTCAACAGGAGCTACAGGAGCTACAGGTCCAACAGGAGCTACAGGAACAACAGGAGCTACAGGTTCAACAGGAGCTACAGGAGTAACTGGTCCATATCCAGGTCCAACATAATATTAATGTATTTGTAGGACAATTATATATTATACTAAAAAATAGTATAATTATAATATATAATGCACGTTTTACATATTGATTCCAAAAAAGACGTCGGAAAAGTTAATAATTTGGTTAATCAAGGTAAAGATGTCTTTATTCTCGTTTATATGAAGGGTTGTGGTCCCTGTAATGCTACTCGTCCAGAATGGGAACAACTAGAAACTGTTTTAAAAGATCAATACGCTAAAAATGATAAATTAGTTATAATAGATGTGAACAAAGATTATTTATCAAGTATTAAGCATATTGGAAAAGTTGATGGGTTTCCTACAATAAAATATATTGGCAAACGTGGAACAATTGTGGAGCCATATGAAAAAGGTGAAAGAAGTGTTAGTTCATTCATTACTTGGATTGAATCAAAAATAAATAATGTTATTTCAACAACTCAAACTAGCTCCCCTGAGAATGTTTATAAAAGACTGGTTAGGTCTGAAAAACACGCAACTAAAACTAAAAATAAAACTAGACATAATAAAACTAAAAAAAATAATACAACTAGAAGAAAACAAAGAGGTGATAAACAAAGAGGTGATAAACAAAGAGGAGGTAAATGGTCTAAAAAATACAAAGACAGTATCAATTGTTCAAACCCTAAAGGGTTCTCTCAGAAGCAACATTGTAAATATGGTCGTAACAAATAAAATGCGTTGTTTTTTTATAAAATAATGCACATTTAGAAAATATTATATTTTATATTATATATTATATATAAAATGTCGGTTAATAATCTTGCGTTTAGTAGGCTTTCGCTTAATGATGAGAATTTGGTTACAGCACCTTGGACTGAAGACAACCTTTTTGAAAAAGGGCGAGCTATCTTAAAGTCTCTTCCAAGGGATCAGGTAGAAGCAATGTCTGATGCCATCCATACGGCCGAGGGTATATTGTTGTCAGCACGGTCTGATAATGAGGAGGAGCATAAAGAACTAACAAGGCTCGCAAAGACTGATGTGAATGAATTTATGAATATTTATGTTAATAAGTATTTTAACAGAGCAATGGCAGGAAGGCGTGCTAATGTTAGTGGTGGTAGAAAAAGACGTTCCACTAAAAGACGTTCTACTAAAAGACGTTCCACTAGAAGACGTTCTACTAGAAGACGTTCCACTAGAAGAAGTAGACGTTAAATTACTATCACAATAATTTAATTGAATATTTTATATTACTTTATTCATTAATATAAAATTTATTTTCTTTTTGAAAGTAGTGACGAGAAAAATATTTAAAAATTATCTTTTGAATATCCAATAACAGCGCATCCAATTCGTTTGCCAGCGTGACCAGTGGTTAAACTATCGGGCTGTCCGCCTTGACCACAATCATCTTGATCTTCGTGGATAACAAGTCCTCTTCCAATAATATTAGCTTTAGAACCTCGTAACTTGATAACATCATCGTAGAACATATATTTGGCATCGCCCTTGTTGTTAGTATGAATATTTCCAAGATCACCAACGTGTCTATTTTTCATTCCAGGACAGCCATGAGTTAGTCCATACGGGTTAAAGTGGGCACACATACTAGTACATTTGTCTGTAAGGTCTCCTGCTTCGTGGACGTGAAATCCGTGAAAAGAGTTAGGTTTTAGACCACTTAAATTCAGTTCTATTTTGATTTTTTTAAGATCATTAACTTCTGTGAATTTGACTGTCCCCTTAATAGTATCATTGAATACAGCGATAGCTTGAATAGGTTTACTTGTCATATTATAATAGTTATAAATAAATATTATTACTGAACTAACGAATATAAATAAAAAAATATATAATAATTTAAGTTTCATTATATATTTAATACTATTTAATATTTAACAATTAAATGTGAATTTGTAACGTTCATTTTTAGTTAAGTTAGTTCTTTTGCCTAAAAAATCAAGGTATTTCTTAGATAGTTTATATTGTTCTGGTTTTTTGTCTTTTAATACTTCTAACCGAACTTTCATAATCATTCCCACTTGCCAAATGCGTTTATGGGTATATTTTTTGGTTTTATATAAGCGTTCTAATTTATGTATAGTATTTTTAACATCTTGAGTTGTAGTATATTTAATATGAATGGTATCTTTTGGATTTTTATCAATATAAACATCAAATGATTTTTTGGGATTATTTGGGTTATAAAGAAACTGTTTTTTTGGAGAAAATTTACGAGTTTTATTATGGAGATTTCCTTGCGCAATAGACTTACGTGTTTTCATAATATAAATTAATATTATTTAATAATGACGACCTCCTTTGCAACATTTGATATGATTTTATTAATGTTTTTGCGTTGTTCTTCTTCAGTGGATCCGCTCATAGAATTCATAACCAATTTAAAATATTTATCATTCGTTTTTGAGTTAACATCATTATAATCAGGATGTTCTTTAATCCATTCGGGTATCATTTTCATATTTTTAGTTGCAATATGTTTAATGGCTTTTGTAATTTTGTCATTGTCGATATTTTCCTTTTCCCATTTATTTTCGTCTTTAATGTATAAAATTTCGCGTTTAGAATCGCTACAATGTATTGGTCTAGCGTGTGTGTCAAGATTCTGTAGTCCATTTAAAAATATTCTAGAAATGCCTTCAGAATAACCTAAACGAGCAGTCTCTTCTAAATCCTTAACACTTACAACCAATGAACTAACAAAGTCACTAATATTGATAGCGTCTTTACATTCTTCGTTTAAAAAGACGTTGAGGTTAAATTTATTATGACTATTAATGTTATTAGTATTATTATAATTGGTGCCACCAATTTTAGCAAGTTCTACAATTTGTTTTGTTAGTTCTTGGTTCTGTTCAACCATTTTTAATACAAGTTCAGTAAGCTGTTGGGTATTATTATTTGCAAAAACTTCAGCAAGAGTTGGTTCTTTACATTTTTTAGAATGCCTCCATAATCCGTCTCTATATTTATATATTTTATCGCAAATTTTGCATTTGAAGTCATTGGGGATTTTTTGGGGATTTTCCGTTGTCAAAACGTTGTAATTGTCGACTTTTGAATGTTTCAGTGTGGATAAATGTTTTGAGAAATCTTTTTTGTTATTTGTTTTGTATTCACATTGTTCGCAATAATATTTGGGGAGTTTTTTGGGATTTTCTGTTGTCATTTGTTGTATATATTGACAACATAAAAAATCCCTAAATCCTTTTTATAAAAAAATATGAATTTTTATCGTCACAATTTTTTCCACATTTTTTTCAATTTTGTGAGCATTATCGTCACAAAACCCGAAAAATAGGGTCTTTTTCAAGACTTTTTTGGATTTTCTCAAAATGGACATTTTAAAAATGTCCAAAATCGAAAACTGAATGACTTTTATAATAAATAGTTGTTACCACAAAATAACCCATATATATTGGTATACTTTTTATGACCATTTATCATAAGAATACAAATAAAATAATTTAGAGCTAATTTTCAAAATATAAATAGAATATAGAAACCCCCTTTATAAAAATGGAACAAATTGAAACCCCAAAAAATAATAAATATGTGCAAACAAATGCAGTTAAAAGTGAATATATTCTTTGTAATACAGTAAAGAAGTGTTCAAGGCGAATCGGAAAAGAGACATATGAAGAATATTTAGATGTTATAATGAATCGTGATATAGAAAAAGATCGTTGGATCTATAATATTATCGATGGAATAGCAGAACAAGAAAATATTACGTACAGGGATGATTTTAGTATAACGATGCCGACTTATACATGGGACGCAAAAAATGTAGAAAGGTTACATATATTATGTATACCATTGGATAAACAACTTAGAACCATTAGGGAACTAACAAAAGATCATATTCCGTTATTACAGCATATGAAGAAGACAACGTTAGAAAAAATAGAAGAAGTATATGGTTTAAAAGAAGGCAGTCTAAAAATATATTTTCATTACGATCCATCAACATATCACCTACATATACATTTTGTAAATACCAGATATAAAGACGCAGGTTCATCAGTAGAATATTCTCACGATTTGGATAGTGTCATTTTTAATTTGACACTAGATAGCGATTATTATAGGAAAATTAAACTAAACCGACGTTTTTAATAAATTAGAAATTAAAACATTCATTTTCATATAATTCAATTTTTTGTATAGATTTCTTTAAAAAATTGAATTAAAAATAGTTTGGTATAATGAATAATAAACAACAATGGAACACGTTTTCAAATTATTCGAATTCAATGTATATAATGATAAGAGTCTTGATAAAGACTCGGATGAAGATAGTAATGATAATAGATCAAAAAAAGATAGTTCCCGTTTCACAATCCAGATGTTTGGTATTAATGAAGAGGGAAAGAAGGCATCAATTATTGTAGAAGAGTATCAGCCATTCTTTTATGTAAAGGTCGACAATAATTGGGGTCAAACAAAGAAGACAGCATTCCATAATCATTTAAAGTCAAAAGTCGGTAAATATTACGAAGAATCAATTGTGGATTGCAGATTGATTGAACGAAAGAAGTTATATGGGTTTGATGCTGGTAAAAAGCACAGATTCATTGAGATAAAATTTGCGAATGTAAATATATACAATAAAGTTAAAAACTTATGGTATCACGATACAACAAGTGAAGACGGAGAAAGAGAGCGTAGATTATTGGAAAACGGATATATATTTCAAAACACGAGTATAGAATTGTATGAGGCAAATATTCCACCTTTACTACGTTTCTTCCATATTCGTGAAGTAAGTCCATCAGGATGGATAGCGATGCCAATAAAAAAGACAGTTGAAATTACTGGTTCAAACAAGACCACATCGTGTGATTACGAATATGTGGTAAATTATAAGAATATAATACCGTTAAATCATAAGGAAGATCGTGTTCCTTACAAGATAATGAGTTTTGATATTGAAGCGTCAAGTAGTCACGGTGATTTCCCAGTACCGATAAAATCATATAAAAAATTAGCAACAAATATTGTAGATCATTTTGCAAAACTAGGAGACGTAACTGTGGAAGAATGTAAGGTAATTTTAAGAAAGATACTTAGAGCAGCTTTTGGTAAAGACCAAATGGATAATATAGATATTGTTTATCCGAAAGAGCAACTAAACAGCGAAGAAGATTTACAAAGACGAACAGAGAACTGGTTAAAGACAAAAGTGCGAGAGAGAAAAGATGATAAAAACGAAGAACATTTAATAGAGGCTTTATTTGAAAATGCTAATAAAGCAATGCAAATAAAAGAAAAAGAAGAAAAAGAAGAAAAAGGAGATGATACAGATGATGAATCAGAGGAAGAAGATGAAGTAGTTGAAGAAGAGAAGTATTTTAAAATAGGTTCTGGTTTTAATTATAATCAAAATTATAAAAATAAGGAATCAACAATAGTAGATA
>Ga0214919_10003810_pt1 | contig 22468 bp, 24 predicted proteins | sample LL1503_MetaG_FD_177994 | JGI IMG/M metagenome (GOLD analysis project Ga0214919, IMG submission 177994) | Freshwater microbial communities from Lake Lanier, Atlanta, Georgia, United States - LL-1503 | ecosystem: Environmental > Aquatic > Freshwater > Lake | place: USA: Georgia | collected... | reverse complement strand
TATCGTATGCCATCTTTGAATACGTTGCCATTGGATGATCGCTGTTAAATGGTTCCTCAACCATGAACGACCATTCACGCATAATCTTAAAGCACTGATAGATTGATCTTGCCAACCACATTGCCATTGGCGTAGGATTCTTTTGTAAGTCAGGTGTACCTGGACTGCCATTTGCACCTACCTGTTTCATCTGCAAATAGTCGATAAAGAAGCTAGGTACGACAGAAATGACGTGTCCCCACTTCTCAATCGTAGTTGTTAGTACTACAAAGTCTTCATCATAATCTGACTTTAGTCCTGTTTCCCACGAATCTTTTTCGTAAGGTGTACCTACTGCTACACCGATGCCACCGTATGAGAGATTTTCACAACGACCGCCTTTGTTAGCGTTCTTTCCTTCCTCAATGAAGATACACTTCTGAATAAAGAATGCTCCTGGTTCTAATGGTCCTGCTTCTAGCAGCAGTCTGTGTTCATCTATAACCATATTTATTCCTGACTATTTAGTTGTTTTATTTTTTTTTCAATTGCAACCATTTTTTCACAATGACTTTTTAAAAAAAGATTATTTTCATTAAAATTAATTCCACTTAATTGTTTTTCTGAATAATTTTTGTAATCAAATGTTTCTGGATCAAAACCAGCAAGTAAACAGTATTTGTATAACTCTATTGATATTGATTGTTTTACTTGTGATAAAAAATTAATCTTATCTTGAGGATTTTGAGTTGTCATATTGTTTATTTTCTTCTAAAAAAACTTTTCTTTTTTATACTGTTTGATTCTAGTTCCGCATCAAAATCTTTTGTTGCTCTTCTATATGCAGCAGAGGTAGAACCTATTGGGAATAAAGAACCATTTCCATATCCTCTTGCATGGTACATCTTATACATTGAATCATCTTCAAATGTCATTTTGGAAATATCTTCACTTCTTTTAAATGGAATTAGATGCATTAAGGGTGTTCCGTATTCAATCTTAAATGATGAATTACCAGTAATGTTTAACACACAATTTAAGTTGTGATAAAAATCAGTATTTACGACAGCTGGTATCACATGAAAGTTTTTATTTGGCTCATACATAACTGGAAGAACTAAAGTTGACCAACCCGGTGCTGTTCTGAATAACCATGGATTAACTATCTTTGGATAATAACCATCCTGGACATCTCTGACTTCTGACATTGGACATTTGCCGGTAGACTCAAAAGGAAAAGGCTCATTTGTAAATTGAAATTGAGAAAATGGAATATTCTCCATCATAAGATTCCACTTACTATCTGAGTCAGGACTTGGCTCTACGTAAATATTTGTCCACGCAGGAACAGTAACTCCAATTGATAGATAGTCCATTACACCAGCGCATCGTCTAACGGATTTTCCTTTTGGAATAAGCCTAAACCACTTTGGAAGAGAAGCTGGATTATTTACAATGGGTGGCATTTCTAGAAGTCTATTATCGTTTGGGGTTACAATAATCTCTCCCGGTTTTGCCTTTCTAGTTTGACCGTAATGCTTATGCATAATCTTCTATTTCTCTTAATGCCTGAGCGTGATCTACAAGTTCGTGATTATGTCTACTTGAATTAGTCTGACTCATTGAGTTTTTAACAGCACCAATTAAATTAAGTCTTCTCAAAGATAAACCAGCACTATTTCTATTTAATAAATTTTGACCTTGAGCCACATGGACAAAATGAGTAGCAGTAAATAATTGTCCGCTGGTTGAAGGAATATCATTTCTATTTGGAGGGCGTTCCGACCAAAGGTCGAGCAGATCCTGCAGTCCTTCTGGAATTGGCATGTTGGCCATTTCTCTCCAGAATGGAGTATCTCTTCTATCTGATATATAATGCAATCTAATCATATCTAGTATGTTTAAAAGCATCTTATCCATATCTGAATTATATTTCTTCTGCATTGATTTAGAAGACGGCGTGTATGCTGCTAGTGAAGGTATTAGCCACTTAAGCTGTTGTATAGTTGCTCCTATACTCGAAGCTTCCAATGGTTCAACAAATGACGAAGAAAGACCAACTGCACAACAGTTTTTTGTCCAAGGATTTTTCAAATATCCTGCATCAAACTTTATTAATCTATGATTAGGAATTTTATATCCAGTTATTTTTTCTGCTTCTTTTACTGCTTCTTCTTCAGATAAAAATTTAGAACTAAATACATACCCATTGCCTCTTCTGCTTTGAGTAGGAATCTCCCATATCCACCCAGAAGAAGCTGCTCTAGCTCTTGTGTATGGTCTTATTTCTCCACTTGGATCTGATTCTGTTGGAAAAGCAATTGCAGAATCGCACAACAAATAATCGTTAAAAGAAAACCATTCATTATTGCCTAATGAATTCATTAAGACTCTAGAGAATCCTGATGCATCTATCCAAAAGTCTGACTGTATTTCATTGCCATCTTGCATTTTTACTGAAGTAATATTTCCATTTTTTTCATTTAAATTTACATCTTGTACTTCTCCATCAATTATTTTAATCATTCTTTCAAAACAAAGTTGAGAAAAATATTGATTTAATTTAATAGTATCAAAATGAAATTGATTTGTATTCTCATGAAGACCGAGTCTTCTAATTTTATTAGTTTGTATACCGACAGATGCTGTTTGATGGGTTAACATTTTACCTTTTTCTATAAAACCCATATACGTTGGATAGGAAGAAAAGGACCAAAGCTGATCTTCTCCATTGATACTGTGGTAATAATCTGAAATTGCAGTATTCCAATTTTCAAATCTTATTCCATATTTATGTGTTGCTTCAGTTGAAATTAGCAACTCATCAGTTGGTATGTCGCAGATTTTCATAAACTCTCGCCAATGTTCTGTGCTTCCTTCTCCTACTCCAATTATTCCTATTTTAGAAGAAGATATAATTGTTATTTCACAGTTTGGAAAAGCTCTTTTTAACATCAAAGCCGATATAAATCCGGCAGTCCCGGAACCAACTATAGTTATTTTAAAATTCTCATTTTGATTCATCATGAGTACCATGTTACCAGAGAATACTTAGTTCCGTCAACAACTGGTCTTGCTATATGTAAATATGGATAGTTAGAAGGAAAAAATATAACACTTCCTTCATTTAACTTTATACTTAAATCAAAATATGGAAAATCTAACTGTCCTCCAGTAGAATCATTCTTAAGACAAGCAACTATTGAAAATGTTCTGATTACATTAGAATTTGTATCAGCATCGCTGTGTGCTCGATATTGGGCACCATTGATATACTTTAAAACACTCATTGGCTCATGTATAAATGATTTTATATTAAATTCTAAACCATAATCTTTTGCGCATTCATCTAATTTTGAATAAATAGAATCTTTGAATAAAGGATATAACTTATGAGTATTTTGAGGGTCCATGATAAGAGAGATGTCACAGGAAAGAGAACTTCTATATTCAGAATAATTCCCTGCACCAGTAAAAGAAGCATCCCAATAAACGTCGCCGTATGGTGATTCACATTCTTTTTCTAATTGTTCTAAGAATTTTTCTGCATTAAATATGTTTTCGTATAAGATAATTCCAGGAGCTAAAGATGTTATTATTTTTTCAGTTGACAACTTTAATTTCTCCACTGTCTAATACGTTATCTTCTTTTATTATTTTGATAGTCCAACTTCCACTTTGTGGAAATCTTATTATATATCTAATGAAATGTGACTCCATAAAAGATAAAGTTGCTTTGACATTGAGATCACCCATTGAAGCCCAACATTCGATACTTGAGTCTAATCCAATCCAATCATTTTCATACCCTATTGGACAAGCAAACATTTTTTTTACTTTTTCAGGAAAACCCAAAAATCTTTCTTTTGGAATAAAAATAACTTGAGTTTTATTTCTATCAAATTTTAATAATTTAGTATCTTCGTTTTCTCCGTAAAGTATTGGAAGACCAGCTTGAACAGCAAGAATTTCTGCTTCTTTCTTATATTCTTCAGTAGGAGAATATATTATTCTATTCACATTATTCCTCTATCTTAGAAACAACTGCTACATAAGCTTTGCAAGCTTGATCTAATAATACCGTCTCATGTTGAATTACTGGGGATGGAAGTACGTAATCTGCTGGATTAAATGTATTGGAATCGATACCTAGTATGGCACATAGCCTATATATATCTCTTGATTTAGAAAGTTTAACTTCTTCAAGAATAGCTATTTTTTGTTCTTCTGTTATTGAATTTAAAAAAGACATTTTTTTCTCCTATTTTTATAAGTTTATTATAACATATGAATAGCCACTTGAGGCAGCATAGTTATCTGAATCTGCAGTAAGGCCTGATCTAACGTCTATAGTAATGCCAACTGGCAGAGAGGCATCTGTTATTATAATTGATCCACCGCCACCGCCCGCTCCCCCACGCTTACCTGAGCTTCCGGTTACAGCTGGAGCTCCAGCACCTCCGTCGCCTCCAGCTCCTCCACTGTATACAGTAGGAGCAACGTGAGACCCAGCATTAGCTGGTACGTGTGTCCAGTTCTGCACAGTAGAACTATTTGTATGGCCTATGTGAGGTTCGTGGTTATGGTGAGGGCCAGTTCCGTGGATATTACCATGGTTGTTAGTAATGTGATAATGACCAAAGTGACCTGGATGAGAATGCCCATAAACATAATGATTTTGATTTACGTTGGTTGCATGATGACCGCTGTCTGCATGTTGGTAATGGTGATTGTGTCCATACTGATGGCCTGGATGAGTATGGCCTGCGTGGGCGTGCACGTGAACGCCTTTGTAGCCAGTATCATGGGCGTAACTATGAGAGTGAAAGTTTCTTCCCACCAATGCTATGTGATGTATAGATTTGTCTCCCTCACCATGATGGGGAATATGACCATGGTTATGAGTGTCGTATGCTCCATGTGCTCCAGAATTTGCATTTGCATGAGATATTTGTGGAGCCTGGTGACCATCAACTAGGTCTGAACCAGATGTTCCTCTTTGTGTAGTCGATTCATATGCTGTTTTTGCCGGACCTGCTGAACCTCCAGTCCCTGCAGTTCCGGAAGATCCAGTAGCACCGCTGATTCCAATACTAATTACTTTTCCTGATCCTGTGATAGTTTTAGCTGCAATGAGGACAACACCGCCACCAGCTCCACCAGATCCACCAGCTCCACCAGGGCCAACTGTTGCTCCCGTTTTTGTCCCTGAATATCCAGTGTTTCCTTTGCCTCCAGCTGCGTTTACAGTTGTAGCATTGGGGGCATACGTTCCGTTTGTGCCGGCTGCACCGCCAATTCCAGGCCAACTATTTGGTGCATATATTGGTGCGCTTGCTCCAGTGGTTCCAGTTGTACCTGCTGAGCCACCTTTTACTGATATAAAAGATTGCGTAGATGGATCAGCCACTGAGCCAAATAATAAAAATTCTATATTTGTTCTATAAGTTTCTGGAAGCTGTGTAGCGGTTGAAGAAGATCCTCCGCCTCCTGCACCACCAACAGAATATGTTAACGATGTTGAGTTACTAGTTCCAGAATTAGTTCCATTTGATACGGTTCCAGATGGCTCACCTACTGTACTTCCGCTTAAAGTCCCTATACCTATTCCTCCATTTAGTGTTAGCGTATTTTGAACAAATATTCTAAAACCTGAAGTATTTAACATAACTCCTGAGTTAACAGTTAAGTTGCTATAATACATATCCCTTGTTAATGTAGTATTGCTAGCAATAGTAACAGTGCCATCAGCTCCTGTCCCATAAACAGAGTCATTACCAATTCTTTGTACTAGTGTTTGTTTATTGTATCTTTCCAGGCCAGCCATATCACACCAGTTGTAGATATTTAGAAGTTCCCGATGCGTTCCCTGTGACGGAAGTGGTGACTCCAGTTGGAAGAGCGGCAGAAGAACTAATCACAATTACCACTCCACCACCTGCTGGCGATGTTGCATTAGCGGAGATAGTTGCAGATCCAGATGTAGGAGGAGTGATGTATCTTGCAGCAACAATGACAACACCTCCACCTTCTTGTGATGTTCCGCCTGCACCCCCGCGAAGAAACGTTGGCGTGGTTGTTGTTGCACTGACTGCATAACCTTTGATCGCTTGCCATGGAACATCGTAGTAGTTTGAACTACCAAGACCAGCAATAGGTGCTGTAACTGTCTGTGTTGATGATGCACCACCAAGACTGTTTGTGACGGGCGTATTTGCTGCTCCGCCTTGAGCAATGGATCCTGATGTTGAAAAGCCAGTAGTAAAACCAATAACGGACGATGCATTGAGCGTAAGGATATTCTTAACAAATAGCCTGTAGCCAGCAGTCTTGAGTGTTACGCTTGCATTGATAGTAAGATTGTAGCAGTAGATGTCTCGAGTCATCGTGTAAACTGATGATGAGGGGGCCATTGAAAGAACGGTTGTTGTTCCATCAAGAGTGACAGAACCATCCATCCCCGTCCCATATACGGGGTCGGGAGAGTCAATGAACGATGCCATCGCACTAGGTGCCCCATATCTAACCAATCCCGGCATTTTATGTTTCTTCTATTCCAACCACAGTTATGTTAACAGAAGTAGCAGAACTACAAAGAGCAGCTAATTGATCACTATTTGTAGCATTTGCTGTTGATCCATTGTTGTTTAAGACTAATGAACAGTTGAAGGACATTGATTCATTTGCCGCAAGCGACATTGCGCTAATGATATCATGAGTTGCTGCTTCAGCTACTCCTAATGGCTTTAATCTAACCGTAACAGTTTTTGCCGATGCTGTTGTATTAGTTAAAATTATTTGTTTAACGATTGTAGTAGTGCTAATCGGAACTGTATAGTAAATGGCAGAAGATGCCGTTAACTGTGCTGGACCAGCAAGTCGCTTTTGTGTAATTGCCATTTAGATGACCTCCATGAAAAATCTAATTTCTGTATCTCTAGCTCTACCGTAAAATTGAGCAGCTGTTATATTGTTAGTAACTGTTAAACTGCCTAAAGTTCCAACTGATGTAAGCGAAGATAGGGTTGTTACTGCTGTGTTAACAAGTGTACCACTTGTTGGTAGAGTTATGTTAGTTGCACCAGTTGTCGTAAGGGTTAAAGAGTTAGCCCCTGAAGTAACAAGGTTTCCAGCTAAAGTAATAGTGCTTGAGCCGTTATTGACTCCAGTCCCACCATAAGTAGAGCCTAACACTGTTCCGTTCCAGGTTCCTGTGACTATAGTACCAAGTGCTGTGATATTAGTGGTAGCTGAATTAACCCAATTTGTTCCGTTGTATCTCAAGATTTGAGCGGAAGCTGGAGTTGCTATTATAACGTCAGAAAGATCGTCTAACGTTACTGTACCAACACTTCCAGTAGGTCCTGTTGGACCTGTAGGGCCAGTTGGACCAGTTGGACCAGTTAATCCAGTATCACCTCTTGGTATGGTAAAATTGAATGTAGCAGCGCTTGATGATCCCGCATTAGTTATTACTACTGATGATCCCGCAGCTCCAGTAGTTACAGTTCCTACTGCTACAGTAGCAGCAGATCCAGTTGGTCCTGTTGGTCCTGTTGTTCCTGTTGGTCCAGTTGGTCCAGTCTGTAATGTAAAGTTTAAGACCGCAGCTGATGAGGTACCTGAGTTGGTTACTGCTGCTGTGCCAGCAGAGACTGTGCCAACAGTAATTGTAGCAGCTGTTCCAGTGGGTCCAGTAGGTCCTGTGGGTCCTGTGGGGCCGGTAGCACCAGTATCCCCCCTTGGAATTGTAAAGTTAAACGTAGCAGCAGAGCTTGTTCCAGAATTAGTAATAGCAACTGAAGACCCAGCGGTCCCAGTCGTTACTGAACCTAGGGTTAGGCTAGCGGCTGATCCTGTGGGACCAGTAGGCCCAGTTGGCCCTGTAGGACCTGTAGGGCCTGTAGGACCGACCTCAAGGCCTGCTACGGCTATGTAAACTGATACCCTGACCGAATTAGAAGCAGGGGGTGAATCAAAATAAACTGTAACCGTACTGTTGGAAGTAGCTTCCCATGATGTTAATATTAATCCATATGGAGAAGTTGCTTCTCTAACAGTTACGCTTACATCTCGACTTCCAAAATTATGAGTAAGAACAAATGACGTACTAGTTCCATCGCCTATTGTAGCATTGTACACAGTTCCTGCAAGATTTGCTGCACTAGTAAACTCTACTACGTTGTTTGAACTGTTCTTATAAAATAGCTTTCCGTCAGCATAGTTAATTGCTAGTTCGCCATACTCTAAAGATGAAGGCGCTGAAGATGGAGTGCTTGTACGTTTAAGTTTAATTGTATTTGCCATCTATTGCCTTAAATGAAATATGTGTTTTAAAATTAAAACTATATATATTCTATATTATAGCTTTAGAATGTGCCACCGTCAAGAGTATAGTTACCTGCAGCTACGTCAGTTAAAATTGAGCTATAAGCTTGTACGTTAGTTCCAATGGCCAATCCAAGAGCTGTACGAGCTCCTGATTCGGTTGTAGAACCGGTACCACCGTTAGCTACGGCAATTGTTGTACCGTTCCAGGTACCAGCAGAAATTGTTCCAAGGGTTGTGATTGAACTAGAGCCAGTATACGTGCCACCAGCCACTGTAGCGAGTGTAGAGCTATAGGCCTGTACGTCGCTACCAATTGCAACTCCAAGAGCCGTACGTGCGCCTGAGGCGGTTGTAGAGCCAGTTCCACCATTAGCTACTGCAATGGATGTACCATTCCAAACACCAGTTGCAATTGTTCCAACTGAAGTAAGACTTGAACCAGTTACTCCTGAACCAAGAGTGGATCCGCTAAGAACAGAAGTTCCATTGATTTCATATACTTTTCCGGTTAGAAGGTTCATGTTTTCAGATGAAGTCCATGCGTCAGTTGCATCTACCCAGTTAAAGGTCTTGTCTGTTGCGCCCTTAAGGGTAAGACCACCGCCATCAGCACCTGCGTCTGTTGGACTTGCCACTGAACCAAGCTCAATGTTCTTATCATCAACAGTTATGGTAACAGAGTTAATTGTAGTTGTTGAACCATTAACCGTTAAGTCACCCGAAAGAACAAGAGATGTACCAGTAGCAGCACCAATGTTTGGTGTTACAAGTGTTGGGGTATTAGCAAATACTAATGCCCCAGTACCAGTTTCATCTGAAATGACTCCAGCAAGTTCTGATGAAGAAGTCGCTGCAAAATCTGAAAGCTTATTTGCAGTAAGAGCTACAGTACCAGTTGCATCTGGAAGTGTAATTGTTCTATCTGCGGTTGGATCTGTAACAGCAAGAGTTGTCTCATGGGCATCAGCTGTCGCACCTTCAAAAACCACCGAACCATCATTAAATACTGCTCCAGTTATTACTGGGCTAGTAAGTGTCTTATTCGTAAGCGTTTGAGTATTTGTTGTCCCAACTACTGCACCAGTTGCACCATGTGCTTCCGTTGCTGATGTATGAGTTGAAAGATTCCCTGCGACTGTTGATGATGAACCATAAGCATCGTAGGTATTTGCCGTTACTGAAATTGCACCTGTAGCATCAGTATAGGTAAGTCCTGTTCCAAGTGCATTACCTATAGCATCTTGTGCAGCTTCTGCAAAGTCTGTAATTGCACTTGCTGCAATTGAAATATTTGCTGTTCCAGCTGCGGTCAAGCGACCTTGGGCATCTACTGTAAAGGTTGAAACTGCTGTAGCTGAACCATAAGATCCAGCTGTTACTGCAGTATTGTCAAGGTCTAAAGTTAGCGTGTCAACTGCAGAAGCTGTTGATGTCAATCCTGTGCCACCGACTACTCTAAAGGTATCTCCACCAGAAATTGTTAAATCTGAACCACTGTCTGCATCTACTGTGAATGAAGTAGATATAGAAGCTGTTCCTGCTGCTGTCAAACGACCCTGAGCATCAACCGTAAAGGTTGGGATTGCACTAGCTGAACCATAAGATCCAGCTGTAACTGATGTATTGTCAAGATTGACTGTGACTGTATCTGTTGCAGAAGCTGTCGAACTAAGACCAACGCCACCAGATATAGTAAGAGTGTCGCCACTTGCAATTGGCTGTGTTGATCCACCATCGCCAGCAAATGTTAGTCCACTGAATGCGCCTACAGCAGCAACTGCTGTGTATACGTATGCAGTAGTTGCTACTGCGGTAGAGTTATCGCCAGCTGTTTTTGTTGTTGCGGTTGCAGAAGAACCAAGAGCAACAGCCCCGGAAAAAGTTTTATCTCCACTAATCGTCTGTGTGCCGGCAAGGCCAACTACGGCTCCGGAACCACCAATGGCAATAACTTGGGTGGCTGATCCACCAGCTCCACCAGTGCCTGTACCGTAGTACAGTATATTAGTAGATTCATTAAATGCTAACTCAGCATTTGCAAGACTTGATGGTGCGCCCGCGCCATCCCCAGCTGCTCTTCTTTTAATTCTAATTGTATTAGCCATTTTAATAATTTCCTCCATCGGTAAGATTTTTTTCGCCATGATTGGACCATTTTGATCCGTTGTATCTTAATACGTCACCATTAGCAACAGAACTAATAGTAACGTCTTTAAGTCCAGATAAAGCCTCGTATGCAGAAATTCTATCTTTAATTGTCAAGAAACTTCCAGCTGGAAGAATTCCCAATACAGTTTGCACAGCTTCTAAAGCGTCATTAAGGTTAGAGTGTTGCTCTGCGTGAGGAACTACTCCAGAACTTAAACTATCTGTTGCTGTAGGATTTATAAAATTATCTAAAGAACTTGGATAACTAGTTGCCATATGGTGCACCTTTATAGAGATATAATTTTATTTGAGCCATTGCTCCAGTTTATAGTAATGTCTGTAGTTGCATTTATTCCTAAAAAAGGTATGCCAGTTGCAGTATCTATATAAGCTAAAAGTCTAGAAGTTGAATCAGTACCAGAATCTTTATAAATTACTAAAGCTTTAAATGCAGATCCGGTATAATTACTGACAAATATATTGTCAGCGTCTATTACTCCCAAGATATTTGTTACATTTGTTAATGAAGAAGTTCTTTGTTTTATGTAAGAACTAGAAATGTTAGAAACAAACTGATCAGTGTTTTGATTAGGAACATAAGATTCTGTGACTAAAAGAACTTTTAACGAATCAGAAGAAATATTAAATTCACCATTTAATAAAGATTGTTTTGCTTTTCCATATATAAAATTAGCCATTTTAAATTCCTACATCTTTAGAGACTATGATTCTATACTTGTATCCTTTTTCAAAATAATCAGAGCCATCTGAATAATATGATGGTGTAGCGTCAAGAGATGGGAAGTCAATGTAAACTTCTGCCTTCCATGAATGCATTGAAACATTGGCAGATAGATTTTCCCATCTTATTGGGTGAGACTGAATTTTTTTTCTTTGAACTTTAAAATATGAATTATTTAAAAAGTTGCTTGCAGGCCTGGAACTAAAGGATATAATCACTCTTCCATTGTTATATGCATTGTCTAAATAAAATTCTCCATTTTGAGGATCAATACTAGTTATGTAAAATTTTGGATTTTTAGCAAGAATTTGAACCGTAGTAAAAGCATCTGTCCTAATAGAATGATCTTCTATCAATAGTTCTTGAACCAAGGGAACGGTATAAGAATTAAAATCAGATGGAGTTGCTGACTCTGCTTGAGTAAATACTATTTGTTCTTCTGAAATAGATTCATTGGCTGCATCCAAGAAGTTTATTAGTCTAATTTTATATTCTTTGTTAGACTGCCTAACTGTATCCCAGTATAATTTTATTGTTCTTGAAATTTGATTATAATCTGCAATTGTATTTATCGGCAAAAATGGATGAGCCAAAGTAGAAGGCGTTGCATCTGTTGTTTGGACTAAAAAGTTAACGTTTTTAAGGCTAGAAATTTTTATCGTTTTGCCAAATCTAATAACAACCATATTGCTATCGACAATGGCGTACTCAATCAAAGGAAGTGACACATCTATCTCCTGTTTATAATATTCATTTTAGATAGTAACGAATTAAGTCCGTAATAACAACAGAGGAGTGGCCCTAAAGCCACTCCCCTGTCACTAGGATAGTCGTAACTATAACTTTCCTAAGATTAGATAGTGTTAACCACACCAACCTCGTAGTTGCGAGCAAGTCTAACGTTCTTAGCAACTGTGATACCCTCACCGTCACCAAGCATTACGATGTCATAACGCTCTTTCATCTTCATCTGACGAATGTCACGGCTAGGATCATCGAACTGATCTGTGCTCATGTCATCCTTGACAAGGATAGTTCCTACTTCGTTGCGGTCGATCAAGAAAAGATCTGACATTGCTGGAGTTGCACCACTCTTTGCCGTAAAGCTTACGAAAGGTGAAACGATTACATTCAATCCCATAGGTGCAGTTGAGTTAAGTGCTCCATCTGCATTCTGAGGACGGTATCCCCAACTGGTATTGACTGCTGATGCTGCACCACCCATGTGGAAGATAGCGTCCTTAAGGAACACTGACCACATCAATGGATGAAGTATAAAGTCTGTAGGAATATGCTTTTCTGCCATTAGCACTGCTGCCATGTCAATAACGTCATCCCAGCGAAGGGTTTTGTTGGCTGCGCCATCAAAACCAAGACCGGTTGTGTCGTCGTATCCTGCATCTTCGTTATCAAAAACGATTGTTGCAGCATCTTTGAAACGGCTCAATGCAATTTGCTCCTTAAGACGTGCCATGGCGCGTCCTGCAGCTCTTACATGGAGACCGACAATGTCCCATAGTGAGTCGGCAATGACTTCTTCAGTGAATGAAAGCTTGACACCCTTTTTGGATACCTTACCCTCAATCTGCTTAGCGAAGGCTAGTGCCTGCTCTGGATATTCTTGTCCTTCTGGGATCTCAGCTGCTTGAATTGCGTTTACTGCAGGAAACTCCAAAGAGCGTCCTTTTCCTAAACGGACTGTTGAAAGAAGTGGCGTAACCAATAATTGTGGTTCTGCTGCTTCTCTAAGAGTACGTGAAATAACTTTTGGAAAGAGGGCAGCTGCGTCTGACGATGCAAATGCTTCTTTGATTGTTACTCTGTTGTTCTCGTCAATGTGTCCATCTTCGGCCAGCGCGGCTTCCCAAGCTGGGAGACCCGAGAGGAGCTCTTGGATTGTTTTGCTCATCGTAGGATTATTCCTCCTGTTAGTGTTTTTCTTTTTTTATTTTATTAAAGTGTTAAATTAACGCGGAATGCGCCAATTACGTTGGTAACATCCAAATTACTGCGGATACCAAGTTTGCCTGAGTAAGTACCTGAACGGGTAAGTTCAAATACAGTCTTCAAAGCACCTGGGTCCGAAGGAAGTTGCATGTAGGAAAGCAAGCCATCATCAAAGTTGGTTGCAAACTTTTCTACCTCTATGACCTTACCAACTTGAAGGTAAGAATAGACATCGCTTCCGCTAAGGAAGTTAGCTGCGGTTGCCTTCATTGGGCGACCCATATGATCAGCTTTTATAACGCTACCAACTACAACGTCAGCATTGATTCCATTAACCATTGGGTATTCTACATAACCATGAGTAATGAAGCCTGCACCTTGTGAAGTGCCTTTATCGAATGGACGATAAAGATCATACTGTGCAACACCAATTGGAATTGATCTTGCACCAACAGTGACCGTATCTCCTGTTGGGCTTGCGGTAGGCGTTGCTGCTGCAAGTGGATTCCAACCGGAAATTGTGTCACCCCAAACTTGTGATGAAGATGAACCATTAGCTGGAACAACTCTTGCATCACCATTGCTGTCAGCAACTACTGACAAAATGGTACCCTTAGGAATAACGATCTCAAAACGATCATCTTCACTATCTGAGTACCAGGTTGGAAGACCATGGTGTGGAAGAAGGTAAGCTGCTGGAGCAATACCCTCTGATACTACGAAACGGCCTGAACCAGTCTTGGTTCCTACCTTACGAAATTTTGCTAAACTCATTTAATTTTCTCCTTGTATTATTATTAAAGTTTACGACGGCCCATGAGAGCATCTACAAAAAGCTGCTCTGGAGTTTTTTCTTGATCTTCTTCAATGATATCTTCCTGCTTATCTAAAGTGTAGACATTGTCTTCACCTTCGATGACAGTAAGTTCAGAGTTGATTTCTGGCATTGGTCCTTTGGCTGATTTAGCCATTGGAAGTTTTGCAAGATCTCTTAATGAATCAGCTAGTGAAGTAGCACTACGTGTTAAGTGCTCTCCAATAAGTTCTTCTCTAAGTTCGTGAGATTCAATTCCAGTTGCAATTTTTGTATCAACAACTCTCTCGACGAGAGTTCTATGCATTGCGCTCTTGAGTTTTTTGTTTTCTTCTTCAAGCTCTTGAAGTTTTTTGTAGAGTCGTCAACATCTTGCTCAGAGACTACTTTTTCGTCAGTGAGGTTTGTATTGGACTCTTCAATTGCTTGAGTTTCTTCTTCAATTGCGGAATTAGCCGAATCAACCACTTCTTCAGTAGGTACTTCTGCTTTTTCCACAATTTCCGTAGACTTGTTTTCTTCTCTCCATGCTGACTCTGCTGCATCTTGCGCATCCATCTTGAGAGACGATCTTAATTGCCATGCCCATTTCTTGTGCTGATCATCACGCTCAGCAAGGAAGTTTGCAACGCCCTGTTCGTTTGCTGTATTAGCAGCTGCAAAAGCTGCCATAACACTAGCGTTAACTGCATTGTTCTTTTCAAGAATTCCAGCAGCAAGGCCCAAAGCTTCAGTTATAACCAAGTCATCTTTAAATGACGAATTCATAACTGCCTCTGTTAATGTGCCTGGAAAAGCTTGAATTTTTCTCATGTTTTCTGCAAGTGGGTCAACTGCATTAATTGCATCTTCGTAGATATTTGAGAACAATTCATGGTACTCGGTGAAGTCTTCGCCTTCAACATTCCAATGTGCTCTGTGAGCTGCAAAATAAAATACAATAGTATCATTAAGAACTTTTTGAAGAGCTACGGCAAGTGAATCGCCTTCTGCTTCTTGTATAACTTTTTCTGACTCTTCTACTTCTTCAGCTTCTTCTTCAGGAGTTTTTGCAGTTTCTGGATCTTGTGACTCTTCGACTTTTGTATTAGACAGCGTTGACAGATCTTGGCTTAATTCTTCTACAGTAGCCAAAATGTCTTTATCCTTGACGTTTTCATTCATATTGAGATTCTCCTCATGGATATCTTTAGTATCATTCTCACTAGATAGTAGTGAATTATTAGCATTAATGTAATTTTCATTTTCCTGTATTGCCATAGCAGAAAGGAATGCACCTTTTAAGTGTAAATAAAGTGGTCTTGATTCTTTAGTTTTTAAGTTTGCAAAAAGTGATTCATTTGCCTCTACAGAGAAAATATCCTCTTTATCCATGCTGAGAACAAAAGCTGAGCTTCTTGCTACCCATTCTGAATCTGTTGTTCCTACAGCATTTGACCCTGGTGCAGCAACAGTTCTAACGCTTGATTTAGAGTCTGCTGGTTGATTCACAAAAGAATATTCTTTAAAAGAAATATCTTGCATATCAATAAAAGCAAGTTTGCCCTTGTATATTTGACCTCTTTTGAAACGAGCCATTTTTGGCTTTCCGCTTTCATCAAGGTTAGCAAGATCATCTCCACTAATGGAACAGACTGCTTTTCCAGCTCTTCCTCCAACGGATCCTGTCAAATATCTCTTATCCATAACTTTTTGAACAGCTACTGGATCTGTGATAGCAATCTGCAAACGAACAAAAGATGAACCGTCTTCTTCTTTGTCCATTCTTGCTGCCATGACTCTGCCTATAGGCTCAGAGTTAAGATCGTGATTGAGAATGATTGGCTTAGGGTAAGGCTCTACCCAAGACTGCAAAGCTTTCTCTAAAGCCTCTGCAGAGTAGTTATTATAATTTCCGTGTTAGACCTTCATGTATGGCTGCGACCTCAATGATTAAGCCCTGATTAGAATCAGATGATTCCTTAAATGAAAAGTCCATTTTTGAAAAATCTGGAAGTTTAACTGTGAAATTTTCTATAAAGTCGAAACTCATTAGTTCTCCATATGCGCATAATTCAATTGCCTGAAATATATAGTAATTTTACTTTTATAACATTAAACAATTTTATATAAAGATATCATATTTTTATATAGTTTTCAAATTGTAATAAGTTCTCTTTTATCGCCCTCTTGTTGAAATTGGGCTAAAAGATTCTCGTGCATTATATGAGCAGCGTACATATAACTTGCACAGTATAGGGAGTAACCATTTAAAGCTGCGTTTTTTGACCAACCAAGATCTTCTCCTTGAGAATGAACTTCGTAGTCAACATTATTATAAACTTTTTTAGACATCATTTTAGCTGCCATTATTATGTCTGATTTGAAATAGGTGCCCAAAGGATAACTGTTTTTCCTATATCCCCTAAATTGTTCTTTATCCATCCAATCCATAACGCTTGGATATTTTGTATCAAAAGGAGTCATAAACATCAAAGGACTAACAGCGTCAGCACCATCGTCTATGTGTGCTATTAAAAGCTCCAATGTATTTTGGTTTTTTAATATTATATCAGAATCAAGACTTAAATAATATTCAGGTTGAACTTCTCTTACTCTTGATAAAAGAGAGTTTCTAAGGTTGACCATATTTTCATATTTTGACATAGTCCATTGTCTTGAATTATTATCATGATCATAGTGAGATATATCGTTTCGTTCTCTTATTTCAAAAAGAGGAACTTCAGGGTGATACTGTCTCCAAAGTCTTAGCATTGAAACAGTCGACTCATCATCTGGTGATGTTTCAAAAATGAAACCAATTTTATTCAGAGGAATAGATTGTCTTTCAAGTGCTGCAAACCAAAGTGGTAAGATCCAAGCTCTTTTATAGATTGGACATCCTATTATTAACTTCATTGCTGCTCTATTTACTTAATATCTTCTTTTACTTCAGTTGTTTTTTTGGGAGATACTTTTTTATCTTCAACAACTTCAGTAACTTCTTGCACTGGAGTTGACACTACTACTGGGACTTCGATTACTGGAACTTCAATGATAGAATCATCTTCTGCAACTTCTTCCATAGCATAATCAAAAATTTCCATCATGCCGTCGATGATGTCAACCAATACCTGAAGTGCCAAACGTGTTTGGCCATTTTCTACTGCTATCTTAAATCCTTCAATTGCATCTTCTTTTAAGAGGTATTGTTTTGATATTTCTGAAACTATTTTAATTGACATTTTTTTCCTCATTTACATTTTCTTGTTCTTGTTGTTCTTGGTCTTCTACTATCACTACATTATACTGCTCTTCTAGAAGATTTTCAACCATCCCAATCCAAGCAGAATCTGATCTCTTAATATTGGGAGAAGTTAAGCGACCCTGTTGGTTTTGAGGTCTCATTACATTCCCCGCGCCTTTTCTGTTTGAAGGCATATTTCTTTGTCCTGCTGGTGCCGGAGTTTGTTTGTCTCCACTCTTAACAACATCTTTGCCTGCTTGCAGTGTTGCTTGAGTATCTGCTTGTGCGGCCCCCACGTCAATTTGCACTTTACCTTGTGCTGACATGAACAGATCTTCTTTATCCACTTCCGTACTTTCGCCAAGCTTAATTCTTGCTTCTTCCAAAGTTATAAGAGAGTTTACATATTTTTGTATTATATGTGTTTCTTTCTTAACTTGAGTATCAACGTCTATTTCATTAAACTTAAAGTAGCATCTATCAGATATAGATGATTCAGTTGGATTAACTAGCGGATCAAATCCACCCTCAAATAGAATCTCGTTAAAGATATTTAGTCTTACCATCTCTGCAAATTGCTTTTGAAAATGCTTGATCTTATCGTATAGTGCAGTATCTAATCTTTCTGAAGCAGACCTATTGCCACCACTCATGCTCATCCCGAGGTGGTGTGGAGCAACTCCAAGTCCTACTGCGACTCTTTCCTTAAAATGATTTAAGTAATTTGATGCATCCAGTGCTGCATTCTGAGATCCTATGACTTCAACGTCATGTCTAAATGGAAGAATCAAACCACCTTCGGCTCTAAGGTTTTCAATTTCTATTGCTGCCTGATCTATTTCTTCAGGCTCGGCTGGTTGATCTGCTGTTCCAATTCTGTACTTATAAAGTGGGAAAAGTTCTCTGTGCACCAAGTTTTGAATGTCTTCTTCAATTTGTCGCAATGCAACAACATCATCTAAAACGTTTGCCAAAAATGGAGTACCAAATATTCTTCCTGGTTTTCTGTCAAAGAATAAATGTATAACACTTTCAGCTGGCCATTTAGGATCTCTGTCCGTAGGCGCGTACGTCATTGGATTAGTTCTCTGCAAATATGCTTTTGGCTTATTGTGCTTATCCCTTAAGATTCTTGCTTGCTCAGTTGGTATCAAATAATACCCAACCACTGGTTGTGAAGCACCTATTGGCTCTAATGCCTTGGGGAAATACTCTGCTAGGTCTGCTCTAGCTTTAACAACAAATACGTTTGAAAATTTAAATAATTGATCAGATAAATCAATAAGAAAATCTAAAAACGGTCTTCTCATAGCCATTTCCATGTAGTCTATTCTTTGGTATAAGTAAGCTACAGCTTCTGGATTTTCTCCAACAATCTGCCAACCTTCTTTCCAAAAGAGGTTTTGGTATTTAGCCATAGCTTGTTTTACATATGAGTCAGTATCTATTGCCTGTATTATTCTATCAAAATTATATGGAGAAGGTTCAAAGTTAGTTCTTCCAGTATAATAATAGTTTACGCCACGATAACCCAAAGCAAAGGCTGCGACCCTCATTGCTTTGCTGAGTGATCCAATCTTATCTGGAGCTAACTGAGCTGATTCAAAATCAAACTCAGACAGCTCAGACTTCTGGAAAGGTAAATATTGACGTAGTGCCATAAGTTAATCAGCTCCAAATTCTAAAGATAATACTGTATAGTACAGTTTATTATTCTTTAAATTCAGCTTTGTCTTTCGGACTCTTGAAATGTCTTTTTGATAATAATATCTTTAATAGCTTCAAGCCAAAAAACTGTCTCTGGTTCTGTAAAATCACTCTTGTAAGAAAGATTAGAGTTAGTAATCTTAATGGTGATATTCATTTCTTTTTCAGCCACAAGAGCTTCCTCTACTTGTTCTGCCAGTTCTTCTGGTAATACTGATTTTTTTGTCATTACTTTACTCTCTTTATAGTTTCTGCGGGCATATCGAACCCATCTGATTGTTCTTGTTTCTGCTGAAGTTGCATAGTAAGCTGCTTGATCGTAGCTTCTTTAACTACCACTTCTGTTATTAGAAGTCCAATTCTTTCTTGGAAAGCTTGAACTATAAGGTTGATGTCTAAATTTGATTCATTCATGAATAAGATTATACCAGACGAGATTCTAGTTCATCAACTTTTGCAGAAAGTTCTTGTATTCTTTTATTTTGATTAAGATTTACGGCCATCAATAATGGTACAAATGAAGAATAATCAACTTGTTGATATTCTGGTTTTGAGTATATCCCATCAATCTTAACGGTAGTCTGTGGAGTATCAAGTTCTTCAATTAATTGTTCTTTTTCTTCTTGCGTTTTCCCCTCAAGGGATTGAATTAAAGCTTCCTCTGTTGCTGTTCCCAAAACAAATTCAGGGAATAGCTGTTCAATTTCATCTGCTATTACACCTATTTTTTTTATTTGCTCAGGAATACATTCATAACCTCCCGCTTGAGGCACTAAATTATTATACTCAAATTCATAAATTTTAATTTGATTAAATTTAGTTAACCAATCTTCTACCTCTTGGGTTATGTTGCTTTTAAGTCTTCTATCTGAAAGGTGCGTTTTTGTTAAGTAACCTTTTACTGTTGAGTTATCATCAATCTGATAATACAATCTTCCACTGCCACCATTTGTCCATTGAAGGTTAGTTCTCCATGGACCTTGACCTGGAAGTGGAATAATAGTTCCATCTGTAATTGAAGCTGGGAAAGCTATTCCTCCACTAGTATCAATAGCATGCCCTGTTATGGTACCTGTAGTTACATGGGTAGCCGTTACGCTTCCGGTACTAATATAGCCATTCCTGTTGCCACTGGTATCGGTCATATTTATTCTATAACCAGTGATTCTTGTACCACCGCCAGCGTTAACCCCATAAACAGATACCTCTGCGGGGTATATATGCGATTCAGCATATTGGTCATCATAAACACCATATAGCCATAATGATGAATCGGCACTGCTTAATCTTGTTGAATTATCACCAACACTTTTATAAATTTGATTTTCACCAATAGCAAAACCAGCGATTGTTCCTGATGCTGCTGTGATTGCTCCATTAAAAGATGCGTTTCCAGATCCATCTATTCTAAAATTTTTAGAAATTATCTGTCCGCCATCAAGGTCTAATCTTGTTCCTGCTCCAGTGTAAGTGCTAGAGCCATTCCAACTAAGATTATTTGAATCTATTGATCCAGTTCTTATTTTATTTCCAGTAATTGTTGTATTTGCATTATTTATCCTAGTAGCAGGATCGCTTGCACCGGTTGCTGCATTGCCAACCACGGTTGAAGCAACAGTTCCACCTATTGTTACATCACTAGATATGGTAAAGCTACCTGCTCCACTGTTTGCTGCAGGGTCAAAAAGTATATATTTACTAGCTGTACCAGTTCTAAATTTACCACTAGTTAACCAATAGTTTAAAGAGGATGAACCAACTGCAATTCCATCTGCACCTGCACTGATAACCAAGCCAGCAAAAGAAAGTGAATTAGCTCCTGTGGCAGCAGTTATGGTCACAGAAGATCCTATGCTCACTCCACTAATTGGATTATAATTAATTCCATTTGGTCCACCAAAGCTCAATGCTCCATCACCTCTAATGAACCACCCTTTAGTATTGTCTGCTGCATATATGCTTGATTGAATCAATGAATTTATTCCAGATAAAGTTATTGCTTGCCCAGATATTGTTCCTGCAGTAATCTTAGCTGCAGTCAAGCTAGAGATATATTGTTCCCCAATTAATGGAGTTGTACCAGATGAAACTAAACTCGTGTATGTGCCGACTATTCCAGCACTATTGACTACTGCAACTTTTCCGTAATATGTTTTAGGAGTAGAATCAGTAGAGTTAGTTACTGAGATTGTAAATACGTTAGCTTTATTTTTGCCACTTGCAATTAAGTTCTTGCCATTTGACGGGTCATCTATCCCTTGAACGTTATCATACAATTGATATGCGTATGAATCTAAGTCAATATCGTTAACTGGATCAAAATAAAACATTACTGTTTCAAAGTTTGCGGAAACTCCAAAACCAGTTATGGTTGATGGGACTGAAGAAACTGCTGGAGTTTTTACTCGTATAGTTTCTGGCAAATCATCTACAGCTACTATCTCAGTATTTTTAGGCTTAAGAGCAAATAGATAATTAGCGTCTGGCTTTAGTCCGTGTAATTGTTTTTTTAATAATTGTCATCGTATTACTCCGGTGCTCGTAAAAGATATTGAAGGGTCTATCTCTTCTTTGTTGAAAGAAAGTTTATAATTTTTACTATATGTATGTTTTGTTACTGAAAGTCCTGTTGCACTAGAAGCTTGATTCTTAGCTGGAAGAAGCTCAATTTCGTAAGAAAAAGAACCATAGTAATCATCGTATGCATTGAGGCCAGTAACAGAAGTTTGAGTTTTTAAATCTATAGTAAACATTGGAGTGTCTACAACAGCGTTTGTATTGTAAAGGTCTATGCCGTTTGAGGTATAGACTACCGATTGTCCACTTGTTGTTGCAGAAGTCTTAATTATCTTAAGGTTTATTTTTCCTTTGTCTGGACCTTTATCTCCATAGATAACCAACTTTGGACCATCAAAGTTTCCTAATACTTTTGCTCCTGCAGTTTGCGTTTTTCCACTTACCCATATTCCTGGATCTCCCAAATAGGTGATTTGAGATACTCGCACGTTTGAAGATCCAGCTACTACGGAATGAGAATAATAGTTAACAAGATTAGAACCAGAGCCAGTAGGAGATCCCATAAAATTTGAACCAGACGGATTGACTGTTCTGACATAGTTACTGCCAATCAAAGATATATATTGAATGTTGTCACTATGATAATAAATGTAATATGCACCATCTGGTCTTGACCCTGCGTTTACATCTGTTAAAGATCTAAAGTATAAATTATTATTATCGTCAATATAAGAGTAAGTAGCAGTCGTCGACGTTGCAGTTTCGTATGCAACTAAATATGAATCTTGATCAAAGGATTGTTCAATTGCATTATTTGATGAAGAAAAAACCTGACCTATATTCAACTCATCCAATGGAGCATGAATCCAATCATTTATCTTTAGATTATCAGCAAGGGCTGGAAAAGATATTGATCTTCTAATGGGAGGCTTAACGGACGTTGTTAGTCCTGATGTAGTGTAATAATTAAACCAAGACATAGTTATAGTTCTTTGTAAAGGATCTCAAAATCATAAGTGCTAATCTTATCATCATCTACCTCAATTTCAAAGGTGGC
>Ga0214919_10003809_pt1 | contig 22472 bp, 19 predicted proteins | sample LL1503_MetaG_FD_177994 | JGI IMG/M metagenome (GOLD analysis project Ga0214919, IMG submission 177994) | Freshwater microbial communities from Lake Lanier, Atlanta, Georgia, United States - LL-1503 | ecosystem: Environmental > Aquatic > Freshwater > Lake | place: USA: Georgia | collected... | reverse complement strand
CGCTTGAGCAGGCAGGTCGGCCCAACTGCGCGCGCCGGCTGTCGTCTCCTGCCAACCGGGCATCTCTTCGTAAATGGGCTCCACGGCTGCTTGATCTGCGGCATGCGCTGGCAGATAGTCATAGACCTTGCCGTTCAGTCGGTAACCAGTGCAAATCTTAATCGTGTCAAACCCATCAAGCACGTCCAGCTTGGTCAGCGCAATACCGGTCACACCAGACACAGCGCAGCTTTGGCGCACGATAACCGCATCAAACCAGCCACAGCGGCGCTTACGACCCGTGACAGTGCCAAATTCATGACCGCGCTCACCAAGCCGCTGGCCGGTTTCATCCTCAAGCTCAGTCGGGAATGGCCCTGACCCAACGCGCGTCGTGTAAGCCTTAACGATACCCAACACAAAACCCGCAGCACTTGGCCCAAGGCCTGAGCCGGAGGCGGCCGTGCCGGAAACAGTATTGGACGAAGTGACAAACGGATAAGTGCCATGGTCCACGTCGAGCAAGACGCCCTGGGCGCCTTCGAACAATATCCGTGCCCCTGCCTTGCGCACTTTGTTCAACCGCCGCCAGACGGGCTCGGCATATTCCAGAACAAAGGGAGCGATTTCTTTCAAATCGGCAATCAGGCGGGCGCGGTCCACAGGCGGTTCACCAAATCCGGCACGCAACGCATCATGGTGTGCGCAAAGCCGGTCAAGCTGGGCATCCAATGCATCAAGATGGGCCAGGTCGCAGACACGGATCGCGCGGCGACCCACCTTGTCTTCATAGGCAGGGCCAATACCGCGGCCTGTGGTGCCAATCTTGCCGGAACCTGCTGCAGTCTCACGCAACCCGTCAAGGTCACGGTGGATCGGCAAGATCAATGCGCAGTTATCTGCAAGCGCGAAATTCTCGGTCGTTATCGAAACGCCTTGCCCGCGCAGCTTCGCCATTTCGTCACGCAATGCCCACGGGTCAAGAACCACCCCGTTGCCGATAATCGACAGCGTGCCGGTGACTATGCCCGAAGGCAGCAACGATAATTTATAAACATTTTCACCAACGACCAAAGTGTGGCCGGCATTATGCCCGCCTTGAAAGCGGACAACGGCGTCAGCACGTTCTGCCAGCCAGTCTACGATCTTGCCTTTACCCTCGTCGCCCCATTGAGCGCCAATTACGGTTACATTCGCCATCAGATATTCCCTGTCAAAGCCAGATAGCTCTGGGGCCTTTTTCTGCGCAGGAGGTTTTTCCTGCGAAGGGATTCGCCGTAGGATCCGTTATGATTATGTGGCGCTTGCGTCCACCCCAAAGCTGCGTTGGAAGAAATTTCAGACAGGGATGGCTTGACCATTGGTCCATTTGTGGGTGCAGCCCAACAAAATGGCGTCGTCATTTTCATCCAATGCGGCGACAGTTATCCAACCGTCGCTGCGTAGCTTTGCACCCGTGGAAGCATCTGTGCCACGGGCCAAGAAAATCCGCTGGACAACGCCTTCGTCGGCCAGATCAATCAATGGGTCGGGATAGAGCGAGAAACCCGTTGCCGGTTCCGATGGTCCATCGGCACGATCAATATAATAAGTACCGCCGCGACCAAGCGCCGCGCTGTACCCCTTGGCGAAAATCGTAAAGCCAAACCAGCTTTGATATTCAAAGCCATGCCGTTCAGTGGGATCCAACGTCACATTCGCGCGGCCAGCAACTGTGCTTACAATGGCTTCCAACGCATGAATACGCGATGCCAACGCCCCACCCGCATCAATCGCGCGGAGCTTCTCCACCGCTTCTGCAAATGGGCCCGTTGCGGCGAGCAGCGGCAGATAGGCCTTGGCGCCAAGCGCGCTCAACCCGCCTGCATCCTTCATATCCAAATCCAATCGCACAGCGTCGATCTTGTCGGCCGGCAAGGGGAGCGCCTTTTCCGCAAGCCGCTCAACCAAGTCGGGCAAGGTGAAATCGATGGTGATGTCTTTCACACCCGCCGCTTCAAGCGCGTCAATGGCAACGCCGACAATTTCGCAAGCCGCGGCAACGCTATCATTGCCAACCAGTTCCGCACCCAATTGCGTGAGTTCACGTTCGGGACGCAATTGCTTGGCCCGTAGACGCAGAACCTGACCATGATAGGCCAAGCGCAGCGGTCGCGGTGCATCCTTCATCCGCGTCGTGGCTATACGTCCGACTTGAACGGTAATGTCCCCGCGCAGCGCCAGCGTGTGACCCGACACTGGATCGGTAAACCGCAGATGCTGATTACGCGCGGCATCGCCACTATGTTTGGCGAGCACCGATTCAAATTCCGCCATTGCCGGGGCAACACGGGCGTAGCCATTGCTCACCAACACATCGATCATCGCACGGGACACCCGCGCCGCAACCTCCGCTTTGGGAGGAAGTCGGTCGCGGAAGCCTTCGGGCAATAGGTTAGACGGAATATTCATGTGCGCTCTTTACCCCAAAACGCCTTGCGGGGAAGCCCCCAGCTTAGGGTCAGGACCCTAAAACTTAAGCGCCTTTACAGTTTTCACACCGGGAAGCGACCCAAGCTGCTTCAGGACAGCTTCGGGGATCGCCGCGTCCATCGTGAGCAACAGAACTGCTTCGCCACCGGCGCTGCGACGGCCAAGATGGAAAGTGCCGATGTTCAATCCAGCCTCACCCAAGGTCGTTCCAACACGGCCGATGAAACCGGGCGCATCTTCATTAACGATATACAGCATGTTGCCTTCAAGCTCGGCTTCAAGGCTGATGCCGAAAATCTCGACCAGACGGGCTTCGCTATTGGCAAACAAAGTGCCCGCGACAGAGCGCGGGCCTTGGGCGGTGTTGACGGTAACGCGCACCAATGTGTGATAAGCGCCGGCCTTGTCATGGCGCACTTCGCGAATGTCAAAGCCACGCTCTTTTGCCAAAAATGGCGCGTTGACCATGTTCACAGCGTCCGAAAAACGACGCATAAAGCCGGATAAAACGGCCGCCGTTATCGGTTTTATGTTGAGCTCTGCAGCAGCGCCCTCGACCTCAATCGCGATGTTATCAAGATTGTCATGCGCCAATTGGCCGACCAACGAACCAAGCTTTTGCGCCAGCGTCATATAAGGCCGCAACTTCGGCGCCTCTTCGGCTGACAGGCTTGGCATGTTCAACGCATTAGTAACGCCGCCAGTGACCAGATAATCCGCCATTTGTTCAGCCACCTGAAGCGCCACATTGACCTGTGCTTCATTCGTCGACGCGCCAAGATGCGGCGTGCAGATGAAGTTAGGGGTACCAAATAAAGGCGATTCCTTGGCTGGTTCCGTCGCAAAAACGTCCAATGCTGCGCCGCCAACTTGGCCGCTGTCCAACGCCTCTTTTAGCGCAACTTCGTCAACCAAGCCGCCACGCGCGCAGTTAATGATGCGGACGCCCTTTTTGGTTTTCGCAAGATTTTCTTTCGACAATATATTGCGGGTTTGGTCGGTCAGCGGCGTATGCAGGGTGATGAAATCCGCCTTGGCAAGCAAGGTATCAAGGTCAGCTTTCTCAATGCCCATTTCAATCGCGCGATCGGCGGTCAGAAACGGGTCAAAGGCAACAACCTTCATCCGCAAACCAAGCGCGCGACTAGCGACGATGGAACCAATGTTTCCAGCGCCAATCAGGCCAAGCGTCTTGCCCGTGACCTCAATGCCCATGAAACCGTTTTTCGGCCAGAGTCCTGCTTGAGTCTGCGCATTGGCCTCAGGCAACTGACGCGCGAGAGCGAACATCAATGCAATGGCATGTTCTGCCGTGGTAATCGAATTACCGAAAGGCGTGTTCATCACGACAACACCCTTGGCCGACGCATTGGGGATGTCGACATTGTCGACGCCAATGCCCGCACGTCCAATAACCTTGAGGTTCGTTGCGGCGTCCAAGATCTGCTTTGTAACCTTGGTCGAAGAACGGATGGCGATGCCGTCATAATCACCAATGATTGCCGCAAGCTCATCCGGTGTCTTGTCGGTGATAACGTCAACGTCACAGCCGCGTTCAGCAAAAATCTTTGCGGCGTTAGGATCCATTTGGTCGGAGATAAGTACGCGTGGCTTAGTCATATTAGATTCCGTTTCAAATATCGTTAGGCTGAACTGGTTTCAGCATCTTAATTGCAATGGGGTATGAAAGGTCCTGAAATAGGTTCAGGACGAGCTTTCAGGATTAAGCGTTGGCTTGGGCGTAAGCCCAATCGAGCCATGGCCCGAGCGCCTGGATATCGGCAGTATCCACGGTCGCGCCGCACCAGATGCGCAGGCCCGGTGGGGCATCGCGATATCCGGCGATGTCATAGGCCGCATGCTCTGCCTCAAGCAAAGAGGCCATTTTCTTAATCATCGCTTCATCCGCGCCCTTAACGGTTAAGCAAACCGATGTTTTTGAGCGGATAGCAGGGTCAGCGGCGAGGAAACCAAGATAATCGCTTGCCGCGACAATATCGCCGAGCGCCGCGGCGTTGGCATTGCTGCGCGCCATTAGGCCGTGCAAACCGCCGACAGTCTTTGCCCACTCAAGCGCGAAAATCACGTCTTCAACTGCGAGCATCGAGGGTGTGTTGATCGTCTCACCCTTGAAAACACCTTCGGCGAGCGCGCCCTTTGACATCAGGCGGAATACTTTAGGAAGCGGCCATGCTGGCGTGTAGCTTTCTAGCCGCTCAACAGCACGCGGGCCGAGAATGAGCACGCCATGCGCGCCTTCGCCGCCCAATACCTTCTGCCAGCTGAATGTTGTCACATCGAGCTTATCCCAAGGCATGTCATAGGCAAAAACGGCTGAGGTCGCGTCGTTAAACGTGAGCCCTTCACGGTCATCGGCTATCCAGTCGCCATTGGGCACCCGCGCGCCAGACGTGGTGCCGTTCCACGTGAAGACCACATCATTTGTAAAGTCGACCGCGCCAAGATGAGGAATTTCGCCATAGGGCGCATTCATGACATTGGCGCTTAGCTTCAACTGCTTGTTCACATCGGTGACCCAGCCCTCGCCAAAGCTTTCCCACGCCATCATCGTGACGGGGCGGGCGCCGAGCATGGTCCACATGGCCATTTCAATCGCGCCAGTGTCTGACCCAGGGACGATGCCAATACGATGCGTATCGGGTACCTGAAGCACTTCGCGCATCAAATCGATGGCGAGCTGCAGACGCGACTTGCCAATTTTCGCACGATGCGAACGTCCAAGCGATTCGGTTTGAAGTTTTTCGGGGCTCCAGCCTGGCGGCTTCGCGCAGGGACCGGAGGAAAAGAACGGTCGCGCCGGTTTAACGGCGGGGGGTACTGTAGTCATGTAAGCGTCTCCTTGCAGAGAGCAGCGCGGCGTTGGGACCGCGTGGCCCGACGCCGCATTTAGGCGCCGCCCCAGCTTTGTCAACGACTATCGTAAACTCTTGTCAGTAACCCTTCTTGCGAAACAAAACTTTGCCACGGCGGTTCTCATATAATTTTTCAAGGGTTACGGGGCGAAAATAGGCTTCCATACGGTCGCCTTCGGGCTTGGTGCCATAAACTTCATAGCAGCCACCCGACCTTCGATTTGCGGACGTTCCATTCGCCAGTGGGATGCGGTACGTTTGATCTTTTTTGGGCTGCACTCCCTGCATAATGCTTTATGAAGACATGATGGGGTGGAAAATGTTCAAACGATGCGTTCTGGTCGGCAGCGTCTTGTTGCTGTCGTCATGTGGAGGGCGGGAAAAGCCCGAGGCACCCCGTTCAAGCCAGAGTTTATCGTCAGAAACTGTCCGCAAGTGCATGGCCGGCCTCAAGACAAAATCAGTGCGCTTTTCAGGCCTACCGAACAAAAGCTTCGACGGCGGATGCCGCACTATTGATACCATTAAACTTATGGATTTTGGAACGCCGACAACAAATTTAGGGGCAATGACCTGTCCGCTCGCAGACAATTTCACGGATTGGGCGCGCTACGCCGTTGGCCCTGCCGCAAAGATGTATCTTAAAGGCGAAGTTGTCCGGATCGAAACCATGGGCACATTTAACTGTCGGAACGTGAATGGGGCTCGATCAGGCAGATTATCCGAGCACGCCTTTGCCAACGCTGTCGACGTTTCGGCCTTTATCCTGCGCGATGGACGGCGTGTCTCCGTCCTTGATGGATGGCGCGGATCATCTGAAGAACAGGCATTTTTGCGCCGTCTGCACCAGTCGGCCTGTAAGCGCTTTGGCACGGTTCTTGGCCCGGATTATAACGGCGCACATGCGAACCATTTCCATTTCGACATGGCGAAGTCGATGACCAACGGTACGTCTTTTTGCCGATAGGGGTGGCAAAAGTGACTTATTCTCCCTACATACAGGGTAATGACAGACACAAAAATTAACGATCGCCGTTTCTACAAAGCACAGCAAGAAGCGGATTTTGCTGAACAGCAACTCTCTACCCCTCAGACCCAAAGCAAGTCATACAGGCTGGCATTTCAGGACACCGAATTCCTGCTGCGCGAAGATTTACGCCCGGTCCGGTTCCAACTGGAATTGCTCAAAACCGAAATGCTGTTGGATGAGGCGAATATCGGTTCCATGCTCGTGATCTACGGCTCCGCGCGCATTCCCGAGCCTGAAGCGGCAGAGGCATTGTTGGCCGAGGCTGAAGGCGAGCGCGCGACAATCATCGCCGAGCGGATGAAGGAAAAGTCCCGTTTCTACGCCGAAGCCCGCCATTTGGCGCAGCTGGCCGGAAAAGCCAATGTCACCGATGAAGAAGGCCGTCGTCACTTTGTCGTATGCTCAGGCGGCGGCCCATCGATCATGGAAGCTGCAAACCGCGGCGCACATGATGTCGGTGCAGAATCGATTGGTCTCAACATCGTGCTTCCGCATGAGCAGGCGCCGAACCTGTTCGTGACGCCACGCCTGAGCTTTCAATTCCATTATTTCGCGTTGCGCAAAATGCACTTCTTGCTGCGCGCACGCGCGGTCGCGGTTTTCCCTGGCGGCTTTGGCACATTTGATGAGTTTTTCGAACTGCTCACGCTGGTTCAAACCGGCAAGATCAAAAAGATGCCAATCCTGCTGTTCGGGCGTGAATTTTGGAACCGCGTGGTAAATTTTGAGGAGCTTATGCTCGAGGGCGTCATAAGCCCGCGTGACCTGGAACTTTTCCAATTCGTAGAAACCGCAGAAGAGGCATGGCATGCCATCTGCGATTTCTACGAAGTGTCACATTGATTTAACCGAGTTACTTCGCCGGCGCTGCGGCAGCTGCTGGTGCTGCGGCTGGCGTTGCCGCTGCTGGTGGTGCACCGGCGGCGTCTGCAGGCGCAGCGGCGTCAGCGGCTGGCGGTGCGGGCAGAGGCAGGTTTGAACCTTGCGAATTTAGATATAGGATCAAATTCGCGCGCTCTTCTGGATTACCCAGACCCGCAAAAGTCATCTTCGTGCCCGGCGCATATTTCTTTGGGTTGGACAGCCATTTATCCATGCCTTCCCAATCCCAGTTGCCTGGAACGCTTTTAAGCGCGTCTGAATAAGAAAATCCGGCAACATGACCATGTGGCTTACCCAATGCGGCCCATAGATTTGGACCAATTCCGTTTGGACCGCCCTGCGCGATATTGTGGCAGGCTGTGCATTTTTTGAAGACAGCTTCACCCTTAGCGACATCGGCGGTCGCGAGCAGAGTTGCGATAGGCACTGCAGCAACACCACCAGCATCGCCCGATGCCTCGGCAGCAACGGCAAATCCCTCTTTTTCAGGCGCTTCGCCATGAAAATACATGCCAGAAACGATGCTCAGTCCCAGCGCGACGATGCCGCCTGCCAAAACCCAGCCTGCAATTGTATTACTACGATCATCCATTGGTTATCAGCCTTGAAGTGCGTTAAAATACCGACGTAGAATGACGTCCGGATTGTGACGCCCCTCTAATCGCGACAGTTACGCGGTGCAAGTGTCGAAATCGACACTTGCCCGATAAGTTTCCCTATCCTAACGCCTTGCCCCTATGAACAGTTATCCCGCACCGGCACTGGCAATAGTCAAAGACATGACGCTTGCTGCACATGAACTTCCTACAAAAGCGATTGCCTTTCAAGGCGCGCCGGGGGCAAACTCGCATTTGGCGGCTCTGGAATATGATGCCGACTGCCTGCCCCTGCCCTGTTTTTCGTTCGAAGACGCCATTGATGCGGTACAGGACGGAACGGCGGCGTGCGCCATCATTCCAATAGAAAATTCGCTACATGGCCGCGTTGCGGACATTCACTTTTTGCTCCCTGAATCGGGCCTAAGCATCATAGCCGAGCATTTTATGTCAATCCGCCATTGCCTGATGGCGAAGTCGGCGGACGCGGTCATAAAAACGGCGATGAGCCACCCGCAAGCGCTTGGCCAGTGCCGGCATTTCCTGCGCGCAAATGGCATAATTCCGGTGGCCTATGCGGACACCGCTGCCGCTGCTGCGTTTGTTGCCGCCAACGACGACCCGGCGGCTGCGGCCATCGCGCCCCCGATTGCGGCCGATTTATATGGTCTGGTTGCCATTAACGATGCCGTGCAAGACGATATGAGCAACATGACGCGATTTGTTGTACTTTCACGCGAGCCCGTCGATCGCAGCAGCCTGAAGGGCACGTTGATGACCACCCTCATTTTTGAGGTCAAGAACATTCCCGCTGCTTTGTACAAGGCGATGGGCGGCTTTGCGACAAACGGTGTCAACATGACGAAGCTGGAAAGCTATCAAAACGGCGCAAGCTTTGCCGCCACAGAATTTTTCGCCGATATCGAAGGCGCACCGGGCGACCCAGCCGTCGACCGGGCGCTCGAGGAACTGCGCTTCCACTGCAACTCGGTCCGCTTGCTTGGCACATATACGCAAACCCGCAACCGCGGTTGAAGCTGTTAAGCAACCGCCTCTTGTGGCGTGGTCTGTATGATTTCAAAGTGGTTCAGTTGGAACCCATAAGCATTTTCAAGCGTTGGCTATGTTCTCAACCAAAGGAACATAAGATGGCCGACCTATCACAGATTAAAGAACATGCAGAAGTTATAGGCGCTGACGGCGTTCATGTTGGCACCGTTGATGGCGTTGAAGGCAATCGCATCAAGCTGACCAAGTCAGATTCAGGACAAGGCGGCCATGAAGGCCATCATCATTATATTGATGGCGGACTGGTGGCCTCGGTCCACGACAACACTGTCCGGCTATCGGCCAATGGCGACGTTGCGTTGACGTTTGAAACTGAAGAAACCAAAGACAGCTGATGCAGCGTGGCGGTGACTTTAGTGCGCCGCCCCCCAGCTTGGTCCAGTACCGATTTCAATGCCCAAGGGCACGTTGAGTTTCACCAGTGGCTCTGCGGCATTGGCCATGACGTTGCGGATGATCTCGCTTGCGGCCACGACATCGGCTTGCGGCAATTCAAATACCAATTCGTCATGCACTTGAAGCAGCATTCGTACGTGACCTAAGCCAGCAGCTTTAAGCGCCGGTCCCATTTGTACCATGGCGCGTTTGATGATGTCGGCGCTTGTCCCTTGAATAGGTGCATTTATCGCTGCACGCTCGCTGCCCTGCCGTTCGGCTTGGTTGGGTGACGTAATGCGCGGGAACCATGTTTTACGCCCGAACAAGGTGGTTGAGTGCCCACATTCGCGCACTGTGGCCATCGTTTCCTGAATATAATTAGAAATGCCGGGGAAGCGTTTGAAATACGCGTCAATAAGCGCCTGCGCCTCGTCCGCCGAAGATTCCAGACGCTTTGAAAGTCCCCACCGCGAAATGCCGTAGAGGATGGAGAAGTTGATTGTTTTGGCCCGTCCGCGTGTGTCGCGGTTCACTTCGCCAAACAGTTCCAGCGCGGTGCGCGCATGGATATCTTCTCCCTTTTCAAAAGCATCGCGCAAGGGCGCCACATCGGCAAAATGCGCGGCAAGGCGCAGTTCGATCTGGCTATAGTCGGCAGACAATATGACATTGCCGAGTTCGGCGACAAATGCGTCCCTAATCTGACGTCCGGTCTCGGTCCGAATAGGAATATTCTGCAAATTGGGGTCAGTTGACGATAGTCGCCCGGTTTGCGCACCCACAAGGCTATAGCTCGTATGTACGCGGCCTGTTTTCGGGTCAATCTGGTGCTGCAGGCTGTCTGTATAGGTGGACTTAAGCTTTGCAAGCTGGCGCCAGTCCAGCACCTTGCGCGCGATTTCGATACCCTGTCCCGCAAGATCCTCAAGCACCGTTACGTCAGTCGAATATTGCCCTGACTTGCCCTTTTTGCCACCCTTATATCCCATTTTACCAAACAGAATGTCGCCCAACTGCTGCGGGCTCCCAATGGTAAAAGGCTGTCCAGCCAGCCCGTGGATCTCCTTTTCCAACACTTCCATTTGCGTGGCAAATTCGGACGACAGGCGCGCAAGGGCGGCGCGGTCCACCTTTATGCCAGCACATTCCATCTGCGAGAGCACAGGCACCAACGGGCGGTCTACGAGTTCATAAACGCTGGTCGCTTTTTCGGGGCTCAGCCGCAATTTCAGATGATACCAAAGCCGCAACGTGACATCGGCGTCTTCTGCTGCGTAGCGGGTGGCATCCGACAGCGGCACCGCTGCAAAGCCTATTTGGCTTTTGCCAGTGCCAGTGACGCTTTTATACGAAATGCATTCATGCCCGAGATGCGTCTTTGAAAGCTCATCCATGCCATGCGCCTGACGCCCTGCGTCCAGTGCAAAGCTCATCACCATAGTATCGTCATAGGGCGTGATCTGAACATCATATCGCGCAACCACCGACATATCATATTTCAAATTCTGGCCGATTTTCAGAACGCTTGGATCGCTCAGGAGTGGGCGTAACTTGGCAAGCGCCGCCTCCATGGGGATTTGCACCGGCTTTTCGGCAAACATATCGGTCCCGCCATGCGCCAGCGGAACGTAACAGGCTTCACCGGGCGCTACTGCGAGGCTTAGACCAACGAGGTTCGCACTCGCCGCCTGCAAGCTGTCGGTTTCGGTGTCAAAGCCAAGCGTACCGGTTTCGCGGGCGCGGGTGATCCAATGGTCCAGCCGCGATATGTCTGTCACGCATTCATAAGCCGAAACGTCGATCTTTGGCATCGGCGCAGGCACAGCAGACGCGCCCATTCCCGGTGCGCGTTCGGCGCCGTCGCCTGCGTTCGTCGCCTTGGGATTGCCCGCAATCGCCTTGTTGGCAGCGGCGGTGTTCGCAACATGCCCAATGCGCTTCAGCAGGGAATTAAACCCATGATGCTGTAAAAAATCGGCCAGCGGCTCTTCCGGAATCGCACCCAAAACCATGTCTTCAATGGCAATCGGCAGCGGGCAGTCTTCTTTCAACGTGACCAAAACTTTAGACAGCCGAGCCTTCTCTGCATGCTCGATGAGGTTATCGCGCATTTTGGATGGCTTCATATCCGGTGCCGCGGCCAAGACGCTTTCGAGATCGCCAAATTCCTGAATCAGCTTGGTCGCGGTCTTTGGGCCAACGCCCGGTACGCCCGGCACGTTATCTACGCTATCGCCCATGAGCGCAAGCACATCGCCAACCTTTTCCGGGCCAACACCAAATTTTTCATATACTTCTTCGGCACGGATTCGTTCGTTTTTCATGGTGTCGAACATGTCGATGCAGGGTTCCACAAGCTGCATCAGGTCCTTATCGCTGCTGATGATGGTGACATGCCAGCCTGCGGCACATGCGGCCTTGGCATAGCTTGCGATCATGTCATCGGCTTCAACATCATCCTCTTCGATCAACGGCAGCGAAAACGCGCGCGTTGCATCGCGGATCATCGGAAATTGCGGCTTCAGATCTTCTGGCGGGTCGGGGCGATGCGCCTTATACTGGTCGTAAATGCGGTTGCGGAAGGTCTGGCTGGATTTATCCAGCACTACCGCCATGTGCGTTGGACCATCAGCTTGGTTGAGGTCATCCGCCAACTTCCACAACATCGTGGTATAGCCATAGACTGCACCAACGGGTTCGCCATGCTTGTTGGTGAGCGGCGGCAGCCGGTGATAGGCTCGGAAAATATAGGCGGAGCCGTCAACGAGGTAGAGATGCTTTTGGTCAGACATGACGGTGCGATAGCAGCCCGTTTTAGCCAAGTCTTTTGCTAATTTGTTACGTCAGTGCTGACGCAGGATTTAGCGCGATTTGCGCAGCAAAAGAAGGCCACTAGCGATTATGATGCCTGACCCGAGGAGGGACATAACATCAGGCCAGTCGCCAAAAACAAGAATGCCAACGACCAGCGCAATCAACAATTGAACATATGACATCGGGGCGATTTCTGCGGCTGATGCGCGCATCGTACCCATGAACATCAGCCAATGCCCAAAACTTGCGGTTATGGCCACAACACAGCAGCGCGCAATGATTGTCCAGTCGGGAACGCCAACGTGCAGCGCAGGGATCCCGGAAAAATGGCCCGCAACGGCCGCGGTGATAATCACTGGAGCGGCGACCGAGGCCACAAGAAACTGCATGAGTAGAGGCGTTCCGGCACCAGCCACCTTGCGGTTTCCGATCATCACCAACGCCATGGCAAATGCCGAGGCCAGCGGAAGTAAAGCAGCCCAGCCGAGCTCTTCTACATTCGGTCGCATGATCAACAACACACCGCCAAATGCGATAATCGTAGCCAACCACTTTGTGGCATTCGTCCGCTCATGTAGAATGATAAAGCTCAAAACGGCGGTAATTATGGGGCTCGTAAAACCGATGGCCGTAGCCTCCGCCAGCGGCATCAGGAAAATCGATGAAAAGAAACAAATGGTCGCCGTTGCAACAGCAAACCCCCGGAGAAGCTGAACTTTCGGCATGGGAATCGCAAAGCCCTGCCGTCCTTGCTTGACGAACAGCAACGTACCAAGCCCTAAAGCACCCACCGCGTACCGCAGCGCGGCTACCGCGGTTCCTGGCCACGCGCCGGCGATGGTTTTAATGATCGCATCCCCCAAGGACAGCAGTGCAAAACCACAAAGTGCATAAAAAAGGCCCGACCGGGCCGAAGATGACAACACGTACAATTCCCTTTTTGCTGCATCCACTTAGTTAGGTTTTGTCGGAATAGAAAGCTGCAGAAACCATGGCCTGGGGGTAATAAACGATACCACCATTACTTTTTTATTCACCATTTCCAGATAGCACCGATGTGGTGACGACCAAGGGCCATCGGAGTATGTTAGCGTGAACGCATTTGGAAAAAATCAGGCTTATCTGCGGGACGTCCATCATTTGGCGTCGCCCGCCCTATGCTGGGCAGCGGAATGGTACCTGCCCAACAACAGCCTGTTTTGCAGCCACAACCCGATTACATGCAGCCTACTGGCAGCGGCGAACAATTTCCAACACTTGAAACGGTAGATCTGTCCGGCAATGCTATAATTCCACAAACGTCGATGCAGGAGGCTATGAGCCGTCTGTCTGATCGCGCGAACAACGCTGCGCCTATTGATGACGGCCCGCAGGGGTTCGAAGCTTCGGTCCATAAGATCAAGGAACAGGTGCTTCCGCGCTTGCTTGAGCGTGTGGATCCGGAGGCCGCAGCTTCGCTAAATAAAGAAGAGCTGACAGAGGAATTCCGGCCAATCATTCTTGAGGTTCTGGCAGAACTTAAACTTACCCTGAACCGGCGCGAACAATTTGCACTGGAAAAGGTTCTGGTCGACGAGTTACTGGGATTTGGGCCGCTTGAGGAATTACTAAGCGACCCGGATATCACCGATATCATGGTCAACGGCCCGCTTCAGACGTACATCGAAAAAAAGGGTAAGCTGCAAATCGCGCCGATTCAGTTTCGCGATGAAGAACATTTGTTTCAGATTGCACAGCGGATCGTCAACCAAGTGGGTCGTCGCGTCGACCAGACCACCCCGCTTGCCGATGCGCGCCTAAAAGACGGCAGTCGCGTAAACGTCATTGTGCCGCCCTTGCCACTGCGCGGAACCGCTATCTCTATTCGTAAATGTTCCGAAAAGCCGATTACCATTGATATGTTAAAGGGCTTTACTTCCATGAGCGAAGCCATGGCGACTGCGCTCAAAATTGCCGGCGCGAGCCGGATGAACATCGTCATTTCGGGCGGCACTGGTTCAGGAAAAACCACCATGCTCAACGCCCTGTCCAAAATGATTGACCCCGGTGAGCGCGTATTAACGATCGAAGACGCCGCCGAACTTCGGCTTCAGCAACCACATTGGTTACCGCTTGAAACACGCCCACCAAATCTAGAAGACGATGGTACGATTACCATCGGCGACCTTGTGAAGAACGCCCTGCGCATGCGTCCAGACCGAATCATTTTGGGCGAAATTCGTGGCGCAGAATGTTTCGATTTGCTCGCCGCCATGAACACTGGCCATGATGGATCCATGTGTACGCTGCACGCCAACAATCCGCGCGAATGTCTTGGCCGTATGGAAAACATGATCCTCATGGGCGACATCAAGATACCGAAGGAAGCCATTTCAAGACAGATAGCTGAATCCGTCGATCTCATCGTGCAGGTAAAGCGTCTGCGCGACGGTTCACGCCGAACGACGCAGATCACTGAAGTGGTTGGCATGGAAGGTGACGTTATTGTTACCCAAGATCTATTCAAATTTGAATATGGCGAAGAAGATGCAGATGGCAAAATCCACGGCGAATGGGTCGCAGGCGGCGTCCGGCCATACACACTCGAAAAGGCAGGGCAATTTGGTTTCGACCAGCCATTTTTAGAAGCCTGCTTGGGTTAAAGCCCTTTGATAGCCAGCGCCGCAGCCAAAACGGTGCCGAGTACGGAAAGCACAGTTATAATCGGCCAAGGGACGAAACCTACGTCTTCGATATTGACGCGTTTATGGCGGCGACGGTCCGCAAGGCTGCTAACCAACACCATTGATGCCGACAAAAGCGCGGCGGCGGTCCAGAAATGGTCCTGCCAGGCAAATTTTTCAATCCAATCCATCCGCGGCCCAGTAGCCTTGTTTTAGCCAGCGATAAAGGGGGTCGGAATTGTGCGACGGTTTGCGTGCACGGGAATCTGCTTTCGGACTTCAGCGATTGTGCCGATATCCAGATCCACAAACGCAAGATTAGGTGATGCCCCCATATCAAGGACTATTTTTCCCCACGGATCAACGACCAGCGAGTGTCCATAGGTTTGGCGGCCATCTTCATGGAGCCCACATTGGGCTGCGGCGATCACAAATGCTTCGCTTTCAATGGCCCGCGCCCGCAAAATACTATGCCAATGCGCCTGGCCTGTGGGTACCGTGAACGCAGAAGGCAAGGTAATGATATCCACGCAGGATTTGGCATAGGCGCTAAACAGGTCAGGAAATCTCATGTCATAGCAGATTGCAAGGCCCATGAGGCCAAGCGGAGTATGGATGACCACGGGCTGGTCTCCACCAGCATAGGCCGCGGATTCCTTCCAAGATTCCCCCGTGTCCAAATTGACATCAAACAAGTGCATCTTGTCGTATCGGGCCTTAATCTTGCCATCTGCGCCAATGATGATGGTGCGGTTTGCAAGCTTTTGACCATTTTCATGAACAACGGGTATCGACCCAAGATGCAACCATATTCCATATTGCGATGCGCAGTCGCATAACTTCGCCAACGCCGCCATGTGCGCTTCGGCTGCCAAATGCGGCCGCGCGCGAACCCGGTCGCGATCAATCATTATAGACATTTCGGGTGAGAAATACATCGCGGCCCCCGCTTCAGCAGACCGCGTTATAGCATTGATCATGGCCAAAACATTACGTTCCGGATCAATGCCGCTGGTCATTTGATGCAAGGCTATCCGCATAACATGGCACGCCTATTTTTGTGAAATATTATAGCTCGTGAATTTTTTGAATGCATTTTCAATGCCCTCCCAGCTATCTAAGAAATATGCAACATGCACAGAAATATTGATAATCTGTCTAACAGCAAGGCTTCATAATTGAAAACACCCCACAACATTGCACGGATCCATTACGAGGCTGATATTATGGAGTAATTAAAGGAACCCAATGATGCGTTTCAATAAATTATCTATCGCTGCTATTGCTGTCATCGGCGGTATAGCAGCAGCCTTTGATACGGAAAAAATCGATGACTAAGAAGTTTAATGTGCTGGTTACGGGCGGCGCGGGATATATTGGTAGCCATGCGGTGCTGGCCCTCCTGGATGCTGGGCATCGACCAATCGTTATTGATAACCTTGTGACGGGCTTTCGCTGGGCAATTGCAAATGAAACGACTTTCTATGAAGGCGACATCAGCAACAGCGAACTGGTACAGAAAATTATCAGCGAGCAGAATATTGACGCCATCATGCACTTCGCTGGATCAGTTGTCGTGCCGGAGTCAGTGGAAAACCCGCTAAAATATTACAACAATAACACGGCTAAAAGCAGAAGCCTTATTCAGTCGGCCGTTACCGGCGGCGTTCGGCATATGATATTTTCGTCCACTGCCGCAACCTATGGCATCCCCGAATCGAGCCCAGTGCGTGAAGACATGCCAACTGTGCCCATCAACCCTTACGGGACGTCAAAGCTGATGACCGAAATGATGTTGCGCGATGTCGCCGCAGCGCATGATTTCAATTATTGCGCCTTGCGTTACTTCAACGTTGCTGGCGCGGACCCGCATTGCAGGACGGGCCAGTCGACCGTTGGCGCCACCCATTTGCTGAAAATCGCGGTGGAAGCGGCTTTGGGCAAACGCGCAGGCGTCAGTATATTCGGCACCGATTACGCCACCGAAGATGGAACCGGCATGCGCGATTATATTCATGTCAGCGACCTTGCATCGGCGCATGTAATAGCGCTCGAGGCGCTCGTGACTGATCCAGACCGCAGCCACACACTTAATTGCGGATACGGCCATGGCTATTCGGTCATGCAAGTCCTCGACGCCGTTGATCGAGTCACAAACAACAAGCTTTCCCGCAAGATGGAAGGCCGCAGAGCCGGTGATCCAGATGCACTTATTTCCGACAATACAGCCATTAAACAGCATTTTGGTTGGAAGCCACAATATGATGACTTGGACCAGATCGTTCAACACGCACTCGCTTGGGAACGGCGCCTGACGGATATTCAGACCGCATAAGCGCTCACTTGCGCTTTGTGCGGATGTTTCCCATATCCGTTGCCATGGAAACACATTCTCACGCAAATCCGGTGACCTGGTACGGCACCACGATCCTATCAGTCCGCAAAAACGGCAAAGTCGTCATTGCTGGCGACGGTCAGGTATCCATGGGCCAGACGGTTATGAAGCCAAATGCCAAGAAGGTTCGACAATTGCACGATGGCTCAGTTATCGGTGGTTTCGCAGGTGCGACTGCCGATGCATTTACCTTGTTTGAGCGGTTGGAACGCAAGCTTGAGCAGCATCGCGGGCAATTGATGCGCGCCGCGGTCGAACTGGCGAAGGATTGGCGCACCGACAAATATCTACGCAACTTGGAAGCGATGATGATCGTTGCCGATAAGGACGTAACATTAATCCTCACTGGCAATGGCGATGTGCTGGAACCGAATGACGGCATTGCTGCCATTGGATCAGGTGGAAATTATGCCTTGTCGGCTGCCCGCGCGCTCGCCGATTACGAGGCAGACGCCGAGAAAATGGCACGGCATGCGATGAAGATTGCGGCGGAAATCTGCGTCTATACCAACGACCAGCTGACCGTCGAAACGCTGGCAAGCGCGCAATAACTTGCCGGTCACTTGAACGCCAACTGCAACTTCCCATTTAGGCAGTAATGAAAAACGCACTCACCCCAAAAGCCATTGTGGCTGCACTCGACGAACACATAATTGGCCAAGCAGACGCAAAGCGTGCCGTCGCGGTTGCGCTGCGCAACCGGTGGCGCCGCCAACGCCTTGGTGCGGATTTACGCGATGAGGTGACGCCGAAAAACATCCTGATGATTGGCCCCACGGGTTGCGGTAAGACCGAAATTTCCCGCCGCTTGGCCAAATTGGCCGATGCGCCTTTCATCAAGGTGGAGGCGACCAAATTCACCGAAGTCGGCTATGTCGGACGAGATGTAGAACAAATTGCACGCGATTTGGCCGAAGAAGCCGTGCGCCTTGAAAAAGAACGCCGTCGCGAAGTTGTGCGTGAAGCCGCAGAAGCCGCAGCAATGGAACGGATATTAAAAACGCTGGCAGGTGATACCGCCAGCGAAGCCACACGCGAAGCATTCCGTCAACGAATCCGCGACCGTCATATGGATGAAGTGGAAATCGAGATTGAAGTTTCCGATGCCCCCAACATGCCCATGGAAATCCCGGGCATGGGCGGCAATGTCGGCATGATCAATATTGGCGAAATGATGGGCAAAGCCTTTGGCAAGGACAATCTGAAACGCCGCAAGATGAAAGTCCCCGATGCTTGGACCAAGCTCGTCGAAGAAGAATCAGAAAAGCGCCTAGACCAAGATGACGTCAACCGCGTGGCACTTGCCGACGCGGAAGCCAATGGCATCGTATTCCTCGACGAAATCGACAAGATTGCCGTGTCGGACGCACGGGGCGGAGGCTCCGTCAGCCGCGAGGGCGTCCAACGCGACCTGCTACCATTGATTGAAGGCACAACTGTCGCCACCAAATATGGCCCGATGAAAACCGACCATGTGTTGTTCATTGCGTCTGGTGCGTTCCACATCTCCAAGCCAAGCGATATGCTGCCTGAATTACAGGGCCGCTTGCCCATCCGCGTGGAACTGCGCGCGTTGGAGCATGCCGACTTCGTTCGTATTCTCTCGGAAACCCGCGCCAATTTGCCGACGCAGTATAAGGCGTTGTTGGCTACCGAAGAGGTTACGCTGGAATTCACCGATGATGCCATCGACGCGATTGCGCGCATTGCCTTTGATGTGAATTCGACGGTGGAGAATATCGGCGCACGGCGATTGCAGACCGTGATGGAAAAGCTGCTTGAAGATATCAGTTTTGATGCCGAGGACCGTAAAGGTGAAACGCTCAAGATCGACGCCGCTTATGTCAGCAAACAGCTTTCCGGCATCGCCAAGGACACTGACTTATCCAAATATGTGCTTTGACGTAAGCCGCTCTTTGCTTTGCTATCAGCGGGCGCGGTCACGGCTCCAAGACCCTGTTGCGGTGCTACGACAAGTTTCCAAGCCTTGTCCTTCACAAAATAGCGTTTCGCCAGAGTTTGTAACATGGCTGGCGTTACGCTGTTGTAGTCGCTGTAGAGCTTACCCAACGCCACAAACCGTTCAGGATCATATGTGGCGCCCTTTAGCTGATTTAGCCAAAATGTATTGCCGGACGCTGCACGCTCAATCGCTTGCTTAGTCGGCTCTACAGCACGTTGCAGTTCATCGGCGCTAACGGGATAAGCGATAAGGTCTTCCGCAACAGCATCCGCAAAGGCAAAGAAGCGATCAACGTCAGCAGGCTTTACCTGCGCATATGCCATAAGATACCCGCCGCTATTAAAGTCGACTGGCCAATTGGCGGCCATGTCAGGGCTGTAACTCGCCGCTTGTTCGGCGCGGAATTTTTCAAACAGCCGATCACGGAATATCGCCGCCAATGTTTCCAGCTGCCGCCCTTCGCTAATGCCGTTTATGCCCCCACCCGTCGGCCACGCCACGACGGCCGCCGCCTGATCGGAAGCGCCGCGATGCGTCAATCGCACTGGGGTCGAACTTGGCGCTGGGAAATGCATATCACGCGCCGCTGCTGACACTGTCAAAGCCGCTCGCGGCGCCATTGCGCCAAAGCTTTTTTCAAGCGCCGACACCGCCGCAGCCTTGTCAAAGTCACCAAAGAGCATGACCTCGATTGGGCCTTGTGACATTAAGGGTTTCCAGAAGGATTCAAATTTCGCAGCATCGATGTTGGCAACTTCAGCGGGGGTAGCGGCCTTCCATCGCGCGTCCTTGTTACGCAGCAGATACTCCAGATCGCGTTGTAACACGGACGTTGCCGACATTTCGTAGCTGGCATAGCCCGATGTTGCCAGCGCCTTGGCACGTTCAACCGGAGCGGCATCCCAGCCCGGATGCTCCAGCTTCGTCGCAATCAGTGTCAGTTGGTCGGCAAGGTCATCCGGCCGCGTATTTGCGCCAAATTGAAATGCACTATTGTCGACCGAAAAGTTTAGCTCAATCCGCCGTCCATTGACCATCTGATCAATTTCCGTACGCTTAATCTTACCGATGCCATTTTCTGGCATGACCAATGGCCCGGCCCATAGCAACCCGCCCTGATCTGGATTTACAGCCTGATAGCCATAGCCAAAACGCACGAGTACTCGGACTTGACCGCTCTCCGCCTTATTCGGATATAGCAATGCGCGTACACCGTTGGACAGCTCAAGCCGGGTCATCTGCAACCGCGAAACAATATCTTCAGTCACCAGCTTCCCCGGCGCACCCAATTTTGGCAGCGCCGCAAAGCCAAGCGCGTTCTCGGACAATCGCGCCGTTTTATTGGCAGTTACCGACGCATTTAACGCAGCTAGCGCGCGATTATCTGCGTTGGGGACGGAACTAGGCGAAGACAGCATGAGCCGCGTCACCTCGGCCATGAATAGGTTCTGGGTTGATGCCAGCAGCCTTTGGGGCGTGAACTTGTCCTTCATGCCCTCATAGACTTGAACAACCGTTTTTGGGGCAGCAACGGTCTCCCGAATGTCAACGGCATTCACGATATCATCGGCCTGTTTGGCCGCAGCTTCAAAGGGATAGCTGTCCAGCATCGTGCGAAGCGCGTTACCGAACAAGGTTTTCTCGCGGTCAATGTCCGCGACCGAGGGCGCGGTTGTTGTTGCGTCCGCAATGATTGCACGAACGTCGCGCGTTGCCGCCGCCCATTTGTCGCCAATAGGGGTGAGCGACACCAATGTCGCATCTGCGGTACGCGAAATGTCTTCCTGCGCGATTTGGGCGAACAGATAATTTCCGCCGTTACGCGCTTGCACCTCAAGCCGGCGGTTAACGATCTGAAGCGCCAATGCGTCGACCAGCAACTGCTCATTATATACAATGGTGTCATTCACTTTGCGCCAAGGACGCAAGTACGCAATGCTGACCGTCGTAGGCAATGTCGGCTCAATCAACACCCGTACAGGTGTGCCTTGCGGTGAAGGATCGCCAAACGGAGGTTCGGGCGCGCGTGGGCCAACGCCCTTCCAATCGTTGAAATATTTCTGCACCAGATTTGCAAGCTGTGCTGGTTCCATGTCGCCAGCCATCACCACGACGGCGTTTTCGGGGCGATACCAGCGGTCATGAAATGCACTCAGTCGAATGGCATCTGACGCCTGCAGCGTTTCTGGCGTTCCGATAGTAGAGCGGTTCGCCAGCCTTTGCCCCTGAAACGCATGTTGGCGCAGAGCGTCGCTGTAGATCATCTGCGCACCGCTATTTTCCCGCAATTCGGCCAGAACAATGGCGCGCTCGGCATTCAGCGCTGTTGGCGAAATCCGCGGATTGCGGATCATGCCGGAAATGATTTTAACTGATTCATCGAGTTTTTCGGGTGTCGCGTTCGGCAAATCAAGCTTGTAAACGGTCTGCGTCGGTGTCGTTTGGGCATTGCTGTCGCTGCCGAAGGTTACCCCAAACCTTTGCCAAATGCGCTTTGCTTCACCATCGGGGACAAAGGTCGAACCGCGAAACGACAAATGCTCGATGAGATGGGCAAAGCCTTGCTCGTCATTATTCTCATGCAATGCGCCTGCATCAATTCGCACGCGGATGGAAACTTGCCCCGCCGGAACGTCGTTCTTCTTTACCGCATAGCGCACGCCGTTGGGCAGCACGCCGAAGGTCCATGTGTCATCGACAGGGACATCGCTGCCTTCATACAACCAGGGCTGCGCAGCAGACTTGCCCACCTTGGTTGCGGCAGGCGCAGCTTGCGCGAAAGCGGGTGTAGAGAGCAGCAGGGCCGCAAAAGCGAGGGCATTGGAGAATGTGCGCATGTCACTCCTCATAAGGGACGTGCAGCTTGACCGCACATGAACGAGACGACAAACTCGGCTTAAATTCCACCATCGACAGTATCATAACCCAAGCCGCGTAGGCCAAGTTGCAACGCCTCGACGCATTCTGCCAATTTATGTGCGTCGGTGGTGCGCACCACAAAGTTCGCCCCAACCTTGCCTTCGCGGAAAAACGGATAGCTGCCAATCTGGCACCCTTCATGGTGCTTTTCGGTATCACCAAGCAATTTGGCCACTTCGCTTTCGGCGACCCAGCAACCGATTTGTTGGGACAACAACGGTGCACCGCCCTCAAGCGTGCCTGTCAATGCGTCCAACATGCCAGCCGTGATATGCGGGACACCGGCCATGATAAAGATATTGCCGTGCCGGATCCCTGGCGCGCCTGACATTTTGTTGGGAATAAGTTCAGCGCCGTCTGGCACACGCGCCATGCGCAAACGGCCCGGATTGATGCCGCCACGCGTTTCATAATATGCATGCAGCACTGCGCTTGCCTCG
>Ga0214919_10003807_pt1 | contig 22480 bp, 30 predicted proteins | sample LL1503_MetaG_FD_177994 | JGI IMG/M metagenome (GOLD analysis project Ga0214919, IMG submission 177994) | Freshwater microbial communities from Lake Lanier, Atlanta, Georgia, United States - LL-1503 | ecosystem: Environmental > Aquatic > Freshwater > Lake | place: USA: Georgia | collected... | reverse complement strand
TGCACTCAGTTGTAATACTGTTGTTTTTGTTTCCTTGTATGCCTACAAAACTCCTGTCAACAAGTATTATTGCTAATACAAAACTGCTCTTGAAGCAGAAATTATTAGTATTACAACTTTGTGCATTGGGATTTAAACTATTGGCCATAATATATTAAGAATACCCAAATTGGACCATTTGAATATAATAGGGTAATGTTTGGGTTAGAGGAGTGTATCCCCTCAAACCCAATACTACCAAGCATTTCAGCAAAACATGAGATTGAATTGTCTGTAACGATAAGATATGCTTCCCTAGGGAAACATAAAGCGCTACTATTTAAGTAGTAACGCTATGGCATTGCTGTAGCTAGCATCATGACCTGTTATAGTCTTGATTTTATCAGCTATAGTCATGCAAGTATCTCTACTATAGCCAACAACGTTGGTGTAGGTCTTGCCGTCCTTAGCAACAACGTCTGCTAAACAAACATGGGTCTCACTAGCCTTCGGCTCTACACTAGACCAATACTTTGCATTGATAACAAACATTAGCTTGCCTGCATTACTACCCTTACTAGGTGTAGCACTTGTTACTGATTGAATTAGTTCTTTGTTCACGGTTAATAGGTTTTAGTTTTGTTCCACACTTTATTATGGGTAGTGAAATTCACCCGCGGTTTCCCGCAATGTTTAGTAGGGGTCTGGATATTAGGGGTGCCCCTCAACAACCTACACATAAAAAATTTTTAGAAGGGGGGGTGTCTAAAAAAATCTACAAAAAAATTTACAAAAAATTATATTTGGCTATAGACTAATAAGGGGGATATATTAGTTAGTTTATTGTTTGTATTAAAATAATGTGTAGATTTGCATCATGAGTAATGATGAATATGAACACAGAAGTTTTTTTGAGAAGAGTAAACATTTTAATGAAGATGAGGTTAGGGGTTACATGAATTTGGATGGTAAGAGGGTTGTCTATTTAAAGGAGGGGGTAAAGCGTAAGAGATATAATGACCATGCAGATCCAGAGAAGATGGAGCAATTAAACCAGGAGATGATTAGTTATGAGAAGTGGACGTTATACTATCAGCTAATTATGGGTATAGATGATTTTTCAAACAATTAAACAAAATAAAGTAACATTTATTTGCATATATGGAAATAAACAGTTATATTTATATTATGGGAGTAGTTTTATCTACACCACCTCTGAAGGCAGAAATGTAAATAGGAGGTTAGAAGTTGGGTTAATAGGTTTAAATAAAACTGAAGTTGTCCCCAATATCCCAGCAAAGGACCTTTAAAGTGAGAAAGATAGATAACTGGTTCAATGGGTAAGAAGTATCCCCCTGCATTAACAGGATAAAGCAACCAGATAGTTAGAAATAACTAGGGCTAAAAACTAATCTATTATAATTACAAAGGTTAAAAACGCTTAGTAGTAATATTAAGTCAATCTTAGAAGGGGAAAGTCATGTCCTTTAAGTTAATGTGTTAGCTATAATAAATACACTCTAAAATGAAGAATTCCAAGATAAAGATTAAATACTCTAAACTAGGCAGGGAGAATATCTGGGGTGTTGCCCATTGTGGTAACAACTTAATAGAACTTGACACTAGGTTAAAGGGTAAGAAGCATTTGGAGATACTGGCTCATGAGTCACTTCATATATTGCTTCCTAGTTTATCAGAAGAAGAGATTGTAAGGTTAAGTGTTGTACTAACTAAAACATTATGGTCTGAGGGCTATAGGAAGATAGACAATAGTACAGACATGCATTTACAGGATGGTAGTAAATAGATAATAATCCCTATTATATAATAAGTTTGTGTAATATAATAATTATTGTTATATTTGTAATGTGAATATATAAGCATTATGGAATACAACATACCAGTTAATAAGAAAGATTATTATAAGGCAATATTGATGGTTTTGAATTTTAATTTAAACCTATCATCATTAGAACTAGATATCCTTTGCACAATGTTAAATAACAATATGCTAGAGGTTAATATAGATTCTAGGGAACATATTAGGAAGGTACTTAACAAAGATAAGTTCATGACTAATAACTACATTAAGCGGTTGAGAAACAAAGGAATGTTATTAGACCACCCAGAGTTAAATAGGGTATACTACATAAATCCAATTATTTTAAATATAATTAAAGACCGTAAGGTTAGTTTTGAATTCAAGCTAAATGACAGTAACTAATTATAAGATAAGTAATATAAAAAACTTTGAAGAGTTTCTAAACAAACTGTTTAATGGTTTAAAGTATTACCAGACAAGACATAAGAATTTTAAATTTAAGATTACTTATACAAAAGATAATATAGAACTTAAGACAATTAGATTTAATGAATCAGCTAATTGAAGATATATTATCAGAGATGAAACTCAAGCATGGTGTAACTAAGTTTGAGCTAGAGAAGATAATTGATTCTCAGTTTAAAGTATTACAGACTTCAATTCAAAATAAGGATTTAAGACAAGTATACTTTAAAGGATTAGGAAAGTTTAAACCAACAACATTTTTAATAGCACTAAAAGATGGGAGAGTTCATAAAAAAAACAAAAGAGATATTCCAGGGGTGGAAGAATCACATAACTAATAATGATGAAGTTAAAGATTTAGCTAGTCATAGGATGAACATCTGTAATGGTTGTTTTGTTAAAGTTAATAATACCTGTTCTAAATTAGTTTCTGAATCAGCAGTTAAAACATTTAAGTATAATGGTGAACTGAGGATTGAAGGACAAATTTATCCTGGTTGTGGTTGTCCACTAGTAGCTAAAACAAAATCACCTGATTCTTTATGTCCTTTAGGTAAATGGTAAGATGAGGTTATATGAATTAGAAATAATCAGTAACGTTGTTTTAAATGGTAAAACTAAAAACAGCAATACTATTAAGAAGCTTTTTGATTTAGATAATATACAGGTAGAGGAGTTTGTTAATGAAAAAACAAACAAGCATGTTAAAAAGTATTCTTTAATATATGAAAACAATATCTGTTATAAGGTTAATAAATCTTATGAAGACTTAAAAGACGTTATATTAAATAAATCAATACCTGTATTAGGATTTGCTGATAAGTTTAAAAGTAAACAAAGTATAAAAAAAGGGAAATGAAAGTAAAGTTAGATAAAAGCTTAGAAGAAAAAAACATTATAGAAAAATTTACAATAGATGGTAACTTTAAAATAGGTTCAGCTCTGTTAGAGTTAGAACGTGTAAATAAAGAGTTAAGATCTAGGATTGAAGGACTTGAGGAAGCTATGCAATTCTTTTCAGAATGGTATAACAAGACTCAGAGAGTAAATATACTAGTCCCAGAACATTTAGCTGGTGATACAACTAAATTAATAATATAATGGCTAAGAAACAAACAGAGGAAGTAAAAGTAACAGAAGTATTGTCAAATCCAAATAAAACAATTTCTATGAGTCTCCTAGAGTCTTATAGAAGAGTTTTATATCAAATAAAAATATTTTTTGATTCCATAGATTTTACTCAAATAGAAGAGATGGAGTTAAAAATTAAAACAGCCAAGTCTATTTTAGATGCAGGTAAAGTTTTAGGAGACAGCATTAGCTCTCTTGACGTCTTAGAAGAAAAGGTTAAGCGTGATGAGAAAGAGACTACAGTTAGAAAAGGAACTGCTGAAACAAGTTTATTTGAACAATAAAAATGGGATCTAATACACAGCATGTACCTCAAGTAGATAAGTTTGAACTTACTAGTGAATTTAGAGAAAGAGCAATCTACTTTAATAAGCACAAGATGTATACAGATTTACCTAAAGGTACTAGTCAGTATAAAGAGTTTTGGGAAGAGGAAGATTTTAGATGCAGACATGGATTTACAAATTCATTAGGCATTAGAGTAACAGGTATTCATTATTTCTATTTAAACTACATTCAGATTAAAGCTGAAGACGTTGAGACTGGAAGAAAAAAAATGATGTTTCCTAGATTCTTAGATATTGATTATGACTACTTTCATTTAATAGATGTTTGTAGGATTAAGAAAAAAGGATTGATATTTTCTAAACCTAGAAGAACTGGATTTAGTTATAAGAATGCCGCACTAGTTGCACATGAGTATAATTTTTACAGGGATTCTAAATGTGTTATAGGAGCTTATTTAGATAGGTTATCAACTACCACTATGAATATGGTTCTTGATAATTTAAACTTCCTAAATGCTAATACTGAATGGAGAAAGCAAAGAAGTCCAGATACTAAAGATCATGTAAAGGCTAGATTTGAATCCCATGTAGATGGTGTTAAAGTTTGGAAAGGATATATGTCTGAAGTTACAAAATTAACTTTTAAAGACAACCCATTTGCATCTGTAGGATTAACTACAAGTGTTTTTGTATTTGAAGAAGCTGGTACTTTAATAAACTTAAAGGAAGCTTATGGAATGACAGAACCTTGTTGGAAAGATGGAGAGAATATGATTGGTATTCCAATTATATTTGGTACAGGTGGAGATATGGAAGGTGGTACTGCAGACTTTGCTTATATGTTTAATAACCCTAAACAATACAATCTATTAGAGTTTAGTAATGTTTGGGAGGAAGGAAAAGAACAAGCTTTATGTGGTTGGTTTATACCAGCAACAAAAGGTAGGTTAGGTTCTTTTAAAAATAAACCAATGGTAGATGAAGATGGTAACTCAGATGAGTCATTAGCTTTAGATTCTATCTTAAACTTAAGAGAAGCAAAGAAAACTGGACATGATCCTAAGGCATTACAAGATGCTATTACTCAGTATCCATTAACTCCAAGTGAATCTTTTTTAAGAAACTCTGGTACCATATTTGCTAGTTTTGAAATGCATGAATGGTTAGGTAAGGTTGAAACAACCTCATCTATTAAAGAGAATAAGAAAAAGGTAGAGTTATATTTTGATATTAACAATGAGATTAAAGCAAGATTAAATCCAGACTTGGTAGATGTGATAGATTATCCTTTACCAAAAGATAGGTTAAAAACTGGCTGTATTGTTCTTTGGGAAGACCCTGTTCCTAATCCACCTTATGGATTATATATTGCAGGTTGTGACCCATATGATCAAGATAAAGCAGAAACAAGTGAATCCTTGGGATCATTTTTTGTGTATAAAAGGTTTATGAGCAATGCTCAAACTTATGATCAGATTGTAGCAGAATTTACTGGAAGACCAGAAAGAGCTGATGATTTTTATGAGATATGTAGAAGAATGTGTATCTACTATAATGCTAAGTGCTTATATGAAAATCAATTAAAAGGCCTTAAAGGTTATTTTGAAATGAAGAACAGTTTACATTACTTATGTGAACAACCTCAGATTATTAAAGACATTGTAAGCAATTCTAAAGTAACAAGAGGATATGGCATTCACATGTCACAGCAAATAAAAGACCAATGTGAGATTTATTTAAAGCAATGGTTATATGAAGAGCGTGAAGATGTAGATGGAACAAAAATATTAAACTTACATACAATAAAATCCGTACCTTTGTTAAAAGAATTAATTTCTTATGATAGACAAAATAATACGGACAGGGTTATTGCTTTTATGTTGTGTATCTTGCAATCTAAAGAAATGCATAAATTACATTTACAAGACTCAATGCCTAAAACATTACTTGAGATGGACTCCTTTTTTTCAAAGAAGCTATTTCAGAAAAATATACATAACAGAACACAATACTAACTTAATATAAAATAAAGTGGCTTTACCAGTACAAAAATTACCTTTTAGTAAAAAGGATGAAAGTTGGAAACAGGATACAATAAACTACTATGAGAGAATGTCTTATAGTTCTGTTGCATCTAATAGAACCACTAATTATAATAAGAAGATTAACTATGACTTATTCAACGGAAGGTTTAACAAAGCTGACTTAGAATATGTTTCAAATCCACTTGGATTAAAAGACAATGACTTTCCTGCTACACTACAACACTATGATATTATTTCTCCTTCTTTAAATTTATTAATTGGTGAAGAGACAAAGAGATCAGATAATTTTATTGTTGTTTCTGAAACTCCATTAGATATTAATAGAAAGCAAGAATCATTAAAGAAGAAGATTGTAGAGATGTTACAACAAAGGTTAATGGGGGAAATAGATCCTAGTACCATTGACCCAAACAATCCTCCTCCAACTCCTGAGCAAATAATTAAATATGAAAAACACAATATATCTGATTTAATTGAATCTCAAGCAAATAAGATATTAAAATATTTAAAGAAGTCTTTAAACACTAAAGAAACATTTAAGCGTGGATGGAAAGATGCTTTAATAGCAGGTGAAGAGATTTACTGGAGTGGTGTATCAAATGATGAAGTTTTATTTAGACGTTGTAATCCATTAAACACTACAGTAATATTAGATGGTGATACAGAATACATTGATGACGCATTAGCTGTTATTGAGGTTAGGATGTTAGCACCAGCATCTATTATTGATGAGTTTGGTTCAGACTTAACTGCTGATCAAGTTGGTGAGATTGAAGCCATATCTAAACGATTTACATCTAGTTATAACTTAGTAAATAATAACCCAACATTTAGTTTAGATAGAACTAATGGTGTTGTTGATACTGGTTTATCTAATTTCTCAACAATTAACACAACTGCTGGAGCATTTAATTCAGAGTTAATACGTGTAGTTAGAATAGAGTGGAAATCTTTTAAGAAATTATACCATTTAGAATATACTGATGAGAATGATTTACCTGTTGAACAAATAGTAGATGAATCTTTTAAGATTAGTGTATTTAAACAAGTTTATAAAAATGCAACCGTAGAAGAGTTTTGGATTAACGAAGCTTGGGAAGGAATAAAAATTGGAGATAGAATATATATAAATGTTCAGCCTAAAGAGAACCAACGTAGAAGAATGGATAATCCATATTACTGCAAGTTAGGTTATACTGGAACTATTTACAATGCAACAAACAGTGTTTCTGTTTCTCTTTTAGATAGATTAAAACCATACCAATATCTTTACAACATTATATCTTATAGATTAGAATTAGCTTTTGCTAGTGATCAAGGTAGGATATTTTTAATGGACTTAGCACAAATACCTAGGTCTGAAGGAATGGATATTGAAAGATGGATGTATTATCTTAAAGCAATGAAGATAGCTTTTATTAACTCTCATGAAGAGGCTAATAAAGGAAGTCAAACTGGTAAGATATCACACTTTAATCAATTTCAATCAATTGATTTAAGTTTATCTAGCACCATTCAACAATACATTCAAACTTTAGATTATATTAAGAGTCAAGCTGCTTTTATTAGTGGTGTGTCTCCTCAAAGATTAGGCGCTATAGCAAATAGAGAACTTGTAGGTAATGTTGAACGTTCAGTAGAACAATCTTCATTAGGCACAGAGTATTTGTTTGACTCTCATGATGAATGTAAGCGTAAAGTTTATGTAGGTTTAATAGAGTGTGCTAAAATAGCTTTTAGAAAAGGTAAAAAAGTACAATTTGTTTTAGATGACATGGGTATTGAATTATTAAACATTGAAGAATCTCAATTAGACAATTCTGAGTTTAATGTTTATGTTACTGATTCATCAAAAGATCAAAGTGTATTACAAGCATTAAAGCAATTAGCTCAATCTGCATTACAAGCTGATAAAGCTGATTTAAGTACTATCATTAATAGTTTAGTTAATGACAGTCCTAAAGATATGATAAGAGCAATACAACAAGGTGAAGAGGCTAAATACAAACGTATGTCTGACTCTCAAAAACAACAACTTGAATCTCAAGAAAAAATGCAACAAATGCAACTTCAAGAGAAGCAAGCTGATAGAGACCTTGAACAATATAAAACTGATACTTCTAATCAAACTAGAATTCAAGTTGCTGAGATTAACGCAATGAGAAGTATGACTGGTCCTAGTGATGTTAATCAGAACTTAATACCTGATGCAACAGAAATTGCTAACCTATCTTTAAAAGAAAGAGATATTCAATCTAAAGCATTTATGGAGCAAAGTAAGTTAATTCATGATAAACAAAAACATGACAAGGAACTTAGTATCAAGGAAAAAGAAATAAAGCTGAAAAGTGATATTGAAGACAAAAAGATTCAAGCCATTAAGATTCAAAATCAAAATCAAATAGAGTTAGCTAATAAGAAAGCTAGTCTAGATAGAGATCTAATGAATAAAAAAATGGAAATAGAAAAATTAAAAATAAAATCATCTAACAATAAAAAATAAAAAAATGGCATTACCAGCTTTTACAAATGTATCAAAGAACCCTTTTGCAACAAAAGAGTGTATTGATATTTTAAACTACAGAATAGAACAAGAAGAATATTCTAGTAGACTTTACCACGCAATGTCTTTATGGTTAAATGATAATGGGTATATTCATGCTCATAAAGTTTGGCAGACAGATGCTGATGGAGAAATGGTTCACGCAGGTTGGGCTAAGGATTTCTTGTTAGATATGGGTGTTATGCCTAAAGTACCTTCATTAAAAGAACCACCTCAATCATTTGCAGGTCTTCCTGACATCATAAGAAAGTCATTTGATCATGAAGTAATGGTTACTAAGCAATGTAATGATTTAGCAGTTCAAGCCTTAAAACAAGGCAATCATTTGCTTTATCAACTTGCTATTAAATTCTTAAATGAGCAACAAGAGGAGATGGGTAAAGTACAAACCTTAGTTGATCAATTAGAAACTTTTGGTACTGATAAGATAGCATTACGTCTATTTGATCATGAATTAAAAGAAAAGTAAAAAACAAATAGCCATAAGGGTAAAGATTTAATTTATCCTAAAGCTTGCAATATATAACAATTATTATTATATTTAATACTATAACAACATGGGAAAAAGTAAAAACAACACAACAGATCTAATAGACAATCCTTTTGGGGCATTTAAAATACTAAAAGGAGAGTTTGCACCACCATCTGATGAAGATGATATTCAGGATGGTGAAGAGGGAATTCTTAAAGAAGAACCTAATGATTTAACTGAAACTTCTGAAACAGAAGAAGACCGTTTAAAGAAAGCTGACAAGGCACTTGAGAAGATAGCTGAAAGAACAGCTAAAAAGGCTAAAGGTGAAACAATTGAAAGCAGTCAATTCAAAGAAAGTAATTTTGAAGATGATTCAGATGATTCAGATGATTCAGATAATGAAGCTAGAGAAAATGAAGAAACCTCAGCTTTTAAAGAATTCACAAAAAACCTTTATCACAAAGGAGTTCTTGATTTTGATGATTCAGATGAAGATTTTGATGATTCAGAAGAAGGTATTGAAAAGCTAGTTAATAAAACTGTTGGAAACAGGATTACTAAATGGGTTAATGATTTACCTCCAGATTACTCTAAATTTTTAGAATTTGTTCAAAGTGGTGGTAAACCTAAAGATTTTTTAAATGTTTATTATGGCAATCATTCATGGGAGTCATTTGATATTGAAGATGAAAACAAACAAGCATTAGCTGTTGAAGAGTCATTAAGATTAAGTGGTGAAGATGAAGATGAAATAAGAGATATGGTTGATGAATGGAGAGATAATGGTACTTTAGAAAAAAGAGCTAAATCTGCATTAGTTAAACTACAAAAAAATGAAGCTATTCAAAAGCAAGAGATTGTTGAAATTCAAAAACAACAAGCTGTTAAGCAAAAGGAAGCTCAAAAGCAATATTGGGATGGATTTAAAAATGACCTGTTTTCAAGAGAAAATATTAAAGGTTTTAAACTTACTCCAAAATTAAAAGAAAAGCTTTGGGATCATATGACAGCTATTGATAGAAGTACAGGTAAAACTGCATATCAAAACTCAATAGACAATAACAATGAAGCATCACTTTTATTTGCTTTACAATCAATGTTAGACTTTGACATCTCTAAATTAGAGAAACAAGTTGAGACTAAGGTTAGTAACAAATTTGGTAAAATGCTTAAGAATTACAGCAAGACAAGTAAGGAGAAAATCTCAGGAGGATCAACTTATGGAAATGAAGATGGAAGTAATCCATTTGCTGCTTTCAAAAAAATACAATAGATATTTATAAACTTAAAATATAACTTAAAATGCAATTAAATGACTTACAGATAAGTACTGGTAACTGGCACACAGGTTTAACTCAGGCATCTCACTTATCAAACTTTTTCTTAACTGAGCCAGCATTGGCTTCAGAAGTAATTGTTCGTGTGTATAACAAAATGAATGGCTACAAAAACGCTTTATCATTTTTAACTTCAGGAACTGGAAGAACCAAAGGATTAGACAATATTGTTTACCGTTGGCCTTTAATGGGAGATAGCCAAAAAGCTGTTCCTATTTCAGTAGCTCAATCAACTTATAATGATGGTGCTTCAACTCCTGGTATTGCTAATACAACTTTCCGCATTGGTTTACCTGAAAAATGGTTTAGCCTAGGTGACGTGTTAGTATTAGATGATAATAGCTACTCTGTTCGTGTAATGGAAGAGCCTTATTCTGATGGTACTGATTTTGTATACACTTTACAATTAGTAACAAAAGATCCTACTATGTATGTTCCTCAGTCTTTATTGGCTCAAGGAAAAGAATTATCAAAAGATTTCAACGTTGTTGAACATGATCATTCTCGTACTTCAGGAGATACAGTTTATGCTACACCATTTATGATGGAGAATTACATGACTACATTTCGTAAAATGTATTCTGTTTCAGGTGCTGCACAAGCAAAAGTATTAAAAATTGGAATGATGAATCCAACTGGCAAAGAAGTTTCTTATACTTGGGTAAAATACGCTGAGTGGGAATTTTGGGCTCAATGGATGGATGAAATGGAAATTGCTTATATTTATGGTAAGGGTAACGTTAATAAAAACGGTACTACTTCTATGAAAGGTACTTCTGGTAATCCTATCTTTACTGGTGCTGGTTTAGAAGAGCAAATTGCTCCAGCTAACAAGCGTAAGTATACAAACTTAACTGAACAAGTTCTTCGTGACTTTATGGATGATTTATCATACAATGGTACTGAAGATGGACCTCGTGAATACGTTGCACTTTGTGGACGTCAATTTATGAACTTGTTTGACCAAGCTATGAAAAAATCAATGTCTAACTACACTTTAGTAGATAGCAAATTCATTACTGGTACAGGTCAAGAATTAGCTTTAGGTGGTCAGTTCAAAACTTATGTAGGTTTGAATGGTGATAAAATTACACTTAAAGAATGTCCTTTATATAACTCTGTAGTACGTAACCGTACTTTACATCCACAAACTGGTAAACCAGCTGAATCATACAAAGCTACTTTCTTAAACTTTAAGATGAATAGCAATGGTGAGTCTAACGTTATGAAAGTATACCACAATGGTCGTGAAATGGCTTCAACTTATATTGAAGGATTAGCTTCTCCATATGGTATGAAGAAAAACGGTACTTCATCTAGCCCAGTAGATGGTTATGAATTCCACGTATTAAGTGAGTGTGGTATCATGTTGAAAGATCCAACTGATGCAGGTCAATTCATCTTAGACGTAGAATCTATTTCTTAAAAATTCAAAGGCTTTAAAAGGTGTGCCTCCAATACACCTTTTATTTTTTTTTAAAAAGGTAAAAGTAATTTAAAAAACAAACAACAAATAAAAAATCATATGAAATTTGAAGGACCAGAATCAATAAAGATTAAAAGAAATCCTAAAGTAGGATATTTTGGATTAGTATCTTATCCAAAGTCAGTAACAGTATTAACTTGCCAGTTGGGTGCAAAGGGTGGATTTAATACAGGAATAACTGAAGATGAAGAAAGATATTTTGAAAAAGCACTAGATTTAAAACCCAATGAGCTAACAAAACATAGCAAATGGTGGGGAGAAACTTTTAACGTTGAACATGCTTTTAGATTGTTTAATGATAAAAAAACTGAGATTGTATTGGATAATCCATTAAATCAGTTAAAATATAAAGTGCTTTTAGCTCACACAGATGTGGCTAATTCAGAAATAGGAAGAAGTAAACCAGGCATATTGTTCTACATTGATGATGAAGAATTAAAAGCTAAGGAAGAACTTAAGACCTTAAACTTTGAACTAGAAGGAATGAAACTAATCTTATCTTTAACAGGAGAAGAGAAAAAAGGAGCTCTACGTTTATTTGGTAAATCAGGCCTTGACTTAATGAGTGATGATGTTGCATCAGCACATTTAATGCAAGAAATGAAGAAAAACCCAAAGACCTTTTTTGATATCATAACTGATAAAGAAATTAAAGGTAAAATGTTTGTTCAAGAATTGGTTGAAAGAAAGTTAATAAAACGCTCAGGTAACTACTACGTTCATGGTGATGACACTATTGCAAATAGTACTGAAGAATGTGTACAGTTTTTTAACAACCCTAAGAATCAATCTGTTAAACTATCATTAGAAGGTAAATTAAAGAAATCTAAAAAAACAGAATAAATTGACTATAAGTGAAGCACATAGAGCATTTAGATTTGGTTTAGATAAGATGGATGGTTTAAATGCACCAAACTTCTTAACTGAAGAAATTGATCTACTTTTAAATCAAGCTCAAGAAAGGTTTATTAAACAGCGTTATGATAACACTAATGTTAAAAACACTGGTTTTGAACAAGATGAAAAAAGGACTGAAGATTTAAAGGACATACTAGAAAGTAAAATTCTTTCACCTTCTACAACAATTTCAAGTGGTAGAACTGCAATTAATTCTGCGTTCTTTACACTTCCTGATGATAATTGGTTTATTGTTTGGGAAAAAGCATATATAAGTTGTGCAACTTGTAATACAACAATTTTAATTCCAACTTAATATAAATGTCTACCCCATCAACAACATACATATACAATAAAAACAAGTCTGTTATTGGAGAAGGAGAAACTGTAACCTATACAATAATAACTACACAATTTGGTTCAGGAACATTGTATTGGACTAATGCTGGAACAACTGTAGCTGCTGATTTTTCAGATAACTTAAATAGTGGTTCTATAACAATTACAGATAACATTGGAACATTAACAAGAACTGCTGCTGTAGATTTGTTTTCTGATACTGGTGAAACGCTTATAGTTCAATTAAGGACAGTAAGTACTTCTGGAACAATTGTTTATGCAGGTTCAGCAGTTATAGTTAATGACTATATAACATTAAGTGGAATTGAAGTTACTGTTAGAGCTGCAACACATATGCAACTTGAAAAGATTAAAACTGATCCATTTAAAGGTCCAGACAAAACAAAAGTTCTTAGATTGTTATATAAAAATTATGTAGAAATTATACCATCAAGTGATTGTACAGTTTTAAAATATGTTTATAGATATATTAGAAAGCCAACACCAGTTTCTTTATCAGGAGGTGTTACATTCTCACTATCACAACATACTCATCAAGAAATAGTAGATGAAGCTATTAAGATAGCATTAGAAGGAATAGAAGGAAAACGTAATCAAACATTTACACCAATAATAGATAATCAAAAAGAATAACTAAAAAAAAATTTAAAAAAATGGCTAAAATAAGCAATATTAAACCAGCATACTTCTTAGGAACTATGATAACCAACCCTAAAGTCTTGGGTGGTAAGGTTGCAGATATGATAACTGCAATGACAGAAAAAAAGACTGTTACTCAATTAACATCAATAAGCACAGGTGTTAGTTTAAATGCACAATCAGGTGTTATTACAACATTTGCTTTAACTACAGCTGCTAGTACAGATTGTGGTTCATTTACAGTAACTAATAACAAATGTTTTTCTAATTCAGTAGTTATGATAACTGTTGGTAATTCTGGAACAGGTTGTCCAGTTGCAACAATTACATCAACTTCTAATGGTTCATTTGTAGTAAAATTAAGAAATGTTCATGCAACAATAGCTCTTAATAGTGCATTAACAGTAAATTTTCAAATAATATAAATATTAATTTTAAACTTAAAAAATAATGAATAATTTAAACAGAGTACAAAGCATTTTTATTAGTGATGGTACAGCGTTACCAGCTAATAATGCTACAATTTCTTCAGTAACTCCAGGCATCGTAGGTGTTTATGGAACTGATATGACTGCATTAGATCCTGCAGGTGTTCCACTTACAAGTGGTGACACAATTACAACACAACCAGCAATCTACATTGTAGAAGGCAAAACTGATTCTTTAGGAAATAGTTATGTAAAGCGTTCAAGTAAAATTGATGGCGCTTCAGTTATTTCTTATCAAGCAGATGTTTATTCTCCAGCTAAACGTGAAGTTTGGGCTTTAGGATATAATCGCGCTACAGCTGCAGGAACTATTGAAGTTAATCCTGATACTACTTACAACTACACAATCCGTTTTAAGAATGACAAATTTATTTATTCTGAACGTCCAGAAGTATTAAATGTATCTTTTACATCTTCAACTACTGCAACTCAATTATCTATTGCAACTCAAGTTGCTAGCTCAATTAACAATAGTTCTTTTAAAAAGAATGTTATTGCAGTTGTTATTGGTGATGGAACAGGTGTTTATGGTTTAACTAGTGCAAGTAATTATGGTGTTGAAATTACATCTAAAGATGTTGAACAATTTATAAATACTACTTATACATTAAATCAAGTTTATTTTTCAGTACACGTAAATGATGCTACTGGTTTTGGAACTACAACTACTTGTACTCAAATACAAGCATTTGCTTATGGATCTGGTACTTACAACCAAATTTATTCTTTAGAGAATAAATGTTTTGGAACTGAAGGTGTTATGAACAGACGTCAATGGCCTATCCCAGTTCTTGATTACTCAAGTTCTTCTACATTTGCATTAAGTTCATCAATTACTCCAACTGTTGCAGGAACTGCAGGTGAAGATAAAGTTACTTTTAGTGCTACTGTTGCTGCTATTCTTCGTGCAGGAGAAAAAGTAGAATTAGGTGGTATTAATTATGAAATTAAATATTTTATAAGTGCTACTGTAGCTGTTTTAACTAGTGTAATTACTGGTTCAACTATGACTACTAGTGCTGCTAAAGTTCGTTATAAGTATTCAACTATTAATATTGAATTTAATGATGCTATTAACACTCCAACAGGAGTTGTTGCTATGGCTAATAAATCAATATCTATAGCTGTACCTACTATAACTGCTGGCGGAGCATATACATCTCACTCCACTGCGGCCACAAATCTAAAAGCACTTCTTGACACCTGGATGGTATCAACTCCCAGAGCTTTTGGCCCAATTACTATATAATACTTTTACCCTTTGTTGTTTATCCCAGGCCGTTTTATTTATATATCTCGGCTTGGGATTTTTTTAAATCAAACTAAATATGGCATTAAGACCCACAATACAACTCTGCTTAACAGCAAATTGTTCTACACTATCATTTACTGAAACAACTGGTGTGTATAATGCAACAACAAACCCTTATGGATATGGTGGTCCTAATACAGTTATAACAAATGCTGTTAGTGGTTCTTTAATAATAACTACACCAGACTTAAGTACATATACAATTTCAATACCTCCTAGTAATAATCCAGACTTATCAACAACAATAGTTTTAGCCAATGTTGGCGGAAGAACTTCTGTAGAAGATGGTTTTTGGAATTTTACATATACAGTAATAGATAATTTAACTTATCCATACAGTACATCAAAAGGTTACTATTTTTATTGCCAATCAGAATGTTGTGTTGCTAAACTATTAACTAAAATAGATTTAGATGACTGCATGTGCAATAAACAAAATACAAAAAATTTAGATGATTATACTAAGGCTAGAACCCTTTTACAATCTCTAAAGAATGCCGCTTCATGTTTAAATAGTGCAAATTATTTAAAAGCAAAAGCTTTATTAGAAAAAATATGCAGAAATTCTAATTGTAAAACTTGCAATTAAATTAAAAATAAACAATATTAAAATATAATAAAATGTGTGTAAATTGTAATGATAATGTAAACGCAGTAGTTGTTTATTCTGGCCCTGCAGGACCTCAAGGTGATCCTGGTATTGCTGGAGCAGTAGGACCACAAGGTCCAATGGGACCACAAGGACCAGGAGTTGGTGCTCCAGGATATCCATCTGATGTAACAAGATTAAGTGTTAGTTCTAACACAATAGCATCATTTGGATCAAAAACATTTGCATATACAGTAACATCATCAAATATAGGATGGATTGTTGGACAAAGATTACGTGTTTCTTATTTAGGAATTATTAGTAATTGGATGGAGGGCATTATTTCTTCAGTCAGTTCTACTTCAGTAACAATAGCTATTGATTTATCTAGTGGTAGTGGAGCATATAGTAATTGGAGTATTTCAATTGCTGGAACTGCAGGAGGTCAAGGAACTCAGGGCCCACAAGGTCCAATTGGAATTAGTTCTTATACAATACAAAGTAGTTCAATTGGTTCTGGACCAACATATACTATACAAGTACAAAGTACTCTTTGGATGGTAGTTGGACAAATTATTTTTATTGAAAATTGTGGTTACTATCAAGTTAGTAATATTCAAGATGGAACTACTGTAATAGTATTAGATTTAGCTTATTCTGGAAATACTCCAGCAAACTTATCATTTCCTCCTAATGGAGTTGGACCTGGTGGTTTAGCAGGTGTTAGTTCATCTACAAATGGTACATATAGTCCAGTTCTTAAAGATAGTGCTTCATTAACAGTACCTACAGTAAATTCTGGTTATTATTGTGAAATAGGAAAAATAGTTCACGTAGAAATAGCTGTAGCATTTTCAAGTATTACTGATTTTGCACCTTACAATGGAACTGGTAGTTTTAGTTTGACATTACCAGCTAGTAAAAATCCTGCAAGAGATAATCAATATATATGTGGTAGCATTCATGATGTAACTACAAATACATATTATCAATTAAAAGCTAGATTAACAGGTACTAATAATACATTTACATTATGGTATTTAAGACCATCTCCAGTAACAGATTTGGGTTTTAACAAAGTTGCTCCATTTACTGTAGACAGCAGTACAAAACTTTATTTATCATTTACTTATGAAAAAGGATAATAATGACTCAAACAGAATTAACAACAAATATATATAAGTTTATGTGCTGTTCTGGTAATATGGCTGAAGAAGTAGCTACATTATTAGTATCTGGTGATAAATCTTGTAAAACAAAAATAGATAATATATTATTAATAAATGATTATATAGATCAACTAGTTAAATATGATTTAACAGTTAATGCTAATAATTGTTTGACTGCTAATGAGTTTGATTTAATTTATAATAATGCATCTGTGTTATGTAAATTATGTGACTGTTAGTATTAAAAATTTAAAAAAATGGTAAGATCAGATCAAAGCAAAAGTTATTTATCGGAACTAGTCAGTTTAAGCAAACGTAATCTAGTAGCAATTGGTTATCAACAAATAACCATTAATGGTTCAGTATCTAGTTTTACAGTGCCAGCAGATGCTAAATATGCACTATGTGTACTTGAATCAACTGCAACAGGTATTGCTGTTAGATATTTAGAATTAGGCGGTTTAACTTTGCCTACAACAACTACAGGCCTACCTAGGTCTACTGGAGATTCATTTGATATTCAAGGAGCTCAGAATTTAACAAACTTTAGAGCAACTCAAGCTCAAGCAGGAACACATGTTTTGAATGTAGTTTATTACAAATAAAAATAAAATGGGTAAATTAATAAAACGTCCAGTTAAAAGCCAAATACTTGGTAGTAGTTCTTTTTTTAAAACAAGAAGTAACAACCCATTTGGCTTTAAAACAACGTCTGATATTTTTGCACATCCTTCAGGAACAGTATCAAATCCATTTACAGTTGCAACAGGTGGAACTGTAACAACAAGTGGAAATTATAAAATACATACTTTTAATTCAACTGATAATTTTGTAGTTACTAATGTAGGAACTGACAATACTGTTGAATATTTGATAGTAGCAGGTGGCGGTGGGGGTGGTGGTGGTATATTAGGTGCAGGTGGTGGTGCAGGAGGATTAAGAACAAATACAGGTTTAACTATTACTTCTCAAACTTATTCTGTAGTTGTTGGTAGTGGAGGCACAGGAAGTAGTAATTACAATGTATCAGGAGATAGTGGTACAAATTCATCTTTTAATGCAATAACTTCTATTGGAGGTGGCGGTGGAGGTTCTTATGCTGCAAGCCCTTTAATTGGAGGTAGTGGTGGAGGTGGTACTGGTCAAAGATTTACAGGTGGTTCAACATTAGGTGCGGCAGGTACTTCAGGTCAAGGTTTTGCTGGAGGAGATGGAGCTGGCAATTCAACAGCAGCACCTTATTATGGTTGTGGTGGAGGAGGAGGATCAAGTGCAGTTGGTGTAAATGGAACATCAACAGTCGGTGGTAATGGTGGAGCGGGAACTTCATCCTCAATAAGTGGTTCAGCAATTTATTACGCTGGTGGTGGTGGAGGTTGTGTATATACAACAGCAGGAACCGCAGGAGTTGGTGGTATTGGTGGTGGAGGTAATGGTGGTTTAGGTGGAGCAGGAACAAGTGGCACTACAAATACAGGCGGTGGCGGCGGTGGAGCTGAAAGAAATTCACCAGCAACAGGTGGTAATGGTGGTTCGGGAATAGTAATAATAAAATATAAATACAAATAATGGCAAACTTTGCATTAATAAAAGATAGTATTGTAATAGCTGTAATAGTTATTGATAATGAAAAATTACTCTCTAATGGAGTTGAAGTTGAACAATTAGGCATTGATTTTATAAACTCTTTAAATATTAAAAATATTTATGATTATGATACTATAAGACAAACCTCGTATAATTCTAATTTTAGAAATGTTTATGCAGGAATAGGTTTTACTTATGATAGTGTAAATAATGTTTTTATATCACCAAAACCTTTTGATGATTGGACTTTAGTAGATTTTAAATGGACAGCACCAATACCTTATCCAAATGATGGTAATCATTATGTTTGGAAAAATGGTGACTGGGAAGAAATTATTACAGGAGCCTTAAACTAATAATGAATTTTAATACAAGTATAACTGACATATTACAACTTCACAGAAGTATACTTACAGATTTACAAAAAAGATTAGGTAGTTCACAAGGTTCAATAACATTAACAACATCAGGAACAAGTGGTGCATCAACTCTTATTGGTAACTCTTTAAATATACCAGTGTATTCTGGTGGTGGAACTACCTCATGGGGTTCAATTACTGGAACATTAACAAGTCAAACAGACTTAAATACTGCATTACTAGCTAAAGTAACTGGCAATGCATCAATTACAGGAGCAACTAAAACTAAGATTACTTATGACTCAAAAGGTCTAGTAACTTCAGGTGCAGATGCAACTACTGCTGATATAGCAGATAGCTTAAATAAGCGTTATGTAACTGATGCACAACAAACTATTATTGGTAACACAAGTGGTACTAATACTGGAGATAATGCAACTAACTCACAATATAGTGGTTTAGCTGCTAGTAAACAAGATACATTAGTTTCAGGAACTAATATTAAGACTATAAATTCAACTACTTTATTAGGTAGTGGAAATATAACAACTGGTAGTGTAACAAGTGTAGGGGTATCAATGCCAACTGCTTTTACAGTTACTAATAGTCCTATAACAGGTTCAGGTACTATTGCAATAACAGGTGCTGGAACTACTTTAGAATACATTAGAGGTGATGGTACTTTATCAACATTTCCTTCATTAACTGGATTTGTTCCTTATACTGGAGCAACTCAAGATGTAAATTTAGGTGAGTTTGGTCTTATTTCAGGACAAGTTACTTTTGACCAAACACCAACTGGAACTGCTGGAGTAGGTGTAATGAGATGGAATGATACTGATGGAACAGTTGATTTAGGATTAAAAGGTGGAAATGTTACTTTGCAAGTTGGTCAAGAACAACTTGTAAGAGTTGTTAATAAAACAGCTACCAATATAACATTATTAGAAGCAAATTATCAAGCAGTTAGATTAACAGGAGTACAAGGTCAAAGATTAAAAGTTGATTTAGCACAAGCTACAACAGATAGTTTAAGTTCTGAAACAATAGGATTAGTTACTGAAACAATATTAAATAATCAAGAAGGATTTGTAACCACAAGTGGATTAGTTAGAGGTATTAATACAACTGGAAGTTTACAAAGTGAAGTTTGGGCAGATGGAGATATTTTATATTTATCACCAGTAGTTGCTGGTAGAGTAACAAAAGTAAAACCAAGTGCACCAAATCATTTAGTTATTATTGGTTATGTTGTTCATGCTCATATAACACAAGGAACTATATTTGTTAAAGTAGATAATGGTTATGAGTTATCAGAATTACATGATGTATATGCGCCAACTCCATTAAATAACGATGGAATATTTTGGAATACTGCAAATGATAGATATCAAAATAATACAATAGCAGGAGCGCTTGGGTATACACCATATAATGCTACAAATCCTAATGGATATACAACTAATGTTGGAACTGTAACTAGTGTAGCAACAGGAACAGGATTAACTGGTGGTACTATAACAGGCTCAGGAACAATAAGTTTCTCAACAGCAGCAGTAGGTACTTGGGCAGCAACTCCATCTTCAGCTAATTTAGCAGCAGCAATTACTGATGAGACTGGAAGTGGAAGTTTAGTTTTTGGTACATCACCAACATTTACTAATTCAATAACTGTAAATGGGTCTACAATTTCTGGCTATAATACTACTCCTTTAGAAGGAGCAATTAAAGATGGTGTAACAAGTATATTAGGAGATTTAAGCACTTGGACTACTGGTTGTTATCAAGGAAATGTTTTATATTCTGAAACTTCTTCTACAACAATAACATTTGGTCAATTGTGTTATAGAACAAATGCAGGTCAGTGGGGTTTAGCAGATGCAACTTCATTTGCTTCATCAGCATATTACATGCTAGGTATTTGTCTTAAAACAACAACAGGACCATCTCAACCAACTTCTATTTTAATTAATGGGTTTGTTGAAAGTACATATGTTGCTGATTTTAAAGTAGGTGAACCTCAGTACATGACAACAACTGCTGGTAGTATGAGTAAATCAGCACCAGCATCATCAGGTAATATAGTTAGAATAATAGGAAATACTTTTTGGACAACAGCATTACAAACAAATGCAAAATGTATTTTACATTTTAATCCAGATAAAACTTGGATAGAATTAACATAAGTTATGAAAATTAACGGAGTAAATACAACAAGTATTTCTAAATTAAATGGCACATCATTGTCTTTAATTTCAAAATTTGGAGGAGTTAGTTTACCAGCAGGAGCTTCTTATATTGTTGCAACTGGAGGTACATTAACTCAAGTTGGAAATTATAAGATAAGAACATTTACTTCTACTGGTAGTTTTGTTGTAACTCAACTAGCATCATCAGCACCAAACAATATAATAAAAATATTAGTTGTTGGTGGAGGTGCAGGTGGAGGAGGGCAATATGTAGGAGGAGGCGGAGGAGCAGGAGGATTAATAGAAAACACAAGTTATTCTTTATCTAGTGGTGCAACAACATATTCTGTAATAATTGGTTCAGGAGGAACTGGAAATTTTAATTATCAATTGCCAGGTGGTAATGGAACTAATTCATCTTTTGATTCTAATGTTTCAATAGGTGGAGGAGGAGGAGCAAGTCATCAAGCTTATGCACAAATTGGAGGTTCTTCAGGTGGTGGTGCAGGTTTAGGAAACGGAAGCTCTAGTTATGAATTAGGAGCAGCAGGAACAGCAGGACAGGGTAACTCTGGAGGCAATGGTTCAGGTTCAGGTCCATATTATGGAGCAGGTGGAGGAGGAGGATTTTCATCATCTGGAGGAACTGGCACAGGAACAAATGGAGGAAATGGTGGTAGTGGAGTATTATCAGCAATAAATGGTAATTATTATAGTGGTGGAGGAGGTGGTTCAGTTTATACTACTTCTGGCACAGCAGGTACTGGAGGAATTGGTGGAGGTGGAGATGGAGGATTAGGAGGAGATGGAGTTTCTGGAACTGTAAACACTGGAGGGGGTGGAGGAGGAGCAGAAAGAAATGGTACTGGAACTGGAGGTAACGGAGGTAGTGGAATAATTGTTATAGCATATTATAGTCCATAACAAAAAAATCCATATATTTGCATAAATTTTAAAACAAAATAACATGAAAAAAGTAAAAGAAGCAACTCAAAACTTGGAGATATTGATACACAATTCTCCATTAACAACAGCTCAACGTAATACATTAGTCGATGGACTAAAGTTATTATTTGAAGCTGCAATCAAATCAGCTCCTGTAGATGAAGAAGAAGTTCCTAGTGAACTGACTGCTACAGAAGAGGTTTAGTTTTAAATTAAGAATTATAATAATTAAAGCATATTAGGTATTGTCAGGCATTAGCCAAAGTTAAAATAATAATAACAAGAAAAAAGACAAACTATTATGCTTTAATTTAAAATTCATCTACACTATTAGTGTTAAAATTTTAAAACATTTA
>Ga0214919_10003806_pt1 | contig 22482 bp, 9 predicted proteins | sample LL1503_MetaG_FD_177994 | JGI IMG/M metagenome (GOLD analysis project Ga0214919, IMG submission 177994) | Freshwater microbial communities from Lake Lanier, Atlanta, Georgia, United States - LL-1503 | ecosystem: Environmental > Aquatic > Freshwater > Lake | place: USA: Georgia | collected 2015-03-15 | reverse complement strand
TATACAATATACAGAACCTTCATAATCATAAAGACGTTCAACTTGTACATCTTGTTCATATGTATGACCATGATTAATAGATGGTTCGCATTTATTTTTAATAATACCTAATCTCCAACAAATAGCATTACTTGTTATTACTTCACCATCTTTTTTTGTAGCAGAATTACCAGCAGGATGATGTAATATTTTATTACAACACCATCCACAATGTAGTGCAAGACGCATAACATCATCAGCTAATTTATCAGAATTTGTATAATAAATAATACGATTTGGATTTTTATTATTATAACATCCGTCACCTAAAACCATTGATTCTAATAATGTAATACATTGAGTTTTACTTAATTTCCATACCCAATCTGGAAGAGTTTTATTAATTGCACCTATTGAAAGAGGTCCCATATATTTATTTAATTGAATATCACTAATACTTAGGTTATTATTTGAAACATTATAATGATAACCTAATGATATTAGAGCAGGATATAATGCATTTTTTACCCTTTGTTTATGAACACATATACCAGTAGTATAAACCTTAGGATTATGCGATGACCAACCTTCAGCATACCAAATACCAAAGAAAGTCAACCATGCATTCATATCTACTATTTTTGTAGGTCTAATTTTATTATTTCCATCAGTCATTTCGGGTAATACAAATTGATAATCAGGTTGAACTAATTCTCCATTTTTCTTAAATTTACAAAATTTTCCATACATATCTTCAGCTTTAACTAATTGATAAGGTTGCCATATTTGCTTCCTTCCGTATGGTTTAGAGATATACATACGATGATTTGCAGTTACATTTAAACTTACATTAGCATTCTTAATTTCATACATTTTACCTTTATAATCAGGATAATGATGAACTACAGTAGGATTATGATATTCAATTTGACCTTGAGAATTAAGAGTAGCTACCTTATCTTCTAATGTTATATATTCAATAAATCGCCAACCTTTTTGAGTGAGAACTTCATGCGAAAGTGGCGTAAAACAATGGATCTTATCGAGCACCATATGTTTCAGTCTTTGGTAATAAGTTGGTCCAAAGAACAATTTTACGTCCATTTGTTGACCGGTTATACCACTATAGAGAATTTCATCTCCAGAATAGTTAAATCCATTGGATTCCAAGATATCGCAAATTTTATCATAAGGGATATTATTAAAAGGAGTACAATCACTAAATCCACCTAATATTGCACAAGATTTACCCAATATGCATTCCATAAGTTGCCCAATAGTCATTCTGCTAGGAATAGCATGAGGATTCATTATTAAGTCGGGAGAGATTCCCTCTGCATTGAAAGGCATTTGCTCTTGGGGGTAAATCATCCCAACAGTACCTTTTTGGGCACATCTTGAGGCAAATTTATCTCCTATAACAGGAGTTCTTTCAGTACGCATTCTAATTTTCGCAAAACGAAAACCATCTGCATTACGGTCAGTATAAACTTTATCAACAAAACCGGTTTCATTGCTTCTTAAACTGGTTGAACAATCTTTATAGAGCTGATGTCCATTATCGTCGAATTTATTTTTCAATGGTAAAACTTTACCAATTATGATATCATCACTAGTAACATATTCATCTTTTCTGATAATGCCACGTTCATCTAATTTATTATAGTTACCTGGTTTAGTACCACGAGTATATTTAGTATTGGGTTTTGCAAATTTTTCTTCTCTGCCACTAGATTGTATTTTCTTCTCATCATCTTTATAAGTTCTATAAAAAGTCGCTCGAAATAAACCTCTATCTATTGCCCCTTGATTTAATAATACACTATCTTCCATATTATAACCGGTATAACATCCAATAGCTACCATAGTATTTACACCACTAGGTAATTCATTATAATTAATATATTTTGAAAACTTTGTAGTAACTAATGCTTTTTCTAGGTTATTTGCTACATAAGCAATGGTATCCATGCGCTTTTGATAATTACGGGCAAATAGTCCTATGGATTGCTTCCCCATCGCGCAATTACTTGATAAAAATCCATTAGTTGTAATAAAACTATGATTTTCAGATTCAACTTCAATATCACTTACTAATTGGTCTTCTACTTTTTTAATACTTAAAATTATAATGAATGATGATTTGAATCCTGTTGTGAATCCTGATATTTCTTTATTTTCAAAAATACCAATTTTAGTTTTATTAATATCAATATCTTTTACTTCTTTCCATCCTTGGATTCCATTTTCAATTGTCATAAATTTATGATCTTCAGTTGCAATAATTTCACGACCAGATACAGTTGTTATTTTATAAACAGGTTTATCATTAGGTCTAATGAAATGATTTACAATTTTAGTAATACTTGTTTCTAATGTTTCCGGATGAAAAGTAAATACTTCATCACCAATTTTAACATCTTTAATCATTTTATTATTACCATCAGCCATTAATACAGTTTCATTAATACCCAAACATTGATAGCAATTTCTCGGAGATTGATTGTCATCCGAAAAAGGTATTACAGCTGCGACGGCTCCTAGCATAAGACCAGGATGGATTTCGCAGTGAGTAAATTCATTTATATATGGTATATGTATTTCTTCCAAATCATCTAATGACATTGCCATATAGGTATTATTAACTTCATTGGTATCAATATATTCAATTACACCTTCATTTCCAAATTCCAAAGACAAATTAAATTCTGTCATTTTATCTTGCATTTGTTCATAAAATTTAGGACTAACCAAGAAATTAAATGAGAAATTTGTTTTCTTAAATTTCTCAAAATATTCATTTGTAATACGAATTTTATTAGAAGCATTTACTATATATAATGGTCTAGTCAGCCGACCAGCATCAGTATATATTTTAATTATTCTATTTTCCATATTCCAGTAAATACCGGTATATATATTAATATTAGCTTGTCGCCTTTCGGCTCTAAGATTTTTTACTAATGAATCCGGGTCAGAATGAATACCAATCCAATCACCGTTTACAAATACAATGCAATTATCAGATATTTCACTAGGTGATATATCTTCCAATAATTTAACATTCAATGTACTAAGTAAATGTCTTACAATAATACTATTACTATTAATAGTAATTTTAGAAGTTAATGATAAATTCTTAACTAAACCAACGGGTTGTCCCTCCGGAGTTTCCGAAGGACAGATATAGCCCCAACTCGTACCATGTAATTTTCTAGGCTTAACAATTTTCCCGTTGCTGCCTGTTTTATCACTGGGTGAATTTACACGTCGCAAATGGGATACAAAGCTCTGATAACTCAGACGATTTAATACTTGAGCAGTACCGGCTTTTACATTACCTTTACCACTAGTTTTAATACCCCAGTTGCCTGTTGCAAGTGCATATTTAAGTCCGCCATCTAAAATAGTAGGTTTAATAATTTTATAAATATTGTTGCTATTAATGAGGTCAAATATATCACGACGAGATTTATTATTTTTAATTTCTCTTGTAATAGATTTTACCATATCTTTAACTAATTTATTAAAACATTGCCTGAATTGGGTTGCAAGAAGACGACCAGGAGTATCAACTCTCTTATTATCGTATGCATCTCTATCATCATGAGGAATATAATTATGCTGTACTAGAAGTAATTTTCTACACATATATCCAATATATTTAATTTTTTTATTAAATGATTTGCCGATATGAGGAAGAACATCATCTTCTAGAAGCTTATTTAAATATGTCATTTTATCTTCTTGACTCATTCGAATATCGCGATTTACATTTTTATATTTTAAATATCCTAACATAAGTTCCTGGAATTTCGTTTTATCTGCATTAGTTTCAATGGAATTTGATTTACATATCTTATTTAATCTTTCAAAACTAACTTTTAAACAATTTACAATAAATTTACCAGTGTCATCTTCTAAATTCCAGGCTACATATTCAAATAATTTCTTATCAGTAGTAACACCGAGGGCTTTCATTAATAAGAATATAGGTACAGGATTTTTAAAGTTAGGTAAATCAAATTCTAAACTACCGTCTCGATAAAGACTCCGAATAACATTTGCAGTCACCACACTAAAATGTTGGTCTGAAACACACCTTATTTCAATTTCTTTACCTTTAAGTTTCTTCTGATTATTAAATACAAATGCTTCATTTTCAGCAATTCTTTCTTGTGAAATAATAACTTTTTCATTACCACCAATTATAAAATAACCTCCTAAATCATAAGGGCATTCGCCATTTTGTTCTAGAGTAGTGCCATCTTTTTTAGTAAGAACACAATTGGAACCTAGAACCATAATAGGAATACGACCAAAATTAATGTTATTGAACATTTCTTCTTTTATATCTTCATTATCAAATGTTTCAATATTTGGAATATCATCCATATTATTAAATGAATTTGCATTATTATATGCATTAGTATTTATATTACTACTATTTCGTACAATACGAGTTAATTTAATATTTAATGTAAGTGGAGCACTATATGTAAGATTACGAAGTTTTGCAATATCTGGACGCATTTCTTTAAAACTACCATCATTTTCATGTATAGTAGGTTTTCCTAAATTATAAGTTAGAAAATCAATATGTAATTCAATCTTGTGTTTATTGGCATTTGAATCATAATTAAAATAAAGTTTTCGAGTATTAAATTGTCGAATAATATCACCAATATCTTTTTCAATAAATTGTTTATAAGATGTATATTGATGATTAACTAATTCTCTATTTTCATGTTGAGTTAATATTGTATTAATTACGTCAAATGTATTATCATTATAATTAAAATTGTTCTTACTTTGTGTTTCATTTGGTGATTCACTTTTCAAATCACCATTTGATGTATTTTTCTTCTTGGATTCTTCTATTTTTTTATCTAAATCTTCTATAATTTCAGAAATATTTTTAGTATTCATATTAGAATCCATTGTATCGAATGTATCCATTGTATCCATTGTATCCATTGTATACATTGTATCCATAGAAGTTATAGGTTCAGATTCAGATTCATTTTCATTTTCAGAATCATTTATTGTATTATTTATATTTTCCTTCTTTCCCTTTTTAGTAGTTTTATTTTTTTTAGTAGTTTTTGTATTTATTACAGTTGCAGTTGCAGTTGCAGTTGCAGTTGCAGTTGCAGTTGCAATTGCAGTTGCAGATGCTTTACTCTTGCTTTTTTTATTTTCAGACATTTCTTATCAATATAAAATATCTCTTATAATTTTATGATTCTAGAATTAATTATAATGATTAAATTACAAATATAATTTCAATTTTTAATATTGATAAGAAATGTTTATAAATATATGAGCAGATATACATATTTATATTTTTATTTTTATATTGTTTATATTTGTAATTATTTTTTGCAATTTTAATATAATTATAATATGAATTTTTTTCAATATAAACAATTATTTTTAAGTAAATATAAAATATACTTATTATTATTTTGAAAAAAATCATATAATTTATATTAAAAAAATGAATAATTCTATTCCTCCATTTCCTAATAAAAATAATGATAAATCTAATGACAAATCTAATGACAAAAAAATAAAATCTAAAGTTAAAGCTAAAAAATTAACATTTCCTAATATTATTAAATTATCGTGTACTAATTGCAATTTTATTATTGATAATATTACTCTTAAACATAAAATATATAATGGTAAAACTGTATGCAATTATTGTTATGATTATTTTGAAGAAACAGAAAAAAATCAAGAAAAAGAATATAATGAAGAAAAAGAATATGATGAAGAAAAAGAATATGATGAAGAAAATCAATATATCGAAGATATTAGTGATGAAGATACTGAAGAACATGAAGAAGAAAATAAAATCATAAATAAATTATTAAATAAGAAATCTAATAATATTGTTATTGATTGTTGTGGTGAAAATAATGAACATGATGATGATGATAATAATGATGATTATGAGTATAATAATAGTACAGAGATTAATAAATTTACTAATTTTGATGATTTTTTTAGTTCAATAATTAGTAAATTAGAAGGTGGTGATAAAAATAAAAAAAAATTATTAATTAGAAGAAAAACTGATACAAATAAAAGCAATATTAAATTTAATAATAAGAATAAAAATAATAAAGACAAAGATATTGATAATGAAGATATTGATGAAAGTAAATTAGATTATGAATGGTTAGGTTCAGATATTAAAAATATTGATGATTTAATTAGAATTGGAAATACATATAATCCAAAGAAACGTAAGCGTCATAATTTAAATCTAAAAAGCCTAAATAAATTAGTAGAACCATTAACTGAATTGCAAAATATGATAGGTATGAAAGATGTTAAAAAGATTATATTCGACCAAATTATTTATTATTTACAAAGATTAGATGATAAAAATGTAGATATGTTACATACTGTTATAGTTGGACCGCCAGGTGTAGGAAAAACCCAATTAACTCATATAATTGCAAAAATATATAATAAATTAGGATTTCTCAAAACTGATAAAGTCATATGTGCCAAACGCGATGATTTAGTTGCTGAATATGTAGGTCAAACGGCGCCAAAAACACGCAAAGTATTAGAAAGTGCTTTGGGAGGCGTTTTACTTTTGGATGAAGTATATGCATTGAGTCCTAATTCTGATAAAGATTTTGCTAAAGAAGCTATTGATATGATTAATATGTATCTTTCTGAACATAGTCACGATTTAGTATGTGTAATTGCTGGATATAAAAAACCTACTTATGAAAATTTTCTGGCTCATAATGAAGGACTGGCTAGGCGATTTACACATCATTTTGAAATTAAAGGATACACTTCTGAAGAACTAGCATTAATTTATAAAAAATATGTCACCGACCAAAAATGGGAATTAATTGAAACAATTGCTAATATTACCCCATTTATTGAGAAAAATATGAAATTATTTCCAAATTTTGGAGGTGATATGACTACATTATTTTCCTGTTGCAAAAAAACTCATTCAAAAAGGCTTTTATTAATACCTACTGAAAATGAATTAAGAGATACAAAGAAAAAATTAACAATGATAGATATTGAACAAGGTATTAATCTTTTTATGGAAATTAAGGAAAAAAGTAAAGGAGATGAAGACGAAACAGGTATGTATATGAATATGTATAGTTGAATATGTGAATATGTGAATATGTGAATATGTGAATATGTGAATATGTGAATATGTATAGTTGAATATGTGAATATGTATATCTCATGAAGTAGATGTTTGTCCAGACATAGATACAAATTTATTTACAATTATACCAATAATTAATAATATAATAGTAATACCAATAAATAATAATGGTGTTTTATATTTATCATAAACACTTTGAAGTGTTATATTTCCCATAGTAGTTTGTGGTTGTGTTGTTTTGGCAATTGTAATTTTAGTTGAATTCCTAATTGCATCTTTTTTACATTTACGTAAAATATCATCATCTTCACCAAAAGTTGGAGGATGTTCGCTAGAAGATGATGATTTTATTGTTGAATTAGGATCTATAGGTGTATTAGGGGTATTAGGTAAATTAGGTATAATACTAGGTATAGTATTAGGTATAGTATTAGATATTACTTGTTTACTAGTTTGTGTAGGTTTTGGATTAAAACCTAACGAGCTTTCTACACTATCCAATAAATTAGTAGATTCTTGACCTATATTATATGTAATACCTGTAGTTTTTGGTGTATTTTGTGGTGTATTTTGTGGTATATTATTACGAATAGTTCCATTTTTTATACTATTATTAATACTAATATTATATTCATTTATATTTGGAGGTACAGTACCATTTGGTATTTTATTTTGATTTTTATTAAAATATAAATCTTTATCATCAACTGCATCAATATCTACATCATTATCTGGAGTTAATTCTATTTTTATTTTTGTTGTTTTATTTTTAATTTTAACTAATTGTCCTCCTTTTGCAATACATTCTTCACTATCTTCATTTCCTGTCATACCTGTACCATAACATACTGTATCTAGAATTTCTATTGGTGCACCTTTTGGTACATCATCTACACTGATATAGTTATTATATTTATTTGGGTTATTTCTAATAATATTATTAAATAGCATAGTTTGTATCTCTAGAAGCGATTTGTGTTCCGGAGTGTAATTAGAAATATTATTTTTTCTAGCACCCATTTTTTTCTTACTACTATTAGAAAAAGCTTCTGCGATAGGTTTAACACCAAAAAATTTTTCATTAATATCTGCATTATCTTGTGCAATTCCTAAAGCACATTCTTTATTTTTTTCTCTATTAATATCTTTACTTGTTAATTCCAATGGTGTAATACCTGCTAAATTTTTCTGTTCTGTACTAACACCATGGTCAATTAAAAATTTAATTATATCTGATTTAGTATTTGGTATACTATTAGATGCATCAATATTTTCACCATCGGTATCTTTAAATGATGGACAATTCTTAATACAATGATGAATTAAGTTATTCCCAGAAGAATCAACACTCAAAACAGGAGCAGAATTATTATAAAGCATATTAATAATTCTCATATCACCAGATGCCATAGCATAAAACATAGGTGTTTCTCCTTTATTATTTGCAATTGTTAAATCTGCTCCTTGTGTTAATATAGCATCTATATTATCGAGATTTTTACTACGAACTGCAAAATGGATAGGAGTTTCTTTTATCTTATTTAGAATATTTAGATTTGCCTTAAGAGCTATAAGCATATTAAGAATATCCAAACTTTTGCTTTGACTTGCAATATGGATCATTCTATTATTATAACTATCATTAGTTAATGGCGAATCTACTGTCTTATATTTACGAATATACTCTTTTACATATGAAATATTACCTTCACTAATTGCTTGACTTACTCGAGCATCATCAACAAATGAATAATTCATATCACTTTTTGCATTTTGTAGAAGATTATTCATTGTAATAGTTTCAGCTTGATTACATTGGTCAGTAAAACAATCTGTAACTAGATTAGTTGCTAATTTAATAGTTGGATCTGCAGTATCGTTAAGTTTTGCCTTTGTAATTTTACAAATCATATGAGTACTGGGTACCTGCCATCCACTTGTTTTTACATCATTTGTTGTTGATAATTTTATAGATGTCATTGTACTACCTTGATATACTGGCATAATCTTTGGAAATTTTTGTAAAAATTGTGCAGTAAAATTGGCATCTGGCATCGAAGTAGGATCATTTGGATCGCAACATACAGATACATTACAACCTTTTGCATTTGAAATACGCATTAGAGAAGTTTTCAATATATCTTTGTCTTCATCAGTGTAGTTATGTCCTGTAGATTGATTAATTCCGGATATACTATCAATATAAAAGGGACTAATACAGTTACAATTTTGATTTGTTTTTGTAGATGATAATTTTAAATATGTATTCATTTTTATAATTAGTTTATCCTCTAGTTTATATATAAATATATAATATTTTTTCTAATTATATTACTTGCAAAATATATTACTTGCAAAATATATTACTTACTAATTATAATTTAGTTATTATTTTTTTTATATATACATATAATTTTACATATAATTTTTCATAAAAAATTAAAAATACAAATAATAATATTATTCTAGACTCTAGATTCTATACTTAGAAAATTAAAATAATGCTTGTTGTTTTTGTTGGGGTATAGTAAAAGGGTTAGGAGCTGGATTTGTTCCTAATGTAGGAGCTGGATTACCAAATCCTTGTGGTTTATAATTAGGATTTGGTCTACTTTTAAAACATCTTAGTGCAGTTTTACTAAAAAAACAATCTGGTTTATTTAAATTACATGTCGATTCATCAGTACCAATTGCTTCACATTTAGTTTTTATAGGATCATCTGCTGTTGGTTGTAAAGGTGCAATTCCAGTTTGAGCCCCATCTAAAATCATCCCCTTTTTATCTTCAAATGGCTTTTTTTGAATTTCAGCTTGTTGTTTTATAGCTTTCTTTTTTTCATTTCTTTGTTGTCTTTCATAAGGTGTCATATATTCACTTAATTTTTCTTTTATTTCAGACTTATTATTTATTTTGGTTTTACTTTTTGTATGTTTAACAGTTGAAAATTTAAACATACTTTCTGAATTTTTTTTAGTTCTAGACTTTTTCCTATCAATTTTATTATATAATGAATTTGAATTTTTTGAATTTTTTGATTTTTTTGTTTTAGATTTACTGAATTTACTAGATTTATTGGATTTACTAGATTTATTGGATTTACTAGATTTACTAGATTTACTATCATTATTGAATTCTGCAATTAAACTAGTTCTTTTTAATTTTTTCCTAACACCTGAAAGAATATCACTAAGAACTTTTTTAGTTTTTTCTTTATCAATTAAATAATTAGTATGATGTATAACTTTACTTTGTTTACCATTATCAATTGTTACTGTATTTAAAACAAAATCATGTTTACTAATATCTGATACAGTTAAATACTTAATAAATGCATGATCTCTTCCTGAAAAAGTTTTATTCACGAAGTATCTTATTTGAGACATTATATGTTCTTTGCGAAATGTAGATGGTAATACATCACCTTCAATAAGATAATTACGAAATAGAAGAGGATTAGATTTATCAATACGACCTTTTACAAAATTATCTTTCATAATTACTTTTTTAAATAAAGTTTCCATACCATTAAAATTTACATAATCATCCAACATTTTTATATTTTCAATATGTTTGATATATGCATTATTATATTTTTTTGCAACTTTATCCATATCTTCATACGCGCTAATTAAATTTCCTTCACTCTTTTTTGTATTTTTTACTACATCCTTAAAGCTATCTTTACTTTTTATTTTTTTTATAATTTTACTAAATACTCCACCATTTAAAATTGGTTCCATTATCTGTGGTTCAGTTATTTGTGTTTCCATTTATGAGATATTAGAAAAATTATGTATTCTAATATTTTATCTTATTTTTATCTTATTTACAATTAAATAAGAAATTTATTAAATTGTAATTAAATATTATTATTATTTAAAAAAAAATTGAAATAATATTAAAATAATATTAAAATAATATTAAAATAATATTATTTAAATTATTTGATTGATTGAATTGAGAAAAGTATATAAACAAAATAAAATGACTTCATTTAATGATTTAATTAATATTGAAGATTTATCTGAGAATAGAAATACTTATAATGATAATGATAATATTAATGATAATATTAATGATAATATTAATGATAATATTAATGATAATACATATCTAGAACCATTATTTATAATAGATCAAAATTTACCTATTGATAAACTAGCATTTGAAGGAATACAATATTTAGATAATACTAAAGTATTTAATCAAACTAAACCTTTGGGAGAATATACATTAAAAATACATCAATGTACTGCTTTGTATTATATGATGGCTTTAGAAAAAATGAAATATGATATTAAGACAATTAAATACAATAAAAATACTGAGAATACCAATAATACTACTGAAATTAAAACTCCAACTATTGAAATTAGTAATCATTATACTAACATAGGAGTTCTTAGTGACCAAGTTGGTGCTGGTAAATCATATTGTATTATGGGATTATTAAATGAAGTAAAATCTTTAAATAATAATGAAATACCATTTAGAAATATTGATATTGGTTCTAGCAATATAACTCCAAAACAAAAAAATAAATTAGATACAAATATATTGCTCGTACCTCATAGTTTAATCGGTCAATGGTCTAAATATCTTGAAAAAAGTGGATTGAAGTATTATGTAGTTCAAAAAGCTAAAGATGTATTTGGTCTTGGAGATAAGAATTGTAATTTTAAAACTGATATTGATGAAGAGAAAAGCAGTACAAAGAAAGGTACAAAGACTAAAAAAACTACAACTAGTAAAAAAAGTAAAAATGCTGATCCTGAACCTGAACCTGAACCTGAACCTGAACCAGTTGTGGAACCTGAACAAGTAGAACAAGTTAAAGCTAAAGGTAAAAAGAAGATTGTATTGAAGACTAAACAAGTATGTTTGGAAACTAAAGCACCTGTTCTAGAAAAAAAGACTACTGAAGAAACAAGTCTAGATAATAATGATAATAAATCCGATCCCAATCCCGAATCAGAACCCAAATCTAAAAATCTAAGAAAAACTAAATCTGATGAGAAAAAGAAATTGGAACTTGAAAAAATAGAATTAAATAGAGAAATTAGAGTTATTGAATCACAAATATCAGATTTAAGAATTCATCCTAGTATTACTACTTATTCTTATTATAATTATCAACGTAGTTTAAATAATGGTGTATATGGTGCATATGGTGTTGCACCCCCAAATGCTATTGATATTGAAAGAGAAGCAGAAAGAGAATCTATTTATAAAAAAATGCGTGAATTAAATATTGTATTAAATGAAAAATTTAAAAAAAATAATGAAATTAATGATTCTATTAAAAATTGCGATTTATTAAATGGTAATATTACTGATGGACAAATACAATCATTTAATACTTATAATATGGTTTGTAATAATCCTTCAAGTTATGCTTCTGCTAGTAATTATCTTAATAATATTAATTTAAAATCATTTGTTGATAATTTTAGTCATATTAATAAACCATTTGTTGAATCTTTAGATGTAATTCTTGTAAGTGATACATTTTATAATTTATTCTCTTTATTTATAACTCGTGATAATTATACAGTTAATCGTCTTATTATTGATGAATGCAATTCAATCAAGGGTTCCCAATTAATACAAATAAACACTATTTTCACTTGGCTAATTACTAGTTCAATAAATAGTTTAATGACAGCAAATGGTTATATTACAAAAAGACAAATTAATAGCATAAATAATAGTGTTTATAATACTAGAGAAAAAACCATTATGTCCACAGGATTTATTATGTTAACTGTAGCTAAATTATATGAAAATAAAGATAATTATAAATTATTTCTAATAAATAATCCTGAATATATTAAACAATCTATTTTGCTTCCAGAAATGAAAACATATGTAATAGTTTGTAAAGACAATATTATAATCCAAGTATTAAATGGTATCGTTACCAATGATATTATGCGTATGTTAAATGCTGGTGATATTGAAGGTATTATTAGTAAGCTAGATGTAGTTGTTGCAGATGAAACAAATTTAATCTCGATGGTTACTCAGAAATATAATGAAGAATTATTAATTAAAGAATATGAATTAAAAGTAGCAATAGAAAACCCAAAATATAAGGCAGATTCGGAATCATTAGGAGTTAGCAATAAAAGAGTTGCAATTAATGATTTGAAATATAAAATAGCATGTATTGAAGAAAGAATCAAAAGTGTTGATAGTTGCCCTATTTGCATAGATGATTTGGTTAATCCTATTTTAACTCCTTGTTGTAATAATAAATATTGTTTTAATTGTATAACTTTGTGTTTAAATAATAAGACAAGTTGTCCAAGTTGTAGAAGTAATTTACTTATAAGTAGTTTATTGGTTCTAGATACTAAAACTAAAGCAGATGGAAATGGAAATTGTAATGGAATGGGTAAACAAAAGGAAAATACAAAGAAACAATTACAAATTATGTTAAATACTTATTCCGAGAAAACTGATTATTTAAGAAGTATTTCAGCACAATTTACTAAATATGAAAATATGGATAAAATATTTGAATTAAATCAAGATCAACCTATTAAAAAGTATTTAATATTTACGGAATATGAAAGTACTCTTAATACAAAGATAACAACAATATTAAATAAATGGAATTTGAAATATGATAGAATCAGAGGCACTAGTGCAACTATTAATGAACAATTAGAAAAATATAGATTACCTAATGGAGAAACTAATGTATTATTAGTAAATTCTAAATTCTTTGGAAGCGGTATGAATTTGGAAAATACAACTGATATAATTATAATGCATAAAATGCAGAGTGATATTGAAATGCAGGCAATAGGTCGTGCACAAAGATTTGGTCGTGTAGGAGAACTTCGAGTCTGGAAACTATATTATCAAAATGAAAGCAATTAGCTATTTAATGGATTGTTTACATTCTATATATTTTTATTTTTAATTATATTTTTATTATATTTTTATTATATTTTTATTATATTTTTAATCATATTTTTATTTTTTATTTTAATAATTAAAAAAATATTTATTATATTTAATAAGCCATAATATAAAAATGGTTGTTTCTAGAAAAAAAAAGAATAAAATAATTAAAAAAAAAACCATAAATAAGAAAAAACAATATGGAGGTTCATTATTAAGACAACCCCGAGTAATAACACCACTAAGGTATAATCCTCAACCTTCTACACTTTCTTCACTTCCTCCACCTTCTTTGCAAATATCTAATGAACCATATTTTGAAATACCTGAAAAACTTATAGAAATTTTAGTAGATATAAGTGTAAAAAAATATTTTTCTATTAGTGACTATGTAATAAATAATTTTACTGAAACTTCAAACATATTTTTATTGAGTTCAATTAGTAAAATTTTCAAAACTATAATAAAAATTCCTGTTTTTCTCAGTTTAGTTCGTAAAGGTATACAAATATATGGAATATTTAAAAAATTAACTCCAGGAGTTATAGATAGAAGAACTATTCAAGAATTTAAAAATATGTTAAATGAAAAAGATAATGACAAAAAAAATACAAATTGGCAGAAAAATAAAGATAAATATTTAATTATTAATTTATTAATACTTTCTTGTTTTGTATTATTAATTGATAAACAAGATAAATCAAAACGTTATTTAGACGGTAATGCATTATTAAAAATAAAATCAATTATAACTGCAAAAATAGAAGAAAAAAGTAAATCTTTACAAATTTTTAGATATATTTTCTCTTATAAAACAAATACTGTAACACAAAATCAATTAAATAAATTTAATGATGTTACTATTTATGATAAAGAAAAAACAGTTATACCACTCCTAAATAAATTTATATCTTTATTAGACACATATAAAATAGATATTGAAATTAAATCTAAAAATCGTGATGAAAACTTAGACATATCAGAAGATGAATTAAATAGATTAGAAAAAGAAGCAAATGCTCAGGAATTATTAGAAGAAGTAGAGAGAAGAAGAGCAGAAGGAGAGATTAAATTACAAACTAATGCGAGATTAGGAAAAGTACCGTCTTCACCATTTAGTGTTCCATCTGCCCCTATTTATTCTGCACAACAACCTTATTATGCTCAACCATCTCCATCTCCTGTACAACAAACTGCTTATCAACAACCTTCTTATGCTCAACCATCTCCATCTCCTGTACAACAAACTGCTTATCAACAACCTTCTTATGCTCAACCATCTCCATCTCCTGTACAACAACAACCTGCTTATCAACAACCTGTTTATCCTGTACAAAAACATGGTTATCAACCTGGATTTTCTCTTTATCAAAAACAACCTGCTACTCTTCCCCAATATAACCCAATAACTCCTCATTCTAGTCAACAACAAATTACTAGAATAAAACCTTTACAACATCAAAAAGATTTAAGAGAGAAACAAAGAAAAGAAGCAATTTTAAATTCAAAAGCAAGACAAAAGATTTTAGATGAAGAACAAAAAGCACAATTTAATCGCGATTCTAAGAATCGTATAAGAAGAGAAGAAAATAAAAAACAAGTTAATGAAAAAATTGCAAAGGAGGCTAAAGAAAAAGCTGAAAAAGAAGCTAGAGAAAAAGCTGCAAGAGAAGCTAATGAAAAAGCTGCAAGAGATGCTAAAGAAAAAGTTGAAAGAGATGCTAGAGAAGCAAAAGCAATACAAAATAAAGCTGAAATGGAAAAAAGAATAGAAGCTAATACAGCAGCCAAAAAACAATATGCTTTAAAAGAACAAGAAAGAACTGCTAGATTAGAATTAGAAAGAAAACAACAAGAAGAAGCAGAAGCAAAAATTAAAGAAACACAATTAAAAGAAAAAGCAGAAGCAGCTAGAAAACAACAAGAAGAAGCAGCTAGAAAACAACAAGAAGAAGCAGCAGCAGCTTTACAAAAACAACAAGAAGAAGCAGCATCAGCAGCTAGAAAACAAGAAGAAGAAGCAGCAGCAGCATCTGCTTTACAACAACAAAAAGAAGCTTTACAAAAACAAAAAGAAGAAGAAGAAGCTTTACAAAAACAACAAGAAGAAGAAGCAATAGCTTTACAAAAAAAAGAAGAAGCAGATAGATTAGCAGCAGAAGAAAAAGATAGATTAGCAGCAGAAGAAGCTAGATTAGCAGAACTAGAACAACAACAAAAAGAAGCAGCTAGACTAGAAGCAGCAGCTTTACAACAACAACAAGTTCAAGAACAACCAGTATTAACAGAAATAGACCATTCAGGAGGTGGAAAACGTAAAAATAATAAAAAGAAATCCAAAAAGAACAAAAAATCAAAGAAGTTAAAAAAATCTAATAAAAACAATAATAATAAATCTAGAAAAAATAAATATAAAAAAACAAAAAATATTAAATAAATAATTAGTCAACCACTCTTAACAATGAGAATTTTCATAAGGTATAGTTATACTTATATTTGTGTTTGTTGTGACATCTGTTTCATCATCAGATGATTTTTCATTATTCATATCTACATCTGCATTACTATTCTTATTCTTATTTTTTTTCTTATTTTTCTTAATCTTCTTATCCAATAAACTTGAATCAGATAAAATTTCAACAATATCAATTTTACTATCTATTTTCTTTTCCTTTTCCTTTTCCTTTTCCTTTTCCTTTTCCTTTTCTTCCAATTCTTTTTTTGCTTGTGCTGCTTTAGCATCTGCAACTGCTTTAGTTATTTCAGCCAAACGCTTTTCCTTCTCTTTTTCCTTTTTTGCCTTATCATCATTTTCTTTATCCATTTGTTGTTTCATAATCTGTGCATCTTTATTCAATACATCTACCTCTCCAATTGTAATACTCAAACAACCTTTATAATCAATAAGTCCAGTATGGTTTAAATTAGTATTCAAATCTAGCCATAATTCACCTCCAATATCAATCCATCGCTTACAGAATAAATAATCTTCACTCAAATATACCCTACTAATAGGATCAATTGCGCAATCAAATAGACAATAGAAATAATCATCCGCCTTATTTTGACCTTGGCTATATCCCGCCACATTATTTCTATATTTAGTATCGGGAAATTTTGCAATCATCTTATGAATAGCACTCTTTCTAATCAACATAAAACCAGTACCAATATCTTTTACTTGTGCCATACCATTATCCAATTTAATTACAACATTATCGCCTTCTTTGTGATAAATAGGATTAAATACATAGTCTAATGATTTTGCCATTAATTCATCATCTTTAAGATTAGGATTTTTTTGAGTATGGTGCTTAATTTTATCCCAATTGAAACATTTTTTAGGATAACATCCACCTGATAGTTCTTTGCCACTTAAAAGCAATTTTACAATACTTACCCAACTAAATGTAATATCAGCATCAATGAACATAAGATGTGTAGCAGTATCATCGCCCATAAATTTGGCTACAATACCATTACGTGCACGTTGAATTAAACTTTCATTACCAATAGTCATCATTTCAAATGGAATATTAAGCTTTGTAAAATTAACAGATAAATCTAACATACTTTGAAAAAAACCATTATGAAGAAGACCTCCAAAACAAGGGGTTCCTATAATAATTTTAACTTTATTCTTAATTAAAAATTGTCTAACAGAATTAGCAATCAAATCACCTTGATTCATTTTAATAGTATATTGTTGTTATAAAATGATATTGTATATTATCAATATTTAATTGTTTTTGTATCTAGATAAACATTATTTTTAAACTTTAATTTACTATGAAATATTATCTTTAAATAGTTTTTTATAGAATATTAATTATAGAATATTTTTCTTATAGAATATTTTTCTTATATAAAATTAATTATAAATATAAATGAATAGTGAAATGTCCAGTCAAAAACCTAAACCACTTAATTATTTTAAATCTATTGCATCAAAAATAATTCTCCTAGATACAAAAACTTATAAAACTATTTATCCATATATTAAAGGGGAACCATTTAATGCAATTTCTTGGAAATGCGGCCATATAAAAAGAATTTGTAATAATAAAAAATTTTCAAACTCTGATAAAATTTATAGAATAACAGGTGTTCTGATTGCTTTAGCATTTGAAAAACTAACATCAAGAAATGCAGATATTGGTGTATGGGAATATTTTGATATAAAAACTAAATCTAGAGATGTTATTGAAGAATATTCATATTATAAAAATTTATTTGAAAGATAAAGGAAAATATTTTATTTATATTTTATTTATATTTTTAATAACTTAAAACTATATCTAGATCTATTTGATAATACAAAATTGCGTATCTAGATACATAAAAATGTCATCCCTAATACCATCAAATATTACTTTCCTAGAACCAAATATTTATGATGTTAATGATGTAGAAGAAGAAGACAATACTGAATTAAATATTAACTATGCACAATTAAAAAGCTTGTCAAGTTTGTCTATCTTATCAAACCTACCAACACCAAAGGTCGGCGTTTCATTGTGCCTCAATATGATTGTTCGTAATGAATCTAAAGTTATTACTCGGCTTTTAAACTCTGTTCTTCCCATAATCGATACTTATGTAATATGTGACACCGGTTCCACCGATGATACAGTATCTATCATTAAAGATTTCTTCGATTCTAGAGGTATTCAAGGCGAAGTTATTACAGAACCTTTTAAGAATTTTGGTTACAATCGAACATTTGCCCTAAAGGCTGCAAAAGGGAAGGCTACTTATGCATTATTACTAGATGCTGATATGATATTTAAGATTGAACCAAATTTTAATAAAGAATTATTAACTGCAGATTCATATATGATTATTCAAAAAGGCGGTGGTTTATCTTATTACAATACCCGCCTAATTCGTCTCGATATTGATGCAAAATGTGTTGGTCCAACCCATGAATATTACGATTTGCCTTCAGGGTCCCGTAGTGAAAAATTAGATAGCATTTGGATTGATGATATTGGAGATGGTGGTAGCAAAGGGGATAAATTTGAACGTGATATTAGATTATTGAAACAAGGTATTGAAGAAGAACCTAATAATGGACGCTATTATTTTTACCTTGCAAATTCATATTTTAATATAGGTAAAAATGTTGAGTGTATACCTTATTATAAGAAACGAATTGAAATTGGCGGATGGGTTGAAGAAGTATTTTATGCACATCTTAATCTGGGACACGCATATATATCTACTAAACAAGATGAACTTGCTTTGAGTATATGGATGGATGCTTATAATTTACATTCGGTTAGAAGTGAAACTATTTATGAAATTTGCAAATATTATAGATTAAAAGGTAAAAATAAAATAGCAATGGCTTTTTGCGTATTGGGTAAATCTATTCCTTATCCAAAGAATGATACACTATTTATTCATAATGATGTATATGAAACGGGTTTTGACTATGAATTAAGCATCATCGGGTTTTATAATAATCATCCCAATATTCATAAAGTAATTTGTAGATTAATGAATAATTCAAAACAAAGCTATTCTAATCATTTATCTAATTATAAATTCTATTGTCCTAAATTAAATTCACCATTATACATGATAAAAAAAATTGGAGGAATACCTATGAAAGATAATATTAATGTTTGTGGTACTGAATATGTAATGAATGGGTCTAATCCTTGTATTTTCAAAGCAGAATCTGGATATAATTCTAGTAATTCTAGTAAATACATGATAAATATTAGATTTGTAAATTATTTATTAAATCGTAATGGTTCATATCATTTTGCAGTAAATGATGGTAAGATTGCAACTGTTAATAAGATATATAATCTAGATAATAATTTAAATATAATTGAAGAATCTGTAAAAGTTTTCATTCCAGAAACTAATAGTTTGAGATATGTAGGTATGGAAGATTTGAAGCCATTTGCAACACCAAATAATACTATTTTTATTGGAACTTGCGAAGACCCTATTAGAAATAAAATCTCTATGGGATACGGTAAAGTTAATTTAAATGAAGAGGAAAATACATTAAAATACAATGTTGTTTCTACTCCATTTAATAGTGAGTGTGAGAAGAACTGGGTATTTTATAATGATACTAATGGTAATACAAATGTTATTTATAAATGGTATCCATTAACAATCGGACAGATTAATAGTAATGACATTTCTAGACCTACATTAGAAATTAAACAAACTAAAAATATGCCTCCGTATTTTCAAAATGTTAGAGGTTCTTCCAATGGAAGTGAAATTGGAGATGAACTTTGGTTTCTAGTTCATGTAGTGGAATATAGCCAACCACGAGAATATTACCATTTTTTTGCAGTATTTGATAAATATACTATGGATATTAAACGTTGGTCACACTTGTTTAAATTTGAAGGTGAAAAGATTGAATATGCATTAGGACTTATTGTCGAAGAAAAGAGAATTATTATTTCATATAGCAAATGGGATAGCGAACCTGCAATAGGTATATATAATAAGGAAAAAGTTGAAAGTGAAATGTTTTAGGATGTATGATTTTATATGATTTATATGATTTGTTTTTATATTTTTATATTTTTATGTTTTTATGTTTTGTTTAAATTTTATGAAAAACTTATTTATTATCTTCGCTCTGCGATTTTAAATCCACTTATATGGGCTATCTTTCTCACCCTTTACCCATGTTAATTCTTTCAGAGGTTCTGTATCAATTGCCTTCCGTTTACCAAAGACGAGATAATTAAAATCACAGGGTGCCACGTTGCTATAAACTGTGAATTTACCCTCCTTTACCCCAGTAGAACCTAATGTGGGAATAATATATTCAGACGACGACAAATTCTCTATAATCGGTGATACATATACGGTAAATTCAGTAGCTAGATTATCCACATAGTCGGCTAAATAAATCTCCACAGATCTAAATCCTATATTAATCCTGGCTGTACCCCGATAATACACACCGGCTTCGGGTCCTTCTATACACGCATGAACCAAGTATTTATTTATATGTAGTGGATGATCAATGACAAAGGTTTTTTCTCCATAAAAAACTATATTACTAGCGACATTATATAGTAAAACAGGACCATCCCCTCCTGCAATTCCAGTTATTCCAGGAAAACCTGCACCCATAGGACCAGTGTTACCTGTAGGTCCTGTATTTCCTGTATTACCAGTGTTTCCTGTAGGACCAGTGTTGCCTGTATTACCTGTGTTACCTGTGTTGCCTGTATTACCTGTATTACCTGTGGGACCAGTTGCACCTGTATTTGTATCAGAACCTGGTATTCCTGTGGGTCCAGTATTACCTGTATTACCTGTGGGACCAGTGTTACCAGTGTTACCTGTAGGACCAGTATTACCTGTATTACCAGTATTACCAGTATTGCCAGTATTTCCAGTATTGCCAGTGTCACCTGTGGGACCAGTATTACCAGTATTACCTGTTGGACCAGTAATACCAGTATTACCTGTAGGACCAGTATTACCAGTATTTCCTATATTACCTGTATTACCAGTATTACCAGTAGGACCAGTATTTCCCGTATTGCCTGTATTACCTGTATTGCCGGTATTACCTGTATTACCGGTGGGACCAGTATTACCCGTTGCTCCTGTAAAACCAGGAATACCAAATGTAGTATGAATGTGTGGTATTGTATTATATCTAAAATAAGCTGTTAATGTTGTATTATCGGCATAAAAATTAGCAAATATTTTTATGATTAGCCTTTTTGTATAATCAGCCAAAACAGTTAATGGTACAAAAAGAGTGTATATGTATTGAGTTATTTGTGTTCTGGTTATAAAAGTTTCAGATAAATTATCTCCAGATGAAATTAAACTAACATTACTTGTACCATTTGCATCTACTGAATATAAATCATAATAAAATGATACATTATTTGGAGATGATGTACTTAAATATAAATTTACATCCCAAGTTCCAGGAGGAATAGTAGTAGTAAGTGGTAAAGCATCAACATTTGAAATAAAAGTTCCAATAAGATAATCTAGAACACCATTATTTTGAGTAATTGAAATATTTGATTGTCCACTATTATTAAATGCAGTATTTAGAGTTCCAATAGTACTATTTGAAGTAGTACTTGCAGGAATATCTAAATACAATACTAAACCACCCCCTTCACCATCAGTACCTCTTAGACCTGTATAACCTGTCGGTCCCGTATAACCTGTAATTCCAGTATAACCAGTATAACCAGTATATCCTATATATCCTGTAGGACCTGTTATACCATCAGTAAATTCTAAACTGACATTATTATTAGATATATTACTAATTCCTAATTGTTGATTCAATAAACCTTTATCTGGTGGTAAACTAATTGTATAATTATTTGATGTATTTGTACTAGAAGTTAAAGTAACAACATTACCATTAGTACTTTTTAAATTTATACCTTCGCCATTTGGAAAA
>Ga0214919_10003805_pt1 | contig 22487 bp, 22 predicted proteins | sample LL1503_MetaG_FD_177994 | JGI IMG/M metagenome (GOLD analysis project Ga0214919, IMG submission 177994) | Freshwater microbial communities from Lake Lanier, Atlanta, Georgia, United States - LL-1503 | ecosystem: Environmental > Aquatic > Freshwater > Lake | place: USA: Georgia | collected... | reverse complement strand
AACCCTTCGTAAATCAGTCCCTTGTCCCACAGAGTGCGAAAAGCCCACATCACGCTTTCCATATACGACAGATCAAGCGTCTTGTATCCGTGATCAAAGTCAACCCATCGCGCTTGACGGGTGACGTATCGCTGCCATTCATCTGTGTAGCGCAACACACTTGTTCGACATGCTTCGTTAAATCGGTCAACACCAAACTCCGCGATCGCAGGATGTCCTGCGATACCCAATTCTTTTTCTGCCTCTACCTCTGCAGGGAGACCGTGGCAATCCCAGCCAAACCGACGCTCAACACGATGCCCGCGCATGGTTTGATACCGCGGTATGGCATCTTTGACGTATCCAGTTAGTAAGTGTCCGTAGTGAGGCAGACCATTTGCAAACGGAGGGCCGTCATAAAAAACAAACTCGTTCGCTCCATTTTCGCCAGCCTCACGCAAGGCAATCGACCGTTCAAACGTGTTTTGTAACTTCCAGGATTGCAGTACTTCCTCTTCGAGGGCCGGAAATCGTGGTTGCGGATCGACTGAGGGGTATGACACGAAGGTAAGCGTAGAGGCGAACTACCTCAGCACCCCAAAACAAGACCCATGAAGATCTGCAGACCCACCAACACGACGAGTGGTGAGAGATCGAATTGGCCCATTCGCGGCATTGCTCGACGTACAGGCGCAAGAACTGGTTCGGTGATATTAAAAACTACTCTGGCAATCTGCGCGACTGGGCTACTTGGATTGACTGGAAACCATGACAAAACAGATCTTGCAAGAATGACGAACACATACAGGTTTCCAGCAGTACACACAAGATTCATGGCGCCTCAGGATCGGTTGTGTGGTGCTGTTGCTGGTGGTTTGAGTAAATACACACCGCGCGCCACTTTTTCCATTGAGCCGCTCATCGCGTAACACAGGCCACTTGCGAAGTCGATGATTCTGCGAGAGACCACATCATCGGCATCTTCCAAATTAATAATGACTGGTGTACCACCTTTGAAGTGATCAGCAATTTCTTGGGCTTGATTAAATTGCAATGGCCGCACAGTCATTGGTTCGCCTGCAGCAAGACCAATCGTTCTCACATTTGATCGAGCGCCACTAGTCGGTCTCATTTGCACTCCAGAGTCATCCGGGCGACGAGCACTGCCCGTATCGTCCACGCGACCTCGTGCAGTTGGGTGCGAAGCATCATCACCAAACTCTGGTGCGTATCCACCACGGGGCCGTTGAATGGGCATGCTGGGCTCGCGCTGACGAACGGGTCGGTCGTATTCGGCCGACATGTCGTAGTCGTCAAAGGAGTCCTCTCCGCTCAGACCTAAATAATCCATTGCACGGCGCCACATAGACATAGCGTCAGGTTATCTCACTCGCGCGAGCCGATGTGGGACGCGCGCCAAAGATGCCACTTCCAACTCGCACAATTGTCGACCCACAGCCAACCGCACTCTCAAAATCATCCGACATTCCCATCGAACACTGTGCCAGTCCAAGATTGTCTGCCATTTTTCGCACCCCTCTAAACGCTTTCTCGCACTCCTGGATTGAGCCATTCGTTGGGCCAATCGTCATCAATCCGACCACAACAAGACCTGCCTGAGTGGCCGCAATACATAGTCCTTCAACCTCGCGGGGAGCACATCCACCTTTGGACTGCTCGCCGGTGGAATTGACTTGCACGAAAATTTCCGGGGCGGACGCTTGTTGAGTCTTGGACAATTGCGTGATGACAGATACTCGATCGATTGTCTGCCAATAGTTCACCACTTCAAGAAGTCCGGGGATTTTGTTGGACTGGAGCTGTCCGATGAAATGCACCGGCAACCTCTTTGCTTTTTCTCCGAGGAAACTGCCGTCTTTGGAATACTTCTTCAAGAGTTCTTGGGCGTAGTTCTCACCGATGCCATCGCAATTAGCGGATGTTGCCGCTTCTATCGCATCGATTCCAAAACCTTTTGTGACAGCAATCAATTGAGTTGCGTTACCACCAGCCGCCAGAATTCGTTGGCGAATCTTAGAGACGTTTTCAGGAACTGCTGCAAAGTCGACAGATGCCGACGACATCACTCTGGTCTTGCTACTTCAAGAATGATGGAACATCAAAGTCGTCATCGTCGTCATCGAGTGGATCCGACTGATTGTCGCCAAAGAGGTCTCTCACTGCACCAACACGAGGTTCTGCAGTGCGTCCTGCTCGTGTCCCGATGCCACCATGAGATGTCGCTGGATCCCATCTCTCAAAACCGGCTGCAATGACGGTGATCTTGATCTCATCACCCAATTCATCGTCAATCACCGTTCCAAAGATGATGTTGGCATCTTGATGCGCAACTCCGTGTACAACTTCTGCCGCAGCATTTACTTCAAACAAGCCCATGCTGGATGGACCGGTGATATTCAGCAAGATTCCGCGCGCGCCATCGATTGCGGCCTCAAGCATTGGGCTTGAAATCGCTGTCTTTGCAGCCACTACGGCACGATTGTCGCCGCTTGCGATACCGATGCCCATCAATGCTGAACCAGCATTAGTGAGAATGTTCTTAACGTCGGCAAAGTCAGTGTTAATTAATCCTGGAGTGGTGATGAGGCTTGTGATACCCGCCACGCCTTGCAACAAGATTTCATCTGCCATCTTGAAAGCGTTGATCAAACTGGTCTTATCGTTGGCAACCATCAGAAGGCGATCATTTGGTATCACGATCAGCGTGTCAACTTTTTCTTTGAGTTTTTGAATACCATTTTCTGCTTGAACTGCGCGTCGTTTTCCTTCAAACGCAAACGGACGAGTCACCACTCCAATTGTGAGTGCCCCGAGTCCTTTGGCGACTTCTGCAATAACTGGCGCCGCACCTGTTCCGGTACCGCCACCTTCGCCTGCCGTAATAAATACCATGTCCGATCCAGCGAGTAGTTCTTCGATCTCGTCACGGTGCGAGTCAGCCGCAGCCCGACCGATTTCTGGATCAGAACCTGCACCGAGGCCACGTGTCAACTCACGTCCGATATCGAGTTTGACATCTGCGTCACTCATCAAGAGTGCCTGCGCATCAGTGTTAACTGCGACAAACTCCACGCCTCTGAGGCCGGCATCAATCATTCGATTGATGGCGTTAACGCCGCCGCCACCGACGCCGATGACTTTGATCACTGCTAAATAGTTTTGTGGTGCTCCGGCCATTGGCCCATACCTCCGAGAACGTCGGTCACTAGGACCGTGGTTCTATTAGTTTCACACATTGGTACTGCTAAATGGTGTAATTCCGCATCTCATGCGACAATTTCTGCGCTGTTGCCGTTAAATACGGCACTATTTTGCTCATCTCGGCTGCACCGTGGGCTCCCCCGTTGATACGTCGATTACGGCCAAGCCAGCCGGATCCTGACGGCGAAGCAGTACAACAACGGCCACCAATTTGTTTTGCAAGTTCGTCGGTGGCCCAAATCGAATCAATGTTCCAGATGTCAAAGTCATAGAAAGTTCCCCAGAGACAGAGACCCCGAGTTCTTTAGTTTTTGGACGAATCTCGTCTGGCAAGGCAACAAAAAGCTGCGCCGCCGCTCGGTAGACATCGTCAGCCACTACTCCGGCTTCAAGCGATGGACCTATACCAGTGACTTGTAGGTATTTCGTTGGACGACCAACGGTCACAGAAATCACATATCCACTTGCGTCAATGATCCGGGCCTTGTTGTCGCCGCCCAGAAACCAAACCACTGGTTGGCGTTCGGAAATCTCCACAACCACTCGCCGAGGAAAATGAGTTGTGATTCGTACATCATCCACCCATGGGTCTTGGCCGAGCATTCGCTCTACTCGTCCAGAGTCAAGAGAAAAAATAGTCTGACCGCGCATCATTGTTTGAGCTTGCTCGAGCTTGTCGCTAGATGTGTACACCTTTCCCTCAAAGTCAATGTCATGAATTTTAAAGATCGGAGATGCCAAGACGATTGCCACGAGAACCGCGCCAATCATGCCAGCACCCAAAATAAGTTTCCAGCGCTGTTTTTTTATGAGTTCTCGTCTCTCACGCTTTCTTCGGCGCTCCTCAAAACGAATGTCGGGTTCGTCTTGATCGACGATCAAAATAGGATTATGTTCGACAAATTCAGTCGCCGCCGTCTCATGAACAGAATCATCAATCACAATGACTGGTGATGAGGGTTCTGGTTCAACCGTTGGCTCGACAGGTGTCGGCGAGGATGCCTCTCGTGTGACGTCGGTAATCTTGACGACTTGTTCAACATCTCGTTGCAGAATCTCTTTTAGTTCATCGAGCAATGACTCTGGAACATCCGTCACCGCGGACTCAATCGGAGTCACAAATGGTTCGTCTGGAGAAGTCATAGCAGTGATTTCAGCGTTGCTTCAGCACGCGCCAGTTCGAGATGCGAATGACGTTTGTCCAAAAACCGATGCGATATTTCTTGCGTAAAGCCGAGCAACCTCACCTCACTGTGCATCATGACACCAGTGCGATCAAAAACTGTGTCTTGAGCCTCGCACATCAACGCAACAACGTCTGCTGCCATTGCGTTCTCGTCTGCTTGAATAAAGTTTGCATGTTTTAGAGAAATCTCTGCAGAGCCGTGCCTCTTGCCGCGAAGCCCCGCCTCGTCGATCAACGCACCGGCACTTCTTGTCGTTTGAGCAGGATTGACAAAAACAGAACCTGCATTTTGACCGCCGGGTTGATTCTCGCGCCTCCAAGCAACAATCTCTGCAATTTCATTTTGACTTTGCTCGGCATTGCCGCGCGTCACTTGGCATCGCGCTCCAACGACACACATCTCATCAGTAATAGCAGAACCACGAAAACGAAACCCCAGATTCTGCTTTGCAACGCGCGCCGTGCGGCCGCTTCGAAGATTGATGAGCTCGGCGTCAAATAGCGATTTCTCCAGGTCGGAGCCATGACCACCTGCATTCATCCGCACAGCCCCACCCAGTGAGCCCGGCACTCCCACCGCCCATTCCAGTCCGTGCCACCCAAGAGCTGCGCTACGGCGCGCCAACAAGGGCAGTCGAATATTGGCTCTGGCATCGAGCAGTGCTGTGTTTTCTGTCGATTCAATCACACTCATCGTTGTGTCGTCATCGCCGAGTTGTAGAACGACCGCGACACCATCGAATCCATCATCGCTAATCAAGATGTTGCTTCCGTTTCCGACCACAACCACATCAATCTCGTCTGAAATACATGTATGCAGGGCGAGAGCTTGTTCTACTTTTGTGATCCTGACGACAAGTGCCACCGTGCCACCAATTCGATATGTCGTCAGGCGAGACGCCGGTACCGACAGTTCAGTATCAGCGCCCGTCTTGGCGATCTTTGCGGCGACATCAGTCCATTGAGTAGTGCGCATTATCGACTATTTTTTCTGGCATCGTGCGCCTCTAAGATTTCGTCCGGAAACTGCTCAATGTCTCCGCATCCCATGCTCAGACAAACATCGCCGGGCCTGAGTTCTTCAAGAACATATTGCACTAGTTCATCCCGAGTGCGACACCATGCAACCGCCTTGTCGGCATCTGCTCCGCGAATTGCTTGTACGACAAGTTCTCCAGTTATTCCTTCAATCCAAGGGGTTCCCGAGGCGTAGACATCTGTGATCGCCACAATGTCTGCTTCTTCAAAACACTCGGCGTAGTCCCCTGCCATTGCCGCAATGCGGTGAAAACGATTCGGTTGAAACACCGCCAACAATCGACGTTGCGGAAATCTCTGCTTTGTTGCTGTAATGACTGCTGCGATTTCTGTTGGCAAATGCGCGTAGTCGTCAATGAGCGCGACACCACTAAAAGTACCCCGATCCTGAAATCTCCGTTCAACACCGTCAAAAGAAGCCAGCGCTTTAATGCCGACTTCAACTGTGACACCGAATTGATGCGCCATCACCAATGCCGCGACAGCATTTAAGAGATTGTGTCTGCCAAACGTTGGCAGAGAAATGCGGTGTGTGTTGTCACCTATCGTGACGTCACATTCTGACGATGTTGGTGTCAAGGAAAGATTCGAGATCACGACGTCAGCCTGCGATGTCACACCGTATGTTATGAACTCAATCTCACGACTACTTGAGCGCACTTCGGACAGCATCTTGACGACCTGCGCATCGTCATGACACACAATGACTGGCCCATCAACATTGTCTGCAAACGAAATAAACGATTGCCTGATCTCGTCGAGAGACCCAAAGTAATCCAAGTGATCCTTGTCAATATTGGTGATGATTGCTGCTCGCAAAAATAGTGCTGCGTGCGTGCCGTCGCTCTCGTCGGCTTCGACAACAAAGACATCTTCGCCGGTCCACGATGCGCCTGAGGAGGTTTCTAAAACCTCGGCTCCGATGACATAGGACGGTCTCAACTCTGCGGCGAGCAAGATGTGGACCAACATTGCCGATGTTGTGGTCTTGCCATGAGTGCCAGCAACTCCGATGCTGCGGACCAAAGAACAGATTGCTGCAAGCATCTCGGATCGATGAAGCACCAAGGCGCCGGTACGAGAGGCCGCAACAATCTCGATGTTGTCACGAGGAACTCCGGTGGAATACGTCACTGCATCGACGTCAGCAACAACGTCTATAGAGTGGCCGATAGAGACATTGATTCCGCGCGACCGCAGGGATTGCACCGCCGCATTCTCACGAATGTCTGATCCAGTGACTGCGTGTCCCATTTCATGCAACACGATGGCAATTGCGCTCATACCGGGGCCACCGATTCCCACCACATGAATGCGCTGAGCATGATTGAGATCAATTTCTAATGTCATCACTGCTCCATTGTCTCACGCCATGATTGTATTGGAGGCGTCTCAACGACGGCTTGCGTCTTCAATCACATCCCTCAGGGTGGTACCTCGGTGTAATTCACCACAATTTCGAGCGGCTATTGCAAGATTCTGACGCTCTAATGGGTTTCTGAGCAAAGAGAATACGGCATCGGTCAATGCACCTGTCGCTAGATCTGATTCATTGACAACAACTGCTGCTCCATGTTCGCGCAACCACCCAGCATTGAGTTGTTGATGATCCTCCGCCGCATTTTTCCATGGCACAAATATTGTCGCAACGCCCACTGCTGCAATTTCTGCAACAGTGCTTGCACCTGCGCGACAGATCATGACATCGGTTGCCGCCAAGAGATCTGTCATTCGGGTTTCATAGGCGACGCGCGAGTACCACACTCCTGATGGCGCAAGGGGTGCAGTTTGAGCAATGTGTCGTTGACCGCAGACGTGGTACAACGCAGTTGAATCTGCTTGCTGACCTCCTAAGGCTTCCAAGATGCGCTCGATATTGTCGTTCAAGACAGCCGAGCCCAGTGAGCCACCGACAACCGTGACCATGATGCGATCTTGTGGCACCCCTAGCGCAAGACGAGAAGTTACTCGTCTTGTCGCAACATCTAACTCGCGAATTTCACGGCGAACCGGCGCACCCGTCACGACAGCGCCTGGTAGCGGCGAACCATCAAAGGCTGTTGCCACATAAGTTGCATGTTTTGCCTGACGGCGAGTCGCTAAGCCGGGTGTTCTGTCGTAACTCACACAGACAAGGGCTACTCCGCTCAGGCGTGCCGCAAAAGCCATTGGAGAACTGGCATAACCCCCGACGGACACAACAACAGCTGGCTTCCATCTACGAATTAAGCGATACGCCTGCACATATGATCTCACGATCGCTTGTGGCAATAGTGCGTTTCGCAACACTGACTTGAGACTCGCGCTTCTTTGCAGTCCAGAGATTGGTAGATACTCACAATCAAATATGAGATCTTTCATTAATGTTTTCTCGATGCCGCGCCGACTACCGACATAGCGCAGAGATTGTGGTGCATGCCCAGCGTCTTGGAGAAGTTCGAGTATCGCAATTGCAGGGACAACGTGTCCACTTGTGCCACCACCCGTGACAACTGCAAAGACTTCTGTAGGGGACATGTTCTATTTCATGTTACGGGCAACATTGAGCAATACTCCGGCAGCAGCCATTGACACCATCAGTGAAGATCCTCCTGCAGACATAAACGGAAGAGTCAATCCTGTTAGCGGAAGGCTGCCTGTTGCACCCCCAATATTGATAATTGACTGAAACGCAAACCAACCAGCGATTCCGGCAGCGAGCAGTGAGCCAAACATTTCGCGAGCCCCAAGTGCAACTCGCATGCCCAAAACAACGAGAACCATAAATGAACCAATCACTGCAACTGAGCCAACCGCACCAAGTTCTTCGGCAACAACGGTAAAAATAAAGTCGCTATGTGCGAGTGGCAAATAGCCCCACTTTGTGCTTCCTTGTCCGATGCCCGCGCCCGTGGTTCCACCGTTGGCAATTCCCAACAGCGATTGATGTACTTGGTAGCCGAGTCTTCCTTTGGTCTCCGACGGATTCAAAAATGCCGTCACGCGATCGCGAGCAACCTTTTTTACGGCAATCACGAGGAGACCAGTAATAAACGTAGCGCTGGTGAACGTCCCGACCCATTTCCAGGGCATACCGGCAAAAAAACAAATCATCACGACGATTCCGACGAACACAAGTGCTGAACCAAAGTCGCTCTGCAGCCCGCTGAGGCTCGCCCCTACGGCCATGACCAATATACATGGCCACAATGTTTTCTTGAACACATTGAGGTAACGATGTCTTCGTGCAATTAGATCAGCACAAAATAAAACAACAACAAGCTTTGATAACTCGGATGGTTGAAAACTTAGTGGGCCAGCATTCACCCATGCGCGTGCCCCATTGACCTCTTTTCCGATTACAGGAAAAAAAGGAAGCAGATTGAGTAGGAACGCAACACCAAGCAACGGCTTCACAAACCTTCGATAGTCGTTGTATGGATGTCGATAGGTAAAAGCCATCGCAATTGAGCCAAAGACGGCCCAGAGCAGCTGCCGTCTAAAGAGACTCCACGGGGAATTTCCAACATGAAATGCCGTCACAGCAGATGATGACAACACCATCACGACACCGAGAAGCGTTAAAAAAGTGACAATGATTAGAATTCCGTAATACGTCGTCGTTGGCGCGTTTTGCGACAGTTTACGTTTCGCCGCCGTACCTGATTTTTGTAGCGTATGAATACGCCTCTCAGACATACTCCGTGGTCTTGGTAGTGCTTGCGTGGTTGTCACTGTCTGCTCCCTTGATAGATGGATTGATCACCGCATAGATCGCGTACGCATTGCTGAAAATCGTCGCCACGTTCGTTGTAATTGGCATACCAGTCGTAGCTCGTGCACGCTGGAGACAAAAGAACGGAATCACCATCTTTTGCCATCGCTGCGGCCTGTTCAACCGCTTGTTTCATTGTCTGGGCAGAACGTATTTCACAGACGCCCTGAAATGCAGCTTCGACCAGTGCGGCGTCTTCGCCAATTGCAACCACACCGCGCATGCGTTTTGGTTCTGATGCCAAAAGTGTCAGATCAAGATCTTTATTGCGGCCCCCAGCTATCAACACGATACTTTCAAAGCCCCTAATTGCTGTCAGCGATGCATGAGGACTCGTAGCCTTCGAGTCGTCATACCAACAGACACCCCCATTTGTCATTACTAACTCAATTCGATGGTGAGCAAGAACGAAGGAAGACAAACTCGATGCGAGAGTGGTTCGATCAGCGACGCCCGATTCAAGGACAAGCGCACACGCTGCTAATGCATTTGTAATGTCATGCGGCAATGCACGCCAGAGACTAGACACATCACATATAGACCCCTGTGGCCCAACAAGCACTCCGTCCTTGACGCAATAGTCAGCGCCAGTTAATCCAAATGTGACTGTACGTAGTCCTGAGACACGTGCAGCCTCACGGATCATTTCATTTTCAACCGGAACAATTGCAACGTCTCCCTCGTTGGAATTGGCCCAGATCTTTTGCTTAGAAGCCACGTAGTTCTCAAGGCTTTCGTGCCAATCCAAATGGTCTGGCGCAAGATTGAGCCACACACTTGCAGAGGCCCGAAACATTTGTGTGAACTCGAGACGAAAACTAGAACATTCAACAACAAAGACGTCAACGTTTTGCTCAAGTGCTGCAATGAAAGGAAGATCGGTGTTGCCCACTTCTGCCACACGCTTGCCGGCACCACGGATTAACGCGGCAGCCAACATTGTTGTCGTTGTCTTGCCATCAGTTCCCGTCACAGCCAATATTGGTCGTGCACCACCGACTCTGTCTTGCTCCCACTCATAGGCGATATCAATTTCGGAGCGCACGGCAATCCGCTGGGCCCGCGCTGCGAGAATTACTGGATGCGAGGGAGCAACACCAGGTGCTGGCACAAGCACTTCAACATTTTGCAAGAAGGCACGCAGCGTTTTGGCATCATGCACGCGGGTGAAAGGCGAATCTATGCTCTCTGCGAAGTTTTGAAGATTTTCAGATTCAGCGTCGTCACCAACTCGCACACCGATTCCTCGTGCACTCATCGCTAGCGCGGCCGCCTGTCCGGCAATCCCTAATCCATAGACGGCTGCTCGTCTCATTACTTGAGACCTTGTGTTAAGTCTGAAAGATGCGTGAAATCTGCAATGAATATCGCCAACGACGCCGCAACGCAAATACCAGAAATAATCCAGAAACGGATAATCACCGTCGTCTCTGGCCATCCCTTCAGTTCAAAATGGTGGTGAATGGGTGACATTCGAAAGAGTCTTTTTTTGCGACCAGATGCTTTGAACACGGTCATCTGTACTGCAACCGATCCAGCCTCCATCACGTTGAGTGCACAAATTAACGGCAACAGCAACTGTGTATTGGTCGCTACTGCCATCATGCCAAGCGCCGCACCTATTCCTAGTGCCCCGACATCACCCATAAAAATTCGTGCCGGTGCCGCATTCCACCATAAAAACCCACCGCACGCCCCCGCTAATGCCGCTGACATCACAGCAAGGTCAAGCGGATTCACTAACTGGTAGATGGTGGGATTACGAAATGCCCAATAAGCAATAATCGTGAATGCCAAAAACCCAAATAACGCAGAACCTGCGGCCAGTCCGTCAAGGCCATCAGTGACATTGACTGCATTGGTCGTTGCCCACACCATCAAAGATGTCCAGACGACCCAAATGATGGGTTGCAATTGCCATCCAGGAAGATTCCAGCGAGTAAACGACAATGTTTCACTAACTCCTGTGCTCGTCAGCATGAGAGTCATGACCGCTACAACAATTCCGAATGTTATGTAGCCTTTCTTTTTCCAAAATATGCCACGATTGTGCGCGTAGCGCACTTTGAGGTAGTCATCAAGAAATCCCATGAAAGCCAAAATTGCAATACCTAGCCACATGATGAGTGCTTGATCAGAAAACGCCAGACCATGACGCAAATGCGCAACGACCCAGCCGATAAAAGCTGACCCAATAATGGCTGTGCCACCCATCGTTGGTGTTCCTTGTTTTGCCATGTGATGCACAGGCCCGTTGTCATCTTTGCCCAAGATTGGTTGCCCAACTCCAAGAGTCGCAAAAAAACGCATCAGCAAGCGAGTCGCCGCTAACGATAAGGCCATCGCCACTGCACCGGAGAGCAAGACGGCAATCATGCGGGCTTTCCAATGTACAAATTCAGTAATTCGCGCACCACGGCGACATCATCAAACTCTTCACGGTGGTGGGCAAACTCTTGCGTGGTCTCATGCCCTTTTCCGGCAACAATCACAATGTCACCTACGTGTGCAGATTTCAAAACTTCTGAAATCGCTGCCCGGCGATCTGAATTGCTGTTCACAATGCACGTCGCACTCGCCGGAATACCTTCGAGTATTTGTTTGATGATGTCGAGAGGATCCTCGCTTCGGGGATTGTCTGATGTCACCATCACGTTGTCGGAGTATTGCGCGGCAACGCCTCCCATGAGAGGCCTCTTGCCAGAATCTCGGTCGCCACCGCATCCAAACACAACATGCACGCGCCCGGTGCAGACAGCACGTCCTGCTTGTAATACTTCTGCTAAACCCTCGGGCGTATGGGCAAAATCAACAACAACAGTAAAGTCTTGTCCAGCATCGACTCGTTCAAATCTTCCCGGAACTGACTGAACCTGAGTCGCTGCGCGAGCGATCTCTTTAGGCGCGAGTCCTAACTCACGTGCGACAGTACAAGCGGCAAGAAGATTCATCACATTGAACCTCCCCCCAATTGGGGCTGCAATCCTGACTCCCTCCCATTCAAACTCAATGGACGAAGCAGTAATCTTTATGGCCGCAATATCGTCCAATGAAAATGTTGCCATTGGAATTGTTGCCGCATCAAACAGTAAGCGACCATGAGTGTCGTCCGTATTGACCACCGCACGAATGGCATGATCTTGGCGAAACAGCGCTGCCTTTGCCGAGAAATATGCTTCTTGCGTTTCGTGGTAATCCAAATGATCGCGACTGATGTTGGTGAACACCGCTATTTCAAACTGGATACCATTGATACGACTTTGGTCAATTGCATGTGATGTGACTTCCATAATCACTACCTGCATGTCGTTTTCAGAGGCTTGTGCGAGTTGCTTTTGAAGAATAGGTGCTTCTGGAGTTGTGCGTTCGTTTGTTAAAGTCCCAAGCGCCTGACTCGTTACTCCTGCAGCATTGAGAATCGATGACAATAATGACGCAGTTGTTGTTTTGCCATTTGTCCCGGTGATTCCGACGACTCTCAGCTTTGTGGAGGGGTCGCCATACAGCGTTTTTGCATAGTGGCCAATTACTTCGCGGACATTGGCAACAATGATTTGTGAAACGTTCTCAACTTCTGAGAGATATCGCTCGACCAACAAAGCTGATGCCCCACCTTCAACGGCAGTGACTGCAAAAGCATGGCCATCAAAGTTCGCCCCACTCACGCAGCAGAACAAATCTCCTTCGACCACAGAGCGCGAATCCATTGTGATCCCGCTGACCAAACGATCTGAGGCACCAGAAATAATATATTCTGACGCGTTTGTTTGCGCGCAGAGCTCCTGCACTGTCAGGGTCTTGCATTCTGCTTGAGCCGCCATCATCAAATCTCCATCACCTGTCAGTGTGAACTCGCTGTGGCAGAGAGTTTTCGACAGCCGCTACCAACCCCCGTTGGAGGTATCTGCAGTTCGTGGATTGCAACCTCAGCTAGCCGGGAAAAAACGGTCGCTGCCGCAGTTCCGCCAAATCGTTCGTGGGTATTTCCGTTGGGCTCATCGATACTGACAAGCATCGTGATTTGAGGATCGTCTGCGGGGAAATAACCGACAAACGAAGCGAAATACTTTCGTCCACCAGTATTGGTCGTATACGTACCGTTTGTCTGTGCTTTGTATCCTGTGCCAGTCTTGCCAGCCACTTTCATTCCCTTAACTTGTGCAAGTTTTCCGGTACCTGCGCAGACAACTTCTTTGAGCAGGCTTGTCATTGTTAGCGCCGTTGATTCTTTTAGAACTTGATGTGTTGCCGAGGCGGCGGTGTCATGGATCACTCCATCTTGATCAATTGTTCCCTTGATGAGTTTCGGGGCTACGTATTGACCACCGTTGGCCACGACATTTACACCGGCCAGCATCTGCAGGGGTGTCGCGGCGTAACCATAGCCATAGTCCACGGTGATTTTTTGGGTACCGTACCAGTCTTTTATTGGTCGCAAGATTCCCCTACTCTCACCCGGATATTGCAGTCCAGTTTTCTCACCAAATCCAAATGCCCGAAGATAGTTACGTTTTTCATCAAGCGTTACTGTCTCGCTGATTTTTACCGCGCCAAGGTTTGAACTTTCACGCACGATATCCCGAGTAGTCATTGACACTAAGCCGTGAGGATAAGCATCACGAATTGTAAACTTGTCTATCCGCAAAGAGCCAGGAACCTTGTATGAAGAATCCTCGGTGGTTCTTCCCAAGTCAAGCGCCGAACTCACACTAAAAACTTTTGCTACTGAGCCAGGTTCGTGGGCTTCAACCGCAGCAAAGTTTCCTGTTGCTAACCCAACGGTGCCATCAAGTGCCCGTCGCACATTTGACATCGCATATATTTCGCCAGTGCGCGAGTTCATCATGATGACAGTTCCCGCTTTTGCACTTAGTTGAGTCACGCGTTGAATTAATGCTTGGTCAGTTTGAAACTGCAGAGACTTATCAATCGTCAAAACTAAATCATCTCCGGGTTTTCCTGAATTTCCGTTTGGACTACTGTTCGTCATCGAATTACCGCGGCCATCAAGTTGCCGCGTGCTCACTCCGTCAACGCCTGCTAGAACTTTGTCGTATTGCAGCTCAAGCCCTGCAGTTCCGACGCCATCTGGATCTGTACGTCCGATCACTGCCCCGGCAACACCGCTTTCAACAACACGCATGGGTTCTTCATAAGACGATACCCCTGGAAGACCAAGTGCCAAAACGGTCTCCGCGGTTGATTTATCGACTTGCCGAGCAAGATACAAAAAAGCACTCGTCTTGTCTGTCAGCACCTGTTGAATTTTCGCTTCACGCTCAGGAGTGATTTGCAATATTCCAGCAATCGCGCGAGCGGTCCCAATCGGATCTGTCACCATTCGAGGATCGACAAACAGTGTTTGGCTCGGAACCGAGAGTGCAATCTCGTGTCCATTTCGATCAAATATCGCGCCACGATCAGCGCGCAAAACGACTGTGCGTGTTCGTTGGTCGATACTGGCCGCGTGAAGAGTGTCTCGACTGATTGTCTGCAACATCACGGTTCTTCCCAAGATCAGAACAAAAGCAATAATAAAAACCACTAAAGACATTGCCAGGCGAAAGTGAATCCGTTTGTCAACGACAACCGATGCCTCTTTGCCTGAACTCTTCTGCGCACGTTGTGGCGCTGGCGTTCGATTTGATGTTGAGCGACTACCGGTACGACTTGTGGGTCGATGAGCTGCTGAACGGCTCTGAGTTGATCGACCTCCAGATGGCGCCACGCGATAACGCAACGACAACGCAGCGATTGTGCGACTTGTGCGGGGAGCCCTCATCGAGTACTTCCCGTTTTCGCCTTCACTTTTCCAAATTCTTCGAGAGGTGATCCCGCTCCAACCGCGACATCAACATCTACTTTTCCAACGGTGGCCGCGACCTCGGCCGCAATGTCAGCAGGGATTTCTAAAACCTTTGTTCCCCAAACAGGAACCATGCCGATAATACGGGCCTTTTGCAAAAGAACGCTCGGGGACTGTAGTTCTGCACGAGTAGCACGCAACTCATCAAAGTAATTACGTGATCGTTCTATATCGCGACTAATTGTATCTAAACGCATTTGTTGCTGTGCCATATATGTTCGCAGTGCAACGACTGCACCGAAAAATATTGTGATCACAAATATAAAAGCCATTGTCCTGCTCACATACATTCGTGTTCTTGGAACAACGGTCAAAGATGGCTTTGATATTTTTTCTGGTTGCTCCAACCCAAATGGCTGCCTGAATGCAAGTGCCACGGCTATATCTCCAGCCCAGAATCAAGACGCTCGACCACCCGTAGACGCGCTGCTGTTGAACGGCGATTAATAGTCTGCTCAGCATCAGAGGGTGTCTTTGGAGTGCGCACCCGTCGAACAAGTGCCTTTCGCCCACATACACACGGCAGCGTTGCTGGACAAGTACACCCACCTGTCTCGGCATCACGCATGATGCTCTTTGTGATGCGATCCTCGCCGGAATGATATGTCAAAACTGCTAATCGTGCGCCGGGTGCAAGTGCATCTATGGCGCTGGAAAGAGCAACGGGGAGTACGGCAAGTTCATGATTCACTTCAATGCGAATTGCTTGAAAAGTGCGCTTTGCCGGGTGGCCACCACGACGTCTGGCGGCAGCGGGAATCGCCGTGATGACCACTTCAGCTAACTCAAGAGTTGTATGTATTGGACGGGATCGGACAATTGCTTTGGCAATTCGCCCAGCAAATCTTTCGTCAGCATTCTCTTTTAATATTTGGACAAGATTTTCTGCTGAGAACTCATTGACGACTTGAAGTGCGCTGAAAGACTGCGACTGATCCATTCGCATATCAAGTGGTGAATCGTGGCGATACGAAAAGCCGCGATCTGCATGATCCAGCTGAGGAGATGACACGCCAAGATCAAATAACACTCCAGCAAGTGAGTGGGTATTCGTTTGCGCCAACACTTCAGCAACGCGATCAAAGCGAGCGTGCCGGAGGGTGACACGCTCGCTAAAAACAGACAATCTCTCGCGAGCAAATGCGAGTGCATGCTCATCACGATCGATGCCGAGAAGTTCAATATCTGGATGAGCCTCAAGCGCCGCGTATGCGTGTCCCGCTCCACCTAAAGTTGCATCAAGAAATACTCCGCCAGAGAGACCGGAAAACACGTCCAGAATCTCTGTCAGCATGACGGGTTCGTGCGTAAACATGTTATTGCTCACAACGCCGGTCCTTGGCAGTTTCCCGGACAGCAAATGTCCCCGGGATTTCTCCCCGGAATGGACGCGATGACAGCGGGCGGAGTTAAAGCTGCGCACCGTGCCATCCGGGAAACTGCCAAAGACCGGAGTCCTCGACATGGTTGTTGTGTATAAAGATTCGCTGCGTACATCACGCATCACTTGCTATCTCCAGCAATTTGCTGTGTGCCTGCATCGGTAATTCGTTGGTGTCTCGTTGGATCCCAAATTTCAACACGGTCAAATGATCCAGCAACAATGACCTTGGAATTCAGTGATAGTCCCGCGTATTCGCGCAACTTCTCTTCGATATTGATTCGACCCTGCGCATCTATCGATACTTCGACAGTGTTGGCAGCCAATGCACGCTGTTGATTGCGATTAATTTCACCTGAACGAACTTTGTTCAATGTTTCTTGAACAACTTGGTCAAAAGCTTCAGCAGTTAAAACGTCAACACACTTGTCCTGCCCAAAGGCCAGGTAACAGCGCGGCTCTAGCCGAGGCCGAAAAGTAGCAGGCAGAGCAAGCCGACCCTTGGGGTCAAGTTGTCGCTCGTGGACTCCTACAAACACGTCTTCTCCGCTCCACGGAAGCGGGGACCGCTTCCCTCCGCCCAACACATTATCCCCACTAGCCCCCACTGTCAACCATTTAACCCCTTTTTTATCCACCTCGACCCCACCATGCCCCCTTGGTGATGCGTCGTCATGAAGCCATCTTTTGGCCTAGTCACTCGGGGGTGCCCCACGTCGGGCAGATTCAACAACGAATCGTTACATCACCCAAAGGCGTGATTCGTGCGGGGTTCGTGCGGGGTTCGTGCGGGGTTAGCCAAGCTGAGCAGCAAGTGCCACGAACACATCGCCTGGTTCACACGGCACTTCGATCACTTCGAGGGAGAGCACAGCATCTCGCACTGCTTCGCTCACAAAAAGGTGGGCATATTCTTTAGGGCGCCATTGGCGATACAACACGCACTGAAATCGCGCGCCGTCGCGATTGCGTCGCTGACTAATGCCCACGACTTTACGTCCGCCCGACAGAACCTCCCCCGAGGCCATGCCGGCAAAACACACTGATCGCGACACGACAGATTTCAACATTGATGCGTTGTACACCTCGAGATCGGCAATTCCAAATTGCTCTAATACTGCACACCATGCATGTCCCAACCACAACGCACTTCTTGAAACATCATCTTCCCAATGCGTATCTGCGCGCGTAATGACAACATCAATCCATACCGCAGACGCAGAACTGAGATACACCGCGCCGCCACCGCTTCGGCGCCGCACGATATCGATTCCGTCTAGATGAGCCCGCTCTTGATCGATATCCGCTTCATCTTGAGCAGACCCCAACACCAAAGCGGCATCTGTTGGTCGACATAGCCACACCCCACGTCGCCAGTCCAGATCCATTCCATGAAACTGACGGGCTGTTCCCACATAATCATTGAGGGTCCATTCATTAGGGGTCAATGGGAGATTGCTCGACACGCTTCGCTCTTGCCGGTCAACTTGCTTGGGCCAAGTACGGCTTCCATTCGTCGGGCACAGAGCCGACAGAAAAAGTAATCCATGCTGTTTCAAGGGGGACGAGCGGAATAGTGCGCAGTTTCATCCCGGCTTCGTCGGGAGTGCGATCTCTCTTGTGCAGATTGCATGTGCGACATGCAGCGGTCACATTTTCCCAGATATGTTCCCCGCCACGTGACCGAGGATGAACATGATCAATGCTGTCAGCAAGACCGCCGCAGTATGCACACTTGTGATTATCTCGCGCAAATATTGCACGTCGGGACAAAGCAGCATGACGGTGATACGGAACTTTTACGACATACCGCAATTTAATAACGAGGGGTGTTGGCAACTGCAATTTCTCTGCATGCATCACTGATCCGTCGTCTTCGACAATGTCTGCTTTGTCGCACAACACAAGGCAAATGGCTCGCTGAGATGACACGACGCTCAGCGGTTCGTACGTAGCATTAAGTACGAGCGCGCTTTTCATGCGAACCTACCGTCTCGCCCGTCTCAACTGCGCGCAACACATGACATCAGATTGCCGTGTCATCGTGTTCGGTTCCAGTCGCGACACCAGCGCAGATAGTCCACCACGTCAAGGGGTTGCGGCTTGGACATCTGAGTCGCAGGGTCTCCGCCGTACTGCGTGACCAAACGAAACTCCAGGTACTCAGCACCAGGAAGTGGCAAGTGAGGCAATCGTTTCCACCACCCTGTGGGTGCTAGTCGAAACACTTGGCGAATCGCGGTGACCCACAAGCTAGGTCGACTGACAACGGCCAACACCACTGCCATCGAAAGGATGTTACGTTGACTTTGCCGACCACTCTCCATGGCTAGACCCGAGGTTCCTTGGGCAGACCGAGAACCATTTCACCAATAATGTTGCGTTGAATTTGTGATGAGCCAGCGTAGATCGTTCCGGCGCGTGCATTAAGAAATGTTCCGACCCAACTATTGCTGGTATTGGCAGCACCTTCGTCATCCGTCTGAAAAGCACTCGATGGCTTTCGACCGGTTGGCACCAAGGCCTCAAGTCCCAAAATGTCAACACTGAGTTCTGTAATTACTTTGTGATACTCACTCCAGTACAACTTAAAAATTGCACCGTCTGGACCCGGCTGGTGACCGGACAAGAACTGCGTCAGTGTTCGCATTCCCAGAAAACGCATGACCTGCACTTGCGAGTAACAAGAAGCCAAACGCTGACGAATAACTGGATGAGATGAGACTCCACGCTCTTTTGCCAAGATGCATAGGCGATCTATCTCGCCCTGAAAACGGATTGGAAGTGTTGCAGCCGCTTCGCCACGCTCATATCCGAGCAATGTCATTGCCACGGCCCAGCCATTATTGACACCTCCGACGACATTGTCTTTGGGGCACTTGGCATCGGTATAAAAAACTTCATTGAATTCGCTGTCACCTGAGATCATGCGAATTGGTCGTACTTCGATTCCGGGCTGACGCATGTCGACAAGCAAGAAACTGATTCCTTTGTGCCGGGGCGCGTCAGGATCGGTGCGCACAAGCGTAAAAATATGATCTGCAAGATGTCCTGCACTCGTCCAGATTTTTTGACCATTCAAAAGCCACTCGTCACCATCTAGTTGCCCACGCAAGCCAATATTGCTGAGATCTGATCCGGCATTGGGTTCGCTGTAGCCCTGGCACCACACATCGTCGCCAGACAAGATTCGAGGGAGGTAATACTTTTTTTGCTCTTCGGTACCCCACTGCAACAAGGTGTTGCCGAGCATCTTGATGCTGAAAGTGTCGTTTGGCGCACCCATCGGAACTCCGGCTTGAGCAAACTCCTCAGCAACAATCACTTGTTCTAGTTCTGATAACCCACCGCCTCCGTAAGCAACTGGCCAACTTGGGGCCAAGTATCCAGAACTCGCCAACGTGGTGCGCCACTCCGCAACAAATGACAAGAGATCGTCTCCGTCTAATTGGCCAATGCCCTTCCATGATGTGGGAAGTTTTTCAGCCAAGAAAGCACGCACTTTTTCGCGGTATGTCTCAGCTTCGGGACTATAGGCAGGATGCATGTTCTATAGAGTACTTGGCAAGAGCCGCCGCACCCACAAGTGGGGCAAGACTTCTGTCGGCGACAGGACTAATCGTGAGGTCTTTCAAAAAAGTAAGACCAGCGTGCTTGCGTGCACTTATCTGCGCGGCCTGAAAAAACTCTTCCCCAAAGCCAAGAGCCACCGAACCACCCACAGTGACGTCTGTGAGATCCATCGTGGCTGCCACGCTGGCAATTGCTTGCCCAAGAAGCGTGCCTGCGGCCACACGCGTCTGGATATTTGCCTTCGATGCAGGCGCACCGATTTCACGCTCAATCGCCGGACCGCTGATGTGCGCTTCAAGACATCCTCTGGCACCACACGCACACTTGTTGCCATTTTCTTGCACAATCACATGACCTATGTGGCCCGCGTTTCCGGTGCGACCCATCAGTAATTTTTCGTTAGCAAGTATTCCTGCTCCGACTCCGGTCGACACCAACACCGACATCATGATCGAAGGAACGGCATTAATATTTTTCTCTCGCCTGCTCCAGTGCTCTGCAAGCACAAGTGCCTTCGCATCATTTTCAAGAACGACATCTAGCCCACTCAGTTCTCGCATCTCAGAGACCAGAGAAAAATCATTCCAATCCGGAATATGCAAAGGCGATACAACGCCCTCGTCCACGCGCATTGGTCCGCCACAACCCACGCCACATGCAAGCAGACGCACATTGTTTGCAGAAGTCCATGCCAACGCGCCTGAAACTTGTTTGGCTAGCGATTCCCACACCTGTGTTGTCGGCGTCGCGATCCGAGATTCGTACACCGCTGTTCGAGCCGTGTTTACGACTCCGACCGAAATTTTGGTACCGCCGATGTCAACCGCCAAGTATGCATCGCTAGATGCAGTACTCAAAGACACTTTGGCTACTCCCTAGGAAAACGGTCGCGCATTTTTTGTGCCGCTTGACGCGGGCCCCGCAACGACTGAGCAATGTCTTGCACGCCAGCCTTGCCCATGAGACGAACTTGTCGCTCAATCGACAGCGCACTCACCAACATGATCATGAAACCAGCAAACGACACCACAAAGTGAATCTGGAGTGACATCACCATCACCAACAACCCAACGACAACCCCTAAAACCGCCCATCTGACTGTCTTGGCAGAGTGTCGATAAAGCCCTGAGGACGACACTGCCTGAGCAAATCGCTCATCGGTTTGAAGTTGTTCTTCGATTCCGCGCAATATGCGTTGTTCTTCATCTGAAAGTGGCACGTGACTAGTGTTTCACTTTTTTACACATAACGCAACGCAAGCACCAAGTTGTTTCAAACAAGTTCATCTGGCCCATACGGGGAATCCCCGGGAGCCTTGCGATCGGCAAGCGCACTGGCCGGCCGAATAGCCTCGCGTCCATATCGACTCACGATCTCATCAATTGCCTCGTTCGTCGCCGACCAAAGATGTTCGACTTCTTCAACCGAATCATCTTCTTCAACGAACATCCGCACAGAAGTTGACGCTTCGCCTAATTTTTGCGCATGAACCCCGAGCAGTCGCACACCTTGCGTTGCATCAATCTTGGCAAGCAATGGCAAAAGCGCAGCGACAAAAGCGGGGGCTGTCGTAATTGGACTGCGCGGAGTCACAGATCGCGTGATGGTTTGAAAATCGGAAAACTTGACCTTTAAGAGTACGGTTCCGGCAGCCACTCCAGCACGACGTACTCGTCGCGCAACTGCCTCAGCTAATCGAACTATTTCGTCTCGCATCTCCTGTTCGGTGACTAGGTTGACAGAAAAAGTTTCTTCATGACCGATTGATTTTGCAACGCGATCTGGCTCGACAGGACGATCATCATCGGCACGTCCAAGTGCAAAAAGATGCGAACCATGAGACATGCCAACGGCTGCCTGCAGGTCGCTCTCGTGTAACGCGGCCAAATCTCCCACAGTCCTAATGCCGATACTTTCCAATTTTTTGAGAGTGACCGGACCAACTCCCCACAATGCCCGCACCGGCAGTGGATGCAGGAACTCAAGTTCTGCGTCTACTGCAACGCAATACACCTGATGTCCTGGCTCAATTCCTTGAGCAGATGCGTGAGGCTTAGCGAAGTCCGATGCAAGTTTTGCTAAAAATTTATTTCTGGCAAGGCCCACACTGCAGGCCAATCCCAATTCGTCCTGCACTCGCGCTCTTATTCTCCATGCAAGGTCTACTGCGCTGCCTAAAAGTTTTTCTGAACCAGTCACATCCAAAAATGATTCGTCAACAGAAATGGGTTCGATTAACGGCGTGAAAGATAAAAAGATGTCATGTAGTTGGTGACTGATCTCTTGGTATAACGAGTGATTCGCGGGCAAGAAAACTGCCTGCGGACAGAGTCGGCGTGCTTGCGATGACGACATTGCAGAGTGCACTCCAAATCGCCTCGCTTCGTATGACGCCGCCGCCACCACCCCACGACCTGCCGTCCCGCCTACAACCACTGGCAGCCCTGCCAGATCTGGGCGTCGCAGCAACTCCACGGACACGAAAAAC
>Ga0214919_10003804_pt1 | contig 22490 bp, 18 predicted proteins | sample LL1503_MetaG_FD_177994 | JGI IMG/M metagenome (GOLD analysis project Ga0214919, IMG submission 177994) | Freshwater microbial communities from Lake Lanier, Atlanta, Georgia, United States - LL-1503 | ecosystem: Environmental > Aquatic > Freshwater > Lake | place: USA: Georgia | collected... | reverse complement strand
CGAGATCGGCCGCGGGACGAGCACCTACGATGGCATCAGCATCGCCTGGGCCGTGGCGGAACACCTCCATGGCGGCACCGACGCCGGGCCGCGCACGCTCTTCGCCACCCATTACCACGAGCTGACCCGCCTGGCCGGTCGCCTCGCGCGCCTGCGCAATTGGTCGGTCGCGGTCAAGGAGTGGAACGATGAGATCGTCTTCGTCCGACGCGTGGTGCCGGGCGCCGCGGATCGCTCCTATGGCATCCAGGTGGCCCGGCTCGCCGGCATGCCTCCGGCCGTCGTCACCCGCGCCCGGGAGATCCTCGCCGGCTTGGAGACCGGCGATGGGTTGCCTGGCGGGAAGGTCGCGGCCGCGGAAGTCGCCGCCCCGGTCCCGGGTGCTCCCCGGCCGGCCAAGCGCCAGGAATCGACGGAGGCCCCGAAGACGCCGAAACCCCCGAAGCAAGCCGGCGGGCCCGAACTGGATCTCTTCGGCTGAGGTCGCTCAGATGCGCTCGTTCCACTCGCGCGAATGGAACTTCCCCCAGCTCCCCTCGTGGTCGAACTGGTGGTAGACCGGTTCGGCCACCGGGACCGGGATGCTGCCGAGCTTCGCGCCAAGCGCCGCGGTGAAGTCGCGTTCGAAGCGGGCCCAGTCGCAGCCGGGCAGGAACGGTCGCCAGACGTAGCCTTCGAGCAGCAGACCCTTGCGGCTGCGTTTCTGGGCGGCGCCGGCCACCTTGCGGCCATCGTCGCTGCGCACCAGGTCGTTGGGTTCCGCGCGTTGCGCGCACGCGTCCGGGGATTGGAAAGGCCGCTCCCCGGTAGGCGCGGGCGCGAGCTTCACGGGCAGTCCTTGGGCTTGCAGCGCCGTGGCGAGCGCCTCGTGCACGGCCGCATAACTCGCCATCGCGTCGGCGCCGCAGAGCGGGTGCGCGGCCGGCAGCACCAGGGCGAAGGTCCAGTCATCCAGGTGGGAGACCAGACCGCCGCCGGTGCAGCGACGCACCAACGGGAACCGCGCCGGGACTTGGGCGCGGTATTTGGCCCAAGACTGGGAGACCCCGAAGGTGTAGGACGGTTCGGACCAGGCGAAAGGACGGAAGCGCACGCGGTCCGGCCGGGGGTAGTGCTCCAACAGCAGGTAGTCGGCCGCCATGTTGGCGACCGCATCGGCGGTCTGGCGCGGAAGGACGTCCATGTCAGAAGTCTAGGCCCTTCTCGAGGCGACGCACGACCTTTCGTCCGGTCAGCTGCTCATACCACGCTTCGCATCCCCGGGGCACCCGCAGGGTCGCGAGCTGTTCCTCGAAGGATTGGGCCGGGGTGCGGAGTTTGCCCGCCAGCGGGTGCAGGCGCAGGCTGAGGTCCCGGGGGCGGGCGGCCGCGGAGGGGACGTCGGCGCGGCTGATCGGCTGGACCAAGCTGCCGGCATCGAGCCCGAAATGGCGGGCGATGCGGACACCGATCTCATGTCGGCTCAGGGCGTCGGTGCCGGCCCAATGGAAAAGACCCGAAAGGTTGGGCCGGTCACAGAGCTCGATGGTCACGTCGGCGAGGTTGGACACCTCGACAGGTTGGCGGATCTCGTCGGTGAACAAGCTGGTCGGGCGACCTTCCTTCCAGGAAAGGAAGAGGCGCTCGTGCAGTCCGCGGTCGCCGCCGGGCGAGTTCCCGATGATCGGGGAGGTCCGGAGGACCGCGGCATGCTCGCGTCCGTAGCGCAGGACCTCGACCTCGGCGGCCGCCTTGGTCTCGCCGTAGAGATTGAGCGGAGCCGGTTGGTCGGTGGGCTGGTAGTTGCCGGCGACCCCGTCGAAGACGGTGTCCGTCGAAAGATGGACCAGCTTCGCGCCCACATGGAAGCAAAGCTGCGCCAGTTTCTTCGGGACCTCGGTGTTCAGGGTCCGGGCCTTGGCGGGGTCGGCCAGGCAGGTCTCGATCGTCGGCAAGGCGGCGCAATGCACGACGGCATGGGGAAACTCCTCGAGCAACAAGGCCTCCAGGGCGGCGTCGGAGCACAGGTCGAAAGACCGCGCCTGCCTCACGTCCGGAATCGCGGGCTCCCGGGAGCCACCGAGCGCGATCACTTCATGGCCGCGGCGCAGGGCGGCGAGACAGACCTCGCGACCCAGGAATCCGGAAGCGCCGGTGACGACGAGTTTCATGGCGGACGCATAAGCCGCCGTGGAGCCACTGGCAAGCGGGGAGGGCGGTCCCGACGCTTGCCAAGCCGGCCTTCACCCGCATTGGTAGGAACCTGCATGGCTTCCTATTCCGACCTAGCCAACCGCCCGGTGCTCACGCAGCCGACCTACGAGGCCGGCCGGCCCATCGAGGTCGTCGCGCGCGAGTTCGGGCTCGAGCCGGCCTCGGTCATCAAGCTCGCCTCGAACGAGAACCCGCTCGGGCCTTCGCCGCTCGGCCTCGCCGCCGCCCGCAAGGCCCTCGAAGTCTGCCATCTCTATCCGGATGGCGGTTGCACCTTCCTGCGCGAGAAGCTCGCCGCCAAGTGGGACCTCACTCCCGGGCACTTCATCGTCGGCAATGGTTCCAACGAGGTGATGATCCTCCTCGCCCAGGCCTTCCTCCGTCCCGGCGACGAGGTGGTGTTCGGGGAACAGGCTTTCATCGTCTACAAGCTGGCGACGATGCTTTTTGGCGCGACTCCCGTGGCGGTGCCGATGCCGGGCTATCGTCACGACCTCAAGGCGATGCGCGCCGCCGTCACCTCCCGGACACGCCTCCTCTTCCTGGCTTCACCGAACAATCCCACCGGCGGCACCGACGATCCGGCCGACATCCTCGCGCTCGCGGCCTCGTTGCCGGAGGATGTCATCTTCTGCCTCGACGAGGCTTACGCGGAGTATCTCGACGCCTCCGCCGATCTCCGGCCGCTGCTGAAGTCCGGGCGCAAGGTCGTGGTCACGCGCACCTTCTCCAAGGCCTATGGCCTGGCCGGCCTGCGCGTCGGCTACCTGCTGGGCAGTCCGGAGGTCGTCGCGTTGCTCAACCGGGTGCGTCAGCCGTTCAACGTGAACCTGCCGGCGTTGGCCGCGGCCGAGGCCGCCCTGGACGACGCGGCCTTCGTGACCCGGACCCGGGAGGTCAATGCCGCCGGCATCGCCCAGCTGAAGGCCGGCTTGGCGCGGCTTGGGTACGAGGTCATCGACGGGCATGCCAACTTCCTCGCGGCCCGCATCCCCGACGCGGAGCAGGCCTTCATCCGGCTGCAACGCGCCGGCGTGATCGTCCGTCCGCTGGCCGGCTACGGCATGAAGGGCTGGCTGCGCCTCACCGTGGGCACGGCCCCGCAGAACGAGCGCCTCCTGGCCGAACTCGCCCGCCGCTGACATGGATTTCACCGAGGTCATCCGTCAGATCCGCGCCAAGGATCCCCGCTACAAGGCCCAGGCCTACGAGCTCGTGCGCCTCGGGCTCGACCAGGCGCAGAAGGACGTCCACGGGGACCCCAAGAAGGGCAACGCGGGGGCCAACCGCCACGTCACGGGCCCGCAGCTCCTCGAAGGGTTCCGTCGCCACGTCCTCGAGACCTACGGGCCGATGTCCTACCCCCTCCTGCAAAGCTGGGGCCTGCGCCGCTCCCTCGATGTCGGCAACATCGTGTTCAACATCATCGATACCGGACTCTTCGGCCGGTCGGACGAGGATCGGCTCGAGGATTTCGCGGACGTCTACGACTTCAAGGAGGTGTTCCTGACGCCCTACGAACCGCGGGCGAAGGCCGACTGAGCGCCGGTTCAGGCGTTCACGAACGAGATCGTCCGGACTTCCTGGCAGCCGCGGAGGGCGCGGATCTTGGCCAGCAGGGCCCGCTCGTGGAAGCGCACCTCGGACTTGATCACCGTGTTCTCGCATTGCACCACCAGCTTGCCGCCTTCGAGCACGCGCAGCGGCGCGCAGCGGCGCGCGAGCTTGGCGGGCAGCAGCTCATGCCAGTGCGCGAAGATCGCGTCCTCGGGGACCGGCTTGTCGAGCCGCAGCTTCTTGAAGGCTTCCGTGACGGCGTCGTCGATCGAGCGCAGGTCGCGGTCGGTCGAACGTCCGCGGTCTTCCGGCAGGCCGCGGAGGTTGGCCAGCAGGTTCACCACGTGCCGGGAGAACCGGCCCTTCGCCTTGCCCTCGGTGACCAGCGCCCGCAACACGAAGGGCAGGTCGCGCAGGTGCTCGGCCCGCAGGCACTTTTCCGGGGCGTAGGCCCCGCCCACGATCACCCCGATCGCGCCGGCGTCCCGCGCGCCTTCGCCGTCCTCCTTGGGGTCGTCGCCGACGTGCACGAGCGCGGACATGGCCGCGCCGAGGTGGCGGGCCGCCTGCGCGAAGGCCCGGGGGTCGGGTTTGGCGCACCCGGTCTCCGCCGACAGGAAGACGCCATCGAAAAGGTGCGTCAGGCCTTTGTCCGCGAGGACGGCATGCATGCGGGCGTCGGCATTGGAGAGCGCGGCGACCTTGATGCCGAGGAAGCGTATCGCCGTGAGCGCGGTGACGGCGGCGGGGGCTACGCGCCAAGCGGAACCTCGGCCGAAGGCTTCCCAGCAGTCGCGGAAGACGACGTCGAACTTGGAGGCCGGCAAGGAGGGGCCGAAGCTGCGCAGGACCACCTCGCGCCAGAAGGCCTCGGGCTTGGCTTGGCGGGGGGCGCCCTTGAAACCGAGGGGAAAGGCGGCGTCCAGGTCGGTCGCGGCGACCTCGACTCCATGCCGACGGGCGCAGGCGGCGTAGACCGACCCGACCGAGGGATGGGGGAACAGCAAGGTGCCGGCGAGGTCGATGGTGACGGCTTGGACGATCGCCATGATCAAAGGTACCGGGGCTGGAAGGGCGAGGGATGGGCGGTCTGAACCATGGACCGGCATGGGACCAGAGCCGGCGGTCAGGGTCAACCCCTCGTGCGGAGGTCCCTGCTTGTCACCCCCGGCCGCCAGGGGTAGGGTATCGCCATGTCCTACCTCCGACGTCTCCTGCCGCTTTCCTTGGGCTTCCTGGCCGCCATGCTCGCGGGTTGCCTCGCCCCGTCGGAGGGGGCTTCGAGTCTGGCCGCGGTCCGCAAGGTTTTCGTGCTGGACCCGCAGGCCTGCGGCGTGAGCGAAGCGGACGCCCTCGGCGACGCGGTGCACGACGCCGCCGTGCGGGAGCTGGCCCGCCTCGGTTATGTCGCCACCGCCACCGCGGCCGAGGCGCAGGCGAGCCTCCGGAGTTCCTGGCGCGTGAACAAGGCCGACGACGGCCGCGTCAGCGTCGCCTTGTCCGTCAGCCTCTTCGACCCGGCCGGCCGTCGGTTGCTCACGACCGATTCAGGCACCGCCCTGTCGATCAATTTCTGGAATGAATCCGCGGTGCGGCGCGCGGTGGAGCAGGCGTTGGCCCGTCTCCCTCGTCCCGCCCCGGCGCCGTCAGCCCAGAAGTGACCCCCTCCGCGCGGCCAGCCGCGTCCTGATCTCATCCAGCAAGGCGCGTAGCTCCGGCATCGCGACGCCCGCGGCCTCGCCGCGTCGCAACGGCTCGCCCCAGATGCCCTCCAGCTCGACCTCGCGGCCGGCGAGGTAGTCGATCAGGCTCGAGGGGCGGTAGGGTCCCATGCCGTCGGTCATCTCGAACTGCCAGCGGATATGCTTTTCGTCGAAGGCGTGGCCGCGCGCCGCCGCGGCGGAAGCGACTTCGTCCATGAGCCGCCGCGCGCGGGCACGGAGGGTGGGGTCGCCGACGATGCGGTCGGTGGTGAGGCCGCCCGCGGCGATGGCGAGCCCGTTGAAAGGGACGTTCCAGCAAAGTTTCTTCCAGAGGACGGCTTCGAGGGAATCTTCCGACCGGCAGTCCAGCCCGGCTTCCGCGAACAAGGTGACGCAGGTGCGGACGGCCGCGTTGGCAGGGCCCTGGGCGGCCGCCATCCGGACGTGGCCCGCGAGGGTGTTCTCGGTGACGCCGGGCGCGACCCGGTTGATGCAGACGAAGCAAAGGCCGGCCACGATGCGTTCCGCCGGCAGCAAGGACCCGAAGGCCTCCACGTTGCCCATGCCGTTCTGCAGCGTCAGCAGCCGGGTGTCGGGTCCGAGCAACGGGCGGACCAAGGCCGGCAAGCCGGCATTGGCGGTGGACTTGGCGGCGACGATGACGAGGTCGCAGGGCGGGAGTCCCTCGGTGTCGACGGTCGCCGACGCCACGCGGACCACCCGTTCGCCGAGTTGATCGCGCAACCGCAGGCCCTGGGCCGCGATCGCCGCCGCATCGGACCGGGTCACCAGGTGGACCGCATGCCCCGCTTCGGCGAGTTTTCCCCCATACCAGCCGCCGACGGCGCCGGCGCCGACGACCACGATCTTCATGCTTGCGAGGGCGAGCGCCGCACCGAGGAATGCCGCGCTTCGGCGAGCTTGGAAGGGTAGTCCAACGTGCAATGGAGCCCGCGGCTCTCGTGGCGCTGCAAGGCGCACTCGATCACCAGTTCCGCGACCTGGATGAGGTTGCGTAGCTCGAGCAGGCGCGGCTCGACCTTGAAGTTCCAGTAATACTCACGGACTTCGTCGGCCAGCGTGCCGATGCGGGTGCGGGCCCGCTGCAGGCGTTTGGTGGAGCGCACGATGCCCACGTAGTCCCACATGGTGCGCCGGAGCTCGTCCCAGTTGTGGGTCAGCACGACGCGTTCGTCGGGGTCGCCCGCGGCGCCGTCGATCCAGCCCGGCAGGGCCGGGGGCGCGGCGGGGGCGGCCGCGATCTCGGCCTCGGCGGCGAGGGCGCCGTCGTGCGCCAGGACCACCGCTTCGAGCAGCGAATTCGAGGCGAGCCGGTTGGCGCCGTGGAGGCCGGTGCAGGCGACCTCGCCGACCGCGTAGAGACCGCGGAGCGAGGTCCGGCCCGCGAGGTCCGTGGCGACGCCGCCGCAGAGGTAGTGGGCCGCCGGCACCACCGGCACCGGCTCCCGCGAGAGGTCGAAGCCGGCCTGGCGACAGGTCTCGAAGATGTGGGGAAAGCGCTCGGGGAGATGGCCCTGGGCGACCTGCCTGGCATCGAGGAGCACATGCGGGGCGCCGTCGCGCTTCATGACGGAATCGATGGCCCGGGCCACGATGTCGCGCGGGGCGAGGTCGCCCAGCGGATGGAAGTCCTTCATGAACGCGCGGCCCGCGAGGTCGCGCAGGATCGCGCCTTCGCCGCGGACCGCTTCCGAAATGAGCGCCCGGCTGCCGTCGGGCGACTTCAGCGCGGTCGGGTGGAACTGCACCATCTCCATGTCCCGGATCTCGGCGCCGGCCCGGTAGGCCATCGCGACGCCGTCGCCGGTGGCGATGTCCGGGTTCGTGGTGAACTGGTAGACTTGGCCGATCCCGCCGGTGGCGAGGACCACGACCGCGGCGGAGAGGGTCTCGACCTTGCCGGCCTGGGTGTTCAGCACATGCAGGCCGTGCGTGCGGTCCAGCGGTCCGCCGAGGGGGACCGTCGGGTCGATCTTGGAGGTCGTGAGGAGGTCGATCGCGAGGTGATGCTCGAGCATCCGGACGTGCGGGACGCCGGCCACCGCGCGAAGGAGCGCGGACTCGATCGCCCGACCGGTCATGTCCCGGGCATGGAGGATGCGCCGGCGGGAATGGCCGCCCTCGCGGCCGAGGTCGGGGCGGCCATCGGCGCCGTTCTCGAATTGCACGCCCCACGCGATCAGCTCGGCGACCCGCGCCGGGCCGCCCTCGATGATATGCCGGACGGCCGCCAGGTCGCACAGTCCATCGCCGGCGTCCAGGGTGTCCTGCACATGGCTCGCGAAATCGTCGGTGCGGTCGGTGACGCAGGCGATGCCGCCTTGGGCCCAGTTGGTGTTCGATTCGGAGCGGGTCTTCTTGGTGACGATGGCCACGGAGCGACCACGGTGGGCCAGGTTGAGCGCGAAGCTCAGGCCGCCGATGCCGCTGCCAACCACGATCGCGTCGAAATGGGTCGCCATTCGGCTTCCAACGTAGGGTTGGGGCGGTCGGCAACAAGCCATTTGACGGGTCGGGCGGCAGGCTATACCTCATTTCCCGTGGAATTCGCCCTCATCGCGCTCTGCCTGCTCATCACGGCCTTCTTCGTGTTGGCGGAGATGGCCTTGGTCTCGGCCAATCGCCGCCGTTTGACGAAGATGGCGGAAGGCGGGGACCAAGGCGCCAAGCGCGCCTTGGAGCTCCTCGCCGAGCCGTCGCGTTTCCTTTCGACGGTCCAGGTCGGCATGACCTTCGGCGGCATCATCGCCGCCATCTACGGCGGCACCCCGTTGGCGCTTCGGCTGGAGCCCTGGATCGAGGCCTTGTCCTGGGGTTGGGCCGCGGAGCATGCCCATGCCTTGGCCGGTGGCTTGGTCTCCTTGTTCATCGGCACCCTGACCGTGATCTTCGCCGAGATCGTCCCCAAGCGGCTGGCGCTGATCAAGCCGGAGGCCTTCGCGGCGTCCTTCTCGCGCCCGATGGCCTTCGTCGCCGCGGTCTCCTCGCCCTTGGTCCTCGCGATGAGCTGGTGCGCCGACCTCGTGATGCTGGCGTTCGGCCGGCGCCGCGCGCCGGAGGACACGATGTCCGAGGACGAGCTGCGCATGATGGTCGACCAAGGGATGGCCTCGGGGGTCCTGCATGCCGCCGAGCACCGCATGGTGCATGGGGCGCTCGGCCTCGACCAGATCACGGCCGAGAAGCTGATGACGCCGAGCAACCGCGTCGTCTGGCTCAACCTCGAGGACACGGACGAGGTCAACTGGCGCAAGGTCGTGACCTCCGGCCACACCTGGTTCCCGGTCTTCAAGGGGTCGCCCGACCGCCCGCTCGGCGTGGTCTCGGTGAAGCGGCTCTGGGCCAACCTCTCGCTGGCCGGCTCCGCCGTCATCAAGGACCTGCTGACGGAAGCTCCGACCGTCACCCAGCAGAGCACGGGTACGCAGTTGCTCGAGCGCTTCCGTCGCGACAAGATCCACCTCGCCCTCGTGGTCGACGAATTCGGGCACGTGCGCGGCGTGGTCTCGCTCAACGACGTGCTCGAGTTCATCGTGGGCGACCTGCCCAACGAGGGTTCGCCCGTGGCGAAGCCCAAGCCGATCCGGCGCCGCGAGGATGGCAGCTGGCTGGTCGACGCCGTGGTCACCTTGGACGACTTCCGCGAGGCCACCGGCATCATCGGCCGCTTCCCGGGCGAGGGCGCCGGCGGCTTCACCGTCATCGCGGGATTCCTGATGCGCACCCTCGGCCGGATCCCCGAGGAAGGCGATCGCGTGGAGGCCCTCGGGCACGTGTTCGAGGTCGTCGACATGGACGGCCCCCGCGTGGACAAGGTCCTCGTGATGCCGAAGGCCGCGCCGCCGGCCTAAGCCGTCAGAGCCGCACCGGCAGGCCGGCCGCCCGCAGGTGCGCCTTCGCCTGGCGCACCGTGAAGGTCCCGAAATGGAAGATGCTCGCGGCGAGCACGGCGCTGGCTCCGCCGTCGCGCAGGACATCGGCGAGGTGGTCGAGCGTGCCGGCGCCGCCGGAGGCGATCACGGGCACCTCGACGGCGCCGGAGATGGCGCGGTTGAGGGGCACGTCGTAGCCGGAGGCGGTGCCGTCCCGGTCCATGCTGGTGAGCAGGATCTCGCCCGCGCCGAGGTCATGCACCTGGCGGGCCCAGGCGATGGCGTCCAGTCCCGTCGGGTTGCGACCGCCGTGCGTGAAGACCTCCCACCGTCCGGGCGCGACCTGCTTGGCGTCGATCGCGACGACGATGCATTGGCGGCCGAACTTGCGGGCGGCCTCGAGGATGAGCGAAGGGTTCTTCACCGCCGCGGTGTTGAGCGAGACCTTGTCGGCCCCGGCGTTCAGCATGGTGCGGATGTCCTCCACCGAACGCAGCCCGCCGCCGACCGTCAGGGGCATGAAGACCTGGTCGGCCGTGCGCTCGACCACGTCGACGATCGTCGCCCGGCCATCGCTCGAGGCCGTGATGTCGAGGAAGACGAGTTCGTCGGCGCCCTGCTTCTCGTAGGCCGCCGCGACCGCCACGGGGTCGCCGGCGTCGCGCAGTTCCTCGAACCTGACCCCTTTGACCACGCGGCCCGCGTGGACGTCGAGGCAGGGGATGATGCGGACGGAGAGCATGGCGAGGCTCTGGGCTAGCAGGGCGGGGGCGGAGGTTAAGCCTAAACTACTCGAGAACCACCGTCACCGGCCCGTCGTTGACCAAGGAGACGGCCATGTCGGCGCCGAAGACGCCCGTGGGCACGGTGCGCCCCAGTAATAACCCTAGTTCGCGCACGAAGAGGTCGAAGAGCAGTCGGGCGACCTCGGGCTTCGCGGCCCCGTTGAACGAGGGGCGGTTGCCCTTGGAGAAGTCGGCCAGGAGGGTGAACTGGCTGACGGCGAGGGCCTCCGCCCCGGCGTCCCGCAGGTTCACGCCCATCTTCCCCTGCGGGTCGGCCATCAAGCGGGCCTTGGCGACGTCCGCGGCCAATCGTCGGGCCGTATCCTCGTCGTCGCCGGCGGCTATGCCGACCAGCAGCAGGTAGCCCGGTCCGATTTGGCTGACCACCGCGGCATCGACGACCACGGAAGCTGCGCGGACCCTTTGCAGCACGACCTTCATCCTAGATCAGCGCCTCGAGGATGGTGCGCAGCTTCATCTCGGTCTCGGTCGATTCCGCCATGGGGTCGGACCCGGCGACGATGCCTGCGCCGGCGAATGCCCGGGCGGTGGCGCCGTCCAGCCGGGCGCAACGCAAGGCGACGAACAACTTGCCCGTCGATCCATCGGCGCCGACCCAGCCGACCGCCCCGGTGTAAAGTCCGCGGGTGTGCGGTTCGAAGCCCGGGATGAAGGGCAGGGCGAGGTCGCGCGGCTTGCCGCCGACCGCCGGCGTCGGATGAAGCTCGCCGGCCACCTCGAGGAAGCGGCGATCGGCCGGCATCGTGCCTTCGATCGGCGTGCGCAGGTGCATCACGTTGCCGAGGCGGAGCAGCTCCGGAGGGCGCGGCGCGGCCGCGAGGACCCCGACCATCTTGAGGCGGCGCAGGATGGAGGCGGTCACCGCGCGGTGCTCGCGCAGGTCTTTGTCGCTCGTCAGCAGGGCCTCGGCGAGGCTGGCGTCCTCGGAGGCGGATTCCCCGCGCCGGGTGGTGCCGGCGACGGACTCGGTGCGGACCGCGGCATCGAACAACGACAATAAAGTCTCGGGGGTGGCCCCGACCAAGGCACCCTCCGGCTCATCGACCAGGAAGGTATGGCAAGCTGGGTTGGCCCGGCGCAACCGATGGAGCGTGGCGTAAGGATTGAAGGCATCTCCCCGGCGCCAGTCGAAGGCGCGGCTCAGGACCACCTTCTCGAAGGCGCCTTCCTTGATCAGTTCGGTCGCCCGCAGGACCGCGGACGGGAACCAATGACCGCCGACCTCGTTGAGTACGGTGGGGACCGCCGCTCGCGGGGGCGGCGGGTTCGAGCGATAGGCGAACCGGCGGAATTGCTCAGCCCGGAGGGCCAGGCGGGTGGCGCAACCGACGCGCGCCGGCTCCGCGAGCGTGACGATGGTCCGGCCTTGCTCGGTCACGACCTGCCAGGAGGGCAGGAAGAGGCGGGAGTCGAGCCCCTGGCTATCGTCGCCTTGATAGAACGGAAAGGTCGCGATGACCCGCGGCGCGCCGCCGACGCAGGTCAGGGACGCGTGCAACTGGCGCAGCCAGGCGTCGGCCGCCAGGAAGCGATCCGGACCGCGGCCGGTCCAGGTCGCCAAGGGCGATCCGGCTGCATGCGCTCTCTGCCGGGAAGGGTTCTCGAAGTAGCCTCGGGGTGCCGGTTCATCCAAGGTCTCCAGGACGGCCAAGGCGTCCAGTTCGGTGACTTGGAACGTGTAGGTGACATACCCTTCGCCGGCGCGGGCGCGTTCGGCCTCGGCCAGGACATTGGCTTCGTCGACTGCGGTCAGGTCGGCCACGTTACGACGATGCGGGGAATCGGCGGTTTGTCCAACTCAGGCCGGAGTCGGCGCGGTCGGAGGTTCGATCGGGGGGAAAAGGATGCATTTTTCCGCCACCTGCGCGCCCGTCCCCGCCTGGGACCAGGCGAGCTGTCCCGCATAGGTGCTCGGCACCGGCCGACCGATGTTCTCCAGCAACTTCGCCGCGGTGGCGGGCATGATCGGCAACAACAAGGTCCCGACAAGACGCAGTCCTTCGGCGACGTAGGCCAGGCAGGAATCCAGCCGGGCGCGGTCCGCGGCGTCGGCGGACTTGGCGAGCTTCCACGGCGCTCGGGTCTCGATGTAGGCGTTGAGGGCGCTCACGAAGACCCAGAGGGCCTCGAGGGCATGCGACACCTGGTGCTCGGCGAAGGCCTCGTCGAACTTCGCCAAAGTCTCGCCCCAGAGCCTGCGGAGGTGCTGTTCCGGCTCCTCGTCGGCCGCCGGCGCGGGCACCTTGCCCGCGTAGTTCCGCCCGACCATGTTCAGGAGCCGGTTGACGAGGTTGCCGAGGTTGTTGCCGAGGTCCGCCTTGTAGCGGTTCTCGAAAGTCGTCGGGGAGAAGTCCGCGTCCTGTCCGACCACCATTTCGCGGCACAGGTAGTAGCGGAACGCGTCCGTGCCGTGCGAACGCGCGAAGCCGAGCGTGTCGGTGGCGTTGCCGGTGCTCTTCGAGGCCTTCTGGTTGTTGACCGTCCACCAGCCATGGACGAGGAGCTGCCGGGGCGGCTCGAGCCCGAGGGCGTGGAGCATGCAAGGCCAGTAGACCGCATGGGGCGGGGAAAGGATGTCCTTGCCGATGACGTGCAGGTCCGCGGGCCAGAGACCGCGGTCAAGGACGGCCGAGTAATAGTTGGTGAGGGCGTCGAACCAGACGTAAGTCACGAACGCGCGGTCGAACGGCAGCTCGATGCCCCAGGTCAGCCGCGTCTTCGGGCGCGAGATGCAGAGGTCGTTCAGCGGCTCCTTCAGGAATTCCAGCACCTGGTTGCGCCGGAAACGCGGGGTGATGAAATCCGGGTGCGACCGGAGGTGCTCCACGAGCCACTCCTGGAACTGCGAGAGCTTGAAGTAGTAGTTCTCCTCGGTCGTCTGCGTGACCTCCCCGTAGATCTCGGGCCACGACCCGTCCTCGGCGCGGTCCTTGTCGGATAGGAACTGCTCCTGGCGGACCGAATACCAGCCCGATTTGGTCGCCTTGAAGATGAGTCCTTGGTCGAACAGGCGCTGCAGGAAGTCCTGCACGACGCGCTGATGGCGGGGTTCGGTCGTGCGGATGTAGTCGTCGTTCGAGATGTTCAGCTCGCCCAGCATGGCGCGGAAGACCCCGGCGACCTCGTCGACCAGGGTCAGGGGCTCGATGCCCCGCTGCTGCGCCGTCTGCTGGACCTTCTGGCCATGCTCATCCAATCCGGTCAGGAAATGGGTGGGGTGGCCGAGCAGCCGTTTGCGGCGGGCGATGACGTCGGCGAGCACCTTCTCGTACGCATGGCCGAGGTGGGGCGCGCCATTGGCGTAATCGATCGCGGTGGTCAGGTAGAACTGGCTAGGCATGGCGGACCCCCCACGGATAGGGCCGTCGGACGGGGAGGACAACCCCAGAAGCGATCGTCAGCCGGCGGCCCGGACGATGTGCGGCTCGAACGCGATCTCGAAACCGTAGGACTGGCCGGCGCGCAGGGCGAGGGGCTTGTCCCGCAGCAGCGTCTGGTAGTAGTGGACCTTGCCCCAGCAGGTACGATGGCGGGTGTCGTCGCTGACGACGCGCGTCTCGGCCCAGGTGGCGTGGAAGTCGTCCTTCAGGACCTCGCAGCGGTGCGACTCGGGCCCGAGCACGAGGGCGTTGCCCGGGGTCATCCGCGAGTGCGTCGCGGCGATCGGCAGGACCAGGCGGAATTCGTCGAGCGTCACCGCGGACTTGGCGGTCAGGAGGAAGCGACCGACGATGCGGCCGCCGTGGAACTCCCAGTCGACCTTCAGCGAGGCGACGTTGGCGGAAAGCTTCTCATCCCGGTCGATCAGGTCCGGCTGCTCGTAGCGGAAGTGGTAGGCGCCGGCCTTGGCGCCCATGGCCACCTGCGCGTTCTTCCCGTAGAACGACGGCGTGAAGCTCTTGCCGGCGATCGTGAACTCGGGGAGGAAAGGGCTGACCGCCTGGTTCGCGGGCCAATCGAAGACGCCCGGCATATGCGGGAAGGCCAGGGAATCGCTCGCGCGGTGGACGCCCGCGGAGACCAGCGGGAGGATGACATGGAGGCCGGAGGCGGCGTCCTGGTAGGAGAGCAGACCCTGTTCCTTGCGCGGGGACTTGTCGAAGGAGTAGAAGCGGCAGACGGCGCCCTTGCCGGGGGCCTTCACGACGTCCATCGCGCCGCCGATGGTCTTGGCCAGGCGGGACCACTGGGAGAGGTAGCGCGCCGCGTCGAAGTTCGCCATGCGGGTCGTGTGGCCCGGGATGGTGTCGCGTTCCGCGTCGCGGATGACGATCAGGCCGTGCTCGGCGTCGAAGAAGGTGGTGAAGAAGTTGGCGTAGAGCCGGCGCACGAGGTCGCGGGCGAGGGTCTCCTTGTCCACGGGGATCCAGCGGTCGCGCAGCGCCTGCAGCAGCAGCGTGACGCAGTGCATCTGGCCGTAGGCGCCGATGCCGCGGCCATAGCACCAACCCAGGCCGTCCTCGCGGGTGGTGTCGAGGATCACGCGGAGGTACTTCTCCGCATGGGTGCGCAGCTTGGGGAGCTTCTGGTCGCGGAGCTGGATGTTGGCGTGGAGCTGGAGGGCCTGGCGGATGAAGATGAGCGCCACCACGCCGTAGAGGTCGAAGGCCCCGCCGAAGTTGTCGGCGTGCGCGGCGCGGGAGGCTTCGTCATGGAAACCGCCCGACGAGCTCGCGTTGATGCGGTCGACGAAACGATCGACCAGCGGGCCGGTCTCGTCCTTCTTGGTCAAGCCGAAGGAGAAGCGGCAGACGGCCTTGGCGATGTCGAAGGCCTGCACGTGGTCATGGTGGTCGTGCTCGACGGCGAGGCGCTCGTCGATGAGCTGGCGGGTCGCCTCATCCAGCTTTTCCCAGACGGGGTTGCGCTCGCGGGTGGGGCCGAAGGCGAGCAGGCCGAGGCACGCGAAGGCCATGCCGTTGTCGGAGCCCTGGCTCAGCCGGACCTGGGCGGTGATGGTGCGGGCGACGATCTCGACGATGTTCGCGCGGTCGAGCGTCAGCTCGCCGGTGGCGCGGTAGTATTCCCCGAAGGCGAGGGCGGCGTGGCCGGGCTCATCGGCGCGGGAGACCTCGCCGGGAACCGGGGTGACGGAGCCGTCGGAAGACAGCGAGCCAAGGTTGAGTTTGAGGAGGGCCTTGGTCTGGTCCAGGCACTGGCTCGCGAAATTCTGCATGCGGAAGGGTTTTGGATTGGGGGGCATGCCCACCCTGTCAATCCCCCACGTAAAAAAATCGTAAGTCCGGCCCGGAGCGGCCCGGCCGGAGGCCCGGGAAGGGGGTCAGGGCTGGAAATCGACCTCGACGGGGCTGGCGGCGATCCGGGCCTGCAGCCTCGCCTGGGCCCGCAGCGGCCACCACCGGTAGAGGTGGATGTCGATCGGCTTCCACAGGGCGACCCAGCCGCTGATCGTCAGGCCTTCGCGGATCCAGTCGCACCAGCTCGGCTGGAGGGGCAGCAGGCCGCGCAAGGCGAGCGTCGCGGCCAGGAAGGCCAGGCCGATCGCCAGGGCGGTGCGACCCTCCCGGAGGAGCTCCTGCAGTTCCCGTCGGCTGACTTCGGCGCGGTAGGCGAAATAGTGCCCGATGGATTGCTGGACCAAGGCCGTGACGGCCGGGTCCGGCGGCTGATGCAACACCACGCGGAGACGTAGGGGCGCGAGCGATTGGGCGCGATGTTCCCGCGCCCAGCTGACGATGAACTCCTCGGCGTCGTGGTCCAGGTCGCGTTCATGGAACGGCGACGGGTCCATCGTGTTGAAGAGCTGGCCGACGTTGTTGAGCCGGAGCTCGATCAGGCCGGGGGCGGGTCGCATCGCCTATCCTCCCACGGGCGGCCGCAGCTGGTCGATGAAGAAACGCAGCCGTTTGGCGCGCATGACCGGTTGCTCGCAGGCGCCGTGTCCCGCTCCCGGGACGACCTCCAGCTGGAACAGGTCTTTTTTACCGGCGGCCACCAGCGCGTCGCGCAGGTCGTAGGTGCACTTCACGTCGACGTTGGAATCGGACTCGCCGACCGTCAGGAAGAGGTGGCCGCGCAGTCGGTCCGCCTCCGTCGCGCAGGAATTGGCCGCGTAGGCCGGGCCGACGGGGTAGCCCATCCACTGTTCGTTCCACCAGAGCTTGTCGACGCGGTTGTCGTAGCAGCCGCAATCGGCGGCGCCCGCCCGGTAGAAATCGCCGTGCCGCAGCAGCGCGTGCACCGTGTTCTGCCCGCCGGCCGAGCCGCCGAAGATACCCACGCGCCCCAGGTCCATGGCCGGCTCCGTCTTCGCGAATTCGGTGAGCCAGCGGATGCGGTCGGGGAAGCCGGCGTCCTTGAGGTTGCGCCAGGCCTCCTGGTGGAACTCGCGGCCCCGGTTCCAGGTCCCGCGGCCGTCGATCTGCACCGTGTAGAAGCCCTTGAGGGTGGGCTCCCGGTGGTTGTTGTTCCAGAAGGCGAAGCTCGTCGGCACGAACGAGTCCTGCGGCCCGGCGTAGATGTGCTCGAGCACCGGGTATTTTTTCTTCGGGTCGAACGGGTAGGGGCGGTTGACGACGCCCCAGATGTCGAACTTGCCGTCGCGGTCCTTGGTATGGAAACGGATCGGCTCCTGCCAGCCCGCGGCTTTGAGCTTGTCCAGGCTGCCCGTCGCCAAGGTCGCCAGCGGACGGCCGTCGGCGACGGCCCGCAGGGTGAACGTCGGGGCGAGGTCGACGCGCGAGGCGGCATCGATGAAGTAACGACGCCCCGGCGCGAACTCCGTCGCGTGCTGCGCGTCGCCCGGGGTCAGGTCGACCGGGGCCCGGCCCTCGAGGTCGGTGCGGTAGAGGTGCTGGTGGTAGGGGTTCTCGCCCGGGTCGCGGCCGAGGCCGACGTAGAGGACCGAGCCGGACTTCAGGTCGACATCGACGACGTGCTTCAGCAGGCCGGGACCGCTGGTCACGGGGCGGATCGTCCGTCCGCTGTTCAGGTCCACGAGATACAGTTGATTGAAGCCCGTTCGCTCCGAGGCCCAGAGCGTGCGGTGCTCGTCGAGGTCGCGCCGGTAGCGCGTTCCGTAGGTGTAGACGAACTTCGGGTCTTCCTCGACGAGCAACTGGCGCCAGCCGCGCGTCTCCGCCGAGAATTCGATGATCCCATGCCCCGTGAAACCCCGCTTGACGAACTGGGTCCGCAGTCGCCGGCCATCGGCGGTCCAATCCAGGCGATCCGTGTTCATCGTCAAGGGCAGGGTGGTCCGGTCCGGCGACGACGGGCTGTCGCCCGCGACGGAGAAGACCCACGGCAGCCGCTCCGTCTTGTCGTCCCCGGGCTTCTCGTAGGGAATATCCTTCTTGGTTCCCTTGACCGAATCGACCACGGTGTATTGGCGGACCGGCCGGACGCGCTCACGCCACAGCGCGAAATGCTTGCCATCAGGGGCCCAGGAAATCGGCCCCACCCAGCCGTCGAGGGGATTGCCGTCTTGCGTGAGGGCCCGCGGTGCCTCGGGTCGGGTCTCCTCCGTGAGGAGGACGTTGCCCTCCTTGAGGCTCACGCGCCACTTGCCATCGGGGGAGCGGTCGCCGAGCTTGGTCGAGGACAGGATGTATTCACGCCCCACGTAGCGATTGCGACCGCTGGTGGAGTTCTCGGGCGCCTTGGCCGGCTTGGCAGGGGTCAGTTTGCCATCCCGCTCGAGAACCCAGGCATTCGCGTCGTTCTCCAGTCGTAAACGGCCATCCTCCAGCGGTACGATGCGGTTGAATGGAAGCTTGGTCGGCGGGGTTTGTCCGGGCGTCAGCCCCGCGAAAGCCGCGGCGAGCGTCGCCGGGTCGAAGGCCGGCCGGACCTCGCCGGTCGCGCAGGTCACGTGCTTCCAGGTCGGGTTGGGCGTGCCCCGTTCCGAGAAGACCAGGTACTCCCCGTTGTCCGACCAGCGCAGGTTTTCCAACCGCGTGGCGGGTGCTTTCCAGTACCAGGTATCGAATTGCTTCTGCCAGTCGGCGACCTCCGACGGGGCGGAGAGAACCAACAGCGGGAGCCAAAGCAGGGCGAGGCGGAGGGGCATGCGGCTAGGACAGCCGCCGCCGGCCAGGGTTCAACCAAACTTAGGTAAGCCTACTTCTTGGGCTTTTTCTCCTTGGCGCCCAAGGTGCCGAGGTAGGCGACGACGTCGCGGATCTCCTCCGGGCTCAGGATACCCAGCATCGGCGGCATGATGGAGACGGGCGGAGTCCGGCTGGCCAGCTGGTCGGCGGGGATGGTCCGCTTGGTCCCATCCGGAAGCCGCAAGGCGTAGGACTTGCTCAGCAGACCCGGCTCCGAGGTGACCACGCCGGCGACCGTCTCCCCGTCCTTGAGCGTCAGGGTCTCGAAGCCGAAGCCTGGCACGATCTTGGCGGAGGGATTGACGAGCGACTCGGCGAGTTCGGCCGGGCTGCGCTGGGTGCCGACCGCCTTGAGCAGGGGGCCGACCTCGCTGCCTTCATCCGATTCGAAGCGGTGGCAGGCGGTGCAGTTGGCGGCGAGGTGCTCGTTCGCGACGAGCCGACCGCGACGGGCGTCGCCACCGGCCGTCAGCAGTTCGTAGGGCAGGTCCGGACGGGCGAGCTGTGCCGGTGAGCGCTTGATGGCGAGGTAGCGTCGGAAGGCTTCCTGGACGGCGGGCTCGGTCGAGTTCTGGGCGAAGGTGTAGACGTCGAGCCGGATCGAGGCGTCGAGCCGCTCCTTCGCGAGACGTTCGACGAGGGCGGCGCGTAGCGGGCCGGCGGCGGGTTCGGCGGAGCGGGCGATGATCGCCACGGCGGCCTGGCGCTCGGCGGGCTTGGCGCCCTTGCCTTCGAAGATGCGTTGGGCGGCCGCGAGCGCGAGGTCGGGGGCGACGCGTCCCAGCTGGGTCAGGGCCTCGACCCTCAGTTCGAGCGGACTGGTCTCGGCGGTCGCGGCGACCAGGGCGGCGCGGACCTCCGTGGCGGCGTCGGTCTTCGCCGCGAGCAGCCGGAGCACCTGGAGCTTGACCGCTGAGGTGACCTGGGGCGCGCCCGCGATCTGGAGCAATTCCGCGGTCGGGACATCGAGGCCATACTTCACGAGCAACTCCACCCCGGAAGCCTTCAGGGAAGAGTCCTGATAGGAGAGGAGCTTGGCTTGCCCCCCGCGCACGACCGCCGCCAGCGGGGCAAGGGGCCGTTCGGGGTAGCGATGAGCCGTGCCATCCACGACATCGAGGGTCGGCGGAGTCGGGAAGGCCAGGAGGGCCTGCAAGGCTTCCGCGAGCAGCGGTGAGGACTCGGGCTGGGCTTGTATCCAGGTCAGCAGGCGGGCGGCGGCCTCGGGGGTGCCGGCCCGGAGGTTCTGGTTGATGGCTCGGCGCAGGGCCGTCGTGGGCAAGGCGGCGGGCGGGGCCGTGACGAGAGCGGCCAAGGCTGCCTGGGCGGTGGGAACACCTTCGTCATCGTGGATCGCGCGGATCGCCTCGTTGAGCACGTCGCGGTGCGGGGAGGCGAGCAGTTGCCCGAGCGCCGGGGAACGGCGGCGCGCCAAGGCCAACGTCGCAAAAGTGGCTTTCGCCGCATCGGGGCCCATCGCCAAGGCGAGCAAGGCTGACTCCGTCTGCGTACCCGCCAGGCCGACGACCAAGCCGTGTCGCAGCCAGGGCATCCGCAGGTCCGCGCCGGCGTCGTGGAAGAAGGTCTCGACCGCGGGTCGGCTTGCGGGCAGGGCCGACTCGCCGACTCGCAGGCGACCGAGGGTGAGGGCCGCCTGCATGCGGAGCCGTGGGTTGGCCGCGGCGAGCTGGGCGCCGATCCGCGCGGCGATCAGGTCATCGATCTCGCCCTCCTTCGTCAGCCGGTTCCCGGGCGGCATCTTGCCTTCCGCCAGCACCTTCAGCAACTGGACGCGCAGCTCCTCCGACTCGTCGGCGAGCAGTTCGGCGACGCCGTGCAGGTCCGCGAGCTTGCCGTGGCGCAGGCCCATGCCCCAGCCCCAGATCGCGTGGATGCGGGCCGGCAACGGCTGCTTCGGGTCGCGGGCCGCGGCGAGAAGGTCCGCCCAGGCGCCGAGACGGTCAAGACGGAGCGTGGCGTTGACGCGCACGCGCTGGTCACGGTGCGAGAGCAGCGCCATCAGGCGATCCTTGGGCAGGGGCGCGGACAGCGGCAGCGACAGGATCTCCTTCGAGACCGGGTCGGTCTGGCCGGCCACGTCCATCCGCCAGATGGCGCCCTTGCCGTCGAGCGGGTAGCCGCCGATCCAGTCGGCGAAATAAGCGCGACCATCGGGGGCCCAGCTCATGCCGATACCCATGATGCCGGTGCTGATCGTGCGGAGCCCGGTCATCTTGAAGCCATCCGCCGCCGGCTCCAAGGTGAAGGCGTCCATCTTGCCGTTCGGGAACTGGTCGAGGATGAAATGCCCGCGCAAAGTCCCGTCCAACGCATGCCCGGGCTCATGGAGGAAGCCCGCGGGGCCGTCCGAGTAGTTCGCGATCGGCGGCGTGAAGCAGAGCGGCTGGTCGGGGGCGCCGGCGGGCTGCCAGATGTTCTCCCGCATCCAGCGACTGTTCAGCTTCATGAACTGGCTGTGGCAGCGCCAGCCGGAGTCGGACCCCTCGACGAGGTAGACCAGCCGCTCCCGTTCCTTCGGCTGATCCGCGTCGTTGTCGACGCCGATGATGTTCCCGAGGTCGTCGAAGGCGATCTCCTGCAGGTTGCGGATGCCGGAGGCGAAGACCTCGAAGCCGGAGCCGTCGGGCTCGCAGCGCAAGACCGAGCCGGTGTGAGGGTAGAAGAAGCGCTTGCCCTCCTGGCTGGTGACGTTCGCGCCCTTGTCGCCGATGGTCCAGTAGATGCGGCCGTCCGGCCCGAGCCGCAGGCCATGCATGTCGTGGCCGGCGTAGGCGATGTGGGCGCCGAAGCCCGTGCAGACGAGCTCCTTCACGTCGGCGACGCCGTCCCCGTCGGTATCCTTCAATCGCCAGAGGTCCGGCTGCACCGTCACGTACACCCACCCGTCGTGGTAGAGGATGCCCGCGGCGATGCCGCCGCCCACGGGGTTGAAGCCTTCGGCGAAGACCGTGACCTTGTCGGCGACCCCGTCGCCATCGGTGTCGACCAGCTTGTAGATGCGCTCCTGGTGGACCACGAGGTCGCGCCAGTCGACGCTGCCGTCGCCATTGTGGTCCTTGAGGCTGCCCTGCGGACCCCGCATCGCGCCCGGGGCCATGACCCGTTTGTAGAAAGCCTCCTTCTCGATCGGCGAGGTCAGCGCCTGGTCATCGGCGATCCATTGCGTGTGCTCGCGGATATCGAGGTCCGCGACCTTGCGGCGCGTCGTCGAGGTCGCGTAGACCGCGCCGGTCTCGTCCACCGTCACCGCGACGGGGTCGGGGACGTTGATCGCGCCGGACCATTTCACCGGTTTCACCTCGGCTGCCGGCAGGTACGACGCGAGGCAAAGCAAGGCGAGAGGCGGGCGCATGGCGGAAAATTCAGCCGACCAGGACGAGGTAGAGCTCCTTCGGGCCATGCGCCCCGAGGACCAGGATGCGCTCGATGTCGCCGGTGCGGCTCGGCCCGGTGATGAAGGAAAGCATGCTCGGCATCCGTTCCTCGTGGCGTTCGCGAACCTGGTCCAGGGCCGCGGCGAGGTCCGGCACGACCTGGTCGACGCGGGCGACGACCACGTGGACGTGGGGCAGGATGGAAAGGGCCCGGCCCCCGGAGGAGGCGCTGGAGACCAGGATCGAACCCAGTTGGGCGACGATCGATTCGCAAGAGGTGATCCCGGCGTCGCAACCTTCCAGTTTCTGCTTCTCGAAGGAGGCGTCGGCTTCCCAGCTCGGGCAGGGCAAGGCCTGGGCGACGCTCCGCACCAGCGGATCGCCGTGGTAGGCCACGCGGGTCCAGGCCTTGGACCGGGCGAGTTCGGCGACCGCCTGGGCGGCGCCGGCCTCGTCGGGCACGCGGACGAGGACGGCCTTCAACTTCGCGAGTTGCTCGGCGAGGATCGCGAGGCTGGCCGCGGTGGTCTCGCCTCCATCCGGCAGCCAAGGCTTGCCCACGACGACCGGCTGGCCGGTGGTCGCCTCGGACTTGAAGTGAGGCTTGGGAGCCTTGACCATCAGCGCCTCGCGAATGCGGGCGAAGATATCGCCGCGGGCGTCAGCCATGGCGGGTCTCCTTCCATTGGTCGCGGAACGACTTCGCGGGGGCCTTGGGGAGGTCGCGGGTCTTCATCCAGGCGCGGAGGTAGGGGAGGGGAAGCTTCTGCAGCAGCGGCAACGTGGCCCGGAAGACCTTCCCGCCGAAGGCGAAGAGGCGCGGACGCCGGATCACGAAGTCGAAACCGCCGTGGAAGAGCCGGTCGAACCA
>Ga0214919_10003801_pt1 | contig 22493 bp, 15 predicted proteins | sample LL1503_MetaG_FD_177994 | JGI IMG/M metagenome (GOLD analysis project Ga0214919, IMG submission 177994) | Freshwater microbial communities from Lake Lanier, Atlanta, Georgia, United States - LL-1503 | ecosystem: Environmental > Aquatic > Freshwater > Lake | place: USA: Georgia | collected... | reverse complement strand
AAAAATGTATTTTTAATTTATTAAAAAAAAAATTATCGGGAATAGATAAATGCGCCAGTTTTCAAACTAAATTAAATTATGTGTTTAATAAAGATAGTAAATATATAGTCGAACATGAAAAAAATGAAATAGATAATTGGATTAATTTTAATATGATTTCATTCATATCTATTATAATGATAAATTATTATTGTTTAGTTAATTAATAAAATGTAAATATTTATTATTAAAAAAAAAAATTTTTTTAATTTTGTTTTTTGTTTATTATTTTTATAGTGTTATTATTATATTTTACTACTTAAATCTAAATACACATAAACATTAATTTTTTTTTTATAATTGGTATTAAATATATATTTAAAATAAAAAAGAAAATAAAGATTAAATAATTATCTAATAAATTTTGTTTTCTTGTAGTAATTACTGAACATGTACAACTATTTTAATATATTAATTAAAGATATTAAAAAATATCTTTAATTTATATATCTATATCTATATATATATCTATATCTAGATCTAGATCTAGATCTAGATATTTATATCTAGATCTACAGATTTAAAAACATATAAAGATTAAAATCATTAGCAGATTCTATATGTGTATCTGGGTTATGCGGTGTATATATTTCTAAAGTATATGTTGTAGGTGTGGATCCCTGACTTTTTGACTCAGTAAAATCCCATTTAAATGTAATTGTCCAATGTCTATCAGGATATGTATTATCTGATGGTTCTGATGGATCTGTATGAGTATTGTGTTCATAAATAGTGTCAAGAAACCCTAATGCAATATATCCCACAAATTTAACATTATATACTTTAGCAGGCGCTAAATTGTAATCCCGTATTTGAATTTTATTTTCTTTCCAATATATGAGGTTTTTATAGTTTACATTTAGATTTATCATAAACTCTATCAAATTGATAATACTATTATATTTATCTTTAAATTCCTTTGTTGTTTTATCTATTTGACCTATAGATATTTTTTCATATAGTTTCTTCATAGCTGAGAGATAAGGGTTTTTCGCATAATCCCTTATTAAAAATTTTATATCTTTTCCTAAATCTTCTACACTATTGAATTTAACTGTAATTTGTTGTAAAAGAAAACTATAGTATATAGATGATTTACCAGCAGTAATTATTGATAATAATTGTCTTTCAGCTTCATGTCTGATTGTTGGGTATTTTATCGTTAGTTCCTCTTTTATTTCATCATATATAGCCCCCCCCATTCTTAATAAGTTAAATTTGTATTTATATTTTAAATATTTATATTTTAAATATTTTTCTTCCATATTATATAATATTCTAAAAAAAAAAAATTTAATTTATTTTTAAATAAAATAATCTAATTTCTTAATATATACTTTTTTATAACCTATTTTATTGTGAATAAATAATATTATATTTATAACAAATATTTTTATATTTATCATAAACATAATCTAATTTATATAAAAATATATTAAATTAACTTACATTCATAATAAAAAAGTGTGTCATTATCAATACATTGTTGTTCTTGTATTGATATTGTGTTATCAGTACTTTTTGGTTCTTGTGAGGATTTGGTAAATTTATACTTATCTATAATAGTTGATTGTTGAGATGTATATTTTTCATTTGTATAACGATATTTAGTAATTGTTATTGAGTTATCAGATTCTAAATCGCTTTTTAAAAGTAAGTTTAATGCCAACTATATGATAATAATCTCCATTTTTATAAGGTATTATTTCATAATCTTGAAGAAAACCTAAAGGCTCATATATGGAAGTGTCTAAAGGCCTAACTAGACTAACTAGACTTTTTATACACTCTTTCATACCACTTCCTGGGAGTAGTTTTTTTCTAAAAAACCTAAAGTTGTTATTACTTGTAAATTTATCAAGTTTGCTTCTAAGGGTTTCTATATTATAATAATTAGGACTATAGGTCTTTAAGTATATAGGGGTTGGTTTCATATCTTCTTTAACATATAAGTTCGTTATTAGATAGCTACTCTCATTAATTGAATTATTCATAGTTTTTTCACTTATAATAATATACGGTGATTTTGTGAATATCCAAATAACTTTTGTAGTAATTTCTTTATAAATAAAATGAAATTCATACGCATAAGTGACTACCTCAAGCCCAATATCTTTTTTTTTCGCCTCACTTTTGGTAAATTTTCCTATAGGCTCATAATATGGATGACCATTGGAATTAATAGACATATAATAATATGTTGTGTCTAAGTTTTTCATAGCAGTTTCTTTAATTTCATCAATATTATATTGCGGATAATCACGATAGGGTTCACCCATAGTATCGGATACATCGTTATATGTATTAGATAGATATGCCAAATCCATAAAGTTCTGAATGGGAAATGTAACAAATTTTTTACATAAGCTAGAGGAATATCTTTCAACCTTATCACTACCACCAATATTATGATATTTGTATTTATATTTTAAATATTTTTAAATATTTTTTCTTCCATATGATATAATATAGAAAAAATATATATTTTTTTATATATTATTTTATAAAAAATAAATAATATTATATATAAAAACAAATATTTTTATTTAATATTCTTTTAATTTTAATTTATATAAATCAAATATATTAAATATATTTTTTATATTTACATACATTCTATATAATTTATATAAAAATATATTAAATTAACTTACACTCATAATAATAAATTGCATAATCATCAATAATACATTGTGGTTCTACTATTGGTGTATATTGTAGAGGTGTATTTATTTGATTTCCATAACGATATTTAGTAATTATTGTTTCTTTAGAATCTAATTTAAAAGTAAGTTTAATTCCAAGTATATGATAATAATCTGTAGTTTTATAAGATATTATTTCATATTCTGTAAGAATACCTAAAGGTTCATGTGTGGATATATCTAAAGGCATAGCTAGACTAACTAGACTTTTTATACAGTTTCCAAAACTTTCTGTGGTGTGTTTGTATTTAAAAAATCGTAAGTTTCTATCAAGATTAAAAGTTTTAAATATATCAAGGTCACGTCTAAGCGTTTCATCATTATAATAATTAGGACTATAGAGATTTAATAATATCTTAGTAGGTATTATATCTTTCTTAATATATAATTTTTCTATATACTCTGTCAAATTTGGGTTAGTTAATGTCATAAATTGATTTTTTAACTTCCAACTAAGTTTGGAAACAAATGACTGATTGAAAGAAAACTCAAATTCATGACCGATGGTATACTCATCACATCCATCGGCATCACATAATTCATGTTCCGAAGTTAATCTGCCTAAAGGCATATAAAAACCAGTTTTCTCAATAAAATGATAAAATATAGTTTTTTTATCTATACTAAATTGCCTTTTAATATAATTTATAAAATTCGTAATGGGAAATTCAACAAATTTTTTACATAAGCCAAAGGAAAAATCAGTCTTTTTACTCCCACCAATATTATGATATTTATGTTTATATTTTAAATATTTTTTAAACATTTTTTCTTCCATCTTTATATATATAATAATTAAGAAAAAATTAGAAAACAATTTATTAAAATTTATCATTTTTAAATAAATTAATATCAATAACAGTATCTAACATATGTAAATGACATTTATTTAAAAAAACAGATTGCGAACAATCTAATAAATTATTATAATTATTACTTTTATAAATTTTATTAATATTATAGAAATAAGTAGGATTTTTTTTAATAAAGTTTTTAACTTCACCTAGACATTTTTCTGGAAATAATGTTTTAAGTTTGTCTAAATTATCTATATCTATAGGAATAACATATAATAAATGTTGATAAGGTGTAATATCTAATGTTGCTTTATTTATGATATTATGTGGTGTGAAATATGTTATTATACTATCAAATAATGGAACTTTAGAATAAGGATAATACCATAATTCATTAAGATTTTTCCTACTAAAATAATATTCATGTATCCATTCTAATCCTACTAAATATTCTTTAACTATTTTTTTTAATGAGTTATTATTAAAATATTTGAGATAATAATAATTATGGTCAATATGTTTACTTTTAATACAATGTTTTAAAAAACTATTAACTGGATAAAATATTTCAAAATATTTATCTAATTTATTATCCATCATGTATTGGGTTTTTTCAGTATCACTCATATTTTTCATCATTTCAATATGTTTTGGCAGATTAGATGTATAATTAATTGGATGTACTTTTTCATATTTTGGTAGAGAATCTCTATTAAGTTTTTTGGTAATTAAAGAATTTAAAGGCAAATCTTCATTTTCTTGTATATAATCTTTAATTAAATCAATTAATTTAATTTTATTAATTAAATAAAAATTTAAACATCCATATTTGTTATCATCAAATTTTAATTTTTGTGGTTCAACAAAATTTAAAATATTATCATATAAATTATTAAATGGTTGACCAAAAATAGGATTATTAAAATTATTCTTAAAGTTTTTTATATTATATAAATCAATAATAAAATTTTTTTGATTATTATTATTATAATTTAGATACATATTCATAAATGCATTTCTAAATAATAAGCGTTTCTCATGTTTAGATAATAATTTAAAATAATTATATAATACTTTATAATTAATAGTTGATTTATCTAAAATATAGCTATTTATATCTATATAATTAATTAAATATATATCAATAATAAAAATTATATCTAAATTAGTTTGAATTGATTCACATCTTGGTAAAAAATCATTACCAAACATAGTAAAAATAAAAACAATATCATGCATTAATTTTTTTAAATTTAATTCATTTATTGCTGTTTTTTCTAGTCTTCCAATACAAAAATCATAAATTGATTGAGTTAATAATGTAATATCAATAATTGAATAAAGTAATTTATTATTATCATATTTAATAATATCAATATTTTTAAAATTAGTAGATATCATACTTAATAAAATAACATCTGCATCAGGACTAAAAAATATAACTCTATCTGAGTTATTTAATGATAATAAATTTATTAAATCTAATATTTTCATTTCAGCTTCACCTTTTTCATCAGTAGTAGATATTTCAATATTGATATTTTTATATTTAAAATTAAGTAAAAAATCATTCATTTTATCCATAAATATTGTGCCCGGACTTATATTATTTTTTCCCCATAAATTAGGTAAAATATTATTATTATTATAATAATTAGTAATATATTCCAATAATTCACCAACATATCTTCTTTTTTTTTGTTCAATTATTTTTGCAAAAGTAGGATACCCATCAAGAGCAATATATAATAAAGATATTTTTTCAGCATCAAATCTTTTTAAAAAATTTATTAAATATTCATTAACATGTTTAATTATTAATTCATTTAATTCACTAAATTCCATAATTGTATTATTTAAATTTAATTCTTTTAATAATCCAGATGAAATATTATGAATTACCGAATTAAAATCCATGTAAATATATTTTGCATCTAATATATCGTCATAATTTGTTTCTTTAAAATTTTTAACAATATTAAATTTTTTAGATAAAGCTATAAAAAATCTTTCAATACCCATGTATATAATTATATTATATAAGAAAAATAAATAAATAAAAATATAAAATAGATTAATTTAATAATAATGTAAAATAAATATTTTTAATTATTCTAACAATGTATAATTAAAAATATTCTAATAATGTATAATCTGTTATTTTTGTATATCAATATATTTCATTATTTATCTAAATGAACAAGAGTAAATACTTATGTTTTATAAGTATTTTAATTTTATTTTTTATTATTATTAATGATTCTATTAATTGGTGGCGTGGAATTTATTATTGATATTGGTTGAGGCAAATTAATAATTCTATTAATTTGCGGAGGAGTATAAGTTATAATAGGTTGATGTATATGTAAGGGTAATTTAATTATTTCACTGTTATAAATTAAAGGTTTTACTAAAGGTTTTACCAAGAATAAAAAATTTATGTATATAAATTTTACCAAGAATAAAAAATTTATGTATATAAATTTTACCAAGTTTAAATGATTATAAGGTAAATTACATGAATAACTTCTATGAACTTTATTATTAAAATGTTTTAATTGTATGGATTCATTATTAGTTTTAGGTGAAGAATAATTGTAAGTAGGTGATGTATAAAATCTTAATATATGACTATTAATATTAGTGTCGGTTAATTGAAATTCATTAATATTTAATTTTTCAAAAAAATTATAATATGATACTTTATTAATTTTATGTGTTTTTAAAATAATTTTGGTATTGGCTAAATTAATTTCTTGATTATAATTAATCTGATCATGTATAATGGTATTAATCTGATTATCTAAATTATTATCTAAATTATTATCTAAATTATTATCTAAATTATTATCTAAATTATTATCTAAATTAAGTTGATTATATAATTTATTATCTAAATTATTATTAATCTGATTATTATTTCGATTATCTAAATTATTATTTAAATTATTATTAATGTGATTATATAAATTATTATCTAAATTATTATCTAAATTATTATTAATTTGATTATCTAAATTATTATTAATTTCATTATCTAAATAATTATTAATATTATTAATTCTTTTTTTATTAAATAATATAATGTTAATAATATTATTTAGTATTTTATGTATGTATATATTTAAACATGATAAATCATAAGATGGTAAATATTTTAATTTATAAATTAATTTATTATAATCTACAGATAACATAATACTATTTGCATAAATTAAATAATTTTTTATTATTAATTCATATGTGGTATCATCAATAAAATAGTCTTTAATATTATTTTCTATTATATATAAAAAATCAATTGGTATTGTATCAAATTTATTTAAAATTTCAACATGATAATTTATCATACTTTTAAACGTATAAGTATTTTTTGTATAATTATTTTTTAATTCAATATTCAAAGTTAAATTTTTATATTTGAATATTATTTTCATTATATAAAATAAATTTTTATTAGAATTATAATAATATTTAAAGTAAAAATTATCAAAAAAATATGTTTTATAATCATTTTCTAAAATATATGCATTTTTTAATAAAATTAAAACTTTATGATAAGATAAATTTTTCATTGAATTATTAATAATATCATAATAATAAGGAGTATCATACATATTTATAAGGGCTTTTTCTAATGATTTATAATTAACAGAAATATGAATTTTTAGATTAGTATATTTATTATAATTAGAAATATATGATGGGCACTTGTAAGATATTAAACTTTCATACAATATCGGATAAAAAAAATTAATAATATCATTATAATTATTATTTATAAAATTTTTTTTATGCATATATTATCATTTTTCATATTTATATTTAAACAGAAAATATTTATTAATATTAATGTTAAACAATGATTTTGAAAATTATATTAATTATATTAAACATAAATTTGATAATGAAAATATTAATGTAAATGAACTTTTTACTAAATTTCAAACTTTAGCAATTGATAGATTAGATAAATTTAAAGATAGCACTGTGAATAATGTACTAAATTTACGAGGTGATGATTTAAAAAAATTTATATTAAGTATTCAAGACTTGTATAAAAATATTATTATTTATTTTAAAAATAATAAAGTTATTAAAAATAGTATTAAAGATTTATTAAGATTATCAACAATTGTTGAACTATCTTTATGTATTGATATTTTAAATGAAATTAAAGACTTCAATTTATCATATACTGATATTATTAATAATTTTAAAATTAAAATTTTAAATAATGAATTAATTTTGACAAATCAAATTACTGAACCGTTATTAAAAAAAAGAAAAATTGATGCATTCCAAGAAGAATCAGAATCATCTAATGATTCATGTGAATCAGATAATGAAAATATAATGGATTATTTATATAATGAAAATGGTTCTAATGATATAACTGAATATTATAATAATTTAAATTATGATGATAAAAAATATTATATTAATAATATAAAAGAAATATTGAATTATTATACTGATGATGATAGACCTATGATTTTTAAAATATTAGATTTACCATTAGATATTAGCTATAAAAATCATATATTTAAAACATATCAATCATTATTATCAAGTTATTTATCAGATAATAAATTAAGTGTATGGTTTGACTCATTAATGACTATTCCTTTTGGAAAATATAAGGGAATAAATTTAAAATCATTAGATAAAAATAATATTAAATCTTTTTTATTAAATTTAGAAAATACAATGAACAATGCGGTATATGGTCATGATGATGCTAAAAGACAAATTATTCAAATAATAGGACAACAAATACGTAATCCAGAAGCAAAAGGAAGTGTATTAGGTATTTGGGGTGCTAAAGGAAATGGAAAAACCTCATTAATTAAAGAGGGTATAGCTAAAGCAATGGATAAACCCTTTGTATTTATTTCTTTAGGTGGAGCAACTGATGCGTCTTTTCTAGAAGGTCATTCATATACTTATCAAGGATCTATATATGGAAGAATAGTAGATGGATTAATTACTGCAAAATGTATGGATCCAATAATTTATTTTGATGAATTGGATAAAATATCACAAACATATAAAGGAGAAGAAATAACTAATTTATTAATTCATTTAACAGATCCTATTCAAAATACACATTTTAGAGATAAATATTTTCATGGAATTGATATTGATTTATCTAGAGCTACTATTATTTTTAGTTATAATGATCCATCTCAAGTAAATCATATTTTATTAGATCGAATTACAACTATTAGAACAAAATCTTTATTAATACCACAAAAAGTTCATATTGCTAGTAATTATTTAATTCCTAATATTATGAAAGATATGGGTTTTAATGATAATGAAATTAATATATCTTCAGATATTATAAATTATATTATTGAAACTTATACGTTAGAAGGAGGTGTAAGAAAATTAAAAAGTTTATTATATAATATAATTAGAGAATTGAACTTAAAAAGTTTACTAGATGAATTTAATTTACCTTATAATGTTTCATTGAAAGATATTAAATATTTTTTAAAAAATAAAAATGAAATTACAGGTGAAAAAATTCATTTTAGAGATAAAATTGGAATTATAAATGGACTTTATGCAATGAGTGATGGATCATATGGTGGAATTATTCCAATTCAAATATTGTGGATGATAAGTTCAAAACCTTTAGAAATTAAAGCAACCGGTAATTTAGAAAAAGTAATACTTGAAAGCACTGATGTAGCATTAACATTAGCATTTAATCAGTTAGATAAAGATAAACAATGTGATTTAATAAAAAAATTAAAACAAGAATCTAAAGGGTTACATATTCATTGTCCCTCAGGTGGTGTATCTAAAGATGGACCTAGTGCTGGAACGGCTCTTACAGTTGCTATATATTCAATTTTAACTAATACCAAAATTAGAAATGATATTGCGATAACTGGTGAAATTACTTTAGAAGGTAAAGTAACTAAAATTGGTGGTTTAGATAATAAATTAGAAGGAGCTAAAAAAGCAGGTGTTAGATTAGTATTATTTCCATATGATAATATAAATGATTTTAATAAGATTAAAGAGAAAAATAGTTTATTATTTAATAATAATTTTAAAGCAATTCCAATTAAAACTATTACTGAAGCTTTAGATTATGCTTTAATTTAAAAATTGATTTTTTTTTATTGGTAATCTTTCCTTTTTAAAATCTTTCTACCTTAATATACTGGTATCTTTACTGGTTAGCTAACATAATTAAACTTAGCTTTCAAATTTAATAAATTTTTTACCTTATTAAAATTTTATTTTGTTTTATAGTAGCTATAAAACAAAATAAATGTCTAGTTCTCAATCAAGCTCAGATAAAGAACTGGTTTCATCTAAGGATGAATTAAGTTATCCAAAAGAAGGAAAAATTATTTTTATAGATGTGACCGGTGATTGGTCCAGTGCTAATAATAAAGAAGCTATGGAAATAATATCCTGGGTTATGAGTCATCGTGTTAAACCTTGTATACTTTTTATATATGGTCATAATGCCATGTATCTTGGATCTATTTTCATAAAAAAAGCATGTGGTATTGTAAGAAAAGTTCCATTTTCCATTTATATTTTAAAAGATTGGAAATTAGACCATTATGAAAATAAATATGATAGAAGATTAATGGAACAAACAATTGTATTTCGTGCTAATAAAAAAGAATTAACTGAAGAATTTAAAATTATTAGTAATAATAGAGTTGCTCCTCTTTTTATAGTTCCAGGTCCTAATATTAATGATAAAAGCGCAAGACAATTATATGATAGTCAATGGAGAATAATATGTGGTAATAGTCATGGAATTGCTAATTTTATTGATAGAGCAGTGGCAATAAGAAGGGATGCAATAACTAAAGAAGAATGGACAACTTTAGATTCTAGTGAAAAATATATTAGTAATGAAATAAGAGGTTGGAAATCGGGATTTGCTACTGCAAATACCTTTGATACATCCAAAGCCTTTCAAGATACACCAAATATTATTAGTTATAAAGTAACACTATGTAAAAGAACAACACTTTTAGCATTAACTATATGGCAGTCTGAAAATGACTCAGAAACATTAGCTAATATTACTGATGTAGATATTATGCAAATTAATATTGATCTTGAATTTCTTAAAGATAATAAAATAATTAATTCTTATGAAAGTGATGGAATTACATTTTGGCGTCCTGAATTAAGTGAAAATATTAGACAAATTTTAATAAAATCTTGCAATGAATTTATTGAAGACTTGGGTAGTGATTGGTTATCAATATTATAAATTAATAGTTTTTAGTTTTTTAGTCTTATAATAAGAAACATAATTAGAAAAAATAAATTAAAAAATATATCTAGTGAAAACTAAGATAATAGTATAAATAGAAATCCATATATTTCTGAATATGATAATAATAATATTAATAATAATATATCATTAAATACTGAATTTAATAATAAAGATAAATTAATTATTCAATCCATAATATTATCTTTAATAAATATTTAACTTATTAATGATGATACAAAATCATTAGTAATTAAATTTTTAATGAATTTAATTAAAAATACATGTTTTTTTATATTAAAATAGGATAAGCTCGGCTTATCATATTATGGTGTTATTATTGTTATAAAAATTTATATAATCTTTTTTTGATAGAAATCAATATAATTTTTTTTTTACTTAAAAAATATTAAATCTAAAAGGAATTATTATTATGAATGTTTTATTATAAATATTAAAAATAATAATATTATTGATTAATAATATAATAATAAATTAAATATTTATCTAATAATTATTATAAAAATTAATTATTAGATTAATAACTATAATAAAGTTATTTAAATTTAATTAAATATTATAGATTTATTTATAAATATTATAGATTTATTCATAAATATTATAGATTTATTCATAAATATTAAAATAAATTGAAATAATAATTAATTAAATTTAAAAAATATAATTTTTCACCTTTAAAATTAATAAAAATTGTTAAGTTGAATTAAATTTATATAATATGGATTGGGATGAAATTACATGGGTTTATATTATAGCTATATGTATATGTTTAAGTAGTATTGTTCTTATTATAGCATTAATATTAATTAATAAATGTTGTTATTATATATGTTGTATATATCCAAGATTAGATGATACTAGACAACCAAGATTAAATGATACAAGACAACCAAGATTAAATGATACAAGACAACCAAGATTAAATGATACAAGGCAACCAAGATTAAATGATACAAGACAACCAAGATTAAATGATACAAGACATTCTAGTTTTAATTCTAATACATCTATACAAATTGATGATATTTATAAAATAAATATTGTCCCATCAATTGAACCACCTAGATATTGCTTATACAATCTGTTAAGTCGTAGCTATAAATATATATGTAGATTTTGTAGTTTAAATCAAAATAATGAAAGAATATTATCATCAGATACAATAATAATAACTGATATGACTTCAAGTCATATTAATAATCCATTAAATGATTTAAATTTAAGTATACTATCAACAATAAGTGATAATAGTGATAATAGTCCTATTATTTCAATTAATGAACCATCAATTAGTGATAATAGACCTATTCTCAATTAATGAAAACTAAAAAAATATATTTTAATTAAAGATATTTTTAATGATAACTAAAAAAATATATTTTAATTAAAGATATTTTTAATGAAAACTAAAAAAATATATTTTAATTAAAGATATTTTTAATATATTTCTAAAAATTTTTTTACAACTATATTAAAATATTGCGAAGGTATATAATTAAAATCAATCATTTTAGTATTATGAATATATTTTTCTTTAGCTTCTGGATTATCATTTAAATATTTATTTAATTTTTCAGAATCTTCAATTAATTCATCTTTATTTTTTATTCTTTTAGTTAAAATACTAGGTATACAATCAGATTTATCACCAAATATTATTTTTTTTTGTAATTCTTTATGTGCTTCATTTTCATCTAAAATTTTAAAATTTTTTGATTTATAAGTAAAAAAAAATAAATTATTATATCCAAGTTGATAAAAATCTTGGTCACCAGATATTAAATATATTTTATTTTTTATTGATATATTTTTTAAATGTTTTATAATAATTGCAATTATATCATCCGCTTCAATATTATCAACTTGTATCAAATTTATATTATCATAAGATTTAATTATTTTAGGTAGTAATGTATTATATGTATATATAAATATATCTTTATAATTATACTTTAATGATAAATCAGCTCTTTTTCCTTTGTAAGAAGATTGTAATTTACATCTCCATAAATCTATTTTTGGTGAATCTAAACAAAAAATTATTTTACTAGAATTAAAAGTTTTTTTGCTTATTATTTTTTTTATTGATTCTAAAAACATTTTTTCATATTTTTCAACAAAAATATCATTATTTATCCAATTATAATCAGATTTATCTTTAATTTTTAAAAAGTCCTCTTTAAAAGCAAATGAAAACCATTTGATAGTTGCAAAAAATCTATAAAATGCAGTATATGAAGTATCAATTAATATTAATATTTTATCCATTAATATTAATTATACTAATTAATCTATAAATATTAAAAATTTAATTAAGGCAAATTTTAGCTAAATTTTAGGTAAATTTTATATAAATTTAAGGTAAATTTTATATAAATTTAAGGTAAATTTTATATAAATTTAAGGTAAATTTTATATAAATTTAAGGTAAATATCCTTTTTGTTTATTAATATTATAACTAGCAATAGTTTCATCAATTTCATACATATAAATAATTCCTTTAGTTTTAAATAATTCTTCAGAATCTGGTGAGTTTGAATAAGTGCTATCTAATTCTAAATATGGTTTATTATAATTAGCTGTTTGTGAGTTATTTAATCCAATAGGATCATATTTAACTTTAATATCATTATTATCATCTTTAATAACTAATAAAGCAGATGAATTTAACATTATTTCATTTTTAAATTTATTATCAACTAATGTAAATGTTTCAGCTAAAATAACTGATTTTAAATTATAAAGTACATTATTTATTTCTATAGTTGGTTCATATTCAACAGTAATAGTATCTGAAATTTTTTCATAAGTTGCAATTACACTAGTAGGTAAATTAAGACTCATTGGATTAAAAGTGTTTAATAAATTATGATTTACAGCGGTTTTTCTTCTATCAACATAAAAAAATAATAATCCATTTGAATAAATAACATTAGTTTGTTTCAAGACCATTTTTCCATGTTCAATAACTAATTGTTTTTGATTAGTTGCATCTGATAATTTTATATTTTTTATTACATTCATAGTACTTAAATCAGGTGTTGCCCTGATGTGGATAATTGGAATATTTGATACAACCGGCTTTAAATACATTTGATAAGGATTAACATCAAAAGCAATAGTAGTGCTAGTCATTTGATAAGGTAATGAATAAATTACAGTCGGTTTATATGAAAATGCTCCTAGTAATCTTCTAAGAATAATTCCATCAGTATTTCCAAACATTAAAAATTGTTCACCTGATGAAATAATACTACAATTACCTAATTCTAATAATAAATTAGTATAGCTAGGTCTATTATAAATTTTACCTTCTCTTAAATTAACAACAACATCCCATAAATTATTCTGTATTTTTACTCTAGTTAATAAATCCATATATGTTGATGTACTATTACATACTATATCATTAGAATCTCTAATTAATGCATTAAAAAGTTTTAAATCTGAAAAATTTTCTAAAGGATGATTTTTATATCTACGTTCTATAATATTTGCTAAATTAGAATGCAGAAAATGATTATCTAAAACTTTATTTTTAGTAACAAATAAACCGGCTATGACTGGATGAATTAATGATCCAGTATTACTATGTCCCAATTCGGGAATATATTTTGCAGTACCAATAGCATTTACATAATTATAATTATATGATTGAATTATTACTTGCGTATATAGTTGTTTTGAAATTGCATTAATTTTAATTATTTCTTGTATACATTTATAATCAGTATCACTTAATTTACTATTATTAGGTGTATAGGAAACATTAACATATCCCAATGCATTCATAATTTTAGTAGCTGGTAATAGAATATCTTGACTTTTAGAACCTATTAATTCTTGTTCATAAATTTCTTGAAATCTTGAAAATACAGCATCCGATAAATTATACTTGCGTTTAAAACGTAATACCTTTTCTAACAGAAAATGATAAGGCATATTTAAATTACCATATTTTTCTTTAACAACTCTTGCTAATTTTTTTGCTCTTTTGGTAATAACTGATTCAGTTTCTAAATATTCTTTCTGTAGTTTATCAACTAATTCATTATCATTCATATTGTTTCTTAAATTAGTAAATTGTTGTTGAGTCATACCATGTTTGTATTTTTTAAATAATTCGTCAACTTTTTCTTCAATATCATTGTCATGTTTAGTATTTTTATATCTTCTAGTTTCCATAAGTTATATATATAATTAATTAGAAAATATTTTTTTTTAAATTAATTATTTTTTTTTTAAATAATTAATTATAAAGATTAAATTATAATATTATTTAAATGGATTTTACAAATTTATGGATAAATAAATATAAACCTAAATGTATTAATGATATATATGGTAATATTGAAGAAATCGCCCATATTAATAATTGGATAAGTAATTATAATAAAAATAAAAATAAAGCATTAATAATAAGTGGTAATAAAGGAAATGGTAAAACATTAATGATAAAATTAATATTAGAAGCATTAGGATATATTATTAAAATAATATATCCTAATAATATAAAAAAGATAAGAAATAATAATGATTTTCTAGATTATAATAATTTTGTTAATTCAATTTATGCTAAAGTAAATTTTGAAAATTATTCTAATAAAAAAATAGCAATAATTTTTAACGAAATTGAAAATATTAATTTAGCTAGTGATAAGAAATTTATTTTAGATATATATAAAGAAAATAACAAAAATAAATCATTTCCCTTATTTTTTATATCAAATAATTATCATTCAAAATTATTATTTGAATTAAAAAAAAATTGTACTGAAATTATAATTAAAAATTTATCTTATGATGATTATTATAAACTTATTAATAAAATATCAATTAATGAACAAATTCAATTTGAATCACATGAATTAATTAATAAATTAATTATTTATTCTCAATTTGATATTAGAAGATTAATAAATTTATTTCAGGAAATATCAATTCATGTTGATGAAAATAAATTAATTACAAGTGATATAATAAATATGTTTTTAAAATCATCAAGAGAAAAAAATATTAATATTGGTTTATTTAATGCTACAAAAACTATTCTAAATAATAATTTAAATTACGAAAATATTATGGAATTATATGAAATTGAAAAAGTATTACAACCTTTAATGATTCATGAAAATTATTATAAAAGACTGTTATCTAATAATAGTAATAATTTGAAAAATACATTAGATAATTTAAGTAAAATTTCTGATTTATTATCAATAGGTGATAATATTGAAACAAGTATTTATACGGATCAAAATTGGTATTTACAAAAAATACATGGTTTTTATACTTGTATTTTTGTATCCTATATTATTAATAAATTTAATAATTCTTATCAATTAAAATGTAATAATATAAATTTTAGTTCAGATTTAAATAAAACATCATTAAAAAATATTAATAAAAAAAACATTAATAACTTAATTAAAATTATTGAAAATAAAACTAATTTAGAAATATTAATGTTAAATAAATTATGTAATCATTTAATTAATACTAATAATGAAAATATTTTATTAAATAAATTAAGAAAATATGATAATAATATAGATAGAAAAGATATTGAATTATGTTTGAAAATTGATAAATCTAATGATTTTAATATTTTAACTTTGAAAAAAAAAATATCAAAATTTATTAATTAATTTAATGTTATATTTTTTTATTACATTAAATTAATTACCTAATATATATATTTATTTAATTATTAAACTTATCTATTTAATATATTTATTACAACTACTAATGTGGTTTATTTTACTAAGATTTTTTACTGGTAGCACTGGTAGCACTGGTTTTATATATCAGAATATTAATATTTATGTTAATCTTCCCAAGATGTTTTTTGGTCACTTGGAATTTTCCTAGACATTTGTTCAATATATGAGACACTAAATGTCTTTTGAATTGTTTGAATTTCTGTAATAAGACTAGTGATACAAGATTCAAAATTAGTATCAAAATAATCTCTTTCCCAATAAATTCTAAAATCAAAACCATCTCTTTCCCAACAAATTTTATATTCTGGATTTTGAACATTTCTAATAGGCTCAAAATATTCATCAACTTTCCAAAACTGTTTATGTTTTATGTATGTTAAATTATCTATTATTATTGTACAAATATTTATTTTTTGATTATAACTAATTGTATCATTATTGATAAATTCTCTATTAAAATCATCTATATTAATTAGTAGAGGTACATCTCCAAATCTTTCAGGGTCTCCATTAGGTAATTGTTTATATGTTAAGTCATAGAAATTAGTAAATACTTTTAAAATAAATGAAATTTGTCTATTAATGCATTCATATGAAACAAAATTTAATAAAGGAAAATATGTTAATCCGATAATTTTAAATAATATTGATTTTGATACTTTAGTTATTTGATAAATATCAAAGATATTTCTTTTTGGTACTTTAGTCATTAGATCAAGATCAAAATTATTTGTAGTTAAAGGTCTTAACCATTCGCGACCTTGAAATACATCATACCATTTATAATAAAAATACATATAACTTTGTATCATTGTTTCTAAAATATCAATATCATTTAAATCAATATTATCTAAATATATACAAAGAAATGGACTATCTTTTTTATATAAATATAAAGTATTAAAATCATTACTTATTAAAGTTATCAAAAATTTTTTTTTAAATTTTTCATCTGTAAACATAGTAGATAAGTCACTTATATCAATTTTAAATTTATCTTTATCTTTATCTGATTTATCAAAATTAATAATATTAGAATCATAACTACAATTTGTTTTAAATTGATAATTTTCCATCGCATTTAGTAATATGTTTTTTAATTCTTCTGGATCTTCTGGTTTCTCAATATATCTTATTATTTCACCATTGAGAGATAAATACATTAACTTATTTGTTATACTTTGATTTAGATTATCTGGCGGTAGCATATATAAAAAATTTACATTTTGATTTAAAAGATAATAAAATATATCAAGTTTCTGATTTTCCTCTAAATAATTATAAATTAAATTATTAGATTCTGAACTATTTATATCATTATTTTCCGATAATAAATATTCAATAAAATTTATGCTTGTACAATTTATTAATGTTGCCAAATCCTCTTCTAATGGTGTCAAATCAATTGAGTCCCATCTATCTGTAGTATAAGTCCATTTAGTATGATGAATCTTAAAAAAATAATATAACATTAATGCTTGATTTGTAGATATTATTCTTTGTTGGTTCCCTAATATTAGTTGTTGCTTTAGTAATATTTTCTGTTGTTCTTGTAATTTTTTTCTTTGTTGGGATAATCTTAGAATTTGTAGGCTGCTAGGTGTTAAATGTGTGTGAGGTGGTAAAGGTGGGTCAGGTGTTAAAGGTGGGTCAGGTGTTAAATCACATGTTATATTTAATATTGTTTTAATCTTATCTAGATTTATATCACTAGTCTGATTAAGGGTTAAATCGCAGTGATATTTCATTATATGATCATCTTGTGATAGTTGTCTAGATAATGTACTGTTATAATCATCTATATTCTTATATTTATTATATACTTTTAATAATTGTTTTAATACAAGATTACGTTTAGATAATAAAAATGATTTAAACTCTGGTAATTCTGAAAAAAAGTTTTTAACTAATCCATTTATTTTTACAAATTGATCAAGTGTATTGTCATATACAAATTCCAAGTCATTTAATTTTAATTGATTAATTTTATTAATAATTTCTAATAAATCTTTATCTTGTTGACTAATATTAAGTTTTATTGGTTGTTTATTATTTATATATTTTAATAATATTTTTGATAAATTATCATAAAGTAAATTATAATCTATGTTTTCCATAGTTATAATATATTTTAAATTATCTTTCTGATAATCTTTAAGCAACACAAATTTATTACTATTAAACATTTTATCATAAGTGGTTATCAATGAATCAGGTGGTGGGGGATCTAAATCGGGAAATTCATAATATTCATACTTAGGAATAATATGGTTATCATTAGGTGTCATCTGAAAATCATAAATTTTTTTCCAAAATATAACTTTTAATATATCCAATCCTAATTTATAACTAAGATTTTTTGGATATAATATATTTATTCTAAAATTTTGTAATAATTGTTTATCAAACCAATCTGTTATTATTTGTTTTGATACAAGTTCTAATGGAACAGATGGTTTATATTTCAAAAATTTTATCATATGATTAATATTATTCTCTTTAATTATTAATATTAGAATGCTAGGTAATAAACTTAATGGCCACATTTTAATTGGAGAATCAGAACTTTTAGATTTTATATATTCGGAATATGGTATTAATTCATAAAGTTTGTTTGATTTACTTAGGTAGTTTGTTATATATTCTTCATTAAATTCCATCATATCTACGTGTTCAATATTAGTTGAGTCAGTCTCATGAATTATTAAATCAGTACTTTCGCTTTCAGCACTACCGCCATATACTTTTTTTAAATATTTATTTTTATATTTTAAATATTTTTGTTTAAAAAAATTTTCATTATTATACATTTTTGATATATAATAAATTATAAAATAATATTTTATTATAAAATATTATCTAATAATAATTATATGATTATTACTAATTTATAATATATTTATTATTATTACTAAAATAAAAATAATTATATGAAAATATAATTATTTTTTTTATAATAATATCATGTAATTAATTACAATATTATAGTAGCTTCTAATGCTCTATAATATAATAGTAGTCTATCAAAAATAATAATATATTTTTAAAAATTTCTTGTGATGTATTTTATATTATATATTTCAATATTTAATTATTATATTATAATAGTAATAATTCAATAATGAATTATATAAAGATTATATATTAAGTCTATAAATACATTCTTTAGTTTCTAATTAACATACTATTTAGTTATCTTAATATTTACTTTTATTTAAATAATTTTATATTATATGACATAAATTATTTATATACATTTATTGAAATAATGTTATATCATATGAAATTATTTATATATATTTTTCTTTAATATTTAATAAAAATAAAAATTGTATATTTAAATCAGAATTAGATGGATTAAAATAATATTCTCCATTAGATAAAAATAATAATAATTCATTTATCCATTGTAGCATTTTTATATCAGTAATAAATAAAACATCCTGAGTTAAGAACTGATAATAAAAATTATTTTTTTCAGAAGATTCATTTTCAAATAAATAATTATATTTTTTTATTTTTCTAATACTTTTAATTGTTTTTATATTAATACCAGGTATAGAAGATGCCCATATCCATAATTTTCTACTAGTTTGATAAATACCAAAAAACATATATTCACCAGCTATTAATAATTTTTTATTTATGTATATACCCATAAACTTATTTTCTAAAAAATCTATTTTATATTTATTATTATTTAATAATAATTTATTTATTTTTTCAGTTTTATTTTTAACATATTTACTTATTTTATTTTCCATATATCTAATTTTAGAAAAATATATTTAAAAATTAGTAAAAATATTATCTAAATTATAGTCTTATATTTAATTTATAGGTGATTATGATAATATTTTCTAATTACTAATATTAATCATAAATCAGACTTTATTATTAATTTGTAATTATATTTCAAATAATTATTTATATATTTCAAATAATTATTTATTACAATAAAGTAATAATAATAATAATAAATTATAAGTATTTATTATTAGTAAGTAAATATTGGTTGTTATTATGTATTTTTAATTATATAGATTATAATTCATAAAAATTAGTAAATATGCTATTATCAACAATTATAAAAAAAATAAATAAGTAGTTATGAGTCATATAAACTATTAATTTATTACATAATTTTATGATAATCTATAAAATTACTTTTAATAATATTTACTTTCAATAAACTAATAAAAATTATAAATTTTCAGGAAAACCAAAGTATTTTATTAATCTTATTATATGACAATAAATATTAAACTAAATAAAACTTTTATCAATGTCAATAATTTCTTTATTAAGTTTGTTTGCATAATTTAATTTTACATAATAATATTTTTTAATAATAATATTAATCCTAAATCATACTTTATTATCAATATGTAATTATATTCAAATAAATATTTATACATATTGATAAAAATAAGTTTTTATACTAGTATTTTATCTATTTTTGTTAAAATTTTATAGTTAATATTACTTAAAATATAATAATATAGATTTCAATATATTGAATTATGTTTAATTAAATAATAAATTTTATTAAAATTATATTTAAAAAAAATATTAATTATTTAAATCTTATATTTGTTATTTTATTAATTATACATAAATAAATTATATTTAATTGTGATTAAATTAATTAATATTATCATTATGAATATATTAGTGGAGTATATAGTTTTATATTCATTATTTAGAATATTTCAATAATTTATAAGGTTTTATGGTATTAATTTATATATTATTTATATTTATATTTCTAGTATTTATTTTGTGTTATTATATAAATTTTATTAATATAACTTATTAGCTTTCTAATAATTTATATTTTTTTTAATAGATGTTATTATATATATATATATAAAATATTCCTAATTAAAAAATATATATGAATAATGTAAAATATTATTCATATATATATTTATAATATAAGTATTATCTTCACTTATTTTATATTATTTACTCATTTTATATTATTTAGTATATCAATTTAATTACATTTTATATATTAATATAGTATATAGATTTTAATTTTTAATATAGCTTGTTTAATTATATTTTATTATTAATATATTTTATTATAATTTGGATATAATATATAAAACTACTTTAGGGTATTATATATTATATCCTATAGAATACATAGATATTTTATTTATCTTTATAAATTATTTATAAGTTAATATATAACTATTTCAGTATATATTATTTTTAATATATTTTTTTATAATTTAAACTTTTTAATAATTATTTATATAATAAATTCTAACTATTAATATAATAATTACATAATATTTATTGGTATATATAAAATTTTTTAACATTAATTAAAATTTTGGTATTAATTTATATAGTATAATATTTTTTTAAATCTTTATTAAATCAAATCTATTATATTTAGTACTACAACTATATTATATATTCAAAAAAGATATTTAAATAAACAATGGAGTTATAATAAATTATATATAAAACCTATTATTTATTTAGTTTATCATTTAGTTTTTTATTAATAGAATATTATATATTAAACTGAGTAATAATAAAAATAGTCAATAATATAATAAATTATTTATTATAAATTACTACATCATCATTATTATCTTATCATTTATAGCTGTGAAATATCCACTTCCTCTTACTAATATAGATTTTGTTATTCTAGTTTTTAGATACACTACCCAAAAATCTAGTTTTTCATCTAGTTTTTCATCTAGTTTTTCATCTATTGATTTTATATATAAAATAAATTCTTTCCTGTACATGTCATAATCAGTTAGTAGTAGTATTTGCTCTATGTGTTTAATTATATCGTCTGGGTAATTTAGTAATGTTAATAGTATTATTTTAAATCTTATAAATTTAAAAAAATGTATAGAATCTTTTGATTGATTATATGTTTCATTAATTGAGAATGATAATAATCTACTATCA
>Ga0214919_10003800_pt1 | contig 22495 bp, 23 predicted proteins | sample LL1503_MetaG_FD_177994 | JGI IMG/M metagenome (GOLD analysis project Ga0214919, IMG submission 177994) | Freshwater microbial communities from Lake Lanier, Atlanta, Georgia, United States - LL-1503 | ecosystem: Environmental > Aquatic > Freshwater > Lake | place: USA: Georgia | collected... | reverse complement strand
ACGAGAACATCTGGTCGCATCTGCTCAATGATCCGCTCTACCTGTAGCGCATCGTTCGTTGACTCGCCAAGGTTCAGCCCGTCGGGAACTGCGAGGTACTGGATTTGTTCGCTGTCCTCCATCCCGATCTCTTTCGCAAGGCGCTGGATATCTGGGATCGTCTGCTCTGCGTCGATGATAAGAACTGTTGGCTTCTTGCCATCTTCGTCCGGGCCAATCCCCGCCCAGTCAATGAACCCAGTCCCTTCGATGATCGCCCGCATCATCCACATAACGAGCGTCGTCTTGCCCTCACCCGTTGCTGCACCGACGAGCGTGCGTAGGCCACGCATGACAAGCGGGCCAAGCAACTCAACGTAGCCGGGGTTCTCCATCTCTGCGATCGCCCGGATACTGACCGGGGTGAGCGTGTCGCTGGTGCCTGCGTCACCTCCGTAAACTGGATCGCTCTGCCCTCGCTCGACCATCTTCAGCACTTCGTCTGCTACCTCGTACCTGCTAACAGACTTTGCGATACGACGCACATCGTCATCGTCAAGCGGCGGGTCAACCCGGCTGGCGTTGGTCGCAAGCAGCGCCGCCTCAATCTCCGGCTGCGTCATGCCACGCCGACGCATTGACCCGGCGAGCGACGCGAGCGCGTTGTTGCGTCCGGGGTACGTGATCGTCTGCCCATCTACGCGGTCACGTGTGACCCGCTCCGTCCCTGACTCGGCCCATATCCACCTCGCCAGTTCGTCGGTGACGGCTGGCGCTCCCGAGTCCCACGGAAGCGCGTGTTCTGTCACGCCCATTCGTACACCCCGCCATCAACGCGTCGTGATGGTGGCGCTACGACGAACCCGTTGCCGCTCTTGATGTCGATGCCCCGCAACTTTGCGGCGGGCACATTGCCCGACAGGTACAGGTGGATGCCTCGCCTCGTGCGTACCATCGGGCACGGAGGGATGATGCCCACCTCCATGAGCGGGAGGATCATCGCCTCGCCACCCTCGTCGTCAATGTCAATCACAACCAGCCCGGATGCACCGCACACGATCCCGATGTTTCGCTGGCGTGTGTCGTCCATGAACCATGCGGTCACCTGCTCAACGTTGCTGCTTGCCTTCGATGGCCAGTCACGCCAGTACGGGTGCTTGCCCGCGCTGTCGCAATCGCTACCGAGGTGGCACGTACACGAACCGTCGTCGTTCACCCCGTGCAGTGGGATCACTGCCCACCCACGCTCTGCGTATTTCACCGCCCACTCACATACGCTTTCCATTTCAGTCCTCGTCCCTCAACTCGTTGTAGCGGGCGACGGCGATAGCCGACGCGTCTGCCTGATCCTGATCCGCTGGATCAAAGTCCATCTCTAGTGACCACGACATTACGTCAGACTTCGTTGCCCTGCCGCTAAGCCCTGCGATCTTGCGCCACTCCGTCGGCTGCATCCATCGCAGCACAACGTGCGGCCACCTCCCGAAGATAGCGTCCTGCGTGCGTGCACACACGGCACCTGCCATGTACGCAGCGCGTGCGAACGGCATCGCTGGTTGCTCAACGCATATATCCGTCGGCTCGTTGTTCTTGTTGCCCGCTTCGATGAGCGCACCACGGATGAGCGCGTACTGATCGTCGCCCGTGTTCAGTTGCGTCGTCATCGACCATCGCTTGCCAGCGGGTGAGTACACCGCTATCGCAATGCGCGTCGGGGATACGTCGATGCCCCATACTTCTTGGTCGTTTGTCATAACTCGTCGTCCTTCTGCATTAGCAGGTTGAGTACGTCTTCCCATTCGTGACGCTCCCACTCCACGTGCTCAGTCAGTCTCTCGAACATCTCGTTAGCGAACGCAGAAATAAGAGGAGCGCCACGGTCACCGGCGAGTCTTTCGATTCGCTTCAGTAACTCGTGGCGCTCGTCCTGCATTGCTTCTAGTAGGTCAATGCTCGGCACTGGATTGCTTCCATTCTCCGGTGCCGAAGCACCCGTCGCACCTCGTGAACAGGAACGATCCGAGTTCCGTTTTCTGGTAGAACCCTCGCGCCCCATGGCACCAAGGACAACGACGGGTGGACGCCTCCGCGATGTACGCACGCAGGGCAAGGTTCGCCCGTTGCCACGTAGCAGTTCCCTCGGGAGTCCACCCGATCGGAGTCATTTCAGAACGGTATCTCTTCTGCGTCCATCTGCGCGAGGTTTGCCTTGGCCTGCGCAAGCGTGTCGGACGGGATGGCCTCAGCCACGGGCTTGCCCTCCGGCATCGCGTCGAACCTCTTCACCGTGTAGCGGTGGAACTGACGGCCAGCCTTCGACATCGCCTCGCCGTGGTACTCCACGTAGATCGACTGCCCGACTTCGACCGGTCCCTTCTCCGACTCGGTACCCAACTCGCGCTTCAGCACGGACCGGGACAGGCGGAGACGACGCTCGCCATCCAGCGTCCCGTACTTCGTGCGTACGTCAACGAGTCCGACCTCTTCGACTTCTCCGAACGAGGTAACCTCGTCGAAGATTCCGGTCACGGTGCCAGCGAGGAACTCGCCCGGCTCGTCAAGGATAACGAACGTTCCTCCGCCACCGGATGAACGTGCTTCGGCCCGCATTGCTTCCAACTGCTCGTCGCTGATAGGCATTACTTGCTCGCTTTCAGATTCTTGGTTTCGTCGTTCGGCTCCGAGAACGGAGTCCAGAACAGTTTCGTGTCGCTCTTCGTTGCCCTGAGCAGGGCGAGACAGGTGAGGAACGAGTCAAAGATTTCTTGATCCGTATTCACCGGGATCACGAACGCACCTTCCGGGCGTACGTGAAAGATCACGCACCCATCTACCTGCGGCATCTCTTCTTCGGTGCCGTCGTGGTGGATGATATGCGTGGCCCAACGGTACGACGCCAACTGCGCGGCGTACTCGTCACGCGTCGGAGACTTGCTCGTCTTGATGTCAACGAGCAAGTACTTGCGTCCGTTCGGCGTGTCCATGTGGACGATGCCGTCGAACGTACCGGCGTACTCGTGGTCGTGGTTGTACGCGGTCTGCTCTGACCGCTCCCACTCCACGTTGAACTTTGCGCACAGGTCAAGCAGGTGGTCCCACATCTCCTGCGCTAACGGCGGGAGTTCCTTGCGGATACGTGGTGCCTCAGCGCGAGGCTCGCTTGACTTCAAGTACTCTTCCATCGCCTCGTGCACAAGGCGACCAGCGTTTGCTGCGTCGTCTCGCACGTGTCGGTACGCGCTCTTGATCGCTTCGATCGCAACGTCGTCCGACTGAAGCGCGAGCGCAGAAAGCGCACCGCTCTTGTACAACTCCATCGCCCGCTCTGCTGCCATCTTCGACGCCCATGGCATAGCCCAAGGCTTCGGCCACATACCAGTGGCGGATGTTGACGACGGGTATTCCTTCTGGTCCTCTGCTTCGGCATGGAGTGGGTACGGGTAGAACCTACCCCCACCCCTCCGCTGTACCGCGTTACGCGGCGGAGTCATAATCCCCCTCTTCGTTTTCTTTGTCTATCTCCTCGTACATCAACTCGACATCGACAAACTCACCGATCTTTCCCATGAAGTTGTCGATTGACGACGCAAGTTCATCGATCATTTCCGACGGGAGTTCTTCAATCCAGCGGTCAATGATCTGCATGAGCGTTGTTGTGTAGTCGATGGAGTGAGCAAGGATGACGCCCACGTACTCGTCTCTTTGCTCAGCGTTACCTTGTATGAAGTTGCGTAGGTCCATTGCTTCCTGTCCGTGGGGTGCGAGATGGTACACCCATGCTCGGCGCTATGCTAGCCCGTCGGGAAACTTGACGAGGCGCATTGCTTTGTACAGAATCCAGTCAACAAGTTCCTGCATCGCTTCGTCCTCGAACCGATCAAGCGGCCAGTCGAGCCAGTCACGCTTGTACAGTTTCTCTCCTTGGCGGTACCTCGCCTCGGCCTGCGTAAGAAACCCCCGCTGTGGCCCCTCCATTTGTGCACGCGCTTCTTCCCACGCCTGAGCAATCTCATGCTCAATGTATGGCCACGGGTCGTCGTGAATGTCCACTAGATGATTACCTCGTACTCGAATGTCGGAACGTTGCGCCGACCCGATGTGTTCGGGTCCGGGCGGATGATGATACGTGGTGGTCCAAGCCCCGAGTCAAGCCTCCCCCGGAACCCCTTGAACAACTCGTATGTCTCCTTCGGTGCACCGCCCTGCTTCGTCTCTACCGACCCGCGCTTATACGTCCCGGTTGACGACACGATGCGCGGCCACTCTCTCACACGACTCTTGGTGACGTCAAGCGACGGGATGATCTGCCCAACACGCGGTGCATGGGAGTGACCACGGAGGATGATGTCTGCGTTTGAGTTTCCCAACTCACGCTCCATCCCGTTGAGCAGGTTGCCTGAGCCACCGCGCCCTGCTGTCTGCCACCCATGATGGACATCGATAACCAACGAACCTATCGTTGCCTTGCCGCTCTGCTTAGACCTGAACGTAACATGGACAAAACCACCGTAACCAATCTGGCGGTGGGAGATTCCGCACTCCCGTGCTACCTCAGCAGTAAGGTTCCTGCTTTGGGTAACCTCTAGTTTGCGCTCGTGGTTTCCAGTAGCGATCGCCCAGATTCTCCCGGACTCACGCCACGGCTCCAGAATCTCTAGCGCATGTGCCACCGACTCGCTCGGGATTCCTCCGTCAGAGTTGAGGAGTGCGTCTGCGTACCGGGGCGGAAGTTCCTGAGGGAAGAACCGCTTGTCTCGGTAGTCGATGCACTCCATCAGGTCACCCATCAGGAGGAGGCGTGCGTTCGGTATCTTTGCCCATGCTGCAACGTCTGACCGCAACTTCTCTTCTGCGCAATCAGCGGCACCGAGATGCCAGTCGCCCGTTGGAATCAGGACGAACTCATCGCCCGTCTTCTGGACGGTCTCTTCAACGTGGACCATGTTCATGCCGGTTACTTACTGCGAGGGGACGCACCCTTGGCAGCAACCACCGCTGCCTGCGCCATACGGCCAAGGACCGTGATTGCAGTAAGGAACCCGCTTACGTACACGTACACAGCAGGGTTCACGCCGAGAGGCTTGGTCACTTCAGCCAGCGCACCAATCATCGGAATGATTGCGGCAACCGCTGCCGACACTACGCCAATCCAAGACGCCCATCCAAAAGAAACTTTCATTCTGTCCCCAGTTCTTAGATTCGGTTGCTTACTCGGATAAAATATCCAACCGAGTTAGAGTTCCTACGGCGGATCATAACCTCTCCGCCGTTGCTGTTGTTACCAATAGATGTGTTTCCCTCGATTGCCTCGAAGTCTCCGCCAGCGGTAACCGACTTCGTAACGATGCCGATGTGGTCACACTCGCCATCGCCCTGCCAGTCATAGCACGCAAGGTCGCCCGGAACTACGCTTGGTGCAAGAACAATAGAGAGTCCGCTCTTGCCAGCCTTTGCCGTTACAACATACGACGGAACGTACGCAGTGTTGAACCCAGCAAGCGGCCTGCCTGCACCCTTGTACGCCCACGCAACAAACGATGCACACCAAGGCGCTTTGTACGCGCCGGTCACCGACTGGTACTCGGTCACCCGTGGCCCAGAGTTTGAGTTTGCTGGTACCTCGCGTACACCACGTTCTTTGACGGCGATGTTCTTTGCCTTCACGCGTGACGTAAGGCGTGGCGTTACAAGTTGCCTGATGTCATCACGCCACTTGCCGTCAGCGCGGCTTGCGCCAAAAGCCTTCAGTTGGATTCGCCTGATGAGGGTGCGGCACGACCCTCCGCAATACGGGGTCATGCGTAGCCCGCTTGGGATAGCGACCCCGTTTGCTCTTGCCCAAATCTTCATCCGCTTCTTGCGGATAACCCATGCTGGGTTTGCCTTCATTACCAGCCCCCCTTTGCAATGCCAATAATAATCCCGGTGACAACGCCACCGCCTACCATCCACATAACTCGCGTTGTCCCTAGCGCACCTTGAACTCTAGCCCTCCAGAGTTCAAGTTCCTTTACCCGTCCATTTGTTTCTTTCGCAAGTTCTTTTACTTCTTTGACGCTCTCCTTGATCTCATCAAGGCGTCGCAACACGGTAAAGATGTTGTCGGGAGTCACGAGTATTACTTCCCGCCTGTGTAGTACGAAAGAATCTGGGCGAGGAACCCGCTGCTGTTTGCGCCGAGGTGGAGGTGCGGGCCTCCCCCGGTCTTTGCTTCAAGCCCGCCGATTGACTGGCCACGGGCAACCGAAGAACCGACGCCGACTCCGGGGGCAAGCGCACCAAGGTGCTTGAAGAACGCCTGCTTCCCCCCGCCGTAGTCAACCGTGACCCCGTACCCTGCGAACTGCGGGTTGCCACCGGGGTGACCGCTGATCCGCGTCACGTGTCCGGCAAGCGGGCTGGTCACGACTGTTCCGGTGTTGCCGCCGAGGTCGTACGCGTTGTCGCTCTGCCAGTTCCCTAGCGCACGGGCACCATGATCTGCTGGGCCACCCCACTTAGATAGCCCCGGCTGGTTCGCCGAACGAGGAAGAGGCGCGTACGTGTAGTTGCTCTGATCCGTCGGCATCCCCCCGCCCGACACCACCTGCGGGGTAGCCCCGCCGCCCTGCTGGGCGTTGCCCATCCCCTGCTGATTAGCGATTGCCATCTGTAGCAACGGACTGTTGGGGTTCGTTCCCATGATCTGCGGGGCAAGGGCAAGCGCCGCTTCCAGCCCCTGCTGTCTCTGACCCTGTGGCGCTGGTGCCTGCACCCCGCTCGGCGCTTGTGCAACTTGCGGAGCAGCCGCAGTGCCAGCGTTCGGTGCGCCGATAATCATCTGCGTTGGGTTGCCGCCCGTCTTGCGGCCAATGCTCGTAATGTTACGGATGTGCTGCGCTGTGTCGTTCTCACTGGGCGGCGAGTAAATGTTGATGAACTCGGCAAGCGTGTGGGCGTTCTTGTAGTAGCCCTTCGGGTCACGCAGCCCTTTGCCCATTGCTTCGGTCGCTGCCGTCCACGACGAAAAGCCACGGTTGTCGTGTGCGCCAAAGCCGTAGGGGTTGTGACGGTTAGCACCACCACCAGCACGGCCAAAGTTTGACTCGGCCCCGGCAAGGCCAGCGGTAAACGCTGGGTTGATCCCGTACCTCAGCGACGCGTCGTAAATGCCACGTGCTTCACCCTGCATCGGAGTACCGCGTAGTGCACGTTGGAACTGCTCGAATGTGGGGACGCCGCTAGCCATTACCGTTTCCCAAGTCTAGCGATGAACGCTTCTGCTTCTATCTTTTTCTTCAACTGCGCCTCGAACGCACGCAACTTGGTCTCTTCGTCTCTTACTGACTCGACGAGCGCGTTCCTCGGGTTGTACCTGTAGAGCGGGAAGCCAAGCAGGTTGGTTGCGTCGTAGCGCCAGTCCTTTTCAAGCGCCTGTCCGCCCGGCTTCTGCGGGAGAACAAGGTCTGTTGCGCCAGACGTTGGGCTTCCTCTCAACCTCCACGCGGCAAGGTCTCCGATGCTTGCGCTATCGGTCGGTGTGCCGCCAGCGATTGCACGCCTTGCCCAGTTGTATATCGGGAAGTTCCGCCCGATGATCTGCTCAACGCCAAGCCTGTTCTCGGCATCAACGACCGCTCCGGTATTCGGGTCAATGGTGTATGACCTGCCGCTTTGCGGATCAGTGAAGATATCCCCGCCAGTCCCAAAGTTGAGCGGGCTTCCAACGGGCGTCTGGTTTGACGCTATGGTCGGCAGTGCGGTCACGAGCGGGTTCATCTGCTCGTACACGCTTGCTGCAACGTCTCCCAATGCGCGTCCGTAGTTCCCCGTTTGAACGTCACGCGCAACCGTTGTCCCAAGTTTTCTTGTTGCAGTCAGTACGTCTGCCGGGTTTGATGACGCGGTTCCAAGGTACGTACCGCCGCCGATGACAAGCCCCTGAATCGGGTCCATCAACACAGACTCGTTGTCGTTGTACATCTCATACGCCATGCGGGACGCAGAGAACAACAGCGCCGCACGCTTCGGGTATTTGACGGGGAGCGCAAACGCAAGGCGGTGCATTGCACGCATCCACCCGTAGAACGGGAACGCCCTACGGAGAACGGCACGCTCGAACTCGTTGTACCGAACGTAGTTCCCCATGAAGCGTTCGGTCTCTAGCGTGGCCTGACCGATGAGGTCGTCGGCCCACTTCTCCCCGCGCTTTGCTCCTTCGATGACACCGAGCCACGCTTCGGAAAGGTGCGCAGACGACGCCCCAACTGAAACCATTTCCTCGTCACGCAACTTCTTCTTCAGCGCGTGGAAGTACATTGCTCGTCGTGGGATTGACTCAAACCTTGAGTTCCACTTGTAGCCGAAGTTCACGACACGCGTTACTGCGCCCGTGCTTACCTGCCCGCCTTCGCGCCTTACGTACTCACCGAGGTCAGAAGCAAGGCCGTGACCCTCAATCTCCGCGATGACAAGATCACGGTACTTACGGGACGTTGCCATCCTGATCGCCTGAAGGTCAAGGCCAGCGCCTAGCGCAAACTGTGCCGACATACCAATCATGTTCTGGATGTACCAGCGTGGCGAAAGCGCCAGCACCCCGGCCTTCCAACCCGTGTTGAGTTCGTCAAACAAGCCACGCTTCGGCGCAAGCGCCTGCCTCCACCCCACTTCGACCGACTTCGGGATGAGGTACTTCACATCGTCGGTAGCAATCGCCGCTTCGTAAAGCGCCCTTGCCTCCGGTGACTTCTCCTGCTTCGCCGACAGCGTTCGGATAAGTTGCATCTTCGAGCGAGACACGTAAAGGTCGCTTGACTGTTCGGCAAGTTTTACTGCTGCATCGCCCGTAATCGGGAGGCCGTCTGCCCCCTTGACGACGTACTTGGAAAGCAGTGACTCAACAGCACGCTGACGGCCCACGGTGTCAAGCGCATTACGGAACGCGTACAGCGTTACCTCAGGACCGAACGCCGCCGTACCGTCACGGAGGATGACGCCCTTGTTTCTCATCTCGCGGCGAGCGGTCATACGTGGCGTCTGCTTACCAAGCGGCAGACCAAGCCGCTTGCGCTTGATGATCCCCGGCTCAGGCTTACGCACGTTCGGGAAGTACACGCCGGGTTCCATCTCCGGGCCAAGCGTAAGGTCAACCTCGGCCTGCAACTTGATTGCGCCTTGCGCACTGTTTGCGCTTTTCCGTTCTGCCTTCTGGATAGCAACTACGCGTGCGCTGATGTCGTTAGTAAGCGTTTCGATTCGGGCAGCAGTACTTTCGTCTGCCACGCCGCGTGCCGCTGCTTGTGCTTTGACTCGCACAAGTTCAGCCCGAAGCCCAGCCTCTTGGCCACGGAGAGCAATGGCTTCTTTGGCCGCAACTTCGCTTGCACGCTTCGCCGTTTGCAACGCAAGGAACTGCGTGCCGATGCCAGCGGCAACTGCCTGCGACCTGTACCCGGCTGCCTTTGCTGTTTCTGCGGAGAGGAGGCCGGTCCCCTCCTTCAGAACGGTTGACTCTTTGAGGACGTCAATCGACGCCTTTGTCAAGTCGTTGATTACCTTCGGCGCTTTGGCGGGGTCAAGCCAGTGAGGTGGGATTGCGCCAAGCGCATCAATGTTTTGCTGTGCTTCAACCTTGCTGAGCGGGTTATCTGTCTTTTCTTTTGCTTTCTTGTAGGCAACGACAAGCGCGTCCCGGCCCCACGTCCGTGACGTCTTTACGGAACTCAGGTTGTTGAGGCCCATTGCACGGATTGCAGCGGTGACCCCAGCAATCTTTGCGTTTTCCTTGCTCCCGAGCAACTTCGGAAGGCTTCTCGTAACCCGAGAGAACTCTGAGGTGCCAAGGATTGCATCGTTCTCCAGCGTAGAAAGCATCCCTACACCAGTGTGGCGTGCGTCCTTTGCAACGATCCGGTTGTACCGGTTGGCGGGGGCCATCGGGTTGAGGTTTCGCCCCTTTGACCGGAGCGGGACAACGCCTGCTACCTCACGTATCGCTGCCACAACGCGGTCGTTGACGACCCGCTGAATCTCCCGCGTGATTGGGTTTGCCGAACGGGGGCGTCGCTGGCGTAGAACAGGCTCGCCACGGTTTGGTACCTCACGCCCCATTGAGTCAAACGCAGGCTGCTCGATTACTTCTGGCGGGCGTTGCCTCCTTGGGATTGCTTCGCCTTCGCGTGCAACAGTCTTACGAGACGCGCCAGCAGCAAGACGTTCCGCCATTCCTACCTCACCGGCTGCGCGTGCTGCAATGCTACCGGCTTTCAGACCACCAGACACCGCTGCGCCAGCAATCGGGTACGCAAGCGCCGCTGTCCCCGCTACCCTGAGCGGCTCCTTGATGGTGCGCCTTGCAAGTTCCCCAATGTTCCCTTGCAGAATCGGCTTACCAACAAACCTGATGTCGTTGGCAACAGAGTCAGCAATGTTTACGCCGATCTTTCCAAGGCGACCGACGGCATCCCGACCGCTCCACGGGACACCGGGAATCGGGCCAGTCACCGCTTGCACGGTGTCCTTGCCTACCTCATAGCCAAGGCGTGCAATGCCGGGGATGACATGCGACGCTTCGCCTGCAAGGTTACCGAGCACCTCTCCGCCGATACGGAACGGAGCAGTGATTGTTCCGAAGATACCGCCGTCGTCTTCTTTCCGTATCCCCGACACTCGCTGGCCACGGATGATTGCTTCATCAACGCGCTTCTTCAGCCTTAGTGCAGTCGCTGCTTCCGGCGACATCTTACGCAGGTAGTCGCTACGCGGGGCAGTTATCTTTGGCGCTGTCGATGGCGCCAGATAGAAGTTCTTTTGTGGGACTGCACGAGCGTTCGGTGACGCAGCGGGTGCGGTGCTAGGGGCAAGGTAGAACGGCACTACTTACTCGGTCTAACCGAGAAACCAGCCAGCGCCCACTTGATAACCTGCTTCCACTCTGGACCATTTGTCAGCATTTGCACCTGCTCGCCGGGGTTACCGTTTTCATCAACCGGGGTGTAAGAACGCCCGCCAGAAACCGCGCCATTGATAAAGGCAATGACGTTCTCCTTGGTTGCCCATGCTGCGGGAAGTTCACCGGAGGCAATAAGCGACTTGATTACTGAGCCTATCCTGATCCCCTGAGCCTTCGGGCTGCTAAGCGAGTTGATACCACCAGACCCCGGAGACATCGTGCTTGTAACTGGGTCCCACTTGCCGCCGTAGTACTTTGCCTCAAAGTTCTTGCTGGCGTTGGCGCGAATCCTTATTTCTTCAGGCGACCCGCCAGTAGATGCGGGCTTCTTCGGCTTGTACCACTGGTTGCCGTCCTTCGATGTGACGACAGTCTTGTTGATGAGCGCCTGATTCTTGGGACCAGCGCCAATCGGGACTCTTGCCCAACCTGTCTTTGAGTCGCCAATCTCTACGTCGGTCATCTGGCCAGCGTTGTTTGCAACGGTGCGTGCTGTATCGGCGTTCTGCTGGGCGATCCCTTCGTTTACTTGGTTAGCGCGGGTCTTCTCTGCCAACGTCAGTCCGCTCATCTTCAGTAGCGCCGCGTTATACGCGTCCTTCGTCTTCTGCGCTGCAGCCGCAGACTTCTGCTCAACGATCCACTGATCCAGTTTCAGACGCTCGGTCATCCGCTTGTCTGCGTAACTCTTCGAGATGTTCATGGCCTGCGACGTCAGGCCGGAAAGGATTCCCTGCGTCTGGCTGACCGGGGTCTGCGCAGCAAGGAGCGTGTTGTAACGAGAGTCCGCTGCTGCCGACGCACCCATCGAAGATGCCCCTGCGCTTCCTGCTGCTTGCGCGTTGGGGTTGTACGTCTGCGTTGCTCCGCCAAGACCGCCAGCAACCTGAGGCGGTGCGATGCCAGCGGCAACGTTGGCTGCGTTCGTTACGTACCCGCCGCCAGTGCCGGTACCGACTGAGCCACCGTACTGCGAAGCGATGTTTGCGCCAATGTTGGCAATGTTCTGAAGCCCGCCAGAAACGCCCGGAAGAATGTTTGTCTTCCAGTCCTCTGCAAAGTTCTTCTCCTGAGACTGAAGCCCACGCAGGTACGTGGCGATCATCGGGTAGTCGCCGTACCCAGCGAAGTCGTCTGATGCTGGGATGTTTGACGCGCCACCGGTTGTTGCGGAGCCGGACGATCCGGGTGTCCCTGCTGCGGGTGCAGCGCGAAGCGGGACAGGCTTTGCGCCCCTCCGTGTAAGTGCGGTGTACTGGCTGCCGGGGTTTCCCGAACGACCGATCGCAAGGTTTGCAGCAGGGTTTGCGTACCCGTACACCATCCCGCTTGCGTCAGTAACGACGTCACGGATACCGTACTTCGTCTTTACTCCGCGCTTTAGGCGAAGCCCGCCGACAGACGGGAGCCGTGTACCAAGGCCAGACGTTCTGCGCGTCGCCCTGCGGTTGTTCTTCAGGTAGTCGTAGATGACCTGATTGCGTCGCTGCGCAGACGGGTCAACAATATCGCCGGAAGGCTGTGGCGGAGTACCAAGGTACTGGGCTGGCATCCCCATGAAGTTCCCGTTAGTGGTCACTACTTGGTCCTCACTTCAAAGCCACCGTTGGGCCGCTTGACGATGACGTAGTTTCCGGGTCCGTAATGGTCGTCAAGAGTCTTTCTTTTGGGAGCCTTCGCGTACGTGCCAGACGGTGTTTTGAAGTCGCTGATCTTCAGCGTCAGATACGAACCGTCGTGAGCCTTGATGACGTTGAACTCGTTCAAGTCAACGTTTGGTGCTGTCGTAAAGCGTTGGATCGTCGGCTCGGGTGGCATGGCCTGAGACGAAGTGTCAACGGCTCTGGTTGCGTCCGCCCCGTACAGGCTGGTGTACTGGGTAAGCAGCGCCTGAGATTCCCCCAACTGCTGGGTTGCAAGACCATTGATGTCCTGCGAGTACTGCATTACGATCGCTCGCGCTTCTTCGCTTACCCGCTGAAGCGCCGAGCCGACCAACTGTTCTCCGCCTGTTGAGTAGGCGATTCCCTTTGCCGCACCCGCAGCGGTCGCGCTCTTGTATGCGGCTCTTTCGTTCTGCCCCAGACGTCCAGACTCGTACTGCGTGTTGAGCGACTCGTTGACATCTGGAGTACTTGGGTCGTCCTGAGCAAACGAGACTCCTCCGTACCCACGAAGTTGGGCAGCAGCGTTCTTCTGCCTCGCCTGCATAAGCGCGTCATAACGGGCACCAACGCTTCCGGGGCCAGTACCAAGTTGCCCAAGAATCTGAGTGCGCTGTGCATACCCCGCCTGATCCGAAAATGCACCGGTATCGCCGACCGCGTTGATCTGGTCCTGTCCGGGAATAGGAAGCGGGGTACGCGTTACGGCATACGGGTTGACCGTGCTTGGCGCGTTGTACGTTGGGACGTTGAAGTAGTTAGATGCCATTATTTACCCTTGATTATGTCAGACTGGTACGTCACTTGACCAGAAAAAACAGAGCCTTGCACTGGGTACTCATTGTTTCCGTAAGTCCCATAAATACCTTGCGTAAAGTAATCCTGTCCGGGTCCGGTGTCTCCGTAGAGTTCCCCAAGATAACTTGCAATCTGGTTCATTCCAAACGTAAACGTAAGTTTTCCCGGTGAAAGAGACTTTCCGGTAGATGGGTCACTGATGATCCCGGCGTGGAGCCAAGCGACCGGTCCGGGGAAATCATTGCTCCCACCCCCATATACGTAGCCATGCCCGCAAAACTCCTGCTGCCTATTACCAGAAAAATACGCAGGGCTGTCAAAGTAGCCTGATGGTGTCACCGGCTGCACCGGCAAACTAACAAGGTAAACACCAGTGTGTGCGGGGATAGAACTTCCAAACTTGAAGTAAAACTTGTATATAACCGTGTTTCCTATTTGTGTGTAAGAGGCGGACTTGGTTGCGCCAGTTCCGAGCGATACGGGGGACGAGGATGTGTAAGGGTACGTAGCACTTGAAAACAAACTCGCTTGCGGGTAATCAACCCACTTGCCAAAGTCATACAGGTCAGAGTTCTGGTTCTTCATCACCGAGCGGAACGAGTCACTTCTTACGTACGAGTAGAACTCGTCCTTAGTTATGAAGTTGCTTTGGTCCTGCCCCTGCATCTGCTGCTGCCCCTGCTGCTGCGGAGCAAAGAAGTTGCTCATGTTCCTCTCCGCGAGTCACGGAAAGAAAGCATTACTTCCGGGATGTCAGAACTTACGTTCGAAGAATCGGTCACCGACATATCAACCCTGATCTGGTGAAGGCGACCGGAGCGATTGACAATCCGCTTGTTGCGGTCAATACGATCTACGGTGTCTGCGGTAATGGACGACAGGACTTTTGTTGAGTCCGGCTTGTCGTCAAGCGCGTTGCCGGAGACAACCGACACATCGATCTGCGAAGTCGGGGTTGACAGGTCGTAGAGGTTCGTGTGGATGAGCGCATCGCACAGTCTTGTCTCACCCTCGACACCGCTTGCCTGCGCCAAAGAAGAACGCGTCCACGCTTTCATCCTTGGCCCGGTACCGCCAGCGTCAATGGCGGTTGCTCCGTTGATAAACGAAGGGGCAATGTCGATTACGCGGCCTTGGAAGTTGCTGTCAACAGAATGGATTGCTGACGCGTTGGTGTCGGCAGTAAACGCAAACATATGGCGAGGGTTGAAGTTTGTTATTCGACCGAGCCATACGTTTGCTCGCGTGTCGTACACAAACGTTCGCCCGCTTGGTGCAGTCGTGTCTGTTCCAATGATTGCGTCGGTGGTCTTTGTCGTGTCAAGTCCACCGCACGAGATGATGAGAAATCCACCGGAGACCGCTGTCGTCACCCACGAAGTTCCTTGAACGTACGCTCGCATGAGCACGCGCCACTCTTCGCTAATCTTTCTATCCGTAAGGCTTGACACCGCACCATTTTGGTAAGTGAATATCCCTTCTTCACCTGCCCAGTACGGGATAGAGCCAGCGACAACGGCGGACCGAAGGTCAATGCACCCAGCGTTGTTTGCAATGCGAGTGGTCTCAACGCCAGCGGGGTTCGCCTGATCGTATGTTCCAAAGATTCCATACACGGCGTCAGTCTTTAGTACAAGCAGCGGACCGGGGGACGAAAGGATTGCGACGTTGGGCGAGGCGTCGTACGGGCCGGGTACGTCGTATGCCCCGCAGAGGTATTCGTTGACTGTGGTGAACCCGGTCACCGCTGTGCTGGAATAACCAGCGTTCCTTGTTGGGTCAATCGGGGCCACATCACCCGGAGCAATGCTGATGTCCGCTGTTGGCGGGAACACATAAACACGCGACGGGTACTGACTGACCCCCGTTCCCCAAAGCGAGCCGCGATGGACTGCGGCGTCTTTGAACGGGCAACGACGCAGGATTCGGTACGCCGCGTTAGCGAGATTGAAGTTGAGAACGTTAGTGGTTATTGTTGACGAGGTGTTGGACACCACCGACCCGATCTGGTGCGGGTCACCGGTCGTTGCGTTGGCGGGGTTTATTGCAAGCAGCGCGTCGGGTCCGAGGTACGCACCCCCCGCCAATGGAACTATCCCGGTAGCAGAAAAGTCTGCCCCCTCAAACGTTGCGACCCCGCTGCTTACAGACGTCATTTTCCCGGCTTCGTAAACTGAAACTGCGGGCCACGCAAAACCGACCGGAAGTACGTACGCTGTATCAGCACCGGTTGCCGAGGCTGTGTTGACGTTTCTTATTGTTTCCAACGTAAACGTTGTAGTTCCGTTTGTTTGGATTACGCGAGAAGACAACGTTGGCTGCTGTGTTCGGGCCATCGTGCCGCCAAACGGGGTGAACGTAAAGAACGCGCCCTTCTCCAGTCCGGGCGGGACAACAACAGGAGACGATCCAGTTATTGTTTGCGAGCCAACAGGCAACGAAAACGCAGCGGTGCTTATCTGGCCAAGAGAGAGGTACGGAAGAGTGCTCCCGCCGTACCTAAGCAGCGGAGTTTTCCCATCCTGCGCACAAAGGATCAAGTCCCCGTTGTACACGCACCTTGGAATAAAGTAAGTGCTTGCGCCGGATGGGTTATTCCAGAGAAGAATCTGAGTTCCGTCTTCGTCAGTGACGTACGCCTTACCGTCGCTAGAGCAGGCAACAGTTCGCGTCCGCTCAGTAACCGGGAACCGTGCCCGAGCAATCCCGGTCAGGTACGCAGGGCCGCTGACTACAGGGCTGGTACCCCGAAACTCCCAGCCGCGCCTCTGTTGCGCAATCCCAACCGGGGCCGCAACGTCCTGAGCAAACGCCGTCTCACTCTCCTCCAGCGCGTAGTCAGGGACATCTGACCGGTAGCCGCCAGCGAAGGGACGCGGGATAGAAATCCTACGCATCTATGTTCCCAAGATTGATGCGTTATTCCACCCCGGAGAAATCACCCGGAACGTCGGGACGCTTGCGGTTGCAAGCGCGGTCCGCATCTCCCTGAAGGCTTTCTCGTATTCGTTTGTGTATCGATCTGCTTCGATGGCAGCGTCACTTCCACCTTCCTGTCGAAGCAGGCGGGCGCACGCGTAGGGGACGAGGATGCGCGTGCGCCACGCCAGTGGTAGCAGCGGGATGTCAGCATCTGCCGTCATCTCCGTGGCTTGCATGTTGTAGAACATTCCGATGACGTACGCTTCGTCAGGATTGGGGAAGAAGCGGATGCGCCTATCCCACTTGGAGAACATCGTCGGCTCTCCGTCTGTCTCGTTGTCCTGAGTGCTGTACGAGATTCGTTCAAGCGACTGCCACGACATTGATTCAAGAGTCCAGCCACCATCGCCAGAGTCCATCGTCAGCATGTGGATTTCTTCAATCGTAGTTGCAAGCGCAGCAGCGATTGAGTCATACGTATATACGTCTTGGCCAGCCTGCAAAACAAACTGGCCTTCTTTCTCCAGCCACACCCACGGGTCACCGGATGCTGCTATCGAAACGTATGCCTCGTTGATTGCTTCCTTTGCCCGAGCGACGTCAAACGCGTCGGTGAGATCACGGCGTGAGCCGTAGATCGCCTTCGAGTAAAGGTCGAGGAAGTCCCCGCTAGCCATCGTTTGCTACTGCTGAAGGGACGAGGATTGAGTCATTGCGACCAAGGTCTTTCTTCCTGAACGTCCAGACGAACTCCTCTGCGTTTGCCATGTTCTCTTCGACAACGCGCAACCGCTTTGCTTCCTCTTCAAGAACCCACATACGCTGCTGTGCCTTGCGCCAGCGAGGGAGGTCTTGGCATCGGAACGCATCCGAACTCTGCTGCTCGTCAAGAACACGGGCATCAGGCTCAGCGGCAAGAGGCTCACCGGTATCCTTGTCCTGAAGACGACGGGCGATCACCCAAATGTGACCGCCGCCGTCAAGAGGATTGGCAATCCGGCGAGCGAGGCCCAGATGACCGGTGTCATTCTGCCGGGCAAGCCGGGCCTCGCTGTCGTACTCAGTCACTCTCTTCGAGATGCCGTAGAGGTCTTCTTCTACGAATCTCCAGTCTTCGTACATAACTGAGCCGATTGGATCGCCGAGTTTCATCTAGTTACCGAAAGCAATGAATCGAGTGGTAACAGAAGAAAGGTCAGTCGTTGAAGCAACTTCAACTCCGGGAGCACCGCCAGCAGGAATGGAGCCGCCCTTCGTTGGGTTGAACACCTTCAACTTCGCGTTGGCGTAGTCGTACTCAAAGATGTATCCACTGGCCGGAGCGCACTGGATAAACTCAATGGCAGAGGAAAGGCCCACATCAGTAGAGATGAGTGCCTCGCCCCCTGTTGCGTACGACGAGTCAAGGGTGATGGTTCCCGTTACCAACTTGACATAGCGACCAACGGTATCGGTCCGCGACTTACTGACAGAAACCGCCATGGCTAGTACGAACCAGCGACTTCGGCGATGTCGGCAAGCAGCGCGTGGTCACGCGGGCGAGTCGTCATCATTCCGAGGAAGCCATCGAGGTACGCCACGACAGATGCGCTGTGACCCTGACCGCTCGAAGCGTTCTTCAGGAAGAACTCCGAACCGCCAAGGTTCACGAAGTTGAGCAGATCGCCCGGCTTCGTGTGCTTCGGACGCACAAACTTCAGTGAGTCCTTCTTCAGCATGTACACGCTGTTGCGTGGGCAACGTGCCCCACGGTAGAGCGGAACACCCAGCATCTCCAGCGGTCGGCCAAAGCCGATGTCGGGAGTGCTTTCCAGCGTGTAGCGCAGACCCGGCGTGATGATCTGGTGGTACGCGGTGTAGGTACCGAACGAACCAAAGGCAGCGTAGTCACCAGTGGGCTGACGTCCAGCGCGACGAGCAATCTTGTTCATCGTCTGGTGGATCAGTTCCTCGGTAAGCGGACGCAGGGTCCCCGAGTTGCTGAGAGTGACAGCCTGCCAGTAGCCCTTGCCAGAGGCAGAGCGGTCGATACCCATGTAGGTACCGGTGTTCGAGACAGCAGCCTTGATGCCAGCGAACTCCAGCGAGTTGAACGCACCGCCCGATGCCCACGTACCGGCGCGGACAACAACTCCAGCGGAGGTAGCAGAGGTCATCGAAGTCGAGCAGGTCAGCACGTTGGTGGACTCGTTGACGTCGCTCACAGTGAAGTTTGCGACCTGAACGGCACCAGTCGTACCGTGCACCACGTTGTAGCGTGCGCGGTTAGCGTCGTCAACCCAGAGGTAACGGTCTCGGTCAATCTGAGCCGTCGAGGTTGCGTCAAGGGTAATCGTGCTACCAGTCGAAGAAGCAACGTTGGCAAGGATGCCAGTACCGTCGCCCCAAGCCTGACGCTCAATGTCCGAAGACATCGACTCCTTGGCGGCGCTCATCTTCTCGGCCATGACCGGGACCGCAGCGGCCTCGGTTGACTCAAGAAGTGCCATCTCCTCCATAGTGAAGGACACAGCGTGCGCAAGATGCGCGAGGCTTAGAGAAGCCTCGTCGTACGTGGGATCACCCGGATCGGGATAATCGCCGCCCTGCGAGATGGTTGACTGCCCGAGCGAATCACCGATGCGCAACTTCAGGTACGAACGACGACCCTCAATGTCAACGGTGACACGGCTGTCTGCAAACGAACCAAGCCAACCGAGCAACGTGCCCGGCTCACTAAGCAGTTCGTAGTTCAGCCCCGGAAGCCAGACATCCTTCGCAAATGCGGAAGATGAGGAATACAGAGACATAGTTGAAGAATCTCCTAGATATGGAAAATGGAATGGAAAGCAAGCGCACGTAGTGCGCCCTACTTATGTCCACACCGTCCTCCCGAAGATTATCTTCGCCAGAGCCGACGCCGTGCTTGCGATAAGAATACCACAAGCACGGCGTCACTAAGTGTGCTAGAAACCCGGACCGTTGCTGTAACGGGATTCCATGATCTTCTGCGCCTCAGCAAGACTACGGGGCGGCTGATCCGGGGATGCAGCAAACCCGCTAGGTGCGGAAGTCTGCGGAGCGCGTCCCTGCTGCTGTGCGTAGTTGGCAAGCGAGTTACGACGCCATTCGTCGAAGTCGCTGTACGCCTGACTTACTGCGTTTCCAATCGGCTGGTTTGCCTGCAAGTACTCAGCAGCACGCGGTGCAATGAACTGAAGGTCAACGTCAGAAAGATTGTTATCACTTCTCAGCCTGTCCATCTCCCCACGAAACTCATCGAACTGCTGTCGCTCCTGATACTGCTGTTCCATTTCGGAGAAACGCTGGTCCAACACAGATTCGATGTCCTGCTGCCAGACACCCCGAAGGTAGTTGGGGTCAACACCCGGCGACGAGTCGTATCCGACAGGCGCTTCGCCCCCATACTCAGGAGCGTACGACGGTTCTGAGTACTGCTGCTCTTGGTACTGCGAATCGTCGTTTCCGAACGGGTCGTTCTTCGCCTGCCAGTACAGGTTTGCCGCCTCAGTAACCTCATTGAGACTCATGCCGTCTGGGATTTCGTTTCCCTGAAGCATCCGCTCAATAAGGTACGGACGCTGGTCACGGTCGCCCAGTGCGTTCCATCCGTCCCAAGCGTTACGAACGTCGGCGGGGTCGTACTGGTCCGGGTCAAACCCGGCCTGCTGCCACGTGTCCCACGGGTTTACCTGCTCGCCCTGCTGCTCTTCGGCGTCACTCATTGCCAGCCTCCTCGCCATCGTTGTTCTCATCGTCGAAGTCTCTGATGAGTTGCATCTCGTCATCTACATCGTTTGGCAGGGAAGGCGGATCAACCACCGGCATATCAACGTGCTCGTAGATAATCATCCCCGCTTTCGCAAGGTTCTCTCGAACCTCACGTGGGTACATAAGCCCACGGTCTGCCGTTGCAAGGATTGCTGCAACGTCCTTCTCGAATCCGGGGCCAAAGCCCCGCTCTACGTCACTACTCACATCGTCCCCGCAATCGTTTGACTACTCATTCCCTTGTCCTTTGGAGGAGAAGGCTGTCCCTTCGGCGCAGGTGCAGAACCCTGACCCTGCGTCATCTCTGGTGGAGTCTGTGCACCCATTGCTGTGAGTGTCCCCGCCAGCATCTTCTTGTGATCGGCAGCGTGCTCACGAGCAGCCTGCTTGACAAGAGGATGAATAGCGTCGTATCCGTCAGATAGACGCCAAAGGTCGAGTGCCCGGAGGTGGCCAGCGTGGTCATCAAAGTCCTCGACAGTGGGGACTGAGACGCCAGCATCTCTCAGGTATGTAAGGAGGGAGGGTGGGCTGATCCCCGACTGGCCAAGCACGGCAATCGGGTCTTGCCCGGTTGCGGCTGCCATGTTGATCGCCTGCGTGTACTGAGCCTGAGTCTGCGAGAAGTCCATCCACACCTGATCCCGCTCCTGCAACTTGCCGAGCGCACCAATCTGACGGTTCTCGCGCTTCTGCTTGTCGCGCTGCGAGGTCTCGGACGAAAGGAACTCGTCGTAAGAACCTTCGATGAATCGTGCGACATACGGACGAATATCATTTCCGATAAGTGGCGCAAGTTGCATCAACGTCTGGAACTGGAGCGCCCTGCTCTTCGGAAGGATTGATGCAGTAATCCGTACGTCTTCCGCATCGCGGATCATCTCTCCAACAAACGCAGTCAGTTCCTCTCCGTCCTCAACGCCAGCAGTCTGGACGAGGCGCGGGATAACGTAGTACTGACGTACGAGACGCAGCGAACGGGAAAGACCCCACTCAATCGTTGCGGCAACCTGTGACGCGGTGCCGGACAACTGCGTCTCTGAGTTCTGCGCCAGCGTCTGGATACCGATAGCCGAGTCAACCTGACCGGGCTGAACGCCACGAAGCGCATCGCTCTGGTTTGCAATCTCTGACATCTGCTGAACGCACCACTGAAGATGGTTCGTAAGGATTGCGACAGGCTCACTTGGCGTGGGCATGAAGTGCGGGTCACCGATTGGGTGTACTTCGGTGTAGCCCTTCTCGTTGTACAACTCCTGCCCACGGATAGAACCTACCGGGACAAGGACGGGCGGTCGTGCGACCTTCTCCATCCAGTCAGAAAGGAGGGAAAGAATCCTGTTGAAGCGAATCTGGATTGGACGCAACTCGTCAACCGTGCCACGGCAGCGCATGTAGTGGCCACCGTCCGGCTTCGGGTTGAACGGGCGGTACGGAAGGTCGTAGTCGGCATACTCCTCAACGATGAGCGGCTGGCCCGGTGCACGGTCAAGCCACTTCGCGTGGCACCCCTTTGGCCACTCTGCGCTTGGCCGCACAAACATCTCGTGGATGATGTACTCCTCGCTGCCCGGAACAATCTTGTCTCCAATGTTCCCTTCGTCCTCGGAAACAACTGGGCCGATTGACAGGTCTGCTGGGCGTGGGCTACCAGAACGATTGCTCTGCTCGTGCAGCATCTTGTCGATGTCAACGTTGTTCTCCAACTCAATCTTTGCGCGAGGGAGAACCCGCGACTCAATGATCCAGTTGACGTCCTTCCAGTGAGTCGCTGACGGGTCGGTCGCAATCGCGCCGGGTCGTACGACACGCCAGACGACCTCGCCCATACGGACCCGCTGGTCCTTCCACAGCGTTCCGCCAGTTGCGTCCTGCATGGTGAGCGCCTCGTATTGCTCACGCGATGCGATTGGCTGGCCGGACTGATCGACATAGATAACGGTCTCTTCCCCACAGTGCGGGTCAAAGATCACGCTAAGGAACGACACGCCGTCAATCTCGCCCGTAAGCACCATCTCGCGGAGTGCAGAGTCAACGCCCCAACCTCGCTCGCCCCACTTTGCAGCGATGAGTTTCTGCGCCTGACGCGCAGCGTCGATTACCTGCTGCTCCCTGCTCTTCGGCACGACTTCATACGGAGGGCGCTGACCGGTAAGCGTTGACACGCGACCGTCGGTCATCTGACGCAAGCGGTTGAACGTGTCACGCTTGCGTCCGTTTACCCCGTCAGAAAGAACTTCGAGACGACCGGAAGAAAACCCGGAGCCGGGACGCGCCCGTACCCACTGGTCCCCACGGTAGATCATCCTGTTCTGCTGCCAACGGCTACGTTCCTTGCGAGAAATGTTCTTGCCCTGCGTAACCATCCGCGCAATCTTCGTGGCCGCTTCGCCCTTACCGGTGTAGTACCCGCTCCAAGAAGCCATTG
>Ga0214919_10003798_pt1 | contig 22503 bp, 23 predicted proteins | sample LL1503_MetaG_FD_177994 | JGI IMG/M metagenome (GOLD analysis project Ga0214919, IMG submission 177994) | Freshwater microbial communities from Lake Lanier, Atlanta, Georgia, United States - LL-1503 | ecosystem: Environmental > Aquatic > Freshwater > Lake | place: USA: Georgia | collected... | reverse complement strand
CTTTGACCATGAAGTAATAAGAGAACCTGCTGCATTAACTACCCATGCTAGATCGTTGCGAGGAGTATCAGATACCCACAAAAATGTTGACGGTGCGCCAGGACAACCACCACACAGTATGTCCAAACCAAGGAAAAACGCACGAGCGTTTGGTGCAAAGGTGCAAGAAGGAACTAAACGAGGAGATGTGGGAAACACCTTTGTTGACACAGGCAAACGCAACAAGCGATCTGTATGGACTATTACAACCAAACCATTCCGAGGCGCGCACTTTGCAACCTATCCTAAAGACCTGATTACACCTTGTGTGTTGGCAGGAACAAGTGAGCATGGATGTTGTTCTAAGTGTGGTGCGCCGTGGGAACGACAAGTAGAAAGCACACGAATTGCGCGAAACGAATTGCCTCCTGAAGATCCACGATATCGTCCCAACACCTACAAAGGCGCTTACGGAGAAATCAACGGTAAGGGTGATGCAGGTTACAATTCCACCAAAACTTTAGGATGGGCGGCTTCCTGCAAATGTAAAGATGCTGAAGTAGTTCCTTGCACGGTATTTGATCCGTTCACAGGTAGTGGCACAACTGCTGTGGTTGCACTACAGCACGGCAGAAATTATATTGGCACAGAATTGAATCCTCAATATATTAAGATAGCAGAATCACGAATTGCAGATGAAGTCCCTAACACACTACAGGAGTTTATAAAATGAGTAAATTACGAACAATCGGAAAATGGATTGAAGTTCAAACCGTTGGTGAAGGTGAAAAGAAAACCACTGAAGGTATTATCTACACCGAGAAGGCTAAAAGTAAAATGTTTTGGAGCAGAGTTATTTCACTTGGAGACAAAGTAACCGAAGATATTAAAGTCGGTGATCGAGTAATGTGGGATATTTCTAAGATTCAAGGTCAAGGTTACGGTAAAAATAATATTGTGCATCAAGATTGGATCGCACTTGTAGAAAGAAACCAATGAGTGAACAAGAAACTCAACCACTTACTGTGGACGGATTTGACGAAGCGTTTATTGGATATGCGGAACGGTTTGGACAGACTCCGTATCGTCTTGCTGTGTACGACACCAACAAGATTATTCGTATCTTGATGACACAAAACATGAGCAAAGAGGACGCATGGGAATACTTTACCTATAACATTATTGGTGCGTGGGTAGGAGAAGGAACTCCTATCTTTATGACTCCGTGCGGTCTAGAAGAATTCAAAGAACAACTTGACTTAGGCAACTCTTAGTGGTATAATTACCGTATGAAATTCTACACTCATGTTGCAGTGAAGGGTTCAAATATTCTCTACCGAGGGTACGAGAACGATAAACGAGTTATGTCTAAAATTCCGTTTCGTCCAACGGTGTTTGTGACTTCTAAAAAGCAACAGACCGAGTGGAAAACTCTTGACGGCAAACTTGTAGAACCGTATCAGCCAGGCACTATCAGAGAGTGCAACGACTTTATCAAAGAGCATCGTGGTGTTACAGGATTTGAGATATACGGCAACACCGAATGGTTGTACCAGTATATTGGTGAAGAGTATCCTAAAAAAGTAGAATACGATACAAGTCGTATGCGGATTGCTTATATTGATATTGAAACCGAGTCAGAAGGTGGATTCCCAAACATCAAGACTGCTTCTGAGCGAGTAAACGCAATCACGGTAAAGGTTGGTGGTAAGGCGTATGTGTTTGGATTAGGTAAATTTTCCATTCCTGATGTGAAATGCTTTGAGTATGAGGACGAGAAGTCCATGCTCAAGGACTTTCTTGCAGCATGGGAAGCGTTTGACATTGATGTGGTCACAGGATGGAATGTTAATTTCTTTGATATTCCGTATCTTGTAAACCGCATTACTCGACTGTTTGACGAAAAAGAAGCGATGCGATTGTCTCCGTGGCGGGAGATTCGTTGTCGTGAAGTTGAAGTCATGCAGAAGAAAAACGAAGTGTACGAACTTCTTGGTATTTGCATTCTAGATTACTTTGATATGTACCGCAAGTTTACCTATGTAACAAGAGAGTCGTATCGTCTTGACCATATTGTTCAAGTGGAATTGGGAGAGCGCAAAAAGCAGTACGAAGGAACTATTCACGAGTTTCATAAGCGGGACTTTCAACGGTTCATGGAATACAACTTGCACGATGTAACTCTTGTTGAGATGCTTGAAGGCAAACTTAAACTCTTGGAGTTGTGCTTGGCACAGGCGTATGACGCCAAGGTTAATCTCAATGATGTGTTTGCACAGGTGCGAACATGGGATGCAATCATTTACCACCACCTTACCGACAAGAAAATTGTGATTCCACTCAAGACCAAGAGTGACGACAAAGAGGAAAAGTTTGCGGGTGCGTATGTGAAAGAATCTATTGTGGGTTCGCACGATTGGGTGGTGTCATTTGATTTGGATTCCTTGTATCCGCATTTAATTATGCAATACAACCTTAGTCCCGAAACCAAAACAAATTACGGAGAACGCAACAAGTTCACGGTGGACGAACTGTTAGACCACTCCGCAGGAAATTCCAACCCAAAGATTGGAAACTTCTTGGACACCATGCTATTTAAAGGTGTAACTGTTCCTGGCAACTGTGTAGGATTCTCCACACAAAAGCAGGGGTTTCTTCCTGAACTAATGGAAACCATGTACGCAGAACGCAAGGCGTACAAGAAAAAGATGTTGGATGTGGAGCGGGAGTTGGAAGGGCTCGGTGACGGCGGGTCTACAGAAGAGAAGCAGAAACTAAAGTTTCTTATTACAAAATATTATAATTTTCAGCAAGTTCGTAAGATTCAGCTTAATTCTGCATTCGGTGCTTTGGGAAATCAATGGTGTAGATATTACGATCTAGAAATTGCTGAAGCAATCACCCTGTCAGGTCAGTTGTCTATTCGTTGGATTGAGGGTTGCTTGAATCGTTACTTAAACAAGACTCTCAAAACGGCAGGCACAGATTATGTGGTCGCAAGTGATACAGACTCGGTATATCTTCGTCTAGGTGTGTTGGTGAAGCAGGTATTGCCAACCGAAACCGATCCGCAAAAGATTACCGTATTTCTAAACAAGTTCTGTAACGATGTGCTGCAACCGTTTATCAATCGGCAGTATGCCAAACTTGCGGAACAGCAAAACGCATACTCACAAAAGATGAACATGAAGCGGGAAGGTATTTGCTCTAAAGGTATATGGACTGCTAAGAAACGGTATATGCTCAATGTGTGGATGGGAGAGAATGATGTGTTATTAGACAAACCCAAGATGAAGATTATGGGTATTGAAACCTCCCGCAGCAGCACACCACAGATTGTTCGTGATGCACTCAAAAAGTCTATTTCACTTATTATGAATGGAACAGAGCAGGAACTTGTAGACTTTGTTGCCGAGTTTAAAACAGACTTCTGCAACAAACCGTTGGAAGAGATTGCGTTTCCTCGTGGATGCAACGGTATGAAAGAGTATCGGGACGACACTTCCATCTATCGCAAGTCCACACCTATTGCTGTGAAGGGTGCGTTAATTTACAATTATTGGTTGCAGGAAAAGAAATTAACCAAGAAGTATCCAAAAGTCGGGGATGGGGAAAAGGTTAAATTTGTATATCTTAAATTGCCCAATCCTATTCGTGATAAAGTTATAGCATTTCCTTCAGAAATTCCTAAAGAGTTTGGTATTGAAACTAAATACATTGACTACGATACTCAGTTTGAGAAGGCGTTTGAAGAACCCCTCAAGACAATTTTAAATGTGATTGGTTGGCATATTCGTGAGACAAATAGTTTGGAAAGTATGTTTGCTTAATTCAGAAACCGTGATATAATTATACAATGGAGAATACACAATGAGTTTTATTAATGATATTATTAAGAGTTCGGGTAACAAGTATGCAGTAGTTGCGGACGAAGGTATCGGTGGCAGTGATGTCACAGGATTTATTGATACAGGATCATATGCACTAAATGCACTTGTATCAGGCAGTCTGTATGGTGGCATTCCAAACAACAAGATTCTTGCACTTGCAGGAGAGTCTGCAACAGGCAAAACCTACTTTGCACTTGGTATGGTTAAGAAGTTTCTTGACGATTGCAAGGATGCTGTGGTGCTGTACTTTGATACAGAGTCTGCGGTTACCTCACAGATGATTACAAGTCGTGGCATTGATACCAAGCGTGTTGCCATCTTTCCTGTACCAACAGTAGAGGAGTTTCGTAATCAAATGGTTACCATTGCAAACAAGTATCTTGAGCAAGATCCTAGCAAGAAGAAACCAATGCTAGTGGTTCTAGACTCTCTTGGTATGCTTTCCACCACTAAAGAGATGAACGATACGGCAGAAGGCAAGGAAACAAAGGATATGACACGAGCGCAGGTTGTGAAAAGCACCTTCCGTGTGCTTACCATTAAGTTGGGAGAAGCGGGCATTCCCCTTATTCTCACCAACCATACCTACGATTCAATGGGATCAATGTATCCAACCAAGGAAATGTCTGGCGGTCAAGGTCTGAAGTATGCGGCATCCACCATCTTGTATCTGTCCAAACGCAAGGACAAGGATTCTGAAGGAGAAGTTGTGGGTAATATTATCCACTGCAAACTTCATAAGGGTCGGTTCACCAAAGAGAACAAGATGGTGGATGTGAAACTTAATTACGATAGTGGATTGAATCGTTACTACGGTCTGCTTGATATTGCAATCAAGTATGAAATCTTCAAGAAAGTTTCCACTCGCATTGAGTTGCCAAGTGGTGACAAGACCTTTGAAAAGACAATTAACGAGAATCCTGAAAAGTTCTTTACGCAGGAAATTATGGACAAGTTGGAGGTTGCTGTGGGTAAAGAATTTAAATACGGCTTAAACGAGGAGGCAGAAGATGGCAAAACTGCTAATTAAGTTTCCAAGTAGGTCTAGACCTGCTCGTTTCATGGAAGTGTTTGGACTCTACAAGTCTATGCTGTCAGGCAAGCACGATGTTAAATTTCTATTATCTTTTGATACAGATGATATTAGTATGAACAATACGGGTATACGAAATTGGTTAAAGAATCAGGGCGAATCTGTTCAGGCGTATTGGGGAAATTCTAAAACTAAGATTCAAGCAATCAATGCGGATCTAGAACACGCAAAGGATTACGATATTCTGCTGCTTGCTTCGGACGATATGATTCCGCAAATGCAAAACTATGACGATATTATTGTTCAAGATATGGAAAAGTATTATCCTGATGGAGATGGAGTTCTTCATTACAATGATGACAAACAAAAAGAACGGTTAAACACTCTTTCCATTATGGGTAAAAAGTATTTTGATCGTTTTGGTTACATCTATAACCCTGAATACTTGAGTGTGTATTGTGATAATGAGTTTACCGATGTTAGTAGACTACTAGAGAAAACAACCTATATTGATCGCATCATTATTCGTCATTTTTGGATTGAGATTGGTGTTGATGCCCTATATCAACGCAACGAAAACCGAGAACTGTACGCACACGATCAAAAAGTTTACGAAACTAGAAAAGCAAACAACTTTGGTTTAACTCAAAATGCCAACGCCTCCTAATCAAATTCTGCTGAGTGTATTAGTTTTGTCTATTCCTTCTAGACTATCTAATTGTCTTATACCCACTTATGACCGACTCTTAAAGCAAATAGGTGATGAAGTTTGTGTAGAAGTCCTGTGTCTTGTGGACAACAAGAGTATGTCTATTGGAGAGAAACGACAAGCACTTCTTCAGTCTGCAAGAGGAAAATGGATTGCTTTCCTAGATGACGACGATGCGGTGTCTGAGGATTATATTGAAACCTGTATAAAAACCCTGCGAGAATCTCCTGCTGATGTTATTACATTTGAGCAGCATTGCACAGTGAACGGAAAACAGTTCATGGTAGATTTCCGCATGGGTAATCCGCACGAAGGACTCAAACAGAATCCTGACGGAACTCTAGGAGATATTAAACGACCACCGTATCATATGTGTATATGGGCATCAAAGATTGCAAAGAATGTTCCGTTTCGTGCATCATCATATGGGGAAGATATTGATTGGTGTGTACGAATGTATCCGTTTGTTACTTCTGAAACTCACCTAGATAAAGTACTTCACTACTATCAATATGATGACAGAACATCGGAAAGTATACAATATGCTAAACAATGATTCAAAACATTTGTTATTAAATTATGCTACAAGACAACGACCCGATAAATTCATGAAGAATTTGGATGCGTATCTTAGTAAGGCATCAGGTAAACACAAAATAACAGTAGTGGTTAGTATGGACAAGGATGACTTGCTGTGCAACAATCCACACTTCCGTAAATTTTTAGACAATAAAAAATCTGAAACTGTTGATATTATCTATTCTTATGGAGAGAGTAAAGGTAAAATTGACGCAATCAATAGGGATGTTCCCATAACTCCGTGGGATATTCTTATATCCACCGCAGATGACATGGAACCTATGGAAACTAATTGGGACGATACAATCGTTCAAGATATGATTCGGGAGTTTCCTGACTTGTACGGATCAATAAATTATAATACTGATCCTAGATTAGAAACTAAAGAAGACGGCAGAGCAGAGGGTTGGAAAGGTTTGATTACTTTGCCAGTTATTGGCAGAAAACTTTACGACAAGTTTGGTTATATCTACCATCCAGATTATATCTCAGAGTCTTGCGACGACGAACAAACTATTGTGTTCACTCGTCTATCTGTACTAAAGCATATTGATCGTCGTCCTATATTTCACAATTTTAAACCGTGGCACGATGAGTTAATGATTAGAAATATGCAGATAGGTCAAACTGTTGACAGAAAGAAGTTCTTGGAAAGAAAAGAAAAGAACTTTGATATGGAGGCAGTATGAAATTTTATTCACAGCAATATGAAGACAGTGTTCTTTTTAAAAAGTATTTAAATTACCAAAACGGATACTTTATAGAACTTGGTGCAATGGATGGAATAGTCTATTCTAATACTAAGTTTTTTGAAGATCATTTAGGATGGACTGGTCTGTTAATAGAACCAGAAAAGAATCAATTTAAAAAGTTAAAAGAGAATCGCCCGAACTGCACAACACTAGAGTATGCTGTATCTGAAGTTGAAGGAGAAGTAACTTTCAATTCAAGAAACGGTGGAGATTCTGGTGGAGGAATTGTGGAAACTCACATAGATAAAACTATTGTTGCCACAGATAATTATACTGTTATAAGTAAACCTTTCTATAAAATTTTTGAAGAAATTGGCAAACCAAAGAAAGTTGATTTGTTTATTGTTGATGTAGAGGGTGGAGAACTTGCTATTCTTAAAACTTTTGATTGGTCTGTTCCAGTGTATATTATTGTTATAGAAACTCACGAATCCAACAAGGATAATGAAGATTGCAGAAAAATATTAACTGTGAATGGTTTTGAACTTGATATGATTTTGGGTTGCAACGAGGTTTGGATAAATAAAAAATTCCATGAACAAACACATGAATGATGTAAAAATAAGCATATGCATTCCTAGTATTCCTAGTCGTATGAGAATGTATCTTCAACCTCTTTATTCTAAACTAATTGGTCAGATTGGTGACGGCAAAGATGTTGAAGTTTTGTCTTTAATGGACAACAAGATGATGTCTATTGGCAGAAAGAAATCTTTACTGTTAAGCATGGCAACAGGAAGATATGTGTGTATAATAGATGACGACGATACCGTATCCGATGATTATATCTCCACACTAAGAGAAAAGATAACTGAGGATTTAGATGTTGATGTTATTTGTTACAACCAAGAAGCGACCATGCACGGAAAAACTTGGTTGGTAAAGACAAGTCTATCACACAACCAAGTACATCCTTTTGATCAGTTGTCTGTGGATAAGAATGGAAACACCGTTCCTTGCCAGCGTCCACCGTGGCAGTGGTGTTTGTGGAAGCGAGAAATTGCTCAGTCAGTTTCTTTTGGAGATTCTAATTGGGCAGAAGATGCAGCATTCACCCTTGATGCTTGCAAATTAGCAAAAACTGAGCTTGTAATTGACAAGGTTATGTGTTACTATAGCTGGTCTCCTAGTGTAACTGAAACACAAAGACCAAGCAATCCTGTTTCCGTAGAAAATATGTCTAGAGTGAGGTTAACCAATGGCTGAAAATGCTGTAATAATTTATATGTCTCGTATGAGAGATGTTCCTTTGCTGTATCGTAGTCTGAGTATGCTTTGTACAAATTTTAAATATGTTAAGGAATATCCTATTGTGGTATTCCATGACGATATCGACAAACCAACAATTGCAAACTTGCTTGTGGAACTTCACAAAAAAGTTGGATTTATTCCTAATATCAAATTTGAAATTTTAAAGTTTGAGTTGCCTGAAGGAATTTCTGAAGATCCAAGCAAGTATACGATCCCATTGAGTGAAGCATGGATGGGGTATCGGCATATGTGCAGATTTCATTCAGGAGGAATCTATAGAGACTCTCGCCTGCTGAAATACGATTATTATTGGAGATTGGATTCTGACTCGTACCTGTACTCTCCTATTGAGTATGATCCTTTTGAGTACATGAAAACCAACGACAAAGAATATGCCTACATGTCTACAGAAGACGGAGAAGTTCCTAGTGTGGTTCAAGGGTTGTGGGAAGAAACTGAAAAGTTTATGAAAATTCACAATATTCCTATGTCTAAAGATTTGCAAGACAGTATTGTTGACGGCAAATGGTCTTGCAGATTATTCTATACCAATTTTGAAATTGCCAAGTTTTCTTTTTTCCGAGGAGAAAAGTATATGGCATATTTTGACCAACTAGACGAAACTGGAAATCTGTTCTACAAAAGATGGGGAGATGCTCCTATTCATTGGTTAGGTGTAAAGATGCTATTAGATCCTGCTAAAGTTTGGGCAGTAAAAGATATTACTTATCAACACAACGCATGGATACGAAACTTTGATGCACTACCAAACAAAGAAATACCAGAAAACATTTTAGTTTTGGTGGACGGTTCGCCCGAACAACACTACAGCAGAAAAGAAAGATTGTTGTTTGGATTGAATAGATATAGAGCAGGCGGATCTGATGGTTTAAATTGGGGTGAATAAAAAGGATTTATAATATGGAAAACGCAGCAATTGTATACATGACAAGAAAAAGTGATCTATGGGTATTTAAGCATAGTATTAACTTTCTATATACCAATTTTAATAAAGAAGAAAATTATCCTGTTATAGTTTTCTACGACGATTTAACTAAACCTGACATTGCAAATTTGTTGACAGAATTTTCTCTGTCTTTTGGTTTTATGCCAAACATGAAGTTTGAACGAATTGAATTTGCTTTACCCGAAGGAATTTCAGAAGACCCCAATTTGTATTCACCATCTCTAAACCAATTTAGAATGGGATATCGTCATATGTGCAGATTCTATGGTGGAAAAATATTCAATCATCCTGCTTTAGCCAAATATAAATGGTACATGCGGCTCGATTCTGACTCTTTCATTTTGTCAAAGGTTACTCGTGATCCATTTAAAGTTATGCGTGAAAATGATTATCATTACGCATTTATGGAAAAGGAAGAGTCCGATGCTCCTTGGGCCTGCGAAGGATTATGGGATACCACCAAGAAATTCATGGAAGAAAATAAATCTCGTGTTTTAAACAGCAAGTTTGAATGGAATTTGGAAGTTTATTATACAAATTTTGAAATAGTTGATATGGATTTTTATCGCTCTACAAATTACCAAGACTATTTCAATTACCTAGATTCCACAGGAAATATTTTCTATAAGCGATGGGGAGATCATTGCATACGATGGCTAGGTTCTACCATGTTTATGCCATCAGAAAAAGTTTGGTGTATTAAAGAATTTTCGTATCAACATGGGGGTGTTGTTAATAATACTCAGTATATTGATAAAAATCGCATTGATATTGTTCCCGAACCGTATAGAAAGAGTGTTGTTGCCGCACTAGCAATAAACGCAGAAGGTTAAAAATGTATTCACAAGCATCTCAAGACGATTTTGTTGACCTTGTTTTAAACAAACAAGAAATTGGATATTTCGTTGATGTTGGAGGAGGATGTGATGATCCCAAAACAGAAAGTAATAGTTTATTGTTTGAAGAGAGAGGGTGGAAGGGAATAGTTGTTGACGGTGATGTGAATAGAATAAAAAACAGATCGTGTATCTGTGTAACTGCAATGATTGGTGATGGAAATTCCACAACAAGAAAATTAGGAGATATTCTTAAAGAGAATGGAGTTCCTTCTATTGTGGATTATCTGTCTATTGATATTGAGGGTCAGGATTTTAACGCAGTTAAATCTTTCGTGGATGCGGGATATACATTTAAAGTTGCCACCATTGAACACAATTTGTACACACAAAATCCTGGAGTTGTAGAATTAAAGTCAAATATTTTCAACTTCTTGTCTGTGAAAGGTTATATAAGAGTGGTGGAAAATGTTGGTCACGAAGCAACTCTTGATAATCTACACAAGGGTTGGATTTTTGAAGATTGGTATATCCATCCAAATTACGCAAAATACAAAGAAATTATTCAGAAACTAAAATTAAAAACTGTAAACTTGTGAAGGCTTTACCATGAATCTAGTATTGGGTAGCACATCTCAATTATCCCATTATTTTCCAGAGGATTATATAAAAATTTCTTCAAGAGAAATAGATTTAAATTCTCTAAAGAAAACTAAGTGGGATGCTGTATACATTTGTTTTGGTGAGCATAGAACATACCTTACAGAAATTGCGGATGAAAAAACAAAAGAACTATTTTGGTCTATTAATGTCCAAAAAACTTTAGATGTAATAGATAATCTAAAAGAAGTTTCAAATAAGATTGTGTATTATTCTACAGCAGAACTTTGGAACAATACAACAGGCCCCATACAATTAACTGATCCTTTTTGTTTTTATGAAAATATATACACCAACTCTAAACGAATTGTTAGTGGAATACTAAGAGACAAAAAAAAGTATCCTAATGTTTCTGTATTGTATCCATTCAATTTTAATAGTGTGTATAGAGCACAAGAGTTCCTGTTTGGTAAAATATTTAAGGCTATAATAAACAAAACTCCCATTTCAATTGGAGATGTTCAGTATTACAGAGAACTTCTTCATCCTCAGATGGTTGTAGACGCTAGTGTTGAAAATTTGTCAGGAGTTGATGAGGTAGTTGGTTCTGGCAGAGTTGTTCATGTTGGGGACTTTATAGAGTTGCTTTATACACACTCTGGTCTAAATTATAGAGAAATGGTGAAAGAGGATACGAGTAGACCTTCAATCTATAGAAAAAATGTGTTCTACTCTTCAAAAAGAAATAAAAAATATGATGTTGATCATTTAATTGATTTAACAGTAAAAGAATTGAAAACACTAACAAAAGGATAATCCCATGAAAATTGATAAAGTAGTATTTGGTTGTTCTGAAATGTTTAGTCCTTGGTGGAACATTCAGTCTAAAGTTTGGAAAACTAAGTTCGGGGTAGAACCTGTTTGTTTGCTGTACGGAGACAAAACAAAGTGCAATATGTCCGAGGAGTATGGAGAAATAGTAGAAATGAAGTTTGATTCTGATTTACCAGAAATTATTCAGATTCAATTTGGAAAATTCTACCATCCACAAACAGAACCAGATAAGACTTGGATTATTGGAGATATGGATCAGATTCCACTTCAAACAGAATACTTCTTAAACGACCTGCCAAGTATTCCTGAAGACGCATACGCACATTTAAACTATACCCTGACTGCACAGATGCGTCCAGGCAGAAGAGTGGACGGTATGCCAGGAATTCCTGCAGACTCATTTATGAAACTTGGATCGTATGTTAATGGTGGATACGATCTTCCTGGACATTATCATATAGCAAAGGGTCATCTTTACGAAAAATTATTCTTTAACGGTAAGTCGTTTAAAGAAATAGTTAAAAAAGTCATAGATTTGAAAATTCACGGCATGATTAAAGAGGATGCAAGAGCAAGTTTAAACAAGTCTTTAGTAAATCACGGACAATATTGGGTTGCCGAGGAAGGATATACTTCTGAACAAATTTGGTATGGAATAAAGGCAAAGAAATTTAATGGATTCTACGGCAAAGAGTATCCGATATTTGACGGAAAGATTGATCGTGTAGGAAACTTGCGTGATGCAAACGGCATGTGGATTCCTCAATGGAACGGAACTGATTATGTTTACGACGAAAACAAATTGAGAAATAAAGGTTATATGGATTTGCACTGTCATCGTCCGTATCAGGATCAAGAGTCTGCAATGATGCGTATTCTAGAAATTGCAGGAATGGTATAAATGTCTCTTATTTGTATATCAGGAAGTTCTGGTGTTGGTAAAACTACCATCTCAAAGATTATACAAAGTGTTTTGGGAACTAACAAATCTTTGTGTCTGAGTGGAGACGATCTTCATCGGTGGGAACGAAACAATCCTGCTTGGAAAAAAACCACACATTTACATCCTGAATCTAACAATTTAGATATGGGTCATGCACACCTAACCACACTGAAAAAGGGTGGTAGCATAGATCGTCGTTTATACAACCATGACACAGGAGAATTTGATTCTCTTGTTACCCTAACCCCCAAACCGTACATCATTTATGAAGGGTTACACGCACTCTATCACAAACCAACTTTAGAACTTGCTGATATTAAAATTTATGTGGACACCGACGAGCAGTTAAAAACTGAGTGGAAAATAAAAAGAGACACTAAGAAACGAGGATATACTGAAAATGAAGTTAGGGACACCATACGAAGGCGACAGGTAGACGAACGACAATATATCTCTCCGCAAAGACACAATGCAGATATCGTAGTAAAATTCACAAAGAATGCAGATTGCAGCATATCTCTTTGGTATGTTTGTGTTACTGGTAGAGGAGACGATTTAATGCTTCTTGTAAAAGATTTCTACGAATCTCTAACCCAATTCATGGATATATGCAAATGGTTGTCGTTAGAACCTACTTTGGTTCAAGGTAGAGGTGGAAATGTTTCAGTTAAGTCAGCAGGAGGATTGATCATTAAGTCTTCAGGAGCAAAGATGGCAGATGTCAATCTTTACCACGGATTCTGCGTGTGTGATATCCTAAGTTCCACTCTTCCCAAGTTTGTTTCTGACCAAGACTATTCTAGTTATATTTCTGCGTCAAAGAAAACAGGAAACCATAATCCGTCAATGGAAACAGGATTTCATATGAGTTTGCCGAATCGGGTGGTTATTCACACACATCCTATCCATTTAAATGCTCTGTTGTGTAGCAAAGAATCTGAAACTGTAATAGAATCTATTTTTGCAGATATGTCTTACGAGTTTGTGGAGTACACAACTCCTGGAGTTGATTTGGTTAATCGCATAACTCCTAAACCTAATACTAATATCTTTTTCTTACAAAATCACGGACTTATTGTTGGAGGAAGCACCAGCAAAGAAGCAATCCGTTTAACCGAAGAAATAAACAATCGTTGCAAACGATGGTTAGGATCTCATGTAGAATCGTTTGTGGATTCGGAAGAGGACTTGGTTCAAACGAACCCTCCTCTTTTTCCTGATGCCGCGGTTTTCCCCACAGAATTATGCTTGACCAATAATTACATACTTCACCTTATTCAAGGGTCTTCACTTACTCCTAATTTTTTAGGGGTTGACGAAATCCAAAAATTGGTTACAATGCCGTTAGAAAAAATCAGAAAATCTTTGCAAGAGAATAAATGATGGACGAACTAGAAGAAATTAAAAAAGAAGTAGAAAAACTTAAATACCAAGCAGTAATTCTAGTTCAACAAATAAAAGATATGGAGCGATACATAAATCAATTTGTTCGTGTCCATGTTCAAAATCCTCAACAATAAGGCGTATCATGAAAATTATAATTCCAATGGCAGGAACAGGTAATCGGTTTGTTGAAAAGGGGTATACCGATCCTAAACCCCTAATCCGTGTAAACGGAAAACGAATCATTGAATACATTTTAGATATGTTTGATTCTAGTGATGAATTTGTTTTTATATGCAACGATACTCATCTAGAAACCACAGATATGCGGGAGGTTTTGCTTGCTTTAAAACCAAATGCTGTTATTATTTCTATGCCACAACACAAATTAGGCCCTGTTCATACAGTCAAAGCAGCATACGATTACATTCAGGACGACGAGCAAGTAATCGTTTCTTATTGCGACAATCCTCATATATGGGATCGTCAAGACTTTTTGGCAACGGTTGCTAGGTCTCGTTTGGACGGTTGTGTGTTGACTCACACAGATTTTCATCCTCATACTCTTGCAAACACCAAGATGGCGTTTGTTAAACCTGCAGGGGAATATCCACTTATTGACGAGATAAAGGAAAAGGCGTGCTATACAGACAATCCGATGAACGAACACGCGTCCACAGGAATGTATTATTTTAAACGAGGATCAGATATTAAAAAGTATTTTGATCTTGCTGTGGTTCGGGACATTCAATACAACGGAGAGTATTATGTAACTCTTGTCTACAATCTGCTCCTAGAGGACGGATTGCGAGTAGGATACTACGACACTCCTTTTGTTACTGTGTTTGGAACACCAGAAGAGGTGGAAAACTTTGCGGCATGGGCAACTATCCTTAAAGGCAAACAAGTAAAGAATGAGGACGATTTGCTTCGGTGCTATTTGTATTGGGAAGCGTACCATAATGGGTAAAACTATATTTGTGGACATTGATGAAACTATTTGTGTAACTCCTGACAACCCTAGAGAGTACAGCAAATCTGTTCCTAACTACGAAAATATAGCAAAGATTAATCGTCTTTACAGTGAAGGAAATCGTATTGTATATTGGACGGCAAGAGGCAGTAGGAGTGGTGTTGACTGGTACGCATTAACCAAACAACAACTTAACAGTTGGGGTGCAAACCACCACGAATTGCGGTGCGACAAGCCGTTCTATGATTTGTTTATTGAAGATCGTAGTATACGAATAGAGGAATTACAATGATTTATATATCACATCGTGGCAATCTAAATGGAATAATAGCAGAGCAAGAAAACTCTTTAAGTTACATACAACAAGCAATAGATTATGGGGTACATGTGGAGATTGATTTGCGTCTACAAAACAGTCAACTGTTTCTAGGACACGACTATTGCCAGTACGCAGTAAGTGCTGAATGGTTAATGGAACGAAAGCATAAACTGTGGATACACATTAAAGATTGGGAAGCACTGCGGTGGATCACCGAATGCGGAATAGATTTTTGGTTCTTTTGCCACCAATCGGATGCGTACACCTTGACAAGTAACGGTTATATCTGGTCTCACGACTTAACTAATACCCCGACAAACCTTTGTATTATTCCTGTTCTGTCTAGGGAATCTGTAACCGAATACAGGCAAACCGAGCAGTACGCAGTTTGCTCTGATTATATTCGGGATTGCCAAACCAAGTTCGGGTAAATAAAAAACGACCCCTTTCGGAGTCGTTTTTTGCCTTATATAAAAACTAAATTTAAATTACTGTGCTGATGCAGGTGCTGGAGCATCAATCGAACCATATTCACCAAATATACTGAATTGTGTGTTACCAGACTTGTGAGATGAACGACCGTCAATGATACCATCTGTTTTGGTGTTGACAAACGAACATCCCTTGGAAGGAATAATCGAAACCGTATCATCCAAAGAAACAATTCCTCCTATAATTCTCATAGCATTTCCTGATCCTGTTGTTCCACCAAAGTAGATATTATCCACATCAGGGTTGGCTCGGAAATCAACAATAGTACCATTAGAACCGTTTAGTGTTCCAACTTGTACCGAGTTGGTTTTTGTTGCCAATGGACTAGCAACAACATAATTGCTACCCGAATCATCAATGCGTTGAATTAGGGCCGGACCTGCAAAATGAATTTGCCATACTGAACCCAAATCCATACCAGACTTGCTTTCCATAGTTGGGATAGTTGCAGCTCCTCCAGTTTGACCTGTAGTACCGTCCACAACACCGATAGCAAACATAGGATTCAAATATGCAGTGGAACTTACACCTGGTATTTGGTTTGCATTTATATCATATGCATTTGCTTGTTCCAAAATAAGTTTACCTGCATTTGCATCTTTATTTGCAGCAGTTGCTTGTGCACCCCAAACCGCATATCTTGCACCTGAAGTAATTCCTGCCATGTGCCAACCTGAATAAGTATTGTAACGATCTGTGGAAGCGTTTTGTTTGATTCTTAAACCACCAAATCTAGAAGTGCTGTCACTTCTAATGTAACTTGTGTATTCAGAATTAACAGTGGCAGCAGTCATACCCACCACATCAACACTTGAATCACCAACAATACTCAGTGATCTTATGGTTCCACCCTCTAAGCGGAAGGCATGGTTTGTGCATTTGGGTTGATTGATATAAATCGTAGACGCAATTGTTCCGTCTGCAGCCTTATCTCCAACAAGATCAATGTCTGCATACAATGGATTATTAATCGATTCGCCACCGACCTGATAGGCAGGATTTTGGAAAGTCAAGGATTGTATACGCAAACGCAAAGGAGTGTTTGCTGCACGGTTTGCTGTTCCTGCAAGAGCAGCAGCACTTCCCGATATGCCTCCACCGATCCATGCATTTCTTAATGCTGCTGCGTTGACGGCATCACTTCGTGAAGCTACCCAAGCGTCATTTGCAGTTCCACCTTTTCCTAAACCGTAACCGTAGTAAGATTTACGGTATTGACCTAATGCCCATTGAAGAGCCATACCAGTCAAACCTCCACCAAGGAATGGGAACGGATATTTTGTAGCTCTTGATCCGTATTCTCCGTCCACATGATTGCACCCAACTGTTTGGCAGAACGCATCGTAACTACCGTAAAATGCCATTTCGTTTGCATCCACACCATCTCGTGTTGGAGCTCCAGTTAAACGATTCCAAGTACCCATTGGGAAATGTGGATTTGCAGCGCGTAGTAAGTAGAAGAAATTTTCGTCTGTCATATTTTGACTAAAAGAACCCGACGCACCCCAAACACCACCCATTGCAAGACCGTAATAAAAAGTGCCATCTGGATTTCTTAATCGATCACCAATCTGACTCCACGATCCAATAGAACTTGCTGCCAACATGTCAGTTTGAACAGTTAGATTGATACCGCCTGCGGTTGCTCCAGCGGTGTAACCATTACCCCAGTCTCCTGCGGAATGGCCTGTAGATCCAGAGAATCCTCCAAACAAAAGAGGACTCAAGCAGTGAAAGGTCTCACCAATAATAACACTATCACCAGCAATAGGAGACCTAGTTGCTCTTGAGTACGGTGTGGTGTTTGCAGTTGTGGTGTTAATTCCTGTGGATTGTACAATCCAATTGCTTGCAATATTCCAGTCGTATTTGTCTACGGAATTTGCGGTTGCGCCGACCCAGTGGTAATATGTTGCCATTTGTTTTCTCCAATTTGAATGCGGTTTTTATATAAGGTAGTATCAGGGGTATTTATGTTTCAAAAATGTTTGGATAGGTGTTTAGAAAATAATAATTAATACCAACAGAAATTCTTGACAAAATGCTAATTCGAGGTATACTTCAACTATGTCAGACAGAACAGAAACCCTAGTGCTAAGATCGTTAGTTAAAGATGAAGAGTATAGTCGTAAGGTTCTTCCTTTTTTAAAAACCGAATATTTCACAGACAGACACGAAAAGGTTGTATTTGAGTGTATTAATGCCTTCTACACAAACTACAACAAGCCTCCCACAGTGGAAAGTCTGCTTATTGACTTGGGTAAGCGGGAAACCCTGACCGATTCTGAATTTAAAGCAGTAAGAGCCATAGTTAAAGGCTTCAAGGAAGATGTGGAGATTAACGCACAGTGGTTGCTAGACAATACCGAACAGTTCTGTAAAGACAAGGCAATCTACAATGCTATTATGGAGTCTATTCAGATTATTGACGGAAAGGGTGAGAAAACCACGAATGCCATTCCTGAAGTCCTGTCCAAGGCATTGTCTGTGTCTTTTGATACCCATATTGGTCACGACTTTATTGAGGATGCAGACAAGCGTTACGATTTCTACCACACCGTAGAGAAGCGTATTGCGTTTGATTTAGACCTTATGAATAAGATTACAGGCAACGGTACTCCTTACAAAACACTTAATGTGTGTCTTGCAGGAACAGGAGTAGGCAAGTCCCTATTCCTGTGTCACCATGCGGCAAACTGTTTAATGCAAGGCAAGAATGTTCTGTATATTACCTGTGAGATGGCAGAAGAGCGAATTGCTGAACGCATTGACGCAAATCTTATGGATACGCCGTTAGACGATCTTAGAGCTCTTCCTAAAGATATCTTTGACCGAAAGATGAAACGGATTATTGATCAAACCGCAGGTAAACTTATTATTAAAGAGTATCCTACGGCAACCGCAAGTGTTACCCATTTCAAGCATTTAGTAGACGAATTGCGATTAAAACGAGACTTCTCTCCAGAGATTATCTTTATTGATTACCTTAACATCTGTGCTTCCTCTAGAATGAAGCAGAGTGCCACCATTAATTCCTACACCTTTATCAAGGCTATCGCCGAGGAGTTGCGTGGTCTTGCGGTGGAATTAGGAGTTCCAATCTTTACCGCAACACAAACCAACCGAACAGGGTTTTCTAGCAGTGATGTGGAACTTACTGATACGAGTGAATCGTTTGGTTTGCCACAAACCGCAGACTTTATGTTTGCGTTGGTGAACACAGAAGAACTTGAAGGATTGGGTCAGATCATGGTGAAACAACTAAAGAATCGTTACGCAGAAATTACCACAAACAAACGATTTGTTATCGGTATTGACCGAAGCAGAATGAAACTGTTTGATCTTGACGCATCGGCGCAGAGAGATTTGGTTCAACTTAGTACCACAAAAGAACCTGAAGAAGAAACTGCGTTTAAGTCTTTTGGTGAGCGATCTCAAGACAAGTTCAAGCAAAAACGAAACTTTGAAAAGTGGAGTTAACCTTTACGGATTGATAGCATAGCGACCTAATGCCCCCGACTCATAATCGGGAATACCTCGGTTTGAATCCGAGTCAATCCATTTTACTTATATCGTAGTGTGCCTGAACTGGAGGAAGGACACGACCTATAATCGTGGATATGTGGGTTCGAGTCCCACCACTACGACTAAATATTCGGATCACTTAAACCCCTTTTAATATGGAGAAACTTATGATAGTTCCAAACAGTGAATACATTATTGTTCAGATTGATGACGCAAAATCTTTAGTGCCAGGAAAAACCTTTGTTGGCAAGGTTTATGCTGTGGGTCAACCTAATTTTGCACCTCAACCTGTGGGTGGAGACGGCAGAAATTTCTCATTCGCTCGTCAACCAGAATCTTTCCCTATCACCAAAGGAGATCAGGTGATTGTTGGATCGTTCTTGGACACCATTGAAGAGAATGGTGTTACTTACACAATTTCTTTTAAAACAGAAGTTTTTGCAGTAATTAAGAACGAAGAGGAAGAACTCAATCTTTTCAATATGGAAATGAATCAAGAAACTCCTCAGTTTCTAAAAGGTTGATCTGTAAATATTTTTATAAGGGTAGGTATTGATTTAGCATAAATAACCGTATGCTGTCAATATCTACTTTTATAAAAACCTGCGAGGTTTCCGAGTCCTTAAAAGTCAATAAAGGTGGTCATATTAGCCATCTAGAAGACGGGATGTTTGAGAACGGTTACGCAGGATTGGTTGCTTCCATTAAAATAATGAAAGATGTTGTCTCGTCCCTATCGGTGGGTGGGTCGTCTGCTGTTAATATATCCACAAAATGGGATGGTGCACCTGCCGTAATTGCTGGTATTAATCCAGAAAACGGCAAGTTTTTTGTTGCCACCAAGTCTTTTTTCAGCAAAGAAGCAAAACTAAACTACTCGGAAGCAGATATTAAAAAAAATCACGAAGGTGGTCTTGTTCCTAAACTTTTGGATTGCTTTAAGTATCTGAAACCACTAAACATCAAGGGTATGGCATGGGGTGATGTCTTGTTCAGTCAAGCAGACAAGAAAACTGAAACTATAGAAGGCAAGTCATACATTACTTTTCGCCCCAACACAATCACCTATGCGGTTACTACGGACAGTCCTATTGGGGGTGTGGTAAAAGCAGCAAAGTTTGGTGTGGTATTTCACACCAAATACACAGGCGGAGACATGAAAGAAAGGTCTTCGTGGACTGCAGGAAATGTTCCTATGGGAACTTCCACCTCTGTATGGATTGCTGACGCACAAATACCAACACTTCCTAAATCGTCTCCTGCTCTGCTACAGTCCTCTGAAATAAAGCAGATGACTACCACAGTAGCAAAGATAGAAGCAGATTCCAAGAGTCTGAAATCTGCTTTAGATTCTTTTTTAAAGAACCCTGTATCTGACTATGTTTCCACTTATATAAATAGTGTTATACGAACTGGTGCTGCCACAGCATCCACCAAAGCGTTTGCAATGTTTGTGGAAACACGGTTCACCAAAGAGATAGAAGCACTTAAAAAAGAAGCAAACAAAGCACAAAAAACAGCATTGATGAATTCCTTTCTAAAATTTCTGAAAGCATACGAATCGCAAATAGACAAATTGTTTGCTCTTCACGCACTGATTGCTTCTGCCAAGGGCGTTCTTATTACTAAACTTGCACAAACACAATCTGTATCCACCTTTGTTGACACAGGAAGTGGATACAAGTCCTCTGCTCCAGAAGGATTTGTTGCAGTGTGCGGTAAAACTTGTCAGGTTGTAAAATTAGTAGACAGAAGAGAATTTTCTGCAAACAACTTTAACATAGCAAAGACTTGGTAATGAAAAGAATAACTCAAACTATTTCTGAAGCAACTAAACCAGAGAAATCTATTGTTATTGGTGTTGGTCGGTTTAATCCTCCCACCACAGGTCACGCACTTTTGTGTGACCGAGTTATGCAAGAAGCAGCAAAGCATAGTGCAGATCACACCATTTTTGTTTCGTACAGTCAAGATCCTAAAAAGAATCCTCTTGACGCAAAAACCAAAATGGAATTTCTAAACAAGTTTTTTCCTAAAACTAAATTTAAACTAATGCCGAAACCATTCACGAGCCCTGACGGCAAAACTGCCAACGGGCCTTTTGCTATCATGCAAACTTTAAGCAATGCTGGTTACAAAAAGGTATGGGTTGTTACAGGTGCGGATCATGTGGCAGAGTACAAAACAGTTAAAAAATATGTAGATCCAAATCCACGAAAGAAATCAGGTTACAAATTCACACAGTTTACTGTGATTAATGCTGGCGAAAGAGACGATAATGCTGCTGGTGTTGTGGGAATGTCTGCTTCTAAAATGCGTAAAGCAGTTTTTGACAATAACTATGACGAATTTTCCAAAGGTGTTCCTGCTCATGTCAGCAAGAGCGATGCTCGCAAATTATTTTCAACTATCCGCAAATCCATGCAATTAAAAGAGGAATGGATATGGGAAGAAAAGGGGTCTGAAGTGGTTTTATTGTGCTTAACATCTGCAGAAGGCAGCACTGACGGTTCAACTATTGAAAAGATGGAGAAGTCGTGTAAGAAAAAAGGCATAACTTTTCACACGATTAAGATGAAATTTGCCCATATCAATTCCATGAAGTCTACTGGTGATAAAATTGTTATAGAAAATACAAACGGCGAAGGTAAAACGGTAGAAATAGATCCGTCAAATACTCTTTGTTTTGTTCGTGGTGGTGTAATGAATTCTGAAATAGGAATGGGTTTGGCAATGGTTATGCAAAACAATGGTGTGTTTATGGTAAACGAAAAGGGAGCAATGGAGATGTGTGCAAACAAATTGCAATCCGCTCTTGCTTTCAACAAGTATAATATTCCACATCCAAAAACTGCATTTGTTTCCGATGAAAAGTCGGTTGCGAATGCCATGAAAGCAATTGGTGGCAAGTATCCAGTTATTGTTAAGACTATAACAGGAGCAGAAGGTATCGGAGTTTCCATTATTGAAAGTGAGAAGTCTCTGCTTTCTGTGTTGCAGTCTTTGTGGAAGTTTGGCGCAGAAGTTATTCTGCAAGAGTTTCTTCCTGGTTTCAAGAATGATGTTCGTTCCATTGTTCTGAACGGAAAGATTTTTGCTTGTGCCAAACGAGACAAAGCAAAGGGAGACTTCCGAACCAATATCGCTCGTGGATCAAAGGGTGGTTCTTTCAACCTAAGCAAAGAAGAAATTGAACTTGTGGAAAAAGTGGCAGGAGTCAGCAAGTGCTACTATGTGGGTGTGGATCATGTGGTAGTGAACGGCAAACCTTATGTTATTGAAATGAATGCTTCTCCTGGCAGCGGAAATGTTTACACTCTCTATAAAGACGGCAATCCAGTAAAAGAAATGGACGGTCAAGGAATAATTGACGCTCTTATTGAGCATGTATCAGATCGTTCACATTGGAAATTGTTTACAGGGGTTGCTATCACAGAA
>Ga0214919_10003797_pt1 | contig 22509 bp, 20 predicted proteins | sample LL1503_MetaG_FD_177994 | JGI IMG/M metagenome (GOLD analysis project Ga0214919, IMG submission 177994) | Freshwater microbial communities from Lake Lanier, Atlanta, Georgia, United States - LL-1503 | ecosystem: Environmental > Aquatic > Freshwater > Lake | place: USA: Georgia | collected... | reverse complement strand
CGGTAGCATTTTGGATGCTGACTAGTGTCTTGGTGTCGACGCCCAATATCTTTAGGCGGTACTTAACAGGTCCAGCTTCTGCTTTAGATTTGCTAAACATTCGTGTAAAGAAGCCGCGTTCATCGGGTGATGTATCCACAAACCGCACAAAATAAGTGCCCTGTAAGCGGTCACGGTCTTCAACGGTAAAACCGGTGCGGTCCAGTGCCAATCCGACACGACGCCAAGCCACATCGAAACTGTCTGAAATAGCGATGGTGGGTACGCTATCTACTGTGACGATGGCAGCTTTAGCGACTGTAGTTTGAACTGGGGCTGCCTGAGCTGTTTCTATCTTCATGGAAGCGCCCAATTTCACCATCAAGCGGTTCATGAATTCAATTTCGAGTTCAGGCTCGGTCGGACGGGGTTTCCATGCGGTTCGGGCTTTCAGTGCGTCGGTGTATTCCTCGCTCAAACCACGATGGGCGATGTAAATCTCAACCTCACCCTTGCTATTGCGCTCTAAGCGTGTGCGGAATTTGTCACGTAAACCGGTGTCAGACAAGCTATTGATGACCTTGCCAAGGTACTTGCGCATAAAGTCTTGTGGCAACTTGGCGCGGTTTTCAGCCCATTCGGTTTCTAGAATGCCGAGCTCTTGCTGGTCTAGGGTGTAGGTAAAGCCGTTATCGATCCAAAAACTATGGACGATGGGCCAAATTTCTTCTGCAGGACGCTTGATGACGATCCAACGTTGCTGGCCATCGCGCTCAATTCTGGCGTCGTTAAGTTGCTGTGCGGCAGTCGGAACCGCTGCCGTAGATTTGGTCCCCATGCTGCTAGCAGTGACAGAACCCCCTGGCACACTGAAGCGCGTATCGCGGTTCAACTGTGTAAGGTCTGGCGGAATGTCTAATGGAACAGCTTTCGCACTACTTTCTGTTTTGTAGTTGATCTTGTCGCTGTTGGTGACTGAGCTGCAAGCACTTAAGCCTAAAACGAGCAATACCAAAACAGTTTGCAAAGGGGACGCTGAAAATTTCACGTAAAAAACCTTTAAAGGACTCACAGCAAGCCAGAAGAGCGCAACGCGCTCTCAACGACAGGCTCAAGGGTTTGGGTCAACGGGGTCATAGGCAGGCGCATGGTAGGGCCACACAGCCCCATACGAGCCATAGCCCACTTCAAAGGAATGGGATTGGCTTCGACGAAGAGGTTTTTGTGCACAGGCATAAGTTTGAGTTGGATCTCTATGGCTTTGCGGACATCGCCTGACATAGCAGCGACGCAAAGTTCATGCATTTGGCGTGGTGCGATGTTGGCCGTCACGCTGACATTGCCTTGGCCGCCACAGAGCATCAAGGCGACCGCTGTAGGGTCGTCGCCTGAATAAACGGCGAAATTTTTAGGCACATCACGGATCAACCATTGAGCGCGCTCAATATTGCCGGTCGCTTCTTTGATGCCCACGATGCCAGTAACTTGGGCCAATCGCAATACCGTGTCATGCGCCATATCGGCCACGGTGCGGCCGGGAACGTTGTAGAGCACCATGGGCAAGTCGACCGCTTCAGCAATCGCTTTGAAATGCTGGAACTGGCCTTCTTGTGTGGGCTTGTTGTAATAGGGCACCACTTGCAACTGGCAATCTGCGCCAACGCCTTTGGCAAACTTAGCCAGTTCAATGGCCTCTGCTGTGGAGTTAGCGCCGCATCCGGCCATGATGGGCACGTGGCGGTTTTTGTGGGTGGCGGCTTGCTCGACCGAGACGCGGATGATTTCGCAATGTTCTTCCACGTTGACCGTGGGGGACTCACCCGTTGTGCCCACCACGCCGATGCAATCGGTGCCTTCAGCAATATGCCAATCGATCAACTTGCGCAGCGTCGGGTAGTCAACGCTCCCGTCTTTGTGCATGGGAGTGACGAGTGCGACGATGCTGCCGGTGATGGGTTTCATAGACGTATGAGACGTTTAAGGGGAAACCAGTATTCTACTGAGGGCGGCAGGTTCCAAACCACTAGGTACACGTATAGCCACAACCCGCTGGATAAGCCTGTCGGGCGAGGGCATAAAACCCTCCTCGAAAGCCACAATTCGCAAGCCGTTGCAAAGTTGTAAAAGCTCACCCGGTTGAAGTAAAAACTCTGGGCGAGAGGGTTTTCCAAAGGCCTGGTTACCTTGTGAGAAGGTTTCATAGATTAAAACCCCGCCTTCGGCCACGCTGTTCAAAATCTGGGGGAAAAGATCGCGCCAGAGGTAGTTGGTGACCACCACGCCTTTGAAGGATCGTCCCTCTAGTGGCCATGCTGCATTTTCTATGTCAGCTTGCAGAGTCTCGCCCCATTGCGAGGCCGTCTTGAGCGCTTCGGCATTGCGGTCGACCCCGAGCACCCTATGGCCCAAGCCCGCTAAAAACTGCATATGCCTGCCATGGCCGCAGGCAAGGTCTAGAACATCTGCTGATGCGTCTTGGTTGAAGTTATCGTTTAGAGGCAACAAATGCGCCCAACGTTTTACCCAAGCAGAAGGTGGCTCTAGACCATGTTGTATCGAATTAGTAGAAGTCACTATTTAAAAACAAGCCCAAACCTGCGAGGCCAAAGTCACTAAAAAAGTGGGTTGCAGATACAAAGACAACACGCCAATTAACACGGTTGCTGCAACACCCCATCCAAGTAACCAAGCCCACCCAAATTGGACGGGTCGGGTCGTGTTGTCAGTGGATGCTGATTGTGGTTCGTCACTCATGACTTATGCAGCGGCCATCTTGTGCTGGCGCTCAATGGCGTTCTCTTTCACAGGTAAATTTACAAACGCCGCAAACAGTCCAAGCGCGATGGATATGTACCAAACGATGTCATAACTACCGGTCTTGTCATACAAATAACCGCCGAGCCAGACGCCCATGAAACTGCCAATTTGGTGGCTGAAGAAAACAAATCCACCAAGCATAGAGAAATGGGCAATGCCAAAAATTTGGGCAATCACCGCATTGGTCGGGGGCACGGTGGAAAGCCACAGCAAGCCCATGACACTGGCAAAAATGTAAACCGTCCAAGGCGTCAGGGGAGCGAGCAGAAACAAGGCGATGGCAACCGATCTGCTGAAATAAATAAACGCCAAAATTTTGCGCTTAGCCAATCGCTGCCCCAAACTGCCAGCTATGTAGGTGCCAAACACATTGAACAAACCGATCAAGGCCAGAGAAATACTCGCTACTTCAGGCGACAAGCCTTTGTCCTTGAGGTAACTTGGCATGTGCACGGCGATAAAGACCACCTGGAATCCGCATACAAAAAAACCCGCCATCAGTAACTGAAAGCTTGGGTAAGCAAATGCCTCACGCAAAGCTTGGAAAATAGATTGCTCGCGAACAGCAGGCTTGCCGCTGGCAAAACTGGGCTCGCGAAGTCCTAGCGCCAAAGGCACGGCCACGAGCAAAGCCAAAGTGAGCCAAACCAAGGCTTCTTGCCAGCCATAGTTGGTAATCAAAAATCCCTCAACAGGGACCATCAAGAACTGACCAAACGACCCAGCGGCGGCGGCAACTCCCATCGCCCAAGAGCGCTTCTCTGCGCTCACGTTGCGGCCAATCACTCCGTAAATCACGGAATAGGTGGTGCCAGCTTGGGCGGCACCAATCAAAATGCCAGCCGTAAGCGTGAAAGTTAAGGTAGAGGTGGAGTAGGCCATGCCCGCCAAACCCAGCGCATACAACACTGCCCCTACCAAAATAACCTTAAAAGCGCCAAATTTATCGGCCACCATGCCCGAGAAAATGCTGAAAAAGCCCCAAGTCAGGTTCTGAATCGCCATGGCAAAGGCGAAGTTCTCGCGGGTCCAGTTTTGGGCTTGGGTGATGGGTTGCAGCCACAAACCAAAGCCGTGGCGCACCCCCATAGACAGCGTGACGATAGCGGCTCCACAGAGGAGAACTTGCCATAGGGGGAGCGTTTTATTCGGTTGGTTCATGGGGGTGACTTTACCGAATCCCTACAATTCCCGCCCATGGCATCCAAGCAACCAACCCCCACACCCCAGTATTCCGAAGGGTCGATCCGCGTCCTCAAAGGGCTCGAACCGGTCAAACAGCGTCCGGGCATGTACACCCGAACCGACAATCCCCTGCACGTTATCCAAGAGGTTTTAGACAACGCCGCTGACGAGTCCTTAGCTGGCCACGGCAAAAAAATAGCCGTGATCCTCCACACCGATGGCTCGGTCAGCATCGAAGACGACGGCCGTGGTATTCCCTTTGGCATGCACCCAGAAGAAAAAGTGCCCGTCATTGAGATCGTTTTCACCCGTCTGCACGCCGGCGGCAAATTCGACAAAGGCCAAGGCGGCGCCTACAGCTTCTCCGGCGGATTGCATGGCGTTGGCGTTAGCGTGACCAATGCGCTAGCCAAACGCATGGAAGTCACTTCCTACCGCGAAGGACAAGTCGCCCACTTGGTGTTCGCTGGTGGCGATGTGGTCGAAAAACTCAAAATCCGCAAGCAAGACGCAAATGACCGTAAACAAGGCACGACAGTGCGTGTTTGGCCGGACGGCAAATACTTTGAAACATCCGCCTTACCCATGGCCGAATTAGTGCATTTACTCCGCAGCAAGGCTGTATTGATGCCTGGCGTTGGCGTTTGGCTCAACAACGAAAAAACCAAAGACACCCAAAACTGGCTCTACAAAGGCGGCCTGCGCGACTACTTGATGCAAACGCTCAATGGTGACCCAGTCATCCCTTTGTTCGAGGGGGATGGATACGCAGACAGCAACCACGATAGCTTTGCCGAAGGCGAGGGCGCCGAATGGGCCGTCGCATTCACCGAGGACGGCCAACCCGTGCGCGAGAGCTACGTCAACCTAATTCCCACCACTGCAGGTGGCACCCACGACTCAGGTTTGCGCGACGGTTTGTTCACCGCCGTCAAAAGCTTTATTGAGTTGCATGCTTTGCTGCCCAAAGGCGTCAAACTCATGCCCGAAGACGTATTTGCCCGAGCCAGTTTTGTGCTGAGCGCCAAAGTGTTGGATCCGCAATTCCAAGGGCAGATCAAAGAACGCTTGAACTCGCGTGATGCCGTGCGTTTGGTTTCCAGTTTTGTGCGCCCCACCTTAGAACTCTGGCTCAACCAACACGTTGAATACGGCAAAAAACTAGCCGAACTCGCCATCAAAGCCGCCCAAACCCGCCAAAAAGCAGGCCAAAAAGTCGAAAAACGCAAAGGGTCCGGCGTGGCTGTCTTGCCTGGCAAATTGACCGATTGCGAAAGCAAAGACACAGCCGACAACGAAGTCTTCTTGGTCGAAGGTGACTCCGCTGGCGGCAGCGCCAAAATGGGCCGCAACAAAGAAAACCAAGCCATCCTGCCTCTGCGCGGCAAAGTGCTCAACACCTGGGAAGTCGAGCGCGACCGCTTGTTCGCCAATAACGAAATCCACGACATCTCCGTAGCGATTGGCATCGATCCGCATGGCCCAAATGACACGCCAGATTTAAGCGGCTTGCGCTACGGCAAGATTTGTATATTGAGCGATGCGGACGTCGATGGTTCACATATTCAAGTGCTGTTACTCACTTTGTTTTTCAGACACTTTCCCAAACTCATTGAATCTGGAAATGTTTTCGTTGCACGTCCACCGTTATTCCGAGTAGACGCCCCCGCCCGCGGCAAAAAACCAGCATCAAAAGTTTATGCTTTGGACGAAGGTGAACTCACTGCCATCCTCGACAAACTCCGTAAAGACGGCGTCAGAGAAGGCGCTTGGAGCATTAGCCGATTCAAGGGCTTGGGTGAGATGAGTGCTGAGCAGTTGTGGGACACGACGCTGAACCCTGACACACGCAGACTGATGCCGGTGCAATTAGGACAACTCGACTTCCTACAAACAGAAGGCTTGATCACCCAGTTAATGGGTAAAGGCGAAGCATCCGCAAGAAGAGAACTAATGGAACTTCACGGCGACAGCATTGAAATAGACATTTAAAAGCAGGGCAAAGGGAAGTTCAACTCAAAAACCCGTAGGTGAGGCCAGTGGCGGCAGCCAACGATTTGTTGTATGAGGCGGATGCCGCCGCTGGCCTTGCCGGAGCAAACAAAACAACCTAAAACCAGCTCAAACCCATTCGAATGAACTAGCAAATATGTCAGACATCACAACCATAGATTTACCCACAGCCGACAACGACGACGGCATTGCCTTAGGCCACTACGCCCAGCGCGCCTACTTGGAATACGCCTTGAGCGTAGTCAAAGGCCGCGCCTTGCCCGACGTCTGCGATGGCCAAAAACCTGTGCAACGACGCATCCTGTATTCCATGTCCCGCATGGGCTTAGGCTTTAGCGGCAACACCGGCGCCAAACCCGTCAAAAGCGCCCGTGTCGTGGGCGACGTGCTCGGCCGCTACCACCCCCATGGCGACAGCGCTGCCTATGAAGCACTCGTTCGCATGGCGCAAGACTTTGCGCAGCGCTACCCGCTCATCGACGGACAAGGCAACTTTGGTTCGCGCGACGGCGATGGCGCAGCCGCAATGCGTTACACCGAAGCGCGCTTAGCCAAAATCACCACTTTGTTGCTCGACGAAATCGACGAAGGCACGGTCGACTTTCAACCTAACTACGACGGCTCCACCGAAGAACCTAAGCAGTTACCTGCGCGTTTGCCATTTGCTTTGCTGAACGGCGCCAGTGGCATCGCAGTGGGTATGGCCACAGAGATCCCAAGCCACAACTTGCGTGAAGTGGCTGATGCCTGTATAGCCTTAATCAAAACTCCCAAACTCAGCGAAGCAGACTTGCTGGCGCTTTTGCCCGCCCCCGACTACCCAGGCGGCGGACAAATCATCAGTAGCGCCTCAGACATTGCCGATGCCTACCGCACTGGACGCGGTTCGCTCAAAGTGCGTGCCCGTTGGGTGATCGAAGACCTTGCGCGCGGCCAGTGGCAATTAGTGGTCAATGAACTACCGCCAGGCGTGAGCAGCCAGCGCGTGCTGGAAGAAATTGAAGAACTCACCAACCCCAAAGTCAAAGCCGGCAAAAAAGCCTTGAGTCCCGATCAAAACCAGCTCAAAGCCACCGTGTTGTCGGTACTCGACGTGGTACGCGACGAGTCCAGCAAAGACGCTGCTGTGCGACTGGTTTTCGAGCCCAAAACCCGCACCATCGAACAACAAGAACTCATCACCACTTTGCTGGCGCACACCAGTTTGGAGACATCGTCATCGATCAACCTGACGATGGTGGGTATCGATGGCCGACCTGTGCAAAAGTCGATGCGCGAGATGCTCACTGAGTGGATCGAGTTCCGCCAAACCACGGTTTTGCGTCGTTCGCAACACCGTTTGAACAAGGTGCTCGACCGCATCCATATTTTGGAAGGCCGCCAACTGGTTCTGCTCAATATTGACGAGGTGATCGCCATCATCCGTCAAAGTGACGAGCCCAAAGCCGCATTGATCCAGCGCTTCAAATTGAGCGACCGCCAGGCCGAAGACATCTTAGAAATTCGCCTGCGCCAATTGGCGCGTTTGGAGGCGATCAAGATCAAGCAAGAGCTCAAAGAGCTAGGCGAAGAAAAAGCCAAGCTTGAAGAGATCGTTGGCAATACCACCGCATTACGTCGTTTGATGGTCAAAGAAATCGAAGCCGACGCTAAGACTTTCGCCGATCCGCGTCGAACGCTGATTCAAGAAGAGAAAAAATCCGTCGCTGAAGTCAAAGTGGTCGACGAACCCGTTACCGTTGTTGTCTCCGAAAAAGGCTGGGTGCGTGCCCGTAACGGACATAGCCATGACCCTAGCAGCTTTGCTTTCAAAGCAGGTGACGGTTTGTATGGCACTTTTGAATGCCGAACGGTCGACACCTTCATTGCTTTTGGCTCGAACGGCCGGATTTATTCGGTACCCGTGGCTTTGTTGCCTGGCGCGCGTGGAGACGGCCAGCCCGTGACCACCTTGGTAGATCTCGAAGCTGGCACCCAACTCTTGCATTACATCGCTGGTCCTGCCAAAGCGACTTATTTGCTCAGCAGTTCTGGCGGTTATGGTTTCTTGGCCAATATTGAACACATGATTTCGCGCAACAAGAGCGGCAAAGCTTTTGTAACGGTGAACGAAGGCGAAACCATGTGCCGTCCTTCGCCAGTAAGCGGCGGGTCCGGCGAAACACCATGGCCTGTTGCAGTCAACGTCGCCTGCGCTTCTGTTGGCGGACGGTTTTTGACCTTCGCCATCGGTGAGCTCAAAACCATGGAAAAAGGCGGTCGCGGTTTGATGTTGATCGACCTCGAAGCCAAGGACAGCCTCGCTGGTGCAGCCCCCTACACGCGTAGCGTGCGCATCGATGGAATTGGTCGAGGCGGAAAGCCACGCGAAGAAATTTTAGAAATTCGCAGCCTCAATAACGCAAAAGCTGCCCGCGCCAAGAAGGGCAAAGTAGCAGATCTTGGCTTTAAGCCAAGTGGCGTCGTTCGTATTGAGTAAAAGAAAAAAGCGGCTATAAGGCCGCTTTTTCGATGTGTAGGGTGACCTTTAAGCCTTAGCTTTGGTAGTTGATGCGGCTGCTGGAGTTGCAGGCGCAGCGTCCTTCTTTGGTGGGCTGCAGTCAAAGCAGACGAACATGGATGAACCCAAAATTCGCTTGAAAGAGCCGTTATTGCGGGGTTTGTGGACACCGCACTTGATGCAACTCATGGTGTCACCGGTTCTGCCAAGCCCCTCGAAAGGCGAGCCGCCTTTTTTGGATTTGTAGCGTAAACCGTCGTTGGAGATTTCTGTTTTTTCTGGGCGTGACATCGTTTTTGTAGATCTAGACAAAAGCGTATTTTCGCAAATTTATCGGCTGACTTGCTGTAGACGGCGAAAAAAGCCCTCAAAACGATGAAAAAACTTTGTAAATAGAGGGCAAACCTAGGCTTTTCCGCTGTGGGGCTTCGACACTAAGTGCCGGCTATTGGCTGCCTATGCTCTATTTGTATTACTAACATGCAATCAAGTAATTGCACGACAATGATCATCCCAAGCAAGGAGATGCAACATGATTCACTCCAAAAAACTAACTAGTTTGGCCCTCTGCCTCATGTTTGCCCTAGGAATTTCCTCGGCGCAAGCACATGGGCCAAGGGGCCATGTTGGCATTCACTATGGCTGGGGTGGCTACTACGATCCGTGGTTGGCTCCTGCAATCGTCGGTTCGGCCATTATTGGCACTTCCATCTACATGTCCCGCCCTTATGGCGTGGTGCAACCTGGCACGGTTTATATCAATACGCCACCTCCAGCGGTGATCGTTACAAATCCGTCGCCTCCGGTCCAATGGGTCGGCACGCCAAATACCCCTGTCTCTGAGGCTTACTACTGCCGTGAAACAGGGCAGTATTTCCCAGTTGCTCAAACCTGCATCAGTCCTTGGTTGGTGGTTTACCAGCGCTAACAAATTAAGGGAGTTGGGCTGTCATCCGACTGGCCGATTCACGCGTTGTTAGAGAGACCGTTTGGTCTTTTATATCAGAACAAGGAGTTCTTGATGAAACGTCTTTTTAAACTCTTAATCAGCCTTTTAATTGGTGCTTTAGCGGTTCCAGCAATGGCCCATGGGGGCTTTGGACATAGTGGCGGCCATGGTGGTTATGGTGGCCATGGTGGCTTTCGTGGTGGGTATGAATTTCGCCAAGGCTGGGGTAATAACTGGGTAGCCCCCGTTATAGGCGCCACGATCTTAGGTGGCGCGATCTACGCAGCCAACCGCCCTGTCTATGTTGTGCAACAACAGCCTATATTGAATGCCCCTCCACAAGGCGCTTACTACTGCAGTGCATATCAGCAGTTCTACCCGAATGTGCCAACTTGCCCAGTACCTTGGCAAATCGTTCCCTATCGTTAAAGAAGGAAAGGGCCTAAGGCCTCACTCTTTGTTGTAAAGCTTTACAGGGTCACAAATTCTTTGTGTCCTTCGCGATTAGAGTACCGCACAGTCCCGCCTAGAGTCTCCACCTCTACGCGGGCTTTTCTTTCGCCGTAGACCTTGTGCTTGAGCCATGCGAGCTCGTCTTGGATCTCTTTATCACCAGCCAATTGGCGGCTCCAGCAACGCAAATCTGGTGACCAGCGGTAACCACGGGCTTTCAAAATATCTTTGGTTTCAAACGGTGAGCCCACGGCATACACCTTTTTCATCGGCTTATTGAGAGTTTCGAGTATCACCAATAAAGCGGTTTGTTGGCTTTGCGGCAACACTTGGTTGAGTAAAGCAAGTAGGGCGCGGCAATCGGCTTCTGCGCGGTGCGCTTCATAAAAATAGCCTTGCGTGGTTAACAAATATTCCAGTTTGGCAGAACCGAAACCTTCTTCGCGCCAGTCAATGTCTTTGATGCTGCAAGCCCAGTTCAGGGTCTCAAAAATAGGCCACCGTGCTTCCACAAAAGGTCTGTCAAAAGCTGCGTTGTGTGCAATTACCACCACTACGTTTTTTAGTAGTGCATTGACCTGCATATCGTCAATCTGCTTGCCTTGCACCATATCGTCGGTGATGTGATGCACCGCAATCGTTGCGGGAGGAATCGGAAAACCTGGGTCTTCGAGTTCGTCAAAAACATCTAATACTTTATGTATTTCTCCAGTTACTGGGTCGAAATCAAATAGCAACATACCCAATTCGATGACCTTGTCGTGTTGCGGATCAAAGCCTGTAGTTTCGGTGTCAAGCACCACGCCTCGGCAAAGTTTGTTGCCGGCTATTGCTGGATTAAACACACTGGTGTGCGTGAGTCTGCGCAGCACCTTGTAGTCAGGGTGAAGTTCTAGTTGTTGGGCTAATGCCTCGATATCGGATGTCATCGTGCGGGTCTCAAATATTGGCGATACAAATGCTTATTGTGAATGAGCACGTCGTACCTGTCGTTTTTCAATCGCATGCGCTAAGAAAAGCCCCAACCCTAGAGCAACAACTGACGCGCAACCAATCACAAAACTAGAAGAAAAATGGGTTAGCAAATTTGCCAGCATCAACACGCCCAGTGATTGCCCTAAAAATAAAAATCCAGCAAACAACGTGACCCCAGTGCCGCGTGCAGTCGGCACCATTTGCGTGGCGTGGGCTTGCATGGTGTTGTGAAACATGGCAAAGCCAAACCCACCGCCAAAACAAGCGGGTAGGGCGAGAGGCCACCAAGGTGTAAAAGCAATGATCAAAAAACTGACTGACAAGCCACTGGCTCCGATGCGCGAAAGCCCAGTCTCACCAAATTTACGTATCGTGTATTTCGCAGTGGCCATATAGACCATGCCGCCTAATCCAAAAAGTGCAGCAGTGCTGCCCGCCATCGTGAGAGAAATACCAAACTTGTTATGCAAGTGCGTCGCCGTAATTGCCAGCAAGCCAAACACACATGCGCCCTCTAGCACTGCAATCGAGAGAATAGTTCTGACCCAAGCGTCTTTGCCTGCCAGGAAGAGTTGTTTGAAAAAACCAGCTGATACCTGGCTGTGGTGGTGAGAAGCATCCAACTGTTTCCAATGTTGCCAAAGCAAAAAGCTCACAGTCCAGAAAAAACACGCCATCATCACAAACGCCCAACGCCAGCCCAATGTGTCAGTTAATAATCCACCAAAAAATTGGCCGGAGGTTATTCCCAGCATGGTTCCAAGCCCGACGCGTGCCAGTGTTTCTTGTCGTTTGTGGTAATCCACCGCATCACCCACCCAAGCAAGAGACATCGGAATAATGGCTGCGGAGAAAACAGCCGTTGCAATCCGCGCATAGACCAGTTGATCCAAGCCGCTGCTCAGTGCAGAAAAAATACACCCCACCCCACAACCCAAAGTCGCAAGTATCACCACGCGGTATTTGCCCCATCGATCACCGACGGGGCCGTAAAACAGTTGCATGACCCCATAGCCAATCGCAAACATAGAGACCACCTGCGATACCGCGCTCATGGGCGCATCAAACACTTTGGAAAGTTCTGGCAGCATGGGGTCGCAAATACGTTGCACCGACATGCTGGAAAAAGTTGCGAGAGATAACAACAGAATCGCCCGTTTGGTAGCGGGCGAGAGTTCATGGTCGCGGGAAGATGTGCTTGCAGAATTCAAAACAATTGAACTTTACTACGCGCAAACTGATAAAAACGCTAAAAACATCAAATTCACAAAATAGCGTTTAGCATGGAGGCTATGAGCAAAAAATGGTTTTCTTTATTTTTTATTGTTAGTGTTGTGCTTTTTCAAGTTTTGGCAACTTTAAAAGGTGGCGACACCCTTAGCACTGCTAGCGCAGATACAAATGCGACCAACAGCCCAACCCAAGCAGAAGTGTTAGGCGTTTATTTCACCCCGCCCGCGGGTGCCGCACAAGCAATTGTGAAAGCGATTGACGCTAGCAACAAAGAAGTTCTAGTGCAGGCTTATGGATTCACCCACAACGCGATAGCCCAAGCTATCGTTCGCGCCCATCAACGCGGAGTGAAGGTGTCAGTGTTGCTGGATCAAAAAAGTGACCATACCAACCGTTATGTGGTGGATCTGTTCAACAATGCACAAGTCACCATGCGACAAGATGGCAAGCACGCTATTGCGCATAACAAGGTGATGGTGATTGACGAGAGCATTGTCATCACAGGAAGCTTTAACTTTACTAACTCTGCAGAAACGCGCAACGCAGAGAACTTTTTGATTCTTAAATCATCACCTCTTGCTGCACGTTATAAAGAAGAATGGCTTAAACACTGGTCTCACGGGGTGTAATACGCAGTCACAGTGAATTAGTCTTTGACCTCTAAAGATGCTCCATTTTCGGCGAAATAGCTTTTTTTGAGAACCTTCTTGCATAAAATTCCAGCTTAGCTGTTTCGCAACGCATCTGAAAAATTTGTAGTGTTCGTTCAGCACCATTTCACTTTTTAACTTTTGGAGATATCCCATGACACTTACCCCTGAACAAGTTGTTGCTGCTAACAAAGCAAATTTAGAAACTTTGGTTGGCTTGACTACCAAAGCTTTCTCTGGCGTTGAAGAACTCATCGAATTGAACTTGGCAGCGGCCAAGTCTGCAATGACTGACTCACAAGAACACATCCACGCAAGTTTGAGCGTGAAAGATGTACAAGAACTCTTAGCTTTGCAATCTAGCCTTTTCCAGCCATTAGCTGAAAAAGCAGTTGCTTATAACCGCCACTTGTATGAAATTGCTACTTCTACAGGTGCACATTTCAACGGTACTGTCGAAGGTAAAGTCGCTGAAGCACAAAATGCTTTCCACTCTATGGTGGACAACGCCGCTAAAAACGCGCCTGCTGGCTCTGAGGCTGCTGTTGCCGCTTTTAAAACTGCTGTTGCCGCTGGTAGCAACGCACTAGAAACCGTGCAAAAAGCCGTGAAACAAGCTACTGAAGTCGCTGAGACTAACTACAAAACCTTGGCGGCTAATGCACTAAGCGCTACAAGCGCTGCTGCTACTGCTACCGCTCGCAAGCCAGCCGCTAAAAAGCGTTAATGTGAAGCGTGGATAAAGTCGATGGCGTCGTAATCGGCGCCGGTGTTGTCGGTTTAGCCGTTGCCAGAGCCCTGGTAACGGCTTCTCCTTTTGGGGCGCGGGAATGGATGGTGTTAGAGGCTACTGACGCCATCGGAACGGGCACGAGTTCTCGCAACAGTGAAGTCATACATGCTGGCATTTATTACCCGCAAGGTTCCTTAAAGGCCAAGTTATGTGTACAGGGCCGTCATCAGCTCTACGACTATTTACAAAAAAATGGAATCGGACACAAGCGCTGCGGCAAACTGATAGTTGCCACGCATGAGAGCCAAGTCCCTACCTTGGAAGCTATCAAAGCCAAAGCCCACGCCAATGGCGTGACAGATTTGGTGCATGTAGATGCGGCGACGGCGCAAAGTATGGAGCCCGCTCTTGCTTGTTTGGCTGCATTGCATTCACCCAGCACCGGGATCATTGATAGCCACGCTTATATGCTCAGCTTGCAAGGCGATTTTGAAAATGCGGGTGGCTTGGTGGCATTTCATGCCTCCGTTGAAAGTGCTCTCTGCACACCAGAAGGTATCGTTTTGCACATGGAAGACGGCACAGAGCTAATGGCCCAAACTGTGGTGAACGCGGCAGGACTGAAGGCACCCTGGCTGGCAGCCAAATTCAAAGGACTACCCGAGCAATATGTGCCTACTGCTTACTTTGCCAAAGGCAATTACTTCACTTTGAGTGGCAAATCACCTTTTTCAAGACTAATTTATCCCGTACCAGAAGCTGCTGGCCTTGGTGTGCATCTCACACTCGATTTAGGAGGCCAAGCCAAGTTTGGACCCGATGTGCAGTGGGTCGATAGGCCGGACGACTTAGCTGTTTCTCTCGAACACGAAGAAGCTTTTTACCGTGAAGTCCGTAAATACTGGCCAGACTTACCTGACCATGCGTTGCAACCCGGTTACGCAGGTATGCGTCCCAAAATCTCTGCCCCGCATGAAGTAGCAGCCGACTTTTGCATACACGGGCCTGCACAACATGGTGTGAAGGGCTTGGTGAATTTATTTGGAATTGAATCCCCTGGTCTTACTAGCTCTTTGGCGATTGGCGACGCAGTGCTCAAAGAACTGCAGTTTTAGGGCTGTTTGATTTGAGCGCAAAACCGTGAATTTGTTGATTTAGACAAATTTATTGAAATATTTGCAAAAACGCCACTATTTATCAGGAAATCTCAGGAATCGCAAATTCTCTTTATTAAATTACATGCTCGCAAGAGATAACTAGGACTACAAGGGCTATCAAAAAACCTTGGCTGCTTATTGGATCTCCATCAGTTTTTTGCCAGTCAATTTAGTTAAAAGGAAATTAATTCATGTTTTCAAAAGTAAATAGCGCTATTCTTGTAGCCACGTCAATATTTGTAGCAGGTTGTGCAACTGACGCCGAAAGGGCTGAGATTGCGAGAAAGAACTCCTTAAGTGCTGCCATAGTCCGTGCCATGCCTGATTCCGGTGCCTACCAACGTTCTATAGCAAACAAAGAAGCTGAGCGTCGCGAAAAAGTAATCAACAATATTAAAAATGTTCCTGACTGGTTCTTGTCCGATGAAAACAGTGAAGATATTGTTGTCGTGACTGCTACGGAGAGTGCTTTAGATATGCAGTTATCTATTGACATGGCGATGATGTCTGGTAAACGCTTATTGGCTAATTCACTTGGAGAGAAAATATCTGCTCGAATGGCTGAGTACGGTGGCCAGACTTCGGGTTCAGCAGAAGAGATGGTGATGAATAAAGAAGTAGAGCGCGTCACAAAAACTACGATCGCTGATATTTTGTTGAAAGGTTACCAACGTGACCGTATTGAAGTTGTCGCCAATGGTTCTGAATTTCAAACCTTTGTCCGCTTACGCTACCCCACGTCTGAACTGAGAAAAGCTTTGGCAGCCGAAGTGAGCAAAAGTAACATAATGGCTGCAAAAGTGAGAAAAACAAAGGCATTTGAAGATTTAGAAAAAGAAATTGAAGTAGCCCGTAGTTCAAAATAACTATTGATTTCAATCTTTTTCTTGAAAACAACTCGACTCCTAAACTTCAGGTGAGACTATGAAAGTTGAATGGATAGCAACGTTTCTGATTGCATTGATAGGTACATTTTTAATGGGCCTTTCAGTGCAGACTACCCGAGACCTGTCTACAACCGTCGAAACCATGAAAAACCGCATGCAGTCCCAAGAGGACCAGCTTGCGGCTACTAAGTCTCAGATGAATTCGGTGGCTGGAGAGCTCACAAGAATCAAAGAGACGCAGGCAGTTGTGACACAACAAAATCTGCAAGACCAAGTTCAAGAGATGATTCGCCAAGACCGAGAAAAACAAGTTGCTTTACTTCAAGAGAAAACGCGTCTGCGGAAACTAGAAGATAAATTTAAGACTGAAAAAGGCAGAATACAAAAACTACAATCTCAAATTGATTTGGCCAAACACCAACTTGATCTTGCAGATAAAAATCTTGAGGTTGAAATATTGGCTTCAGTAGTAGAAAGTAGTGTCCAGAAGAAAATGGAAAATTTCTCGCAATCTACAGCCATGGCGAATACGAAAGCCATGAATGAGGTCTCGAAAGCCTCACTGAAGGGTGCTGATAGATTTGGCGAATTACCTTACCGAGAGCCTGTCGCATTACAGTCATCTACAGACGTATCCAAAGACAACAATTCTGTTTCACAAGCCTTGGTTGCAAAAAAGTCTGCATTATTAGAAGAGCGCAAGAAATTATGGGCGCAACAACGGACCTTGGATGACGATAAAAGAAAGTTAGCCAGTAATATGATCGCGTTCAAGCAGCAAATGCAAGCAACTACGCAGGCTAATTAAAAACACTTTCAAAGATTAACCGATGAAATTCTTGAAACCCATTCAGAATATATTTTTCGGCCTAATGCTCCTGGCCTTTAGTGGCTTGCTGAGTGCACAAAACACATTGCCTACCTGTAAGGGTGGCGATGTTCGGCAATGGCATTCATGCCGTGGCGTGATTGACGATGACGAGTACTCGTATGCCGGTGACTTCATGTTGGGTAAATTTGATGGGCGAGGAATACTAGAGTTCACCGCAGACAAATACCAGGGTGACCATTACCAAGGTGAATTCAAAAATGGCCTTAAGCACGGTTTTGGCATGTATTTTTTCTCGAATGGCGACAAATACGTTGGTGAATACCAATTCGGAAAAAGAGAAGGAAAAGGTACTTACTCATTTACGGATGGTAAACCTGCATTGACAGGCATCTGGTCGAATAATGCACTAGTTACTAAAACTGCTGCTTCGCAAAATGCGATTAACAAAGTAAACGATCTGCAAAATCCGGATTTCGAAAAAAAAAAGATTGAGACTTTAAGGTCGAGCATATTAAAAGACCGAGTGTTGGATAAATCGGTCACCACGCCAGATGCAAAAATTATTGGCAAAGTTCGTGATGCAGTTGCCATCGTGATTGGTGTTCAAAATTACAAGAACCTGCCGCATGCAAGCTATGCCATCAATGACGCGAACCAATTCAAAGAGCATGCTGTCCGTTATTTGGGTGTGAAGCCTGAAAACGTTAAATTGCTTACCGATAACAATGCGCAACGTGCCGACATATTGCTTGCTTTCAAATATTGGTTGCCTGCACATATCAATGCAGGAAAAACCGATGTGTATATTTACTTCAGCGGGCATGGTTTGTCGCAGGAGCAAGTCAAACAAAAATATTTTTTACCGTTTGACGTCAATACAGACTTATTAGAAGAAACTGCCATTAATCAAAAAAATCTTTTCAAGCAAATCAGCCAAGCTGGTGCTAAATCTGTCGTTGTTTTCTTAGATACCTGCTTTAGCGGCACCAATCGGGTCGGGCAAACTTTGGTTCAAAACCAAAGAGCTGTCAATTTGAAGCAAAACGCTGATGCATTGCCTGCTGGATTTAGTGTCTTGAGTGCTGCTAGCAATCAACAAGTTGCATATGGCGATGACAGCTTGCAGCATGGTGTATTCACATTCTTTCTGCTTAAAGCAATATCTGGTGAGCAAAGCAACCAGCAGTCCAAACAAATGAATCTAGGCCAACTCGCAGACTATGTGACGCAAAAGACCAGGCAGTTTGCATTGAATAACAATAAGCAACAAGACCCTAAATTCGTCGGAGATCAACAGCAACTTGTTGTGTATTAACAATGCGAATTGGCACCACGTTTCTTTGTAAGGCTATTTTTTATTGCCTCCTAGGAGCGCAGGCTAAAAGTGCTCTAGCTATTCCAATTGACGTCAAAGCCGATTTTTATTTTGGACCTGACATATCCCGTAACCAAGCCTGTGACAACGCACGGGAAACTGCTAAATCTAAAGCCATTGCCATGGTGACAGGGGAGAAGGTCTCTTTTGATCAACAACTGCAATGCTTTCAAAGCCCCAAAAAAGGGGACGAACGTAAGTGTGAAATCAACCAAAACTCGTCCGTGTTGGTGGAAGGTCGCATTAGTAAAAGCGAAACTATCTCAGAGACAGTCAAAACCGTTCCTGGGGCTCAGGTGTGCACAGTCTTGATGGTGGTTGATGTTGTACCACCCTCTGTGGAGTCCGACCCCAGTTTTGATTTGCAGCTTGAACTCAATCGCACGAACTTCAGGCAAGGCGACAACCTTTCGATTCGATTGACTCCCACTACACCGATGTTTATTCAGATTTTTAATTGGCGTAGCGCATTCAACAAAGACAACGTTGTCAAAATATTTCCTAATGACTTAGACAAAGATAACTACATCACCAAATTCATCACCATTCCAGCAAAGCATAGTGAGGCTAAATATAGTTTGGAATTAGATTGGGACGCACCAAATGGCTACGACAAAGATTTTATGAATGAGTCCATCATCGTGGTGGCTACTAAAAAGCCTATGCAATGGTTGACTACTTACGATATTCAAAAATTTAAAGAAAAATTAATGGAAATCCCATTGAACCAGCGCAGAGTTGTTCAACGATCTTATATGCTGCTCAGGTAATTACTGCTTAAGCAATTCGAGTCGCTGGTTCACAAAAGCTTTCGGCCCAATTCGTCAGCAATTTTCTTTCTCTCTAGATACATCTGGGCGCGCTCGGCGTTGTAGTCTCTAACAATTCCAATCGAATCAATCATTTTCTGATGCAACTCATGCATTTCAGAAATAGTTTGCTTCATCTGCTTTTCGATAATTTGTAACTGTTTCTTCTTGGCGACGAAGGCGTCAATATTTGCCATTAAGGGTTGCCAATTTTCTAAGTAATCATCGGAACTTTGATTGCTTTGATTCAGGTTACCTACGGTATTTGAAATACTCTCCAGAGTCGAGTAAATATCAGTTAATTCTGTAACGGTTAACTTGCCTTGTAATTGCTCATAGGCATCTAGATTGCCGAATTCTTGCCCGAGAGCTTGGTGGATAGCTTGGTTTGAATCTAATGTGGCTTGGTGAAATTTAGGAATTGACGCGGCTTCTCCTGCAGCAATTCCCTGCAATGGCAGAAGCGGTTCGTCGTGTAGATCCGCTATGGAGTTGGTGGCCAAATCAGGAGCGACTTGTTTGTCGATTTGACCGCCACTAAAAACTTTGTTAAATAAGTTCATTTCAAAAATTCTATTAACTTGAAATTTCTAAATTGAAATAGAAAATGATAGTTTTTTCTTGTAACTTCATGTCAACATGCGATCCAATTTGATGCGCCAGAGTTTGTGAAAGCCAAAGACCAAGACCAGTACCTGCAAATTTTTTAGCAGATTCAGCTCGATAGTAACGATGGAATACCTGCTCTGGATCGGGAGGTTCTACCTTCCCTAGAGAGTTTTCAACTTCGAACAATATAGATTTTTGTGATCCATCGCCAACGTTGAGCAATCGAACAAGAATGGCCGAAAATGGAGGCGAATATTTGTAAGCGTTACTTATAAGATTCAATAGTATTGAGCGCACATAGTTGATGTCTGTTGTAACAGTTGTGTCGTCATTCACATCGATTTCAAACTTTATCCGTGTCTCTAGCTCAGAGTTGGCGCTTAGATATTGCCTATACAAACTCTCTATTTCTTTTTTAATGACATACTTTTGAATAGAAGGCTGAATTAGACCGCTTTCCTGCTTTTCAGCCTGTACGCAGTTGTCAATGACTTGGGCAATATTGTCAATTGCTGTATCAATTCTTTGGGTCCAAATATTTTTTTGTTCTTGTGGGTGATTGGCCTTCGTGATGGCATCGGCGCCAATCTTGATCACGCTTAGCGGAGTTCGAATTTCGTGCATCAACATCGATAAAAATCTTTGTTGATTCTGGCGAAGTGCAGTCTCATCAGCTGCCACCTTCAAAGCATTGGTGGCATCTAAGGAGTACTTGTCGGAAGTGTTTTGGTCCATGATGGTGACCATATGGATGATCAAAATGCCAGACACAATAAAGGCAAAAAATGGTAAGTTATATCCTTTGATTTCTTGAAAAATACTGGTAGTTGAAAAAATAAAAGAGAATAAATTGATTGCAAAAGTAATAGCCAGAACCAATAAAATCAGAAGTCGCAGTGTGAATATCAGTTTTGCGTCCTCATTAGTCTTCACGGTCTTGATGAAGTCGTAAAAAATGATAGCAACTAAAGATACGAGTATTGAGATAGCTATGCCTGTAATAAGCTGCCTATCTGTGAATACACTTAATATCGCAATAAGTAGGGTTGATGCAAACACTAAATAAAATAAATATTTACGTTGCTCTTGTATTTTTTCAGTCGCTGTTGCTAGATGAACGGTGAATAAGCCATTCACCATAGTCCCTAAATTTAAAAACGGCATCAGCAGATAAATTTGTGCGGCCGTTAGATTTAAGTCAGTCATGAATGCATTGGGTTGTGTTAACAACAATCTAGCAATCGAAAACACCAATGTCACCAGGCTAAAAAAGTATATTTTTCTCTTAACATGCACAAATCGAATAGTGGCCCAAAGTAACAGGGTGAAAGCTGCACCCAACTGGAGAGCCGTAACTTGTGCTGCATGGTCTAAAGCCATATTTTGAGAGGCGGTTGTTTCAGCCCACGCCAGTCCCATTGCTGAAAATAACAGCACTGAAAAAAAAGCACGCAACATAGAAAGCCAAGTCATTGGTGCAATTTACTGGATGGTCGCTAGAGAATCTGAGAAAACCTGATATTTGGGGTGTATTTTTAGCAATTTATAATTAACTTTCGATAATCTATTTTTATGCCGCCAAACAACAACAGCGTTATCTTGGTTGAAGACAATATCTCACTTCGTGAAGCATTGGAACACCATTTGGTAGATGCTGGGTTTTCAATCCGTGGTGTTGGAGATGGGCAGGAGTTAAACCAAGAACTCGCTATCAGTAGGCCTGATGTGATCGTTTTGGACCTGAACTTGCCTGATGAAGATGGCATCAGCATCTCCAAGCGTGTTAGATTGGCTTATCCCACTATCGGTATTGTGATGCTCACTGCCCGTGTCAGGAGCATTGACCGCCACGAAGGCTACGATTCTGGTGCGGATGTCTACCTCACTAAGCCAGTCAATCCCTCTGAACTAACAACCGTTCTACAAAATCTCTGTCGGCGAATTTCTCCTCAGGTAGACAACCAATCGTGGTCTTTGCACTTGGCTTCTTTGCAACTTGTTTCGCCGGCAAAAGAAGTTATCAAATTGACTGTTAGCGAAGCCAAGTTGGTTCAAGAACTGGCCTTGTCAGGCGAACTTTTGAGTATGTCCCGATTGATTGAGGTCTTTGGGGACATAGACCTCCCAGAACCGACCAATAAGCTGCGGATCGAGCAAGTCGTCAGCCGTGTCAGGCGCAAGATGGATGTGCTCTTGGGTGGGCAGCCCAGCATTAAAGCGGTTACCCGTTTAGGGTACAAATTGTTTGTGCCAGTGGTTATTGAGTAAGTTTCTTTTACTTTCCTTGCGCTAAATCAGAACGTCTAGCGTAGTGGTCACTAGCATGTGTCCATGGATTTTGATATTTCTCCAAGGGCCCGAGCACTGTCTTTACGTCTCGAGACGTTCATGGAGAGATACGTCTTACCCTACAACGCCGCCTGGCACCGATCGGTATTGGATGGCGTCTATCCTCCGGTTTTCCTAGAAGATCTCAAAACACTCGCCCAAGAAGAGGGGCTATGGAACTTCTTTACGCCGAACTTGGGGGCAGAAGCTGGAGGTATTGGGCTTTCGAATCTGGATTACGCCCCCTTGGCTGAAATCATGGGACGCATTCCTTGGGCAGCCGAAGTGTTTAACTGCAGTGCGCCGGATACCGGCAATATGGAATTGTTGCACCGTTTTGCCAATCCTATGCAACGCTAACGTTGGTTAGCTCCTTTGTTAGCAGGAAAAATTCGCTCAGCATTTGCAATGACTGAGCCAGATGTAGGTTCGTCAGACCCGACTAATTTACAAACTTCTGTCAAACGCATTAGCAACCAACTGGTTTTGAATGGACGCAAGTGGTTCATTACTGGAGCGGCCCACCCGCGTTGCGAGGTGCTTTTAGTCATGTGCCGAAACACTGAAGAACCCATGCACCTAGGTCATGAGATTGTGGATTTTTTACAGACCAACGTGCACCACCAACACAGTATTGTTTTGGTGCCAATACGAGAGGTTGGCTTGGAAATAGTACGCAATATTTCAGTAGTCCATAACCATGCGCCGGAGGGGCATTGCGAAATAGTATTTCGTAACGTCCAAGTGCCAGCTGACCATTTATTGGGAAATTGGGGTGATGGATTTGCTATGGCACAAGCCAGATTAGGCCCTGGCCGAATCCACCATTGCATGCGCACTATCGGCCAGTGTGAGTTAACGCTTGAAATGGCTACGCAGCGCGCGATAGAGCGTAAAACCTTTGGCCATTACTTGTCTGACTATGCGAATATCCAACAGTGGATTGCTGAATCACGCATTGAAATAGACCAAGCCCGATTACTGGTGCAGCGCGTGGCTTGGTTGTTAGATAGCAATAACAAAGA